>Ga0070671_100000416_pt1 | contig 29564 bp, 22 predicted proteins | sample KBSS73metaG_FD_65341 | JGI IMG/M metagenome (GOLD analysis project Ga0070671, IMG submission 65341) | Switchgrass rhizosphere microbial communities from Kellogg Biological Station, Michigan, USA - KBS S7-3 metaG | ecosystem: Host-associated > Plants > Roots > Rhizosphere > Soil ...
TTGGCTGCTGCGGCCACTCCGATGGCGGCGCCCCCGAGGATGCCCGCGGCGGCGATCGGGCCCGCGACGAAGCGGGTGAAGAACCGTGACTTGTTGGTATACATGTGAATTCTCCTGTGTGAGTTGATGTTTGGTTGTTCGTGACTGTGTCACATCTCCAAAGCTACGGATCCGCGTTCGCCGTGTCGCTGTTGTGCGCACAACCCGCGCAATGAACAATCTCTGCGTTTACCGCATTGTGCTCACTGCTATTGCAGGGCAACGCCTTTCGTTTCCGGCAGCAAGGCCGTACAGATCAGGCTGACCACGACGACCGCGGCCATCATGGCGCCGATCGCGGGCACGCCGCACGTCGCAACCAAGGGCGCCGCGATGATCGTCGGCACCGCACCGCCGACCAACCCCGCGAGGTTGAGCGACACGGCCGCGCCGCTATAGCGGTATCGAGTACCGAAGATCTCCGGGATGAACGCCGCCATCGGGCCGTAGGCCATCCCCGCGACCGCATAGGTTCCGCAGAGCGCGAGCGCAAACAACACGGCATTGCCGGTGTCAACCAGCGGAAGCACCACGAATGACCACGGCACACCAATGGCGAACGCCCCGATGATGACGCGACGGCGCCCAACGATGTCAGACAACACGCAGCCCAGCACATTGAAGACCACCACGACCACGCCGCCGAGCAGGCCCACCGACAAGATCAGCGTCGGCGAAAACCCAACGTGGGTATGGGCATAACTCATCAGGTAGGCGTTGGCCATGTACCCCAACGTGAAGAACCCGATCATGGCGCCGGCAGCGAGAACCACCTCGCGCCGCTGGTTTCCGAACAAGGCTGCCAATGGTGTCACCTGTGCCGTGTCGCACGCCTTGTACTCGGCGAACACCGGCGTCTCGGCGACGTTGAGCCGGACATACAACGCGATGACGATCAACACCGCACTGAACAGAAACGGTATGCGCCAACCCCATTCGAGGAACGCGCGACTGGACTCCCCGATCGTCTGGTTCACGACCAGGAACAGCAGGCTGCTCATGACGAGCCCGCTGCCGACGCCCATCTGGGTGTACATGCCGTAGCGGCCCCTGGCTCGCGCCGGCGCGTACTCGGCGGACAGCAGCGCAGCGCCCGCCCACTCGCCGCCGACCGCGAACCCCTGAACGAGGCGCAGCATCAGGAGGATCAGTGGCGCGGCCATCCCGATGGTCGCCTCGCCGGGAACCAGTCCGACCGCCACGGTCGACAGACCCATGATCAGCATGGTGGCGATCAGCGTCGACTTGCGGCCCAGTCGGTCGCCGAAGTGTCCGAAGAACGCCGCGCCGACCGGGCGTGACAGAAACGCCGCGGCGAACGTGGCCATCGACGCGACAGTGGCCATCGTGGCCCCCAGATGAGGGAAGAACACCTTCGGGAACACCAGCGCGGCAGCGGTGCCGTAGATGTAGAAGTCGTAGTACTCGATGGCCGACCCGACGAAGCTCGCCGCCGCGACACGCTTCATCGACGTGCGGCGTGACGCCACCAGCGTTGCCATATCCGCTCCTCAGACGTTGATTGCGTCTGAAGCTATGGATCGGCGACCAGGGTGGCGCGCTTGTGCTCGCTAGCCGTTTAATCAGCGATGTTCAGGTTCTGCGCATTGTGCTCAGGTGTGACCCGATGCACACGATTTAGACTCGTCAACCCGCCGTTTGAGACACTGCAACCATGAGTACGACTAAACACCGCGAGGTGGCCAAGCTGGACCGGGTGCCGCTGCCGGTCGAAGCCGCCCGCATCGGCGCGACGGGTTGGCAGATAACCCGCACCGGCGCGCGAGTCGTCACCAAGCTCGCCGGTAAGGGTTCGTTGCAGCAGAAGATCATCAGGCAGATCCCGCAGACGTTCGCCGACCTTGGGCCCACCTACGTCAAATTCGGCCAGATCATCGCGTCCAGTCCCGGCGCGTTCGGCGAACAACTGAGTCGTGAGTTCCGCAGCCTGCTCGACGCGGTGCCGCCCGCCGACGAGGACCAGGTTTACAAGCTGTTGCGCGAGGAACTTGGCGACGATCCGGCGAAGCTCTTCAAGTCCTTCGACCCGACGCCGTTCGCGTCGGCCTCGATCGCGCAGGTGCACTATGCGACGCTGCACAGCGGCGAGGAGGTCGTCGTCAAGATCCAGCGGCCGGGCATCCGCCGCCGCGTTGCAGCAGACCTGCAAATCCTCAAGCGCGGCGCACAGATCGTCGAACTGGCCAAGCTGGGCCGGCGGCTGTCCGCACAGGATGTCGTAGCCGACTTCGCCGACAACCTCGCCGAGGAACTCGATTTCCGGCTGGAAGCGCAGTCGATGGACGCCTGGGTGTCGCACATGCACGCCTCACCGCTTGGCAAGAACATCCGCGTGCCGCAGGTCTACTGGGACCTGACCAGCGAGCGGGTGCTGACGATGGAACGCGTCGCAGGCATCCGCATCGACGATGCCGCCGCCATCCGCAAGGCCGGCTTCGACGGCACCGAACTGGTAAAGGCGTTGCTGTTCAGCGTATTCGAGGGTGGCCTGCGGCACGGTCTGTTCCACGGTGACCTGCACGCAGGCAACCTGTACGTCGACAAAGACGGCAAGATCGTGTTCTTCGACTTCGGCATCATGGGCCGCATCGACCCGCGGACCCGCTGGCTGCTAAGGGAATTGGTGTACGCGCTGCTGGTCAAGAAAGACCACGCCGCAGCGGGCAAGATCGTCGTGCTGATGGGTGCGGTCGGCACGATGAAACCCGAGGCCGAAGCCGCCAAGGACCTCGAGAAGTTCGCGACGCCACTGACCATGAAGTCGCTTGGCGACATGAGCTACGCCGAAATCGGCAGGCAGCTCTCGACTTTGGCTGACGCTTACGACGTCAAGCTTCCGCGTGAGCTGGTACTGATCGGCAAGCAGTTCCTCTACGTCGAGCGCTACATGAAGCTACTCGCGCCGAAGTGGCAGATGATGTCCGATCCGCAGCTGACCGGATACTTCGCCAACTTCATGGTGGAGGTCAGCCGCGAGCACACCGAAGAGGTCGAGGCGTAAGTGGAAATCCGTTCGGGCACAGCCAAATCCGGCGATCTCGACATCTACTACGAGGACATGGGGGACCCCAACCATCCCGCCGTCCTATTGATCATGGGCCTTGGCGCGCAATTGTTGTTGTGGCGCACCGACTTCTGCGAGAAGCTCGTTGACCAGGGGCTGCGCGTAATCCGCTACGACAACCGCGACGTCGGCCTGTCGACCAAGGTGACCGGAGGTCACTCCGGCATGCCGCTGCCAAGAAGAATGGTCCGCTCGTTCCTCGGCCTGAAGAGCCCCGCCGTCTACACGCTGGAGGACGTGGCCGACGACGCCGCCGCGCTGCTGGACCACCTGACGATCGACACGGCGCACGTCGTGGGTGCCTCGATGGGCGGCATGATCGCGCAGGTGTTTGCGGCCCGGCACCAGCCACGCACCAAGACGCTTGCCATCATCTTCTCCAGCAACAACCAACCGCTGCTGCCGCCGCCCGGAGTCAAGCAACTGCTCGCCATCCTGCAGAAGCCCAAGGACGCGACGCGCGAGGCGCTCATCGAAAACGCCATCCGAGTAACGAGAATCACCGGCAGCCCGGCCTATCCTGCGCCGGTCGAACGCATCCGCGAGGAGACGATCGAGGGCCTCGAACGGTCCTACTATCCCGCGGGCGTCGGCCGCCATTTCGCCGCGATCCTCGGCAGCGGCAGCCTGCTCGGCTACGACCGCCGGATCAACGTGCCGACCGTCGTGATCCACGGCAAGGCCGACAGGCTGATGCGCCCGTTCGGCGGCCACGCGATCGCGCGCGCCATCAAGGGCGCCCGGCTCGTGCTCTTCGACGGCATGGGTCATGACCTGCCCCGCGAGCTGTGGGACGACATTGTTGGCGAGCTGAAGACCACCTTCGCAGCAGTGGCGTGATCCCGGCCACACCTTTCGATTCGTTTCCCGAGGCCCAAGGCGCGTAACCTCGGGGCGAGTGCATCAGCGCACCTAAGCCGTCATCGTCGACGCTCGCATAGCCGCTGACCAGCCAGGAAGGCACCCAGATCCATGGCCCAAGCCAACAAATTGAAACCGCATTTCGAAGACGTCCAGGCACATTACGACCTGTCTGATGAGTTCTTCCGGCTGTGGCTGGATCCCACTCAGACCTACAGCTGCGCGTACTTCGAACGCGACGACATGACGCTGCAGGAAGCGCAGCTCGCCAAGATCGACCTGGCGCTGGGAAAGCTCGGATTGCAGCCGGGGATGACGCTGCTGGACGTGGGCTGCGGGTGGGGCTCGACGATGATGCGCGCGATCGAACGCTATGACGTCAACGTCATCGGGCTGACCCTGAGCGAAAACCAAAAAGCGCATGTGGAAAGGGTTTTCGCGCAATCCGACAGTCCTCGCGAAAAGCGGGTGCTGCTTCAAGGCTGGGAGCAGTTCGACGAGCCGGTGGATCGGATCGTGTCGATCGGTGCGTTCGAGCACTTCGGTTTCGACCGCTACGACGACTTCTTCGAGTTGGCCCACTCACTGTTGCCTGACGACGGCGTGATGTTGCTGCACACGATCACCGCGCTGACGCTGCCGCAGATGGCCGACCGCAAGATCCCACTCACCTTCGAGGTCGCCCGCTTCGTGAAGTTCATCCTCACCGAGATCTTCCCGGGCGGCCGGCTGCCTTCGATCGAGAAGGTCGAGGAGCACTCGGCCAAGGCCGGCTTCGAGCTGACCCGCCGCCAGTCCCTGCAGCTGCACTACGCCCGCACCCTCGACTGCTGGTCCGAGGCGCTGCAGGCACACAAGGACGAAGCCATCGCCGTGCAGTCCGAAGAGGTCTACGAGCGCTACATGCACTACCTCACCGGCTGCGCCAGGGGTTTTCGCATGGGCTACATCGACGTCAACCAGTTCACGCTGGCTAAATAGGGCTGGCAGGAACCGCCAAGTTTGACGCGTAGCATGGCCGCTCATGGCCGACCTGACGCCTCATTTCGAGGACGTGCAGTCCCACTACGACCTGTCGGACGACTTCTACCGGCTGTTTCTGGATTCCACGCAGACCTATAGCTGCGCCTACTTCGAACGCGACGACATGTCGCTCGAGCAGGCTCAGTTCGCCAAAATCGACCTTTCGCTCGGCAAGCTCGGGCTGCGGCCGGGGATGACACTGCTCGACATCGGGTGCGGCTGGGGCGCGACAATGCGGCGCGCAGTCGAGCGCTACGACGTCAACGTCGTCGGGCTGACGCTGTCACAGAATCAACACGACCACGCCGAGCAGGCGTTCGCCGCGCTGAACGGTCCGCGATCAAAGCGGGTGCTCCTGCAAGGGTGGGAGCAGTTCGACGAGCCCGTCGACCGGATCGTGTCGATCGGCGCATTCGAACACTTCGGCCACGACCGGTGGAAGCAGTTCTTCTCGACGACCTATGGCGTACTGCCGGACGACGGCGTCATGCTGCTGCACACCATCACCCGGCTGACGCTGGATGAGGTCAAGGACCGCGGCATCCCGATGTCGATGGACGCCGCACGGTTCGCGATGTTCATCGCGAAGGAGATCTTTCCCGGCGGCCAGCTGCCGACGATAGGGGCGGTCGAAGAGCACGCTGCCGCGGCCGGCTTCACGGTCACCCGCATCCAGTCCCTGCAACCCCACTACGCGCGCACCCTGCAAACGTGGGCCGACACGCTGGGCGCGCAGCGAGAAGCGGCCATCGCCGTCCAGTCCGAAGAGGTCTACGACCGCTACATGAAGTACCTGACCGGATGCGCGGACATGTTCCGCAAGGGCTATATCGACGTCAACCAGTTCACGCTGCACAAGTAGCGTCAGATTGGGTTCAGCCCTCGCGGAACGCTAGGGTGTACGCCTAGTTGCGCACGTCGCTGCCGTAGTGGCACGTAGAGTGCGGTCACACCAGGAGAAGGCTTAGCAGGGGAAATATGTCTGACAATTCATCCGGCACGAAGGACATGACGCCGCATTTCGAGGATATTCAGGCGCATTACGACCTCTCGGACGACTTCTTCGGGGTGTTCCAGGATCCGACGCGCAAGTACAGCTGCGCGTTCTTCACCGGCCCCAACGTGACACTGTCTGAGGCGCAGATCGCCAACGTCGATCAGCACCTGGACAAGCTCGATCTGAAGCCGGGCATGACTCTGCTCGAGGTCGGCTGCGGCTGGGGGCTGACCCTGCAGCGGGCGATGGAGAAGTACGACGTCAACGTCATCGGCCTGACGCTGTCCAAGAACCAGAAGGCCTACTGCGACCAGCTGCTGTCCAAGCTCGACACCAACCGCACCTTCGACGTGCGGCTGGAGGGCTGGGAGCAGTTCCACAGCCCCGTCGACCGCATCGTCTCGATCGAGGCCTTCGAGCACTTCGGCTTCGAGCGCTACGACGACTTCTTCAAGACCTGCTTCGACATCCTGCCCGAGGACGGCCGGATGACGATCCAGAGCAGCGTCGGCTACCACCCATATGACCTAGCCGAGCGCGGCAAGAAACTGACCTTCGAGCTGGCCCGGTTCATCAAGTTCATGATCACCGAGATCTTCCCCGGTGGCCGGCTGCCGACCACCCAGATGATGGTGGAGCACGGTGAGAAGGCGGGCTTCGTGGTGCCCGAGGCGAAGTCGCTGCGCAACCACTACATCAAGACGCTCGGCATCTGGGCCGACCGCCTCGAGAAGAACAAGGATGCGGCGATCGCGGCCACCGACGAGGAGAACTACCACCGCTACATGCGGTATCTGACCGGCTGCCAGTACTACTTCATCGACGAGAGCATCGACGTCAGCCTGGTCACCTACCTGAAGCCGGGCGCAGCCGCGTAGTTTCCACCCGATAGCAAATCCCCCGGCGTGTGGCGCGCACGGGGGATTTGCGGTTGGATACCTTGGATTGGTCTAGGGAAGGTAGCTGTGCTGTGTCGGAAGTGGCAGTCATCTCGGAGAAGATGCGCAAGAACTTCGACAACATCGGTGCGCATTACGACCTGTCCGATGACTTTTTCGGGCTGTTCCAGGACCGCAGCCGCATCTACTCGTGCGCGTACTTCGAGCCAGATGACCTGACCCTCGAGCAAGCCCAGTACGCGAAGGTCGACCTGCACCTCGACCGACTGGGACTAGAGCCGGGGATGACCGTGCTCGACATCGGATGTGGCTGGGGCGGCGTGCTAAAGCGCGCGATCGAACGCCATGACGTCAACGTCATCGGTCTGACGTTGAGCAGGAACCAACACGCTGCCAGCACCAAACTGCTCGACAGCCTCGACACCGACCGGAACCGGCGGATTCTGCTGCGCGGCTGGGAGGAATTCGACGAGCCCGTCGATCGCATTATGTCCATCGAGGCCTTCGAGCACTTCGGCTTCGAGCGCTACGACGAGTTCTTCAAAAAGTGCTTTTCGCTTTTGCCGGACGACGGCCGGATGACGATCCAGAGCAACATCAGTTACCACCCCGACGAGTTCCGCGAACGGGGCATCCCGCTGTCGATCGACGTACTCAAGTTCATCAAGTTCATGGTCACCGACATCTTCCCCGGCGCGCGCCTGCCGTCGTCGCAGATGATGCGAACGCACGGTGAGGCCGCGGGCTTCGTCCTCGACGACGTCGTTTCGCTGCGGTCGCACTACGTCAGGACGTTGACGATGTGGGGGGACGCGTTGGAGGCCAACAAGTCCCGCGCGATCGAGATCCAGTCCGAAGAGGTCTACGACAACTACATGAAGTACTTGCGGGGTTGTGCGCAGAAATTCGCCGACGAATACATCGATGTGCACCTGGTGACGTACCTGAAGCCCGGCGCGGCTTAGGCCGCGCCCAGCTGGAAAAAGCCTGCGCGCCAAAGGAAATCCCCCGCCACTGCCTGATGTGACGGGGGATTTGCTTCTCGGGTCAGGCCGCGGCCTTGGCCGTATCCGCATCCTTCTTGTCGGTATCCGACTGCTTGTCGTTATCGGACTTCGTTGTGGCAGCAGAGCTCGTGTCGGCCGTGGTGTCGTCGGCCTTCTCGTCGGTCGCCTTCTCGTCGGCCTTCTTGTCGTCGGCCTTCTTGTCACCGGTAGTCGACTCGGGCTTCTTGTCGTCGGCCTTCTTGTCACCGGTAGTCGACTCGGGCTTGGCGACAGGCGTTTCGTCCGTCGACTCCTTGGTCGAGGTCGAGGTCGAGGTCGAGGTCGAGGTCGTCTCGTCCTTGACCGTCGTCTGCTGCTCGGTGGTGTCTGTACTGGTGTCCTTCACCAGCGTCAGCTTCGGCGTCGACTTCGTGTTGTCGACCGCCGTGCCCGTCTCGGTCGCCTCCGTCGCGGTCGTCCGCGCAGCCGCTGCCAACGTCGACACCGTGGTGGTAGACGCCGGCGACTGCGTGGTCAGCGGGAGCGTGGACGTCAGCCCACCGAGATCACCGATGAAGGCCTGGATGCCCTGGATCGTCGCCGCGACGAGGTTCACGCCGACTGCGGGCCAGTTCTGGATCGGGTTGAAGGGCAGTATCGACAGCCAGCTCTCCTTGCCGGGATCACCGCTCCAGTCGTAGCCCAGATCGATCAGCACCTTCAGCACCGGCGACACCAGGTCGGCGACCGGCTTGGCCACCGGTTGCAGTGGGGCAGGGATCACGCCCATTACCGAGTCCACAATCGGCAGGCTCTTGGCCGGAATCATCCAGTACTCGTTGCCGTGGGAGTCGACGCGGCAGTTCGGACCCGGGCACGGGCCGGCCAAGATGCTCGCCAATTCGGTATCGGTATAGCCGTACGGCAACCCGGCGGTCGGATCGTTTCCGTTGGGCGCCAGGTAATACCCGTGCACTGTGTCGAATGCGGCCAACGCATTCAGCACCGCGAACGGGTTGCTCCAATACTTCGGGGCGTACATCACGGGGTCGTACTGGAAGCCGATGCTGTCGATCGGTATTCCGGTATCGGTCGGCATGGGCGGACCGAAGGTGATGTTGAGGATCGGGATCGTCGGCAGGAAGCCGAGCCGCGTGAAGATTCCGCCGTCGGGATTGAAGGCGTTGCCGATCGTCACCACCGAGAGGCGGGCACGCTCCTCGGGCGTGAGGTCACCGAGATTGCGCAACTCGTCGGAGACAACCGCTCCGCCCTGCGAGTAGCCGAAGATGACGATGTTGTCCGACGTGGTGTTCAGCAACCCCCGTAGCTCCCCGTCCAAATTCTGCACCCCCGTGTCAACCGAGTCGTTCCACGTATCGCATGTGAATCCGGGACACCAATTGCCGATGAACCCCAGTGGCCAAAATGACGCGGGATAGTTGACGCCTTGGAGATCGCACGTGTTGTCCGTGCACGATGTGAACGGAGCCATGTAGCGGCTCCTCGCGTTTTCCATGTAGTTCGTCACGATGTTGGCGTTCGGGGTGCCCGTGCCCGGCACAACCAGCGCAGTGGTGGCGCCCAAGGCCAGAGCCGCCATGAAAGCCGACGTGACGCCCAGAACGACCGAACTGAGGATTGCGAGGACAGCAACGACGAACGCGCGGGAGAACTGACGCATGTGTCAACGATCACACAGCGGCGCAACGACGGTTGGTGGAACCGAAAAGTTCCTACCGCAAAGTTCACTGAGCGTGTCGGATTCGCGCGACGCCGTTCGTCGGACAGGTAGAGAGTGGAGCAGAGGGTTCCGCTCGCGACCGGAAGGTGACTCCCATGCAATACCTCGCGCTGCTGCGTACCGCCGAATCCAACCGAACCCCTGACCCCGAAACAATGGCTGCGGAAATGTCTGCATACGAGGCCTTCCATACGAAGGCCGGAGCGGCACTCCGGGCCGGCGACGCGTTGGCCCCGACGGAGGCCGGCGTGCGGATCACCGGCGGACCCGATGCGCCGGCGGTGACTGACGGCCCCTTCGCGGAAAGCGCGGAGGTGGCCTGCGGCTACTACGTCTTCGAGGCCGAGAACCTTGACGACGCACTGGCATTGGCCCGCGACGTTCCTGCGGCCAAGCATGGGTCAGTTGAGGTTCGGCCGACCTATCACAGCTTCGATCCGGACTGGTCAAGCGCGGGCGCGCAATGGTTGGCGCTGCTGCTGGAGCCACCCACCTCTGCCCATACCCCGGGTACGCCGGAGTGGGAGGCCGAAGCGGCCCGGCACGGCGAATTCGCCGCTGCGGCAGGCGACCATATCGTGAGCGGCGCGGCGCTGCATGAGCCGGCGTCGGCAACGACGGTGAGCGTTCGCGACAACAGGGTGCTGCTGACCGACGGGCCGTACCCCGAGAGCGCGGAGGTCGCCACCGGCTTCTATCTGCTGACGGCGGCTGACCGTGACGAGGCGATCAAATTGGCGTCGATGATTCCCGCCACGACAGTAGAGCTGAGGCAGCTGATGGGCGTCTCCGGACTGTAACCGCCTCAATGACCAACCTGGACGGCGTCTTTCGGCGCGAATGGGGACCTGCGGTCGCAGCACTCGCGCGCTGGTCGGGTGACCTCACCGTCGCCGAGGACGCCGTCCAGGAGGCCTTCGCCGAGGCATTGCGCAGCTGGCCTCGCGACGGTGTGCCCGACAACGCGGGCGGATGGGTCGTTCGGGTCGCCCGCAACCGGGCACTGGATCGGTTGCGACGCGAATCCGTGCGCCCCGGAAAGGAACTCGCAGCCGTGGTGGACGACATCCGGGCCCGCACCGACCGCGTCGACGTGCATCCCGTTCGCGATGACGAGCTGAGGATGATGTTCACCTGCGCGCATCCTGCACTCGATCCGACCTCGCAATTGGCGCTTACGCTACGGCTGATCTCGGGCCTCAGCGTGCCAGAGATATCGCGCGCGCTTCTGCAGTCGCAGTCGGCCGTCGGACAGCGGATCACCCGCGCCAAGAACAAGATCCGGCACGCCAACATCCCGCTGCGTGTGCCACCGGCCGAGTTGCTCCCGGAACGCACCCCGCACGTGCTGGCTTGCATCTACTCGGTGTTCACCGAGGGCTATTGGTCGACGGCAGGCCCATCGGCCGTTCGCGATGAGCTGTGCGACGAAGGTGTGCGACTGGCAGGTGAACTGTGCTCGTTGATGCCCGACGATCGCGATGCGCAAGCGTTGGCCGCCCTTGTCCTGCTACATGATTCGCGACGACAGACCCGCGTCGACGCTGACGGCGCGTTGCTGCCGCTCGAGGAACAGGATCGCAGCCGTTGGGATCGCGGCCGGATCGCCAGGGGCCTCGACCGACTCGCGCGCGCTGCAGGCGCGACGGGACCCTACCTGCCGCAGGCAGTGATCGCCGCGCTGCATGCGACCGCACCGAGTTGGCAGGAGACCGACTGGAACACGATCTGCGCGGCCTATGATCGGTTGATCGACATCACGGGGTCCCCAATAGCCCGCGCAAATCGGGCGATGGCCATCGGCTTTCGCGACGGGTTCCCGGCCGGCCTCGCCGCGCTCGATGCCGTTGCCGACGATCCGCGGCTGGCAGGATCGAACACCGTCATCTCGATTCGCGCAGATCTGCTGCGGCGTGCGGGTCAACGTGCCGAGGCCCTCAGGTGGTACCGCGTCGCGCTGGACGGCAACGGTTCCGGGCCCGCGCAGGAGTTCCTGCGTCGCCGGCTCGCGGAGTGCGCCGGCTAGTGGTCGCTAACCTCGTCCCGTGACCGCAGTGATCGGAATCGTCCTGCTGGCCGTCGGGGCGGTCGCATTGGCCGTGCGCCACGTTCCGATCACCAACCTCGTGGTGCTCGCGGTGGCGGCACTGGCGCCGTACCTGATGTTCGGCGCGCCGGTGTCGCTGATTGTGTTTGCGCTGCAACGTAACTGGATCTTGGCGGCGATGGCAGCCGCGGTCACGCTTGCGGTGGCTGCCGTCCAGCTGCCGTGGCATGTGCGCAGTGGCGGGACTCCCGGACTCAGCGTCCGCGTGGTCTCGGCGAATCTCCGCTATGGCCGCGCCGACGCCGACAGCGTCGTGAAGATGGCTCGCGAACACGCCGATATCCTTGCGGTGCAAGAGCTTACGCCCGAGAAAGCCGAGCTGATGTCGGCCGCCGACCTCGATCAGGCCTTTCCGTATCGGGCGCTTCGTGTCTGCGACGGCCCCGCAGGTGTCGGCATCTGGAGTCGCTACCCGATCACAACCAGTGAGATCGACGACGACTTCTGGCTCGGCCTGGTCGCCGCGAAGGTGCGCATTCCCGCGGTGCGTGCCGAAGCGACCGTTGTGGTGCTGCACCTGTCCGCACCTTGGCCCGATCCGATCGCGGGCTGGCGCGCCGACCTCGCTCGACTGGCCGAGAAACTGCCGCGACTCGCCGCCGCCTGCGAGGGGGCAGTCATCGTGGCAGGCGACTTCAACGCGACGCGTGACGTTCGCGAGTACCGCAACTTGCTGCGCGACGGCTTTCGCGATGCTGCCGAGCAGGCAGGCGCGGGACTGACCCGCACGCACCCGGCCGACGTTCGAGCACTTCCCCCGCTGTTCGCCGTGGACCACGTGCTGACGCTGCGCTGCACGGCGACCGCCGTTCGCACACTCGACATCGCAGGTTCCGACCACCGGGCCCTGGCCGGCGTGATCGAGATTCCTGACTGAGCCGAACTTCGCGGGAGCGCCGAATACCAATCGTGGCGGCCTCGTTCGCCTTGGCGTCGACAAATCGGTCATGGCACCTTCCGAAGATTGCGAACGGCAGATTGGCTTCAATTCTCAGCAAATTTGCGCTGGCCCTTGTGCTTTCATTCGCAAGCAGTCGGCTCGCCCGGTTTGTTCGCAGGCCACGCGGTGAACTGCGGAACCTCGGATCATTCCGAATCCACGCACCGCATCCGTGGTGGCAAATATCGTTGCGAAGGCCAATGACCTCTAGACGCGTAATGCGATCTCGCAGTCATGGCGGGTCGCCAATTCGGCGATCGAGCAGCGACGTCAACGCCTGATGCGCCCAAGCCGATGGGCGAACGCATAGGGAAACACCCGATTCCAGCACCACCGTTCAGCACTACCGTCCGATTCATGGATGCCATCGACGATGTGGCGTACTACCTTGCCGAGTGGTATCTGCCCGAGATGACCGCGACATCGGTCGATGAGATGGTGGCGAAACTCGATGCCGCCGCTGTGGCCGTCAGCACTCAGGGCACGTCTGTGCGGTTGGTTGTCACGCTCTCCGTGCCGACCGACGAAGTGCTGTATGGAGTCTTCGGGGCGCCGTCACCCGACATCGTCTCGCAGACATGCGTTCGCGCCGGCGTCCCGTTCCAGCGAATTTCCGGTGACGTGGGTGCCCGATTTCAGCCGAACCTCATCCCTGAAGTTGCCGATAGCGCACCCGTCTGACCGCTAACTGGTCAGCGAAACTGTGATCTAGCTGCCAAGCGGGGCGTCGCAATGCGCCGCGAGGGCACCGTCGTTCGAGGTACCCTCTGTTTGCTGGGGGCAATTTGGGGGTGATCGTGGATGCCGAGCGTGGTGAGCCGTCCGCTGGAGATCCGCGCGGTCTCGAAGTTCCTGGAGTCGGCAGCCCATCAGCCGTCTGCACTCGTCATCGAGGGTGAGCCGGGGATCGGCAAGACCACGCTGTGGTTGTCGGCCGTCGAACGGGCGCGCGACAACGGTTGTCGGGTGTTCAGTGCACGCGTTGGCCGGGCGGAGTCGATGCTCGCTTATGCGGCGGTGGCCGACCTACTCCGTGACGTCGATGCGAACATCCTTGCCGGTTTGCCGGACGTCCAGCGCCTCGCCGTCGACCGGGTGCTGCTGCGCGCCAGCAGCGAGGATCACGCCACCGACCAACGCGTCGTTGCGGCCGCCTTCGCGGCGGTCTTCGAACGCCTCGCAGCGGACGCGCGAGTGTTGATCGCCATCGACGATGCGCAGTGGCTCGACCGGTCCAGCCAGGACGTGATCTCGTTTGCCGCCCGGCGGTTGAGGAGCCCGGTCGGGTTGGTGCTCACCGAACGGTCGGATGCAGATGGCGCGAACACGGCGTCGTGGCTGCAGTTGTCCAGGCCCGACGGCATCGAAAGGTTGCGTGTTGGGCCGTTGAGCCTTGGCGCGCTGCACGTGTTGATCTCAGGGCGCCTCGGCCATGCGTTTTCACGGCCGACGATGGTGCGCATCTCCGAAATCTCAGGGGGTAACCCGTTTTTCGCGCTCGAGTTGGCGCGTGCCATCGATGTCGGCTCCTCTGGCCCGCAGAGAGCGCTGCCCGGCTCCCTTGCCGAACTGATGCGGTTGCGTATCGGGCGGCTGGACCGCGATGCGCGAAAGCTGTTGTTGGCGGCGGCATCCGTCGCCGACCCGACGGTCGAACTACTCACGGAGGTCACCGGCGCGCCCATCGACTCGCTCGATGAAGCGGAAGCCAAGGGAATCGTCGGAATCGACGGCAACGTGGTGCGTTTCACCCACCCGCTGCTGGCCCAGAGCGTCTATGCGGATGCGAGCGCGGCCGAGCGGCGCGCGATGCACAGGTCATTGGCGCAATCAGTGACGTTGCCCGAACTGAGGGCAAGGCATATGGCGCTGGCGGCGTCCAGTGCGGACCCGGACACATTGCATGCCCTGGACTCCGCAGCTGAGGAAGCCGCCGCCCGTGGCGCGCCGGCCGCAGCGGCCGAGTTGGTGGAGCTAGCCATAGGCCTCGGTGGCGACAGTCCCGATCGCCGAATCAATGGAGCGGTACACCATTTCAACGCCGGGGACCCGGAAAGAGCACGGGCGTCTCTAGAGCCGACGTTGGGGGTGCTGACGGCTGGCGCGCGGCGTGGGGCCGCACTCAACTTGCTTGCCGGGATACACCTGTACGACGACAACTGGAGCGAGGCCGTTACCGTTCTCGAGCGCGCGCTGGCTGACGCCGAGGATAACCCGGCATTGCTTGTCCAGACGCTGATCCTGCTGGCTTTCGGCCAACGCATGATCTCGAGGTACGAAGAGTCGTTGGCCACCGCGCGCAAAGCCGTCACCGAGGCCGAGCACTATGGCGATCCTGCGCTGGTCAGTAGCGCGCTGGCAATGTCTGTCCAGCTGAACTTCATGTTCGGCAACGGCGTCGATGAAATCAGCCTGCGGCGCGCGGTGGAACTGGAGGATCCCGACGCCGATCTGCTGATCCCGTTCAGCGCCAGCATGATCGAGGGTTTGATGATGGCCTGGACGGGACGCCTGGACGATGCCCAGGCCAGGATGGAGGCGCTGCAACGCCGATGCACAGAGCGCGGCGCGGAAAACGACCTCACCGCCGTCGAGAGCTGTGAGGCGATGATCGAGACTTGGCGGGGAAACCTGGGCGCGGCCGATCGCCTTGCCGAAGAGGCCGTGTTGCGCGCCGAACAGGGCAGCGGCTCCTTGAGCATTGCGCGTTCCATGCAAGCCATGGTGATGGCTTACCTTGGGCGCGTGCAGGTTTCGCGAGACGCAGCCCGTCACGCGCTGGAGATAGCGAACCGCACCGCTTCACCACGCCTCACGGAATGGCCGACGATGACCCTGGGATTTCTGGAAGTATCGCTCGGTCACTATGCCGAGGCCCTCGAGGTGCTTGCGCCGATGCAGCGCACGCTCGAGGCGATCCCCGGCACGGAGATCATGACCGCGTCCTTCATCCCCGACGCTGCCGAAGCCATGATCGCGCTTGGCCGCAGCGACGAGGCCGAGCCGCTGATCGAGGCGCTGGAACGCAATGGCCGCAGGCTGAACCGGTCGTGGATGCTCGCCGTCGGTGGTCGCTGCCGGGCCATGTTGTCGGCGGCCCGAGGCGATGTCGAGGCCGCCTCGGACACGGCGCAGGAAGCGATGGCCGAGCACGATCGACTGCCGATGCCGTTCGAGCGGGCGCGAACTCAGCTGTTGCTCGGCCAGCTGCAACGTCGGCAACGACAGAAGGAGCGCGCCAGGGCGACGCTGCGGGAGGCTCTGCAGTCGTTCGAAGCGATGGGCGCGCCGCTGTGGGCCGGGCGCGTGCAGTCAGAACTCACCCGCGCAGAGGTGGTGCCGACTCACGACCGCTCGCTCACCCCGTCTGAGCGGCGTGTGGCCGAGCTGGCGGCATCAGGCATGACTAACAAGGACGTCGCGACCGCGCTGTTCATCAGCCCGAAGACGGTCGAGGCGAACCTGGTGCGGATCTACCGCAAGCTGGGCATCAAGACACGCGCCGAACTGGGCCGAATCATCGGCGGTGGTTAAAAGGTGGCTCTCCGCTGCGCTGGCACCTTCGCGACATTCTTTGCTGGTCCGGCCGATTCGCAGCCGTATCGCATTCGAGGGCTGTATAGTTCAGCAAACACGGGGTCGTGCGGCGGTGAGGGGGCGCATTGAGTTCTTCGACGCCGACTGGCTCCGCCATAGCGCCCGCTTGTCCCGCCTTGGACGCGGTAGCGAAATCCGTCGCAAAAGCCGCCCGCCTATGGCTGCCGTTCGCCATCCGCTGGGTCGACCGCTCATTGACCCGCAGTGTTGCTAAGGTTCGCCCGATCTGCCGCGCGACGTGAACTCCCAGTTCGCTGCGATGATGGGCGCGCGGCTTTTGGCTAACCTGTTTCAGGCCGCGAACATCATCGTGCTTGCCCGCGCCGTTTCGCCGTCAGACATTGGTTTGACATCCGCGATAATCGGCCTTTCCATGGTGCTTTTCACCATTACCGATTTCGGATTGTCGACGTTGATCAGCAAATCCTATGCGCACGGTGATCATGTGACGGTGGCCTCCGCGCTCCACTACACAACCTTGACGACATGGTCATTCGGGGCGCTAGCGTTCGCGGCCGGAATGGGCCTCTCAGCGGCTGCCGTTATCCCGCTCAGCCTTTCTGTCCTGATCTTGGCTGTTGCAGTCGACAGATGCGTCGAGGTTCGCCTGTCCGTGCCAATGGCAGCGACCCGCAAAGTTGAACCCTCATCCTCGATCCTGATGCGGCGAGCCACACAGATGGGTTTGTACCTGGTCTTCGTTGGCGTTGGTATTCCTCCATTGTGGGCCTACTCGACGACATACTTGCTCGGAGCGCTGACCGGTTACGTCCAGAGCACGCTTTTCCTGCGGCACCTTGTCGGAAAAGAAGACTCTCGTCGACCCGCCAGAGAGGTGTTCGGCAAGGGGTTCGCATTCGGTGTGAAGAACCTCTCGTACCAAATCCAGTACATCGATAGCTTTCTCGTCTCCGCCTTCTCGGGCACACACAGTGCCGGGCTGTACGCTGCCGCGTCCAAAGTTACGAACCCGCTCCTCCTGATCCCAGGCACACTCGCGGCAAGTGTCCTGCCACAAGCCGCACGGGCAACGCCGCACCAGGTGCGAATATTTGGGATACGCGTTGTGCTCGTGCTCGCGGTGGTGCTACTCCTCGGTGCGCCGGTCGGTTTCGTCCTCGCAGAACCAGTCTGCGTTTTGCTCTATGGAGATGCCTACCGCAGCGCGGGCCTTCCGCTCGCATTTCTCTTGGTCGGAATCCCGTTCGCCATCGTCGCGGCCGCCCTCAGCGCGATCCTGCAAGCTCACGGCGACGAACGATTCGTGGCAAAACTCGGGTTCGTATTTGCAGTCGCGTTCGTTTGCGCGATCAGTGTCGGTGCGCTCAGTAATGGCCCAACTGGTGCAGCGATCGGAAGCACAACGGTATACGTATTCAACTGCGTACCACTGATGTTGCGGATGGCTCGACGGACTGCGCCGTTGCCGGAGCCACTGTGATCGGGCGCGCCCGGTGGGCTGCCGCCTCCAGGATATTGCGGTTGCCACGCTATGCGCGATTGACCGCGATGAGTTCTTTGACTGCGACGTCGATCGGGAGGCGATTGGCAATCTTGCCGTCTGACCTCGTTCGGCGCGTTGAAGCATCTAGGCTCGAAGCCAATGGATAAGGGGCCCTTAGCAATTCAGTGTGTACCCGTGGGAGTGTGGCGGTCGACTCAGGCCAGGATATCGGGGCGGCGCCGGTGCGGGGATCCCGAAATTGGCAATGCGCGCAAAGTCGACCGCGAAGTGAGCGATGGCGCGCATAGCACGTTCGGCAATTCAGTTAGGTTCACCGCCGGAGCCCTCGCTCGCGAGCGGTTCTGGCACTAGTACGGATGTGGAGTCATGGCCAATTGGTTGCTCGAAGCTGTTGGGAGTAACAAGTCGACGCGCTCGCTGGCGGGCCGCGCTAGGGCACGCCGCTGGCGATACTTCGATGAGCGGTTTCCGACCATCTCTGAAATGCGGGTGGTGGACCTGGGCGGCACGCCGGAGTCATGGCGGCTCGCGCCCGTCAAGCCATTGGCCGTCACGATAGTGAATCTCTTACCACTCACCTCGGATGACACCGCAGTCAACGTTATCCAAGCCGACGCCTGTGACTTGCCCGCCGCCCTTCGTCGCGAGCGTTTCGACCTCGTCTTCTCCAACTCGCTGATCGAGCATGTCGGTGGCCACCCACAAAGGCAGCGCCTCGCCGAGACAATTCACGCGCTGGCCGATCGGCACTGGGTGCAAACGCCCTACCGTTACTTCCCTGTTGAACCGCACTGGTTATTTCCGGGTATGCAGTGGCTACCCTACGAGGCCCGCGTGCGTGTGTCTTTGCGCTGGCACCGTGGACACATTCGAACCTCTACGCGCGAGGACGCCCAGGACATGGTCGACGAGATCGACCTCTTGTCGGTCTCCCAAATGCGACGTTACTTCCCCACTTCGGTGATCTGGTATGAACGCTTCGCGGGATTGATCAAGTCGCTGGTGGCTATCCGGGACTAGCGGCGGCGTTGGAATCCGTGCCCCAACTCGATTGACTGTGCGCCGACTCAAGGACGTTCTGCTTAGATCCCGAACGACGATTCGTTGCGCGGTGCCTGCCTGGCAAATGTCCCGCGCTAGGGGGATGACTCGCCAGCAAACCAAGGACGATTATGACGGACACGCTGAACTGTACAGTCGAGAACGTATTGTCGACAAATGAGAGAGCCAGCGTTCCGACTGCCAATGCGATGACAATAATCCGTACCACACCGCTCTGCGCGCAGGCGGCGAGGATGAAGACTGAGATTATGACTAGAAATAGTCCTATCGCGAAAAAAATGCCGCCGTCGATGGTGAAACGCAGATATTCGTTGTGCGGAGCGTGCTGGAATGCTTCCGACACATTGGGTGGCGAATAAATCGAAACAGCGGTGGCCGAGAATCCCAGCCCTTTCCCTAGGAGGGGGTTTTCAGCCACAAACCCATAAAAGAACTCCGTGGCGTACTTGCGCCCCGATGTGTTGAAATTCGGCTCATGGTAGCTGCCGGTAGTTCGCTTGATGATCGCTGGCGCAGCGATGGCACAGCTGGCAACAATCATCGTCGCCAACAGCCAGGTTGCCCTGCGTGCGCCCACGCTTCGTACGCGACCTGGCCCCAGGGCTTGAGCGACGACGAACGTAATCATGAGCATAATTCCCGCTGCAATTTCTGCTCGGGTAAGAGTGGCCAACAGAATAACGAAGTTCAGGACGACCCACAAATAGACGCGAAAAGGACGGTACGTGCTCGATGACGCCGCTAAACACAACGCAGATGCAAGCGCGACGACAGCAAGCTCGCCAAGGTGCGCGGGAATTAATGCACCCTGTAGTCGAGGGACATTTTGGTCGAGGTCGATCTGATAGATGCCCGGCGATGGAGCTCGATACGCCGGGCCCTTTACCCCTGCGAGCTGCAGCACGACACCGGCGACCAAGCACATTAAAGGCAACATGGCGATGTACTCCAGTCCCCTTTGCAGACTCAGTCTTCGCCAATTAACGAAAAGGAACAGAAACGGGACGCAATAGCCAGCAGTCGCGCGAGCGATAATTTCGGAGCCGACTTCGACACGCCCACCGATGTTCAGGATCGACGCCAGACTAGCGATACCTACGAGTGTAAGGGCGGCGGCACCGAGCCAGGACCAGCGCGGCCCGAACGCCAGCGCAAGACACAGTCCAGCGACAATGAGGACGGATTTCTGGATTGCGTCAGCATACGGAAACGGTTCTCCATCTGCGGCGACGAAAATCGAAGGTGAGATAACGATCGTGGTCAATGGGAGGAACGGCCAAACGCTCTTTGGATAGACCCATGACGCCGCGACTGGTAGGAGGACAATCGGAGCGACTAGATAGACGGGGCTCACGACGGCGGCAGCACAAGCAGCTGCGGCGGTCACCAGAATAAGAAGAGATGTCGCAACTGCGAGCCTATGCTCCAACAAGCGTGACGGCCAACTGCTCACGGCTGCCACGAGCAACAAAACCTAACCATCTGCCAGGAGGAACGCGTCGACACCGAGGTAGTCTAGCAACGATGTGAGTGATGACATGCCGTATCGGCAGCAAAAAAGGATCCCCGATAGCAGCGCGCGGCTGCAGGAGGCCGAGCCCGACCCCGGCGCGGCGGCGACGGATGGCTCAGTACCCCAACAGTCCATGGTCGCGATCACGATCGACATCGTTGCGCGTGGTGAAAGGATCTAGTTACGCTTCCGTCGTGCGTTCAGGAGCTCATGCCAAAAAGGCTTCCCCGCGAATCAGCCTCCGCTCGCCGTCCGCGGTAATTGGTATATCCGAAAGGCGGAACAGTTTTGGGCCAGGCCGTTGTTAGCGTCGTAATTCGGGCGAAGGATAAGGCTGATACCATCCGCCCTGCGATTGCATCTGTTAAATGTCAGACGGTCCCGATCGAAGTAATCGTCGTAGATTCAGGTTCTCGGGATGAGACCCCAGAAATCGCCCGTGAAATGGGCGCTGAAGTTGTGTCGATACCTGCTGAATCCTTTACATATGGCGGCGCGATCAATATCGGCGTTGCTCTCGCAAGCGCAGAATACGTGCTGATCCTTTCGGCGCACTGCGCCCTTCCTGACCCCCGTTGGCTAGAACATGCGCTACGACACTTCGTGGATGCGCGGGTTGTTGCCGTTAACGGGACGCCAGTCCACCGTGTGCGATGCAGTCGCGAGCTGTCGGCGGAACAGCGCCTCATCATCGGCGCAGTGGACGATATCGTCGTGCAAGATCGACCGTTCTACGACGGCTTTGCGGGCTTTTCAAACACGTGTGCAATAGTACGCAAAGGCATCTGTAACGAATTTCCGTTCCACGAACAGATGATTTACGCTGAAGATAAAGAATGGGCAAATCGAGTAACACGATCGGGACACCGAATTGTGTTTGATGCGACGCTCGGCACCTTCCATGGACATATTCGAGATGAAGGCTATCGCTCTCGGTACAGTCGAGGTTATAGGCACTCCAAAGCGTTAACCGAGGTTTTCGGATTTCGAGTATGGACACTTCGCAAGACCATCCAGTACGCATGGTTCATTTTCCGCAATCGTTCCGGCGTGATGCGTATAGCTTTCTTGCGTCCAGCGACCCTCGTTGACTATGTCGGGCGAATATCAGGCGCGCGCAGTGCACGCCGCGAATAAGATTGACCTTGAGAGAACGGGAACATTTCGATCGCATTCGATCACGCACCACAGAATGCCATGTTTGAGATTGCCCTCCTTTCAAGCTGAAAGCTCTCGTGTCCAACCAAGATGGCTGACGCAGATCGCATGACTGACGCGACAGAATGGGAGCGGCCCAGCCTGAGTACAGCTAAGGTCAGCAATGTGTGCGGTATTTGCGGGGTGGTGCAGGTCGGTGGTGAGCCGCGAGCGGTGATCGAGCCAGGCGTACTCGACCGGATGACGGATGCGATGACGCATCGGGGCCCGAATGACCGTGGCACATATCAAGCACCTGGCGTCGCGCTCGGTGTGCGCCGCCTGAGCATTGTTGACGTAGCCATGGGCCACCAACCGTTCTCCAACGAGGACGAGTCCGTATGGGCCATCCAGAACGGAGAGCTGTACAACCACGAGGAAATTCGCGAGGATCTCGCGCGGCGGGGTCACCGGTTCGCCAGTCGATGCGACACCGAGATCCTTCCCCACTTATACGAGGACGCCGGTGTCCGATTCGCCGAGCGCCTGCGCGGCAAGTTCGGCATCGCCGTCTGGGATGAACGCCGCCGCCGCGCGGTCGTCGCGCGGGATCGCCTCGGCGTGAAGCCGATGTACTACGCGCAGGCGGGCGACCTGGTGGTGTTCGCGTCGGAGCTGAAAAGCCTTCTCGCAAGCGGGCTTATCGGCACCGGCCTCGACTTCGAGGCGATCGAAGCCTATATGACGCTCGGATTCGTGCCAGCGCCGATGACCCCGTTGGCGCAGGTAAGGAAATTGATGCCCGGCGAGCGGCTGATCATTGCGCCGGATGGGGTCCGCCCCGAGCGCTATTGGGAATACCCGAAGCCTGGCGCGGACAAGACGTCGAGCGCCGAGGAGCTTGCAGCGGGGCTGCTGGAGCGAGTTGAAGATGCGGTCCGCGTACGGCTGATGAGCGACGTCCCGCTCGGCGCGATGCTCAGCGGCGGACTTGACTCGAGCCTCATCGTCGCGCTGATGGCCCGCAACATGGGCGAGCCCGTGAAGACGTTCTCGGTCGGGTTCACCGAAGACGGCCTCGCCAACGAGCTCGCCGACGCGAGGTACGTCGCGTCGGTGTTCGGCACAGATCATCACGAGCTCGAAATCTCGTCCACTCAGCAGGACGTCAAGCTCGATGACCTTCTCTGGTCGTTGGACGAGCCGATCGCAGATCTCTCGTCGCTGGGCTTCCTCGCCCTCTCCAAGCTCGCAGCGCAGCACGTGACTGTCGCGCTGTCGGGACAGGGGGCCGACGAGCTTCTTGGCGGCTACAAGAAGCACCGTGCCGCCGCGCTGGTTGAGAGTTGGCAGCGCCTACCGCGGCCCCTCCGGCGTGCCGGGGAGCGGGGCATGCTCGCTGGCCCGTCGCGATTACACAGGGCGGCAAGAACACTCGCCGCGAGCGACGCAAGCGATCGCCTGCTCGCCATGAGCGGACGGGTCGACGACGAGCTCCGGCGCGCGCTCTACTGCGGGCCGCTTGCCGAGAGCGACGGACGGGCTGCTTTGCGCGCGATCCTCCCGCTAACGAAAGACGTCGATGGTGGGGCACTCGCGGCGACATTGCACATCGATGGTCAGCTCGCACTACCTGACGACCTGCTTCACTACTTCGACCGAACCTCTATGACGCAGTCGCTTGAGGTCCGCGTTCCATTCCTCGATCACCACGTGGTCGAATATTGTGCCCGCATTCCAACATCGCTCAAGGTGCGTCGGCTGCGGACCAAGCACCTTCTGAAGGAGGCGGCGCGCGGGATCGTGCCGCAACGGATCATCGACAAGCGGAAAATCGGATTCTTTCGCGGGGCGACGTCTCGCTGGCTGCAATCGCAGATGGACTACGCGATTTCCGACTACTTGCTCGCCCCCAGCCCGCGCTACGCGGAGTTCCTCGATAGGGCGGTGGTCGAGCGGCTCGTTGCGGAGCACCGAAGCGGACGTCCAGTCGACAGCCAATTGCTGGTGGCCATTCTCATGCTCGAGGTGTGGCTCTCCTCATATCACCCGCGCGCATTCGGCGGCCCGTCTCCGGGAGTTATGACGACACGACGATCGGCGTAATGGTTTCTCACGATTCTTCCGGTTTTCTCCAGCAAGGCAGGGAGCGCACCCGAGGTGCTTTTGCTCCTTCGGCCAGGGCTCGCTCGTAGATCTGCTCTAGATTGGCGCTACGAGCAGACAGCTCAGCGCTCTTCCGAACCGCACGGACGGCGTCGCGGCCAAGCCGCTCCCGTAGCGCGGGGTCGCGGAGCAGGCGCGAGAAGGCGTCCGCCAGCGCCGGCACGTCGCCCTCGCGGACGAGGAGTCCGGACTGGTCAGGAACGACCAGCTCAGGGATCCCGGCGTGGTAAGTCGTCAGGCAGGGCAAACCCGCCGCCATCGCTTCGGCCAGGACGGTGGGGATGCCCTCCTTGTCGCCGTTCGCCAGCGTCTGGCTCGGAAGAGCGAAGACGTCGGCACGCCGATACGCCTCGACTAGGCGGGGGTCGTGATGCGGCACATGCCCGGCGAAGGTGACGCGATCGCGCCAGCCATAGTCCGCGACCCGACGCTCCAGTTCGGCCCGCATCGGTCCGCGGCCGATCAGGGTCAGGTGGAAGCGCGGCAAGTCCGGTTCGGTCATGCTGGCGAGATGCAGCGCCTCGAGGACGAGATGCTGAGCCTTCTTGCGCTCGAGTGTTCCGCTGCTGAGGATTTGCACGACCTCTGGCTGAGCGTAGCTTCGCTCCGGAAAAACGAAACGAGCCGTCGGCGTCCCGTAAAAATGGACGACGATCCGTTCCTCCGGGCAACCGAGCGAGATCAAATCACGCTTCATGTCCTGCGACATGGCTATGAACAGATCCATCTCCGACCAAATCGGGCGCAGGTAGCGCGCGCCGTAGCCGCCGAGCCGCTTCGGGAATCTCGAGACGTCGTAGCCGTAGACCGACACGATCGCAGGCAGGCCGAGTCGGCGCTTGAGATCGATGAAGAAGCGGGCGTCGACGAGATAGTGCATGTGCAGCAATTGCGCCCCCTCGACTACCGCGCGATCAGCCAGCAGTGCGGTTGCGGCCGAGGTCGGCCGGCGCAGGGCGCCATAGGAAATCCGCTCGGCGAACCGATCACGCTGGCTAAGCAACTCAGTTGCGGCGTATAGCGCGGCCGGCTGGAACGCGGGCGGGCCAATCCGATGGTGACAGAGGACGACCGATCTGTAGCTCTCGAGCGAGCAGATCTGATTGCCGATGAAGGTCTCGGTCGCCTCGAGAAAGGTGCGCTTAACGTGGGCGACTGTTGGCTGAGAGCACACATCCCACAGCGTAGCCATAGCGGGCGCTCTCAACACTCAACACAGACCGCCTGCCCGCACTACGCTGACGGCTTCTCGCGTGGAGGTACGGCACGTTTGCCGGAGAGCTCAACTGCGGGCGACATTTTCATCAGAGGATCGACGATGCCGGCCGTCTGACCGATAAAGCGCAAATAGAAGTCAATCAAGTTCCGCCGAGAGACATCCCATGACAGCTCACCTTCGACGCGCTCCCGCCCCCTCAATCCCATACGTTCGCGACGCTTCGGGTCGCGAAGCAGTTCGTCGATCGCGGAAGCGAATGCCACGACATCGTTTCCCTCGACATACACGGCAGAATCTGCGGCAGAAACCCGGGTTTCGAACAGGTCAAACGACACGATCGGTCGCGCCATCGCCATGTACTCGACAACTTTGTTCATCGTGCAGGAATTGTTGTACGCGCTCGGCGGGTCTGGGACCAGGCAGACGTCGGCGGTGGAGAGACAATTTTGGATGAATTCGTCGCCGACCCAGCCGGGGAAGTCGACGATGTCAGCGAGGTCGAGTTGGTGACTCAGCGCCACCATCTCATCGAATGCGTCGCCGGCACCCATGAAGATGCAGTGAACGTCTTCACGGCCGATTTCGTAGCGTAGATGGGCGAGTGCGCGGAGCGCATAGTCGACACCGTCCTGATGCCCCATCACGCCGAGGTAAGCTGCGAGATAACGCTTTCCACGGCGCAAACTCGGATCGGGCTGACGGCGGACGAAGCGGCTAAGGTCAGGGGCACTACGAACTACGACGACGCGGTCCTCGGACATTTTGCCTCGCACGATCGCGATCCGCTTAAAGCTTTCGTTGGTCGAGATGACCGCGCCGGCAGCCGCGAAGTTCAGTCGTTCGAGAAATCGGCTCAGGTGGTAGAGGATTCGCGCCCCGCTGGGGAAGCGCGAAAGAAACATCTCGGGCATGAGGTCGTGGTGATCGAAGATGAACCGTGTGCCGCCGGGACGCAGAACCAATGCGATTAGGAACAAGAGATCCGGGGGATTACACGCATGCACGATGTCGATGCGGCCTTCACGGCGCACCTTCATGGCAAGCCGCAGCGTATGCCACAGCGCCATCGTGTACTCGCGGAGATAGCCGCGCACCCCGCCTGCAGCACCGTGCAACGGATAGCGAAGGATTCGAACGCCGTTGATCACGGCTTCACGCTCGCGGTCTCGGTCTGAGCCTGCCGGGCAGATCACTGTGACCTCGAACCCCGCGCCGGTGAGGGCCTCGCTCTCCTGCCAAACTCGGCGATCGAAAGGTACCGAGAGGTTTTCCACGAGAATCAGAACGTGGGGGGAAGGCTGACCGTCGACCTCGACAGGTAACCCGCTTGCCTTACGTCGTCTGATTTTCATTCGGTCCGGATTCAGCAGCATTGTCCACAACCAGTCGTACATCAGTAAGCGCCGCTGCGCCCCAACACAGCTTTCGGCGTTTGTGCCATGATTCGCAAATCCCACCTCAGCGACCATGACCTGACGTACACCGAGTCGAGGTGCTGAAGGTCGTCGTAGGTAAGGTCGCTGCGGCCGCAGACCTGCCAAAGCCCAGTGATTCCCGGTTTGACGTCGAGACGGGCCAGCGCGGCGCCATCGATGCGGTCGGACTCCTCTGTCGGCAGTGGCCGCGGACCGACCAAAGACATCGCGCCGCTGACCACATTGATCAGCTGAGGCAGTTCGTCGATGCTGGTCCTACGCATGAAGGCACCGACCCGGGTCACCCTGGGATCCTTCTCCATCTTGAACAGCGGTCCATCAACCTCGTTGAGCCGTGCGACCATGTCGCGTTGCTGCCATGCGTCCGCAGTCATCGAACGGAACTTGAAGATCCGAAATGGCTTGCCCGCCCGACCCATCCGCTCCTGGCGGAAGAATACCGGCCCTCGGCTGTCCACCTTGATCGCTAGTGCAATGAGAAGTAGGAATGGTGCGACAACGGTCAGCGCGCATGCGGCGAGCGTTACGTCCATGACCCACTTCATGATTCGTTCACTGGCCGCCATCGACACAGTGGGCAGATGCATCAGCGTGAGGCCGTGCAGCTCCTCGGCCTCGGTGCGCCAGTTGTGTAGCTCGAAGTAGCGTGGGATTTCCGATATGGGAACCTGCCCCTCGAGCTTGCGCAGCGCTTCGAGCACAATGGCGTCACTGGAATTCGGGAAGGCGATGATCACTCGGTCGATCGCATGGTCGGCGCACACGTCGGGCAGATCGGTGACTCCGCCCAGCACGCGGGTCCCCGGTGCCGCGTTGTCATCGACATGGCCGACCACGCGGGTATCCGGGCATCTCTGCAGCCTCGAGGTCAGTCGGTCGGACATCGGTCCCGTTCCGACTACCAGAATCCGAGTCACGGTGGGGTCGAACAGTCGGACGATTTGTCGACGTCCAAACGGAACCAAGACTATGGCGGGCAGTGTCATCGCCACCGCGGCTGTCAGCGTCATACGCCCACCGCGGAGGATGAGTGCGTCGAGTGCGAGTGCGAGCAGGGCACCCGTTGGCAGGCAACGCGCGATCACCGTGGGTCCCCACCACCCGCTCGGCCGGAGCCGCGACGCCGGCCGACGATATCGCCCGTGCAGATGCAACGCTACGGCCATCGCGACTGCGACGAGGGCAACGTCTCGGACGCCGAGGCTGCCAGCACGCACGGAGCTGATATGGCTGAGTGTCACGGCCCCGAGGACAGCGGAGACCGTTAACGTTGCCATGTCTGAGATCTGAAGAAGATTGCGATATCGACGCCCGAGCCGAGGCCCCATCGGCGACGGCCTGGTGGCGTTTTCAGCCCGCACCGATGTCGGCTTGATGTGACCAACCGATATGCCGGGAACCGAAGTCGGTGGTGTTGCTTCGATAGTCACTCTGTCCCCCCAGTGATACCCAGGCACCGTGCTACCAGCCGAATCCGATTAGCCGTAGGCCGGATCCGGCAAACTTGGCTTCTGGCAGGCAGTTTCGGCCGTCGACGACGAGATCGCCGCGCATGACCCGACGCAGCCCCTCCGTCTCAATGTCACGGAATTCCGGCCACTCGGTTGCCACCACGACGGCGTCCGCCCGGTCTGCCGCGTCGTAGGCGTCGCGTGTCAGGCGTACGGTCTTGAACTCCTCGGGCAGCACCTTCACAACCGGGTCGAATGCCGACACCACGGCACCTGCGGCGATTAGCCGCCGAGCGATGTCAAGGGCAGGAGAGTCGCGCAGGTCGTCTGTCCCGGGCTTGAATGTCAAGCCCAGCAACGCGATTCGGCGCCCCTTCAACATATGTAGCTCGCGCTGGAGCTTGCGGACCGCGCTCGCCCGCTGCGTCTTGTTGATCTCGACCGTCGCCTGCAGCATCGAGGGCGTATAGCCAAACTCCTGACTCGATGCGATCAGCGCCGCGACATCCTTACCGAAGCACGAACCACCCCACCCGACTCCGGGATTCAGGAAGGAGCTGCCGACACGGTGGTCGGCGCCGATCGCGGGCAGAACCTCGCGGATATCGGCACCGAACAGCTCACACATCTGTGCCATCTCGTTGGCGAAACTGATCTTGGTCGCCAGGAAGGCGTTCGCCGCGTACTTGATCATTTCCGCGGACGCCAGTTCCGTTGTGATCAGAGATGGACGAAGCTTGCGGCGGCCCCAGTCGAAGGACTGGTCGAGCACCGGCTGATAGAGCTCCGCGACGCGACTGACATCGGAGGGTGCACCGCCCAACACGATACGATCCGGGTAGAGGAAGTCCTCGATGGCGGAGCCTTCACGAAGGAACTCCGGATTGGAGACCACATGGAAGGTCAGATCGCGGTTTCCCTCTAACGCATCTTCCAGAATCGTGCGCGTCCAATTGCCTGAGCCGACAGGCACTGTCGATTTGTTGACGATGACCGCCTCGGCGCGCAGGTGCGGAGCCAAGGATTGAATTGCGCTCTCCAGCTGCGTGAGGTCCGGGGAACCATCGGCATCCGGCGGAGTGCCCACGCAAAGGAACACGTAGTCCGCATCGCACAGGGCGTCAGTGGCTTTATCTGTGAACCGCAGCCGGCCCGTTGACAGCGTTGACTTCAGCAACTCCGGTAAACCCGGCTCGTGGATAGGCGCCTGACCGTTGTTGAGTTGCGCGGCGCGCATCGAGTCTGTGTCGAGGCCACACACAGAGTGGCCGAGGAACGCCATACACGTCGACGTGACCGCGCCGACATAACCGGTTCCGATGACCGCGACCTTGCGGCGGGGGCGCTGTTGCTTGAGTCGGACCTCGATCGGCGCCGACGCGCCGGCCTGCGATGCGGAACGGTCGCGATCGCGGAACCAGGCGATCGTCTCCAAAACACCGTCGCGCACGTGGACTCTCGGTTCCCAACGCAGTTCGGTGCGCGCGAGTGTGATGTCGGGCTGACGCTGCGAAGGATCATCCTTTGCGCGGTCGATGAACTCCACAACAGAGTCGGATCCGGTCAGCTCGCGGATGAGATTGGCCAGCTCAAGGATCGTCATTTCGTGTGGGTTGCCGATGTTGACCGGGCCGGCGAGGTCGGAGAACAACAGCCGCAACGCGCCCTCGACCAAATCGTCGACGTGGCACACCGATCGGGTCTGACTGCCGTCACCCTGAACCGTGATGGGGGCGCCGGACAAAGCCTGGTTGATGAAATTGGGGATCGCGCGGCCGTCGTTGGGGCGCATCCGCGGGCCGTAAGTGTTGAAGATCCGCATGATTGCGGTGTCGAC
>Ga0070671_100000417_pt1 | contig 29560 bp, 29 predicted proteins | sample KBSS73metaG_FD_65341 | JGI IMG/M metagenome (GOLD analysis project Ga0070671, IMG submission 65341) | Switchgrass rhizosphere microbial communities from Kellogg Biological Station, Michigan, USA - KBS S7-3 metaG | ecosystem: Host-associated > Plants > Roots > Rhizosphere > Soil ...
GATGATGGCGTTGAAGGTGATCGGGCTTTCGCAAAGGCCCCAGATCATCGTGTCGCGGCCGGCCTCGATGCGCTTGGCGATGGCGATCTCGCCCTCGCGGGAGAGAAGCTCCACGGCGCCCATCTCGCGCAGGTACATGCGGACCGGGTCGTCGGTGCGGTCGGTCGGTTCCTTCTTGGTCGCGGCGGCGGGGCGGGGGCCGCCGTCGTCGAGCGGGTCGACCTCATCCTCGATGGTCGGTTCCGGCTCCTTGTCCTCTTCGTCGTCGTCGCTCGCTTCGGAGCTTTCGACGACCTGTACGCCCATTTCGTTGAGCGCGGACATGACGTCCTCGATCTGGTCGGGGGACATCTGGTCCGACGGGAGGGCCTCGTTCAGCTCATCGACGGTGATGATGCCGCGCTTCTTGGCGCGCGCGATGAGTTTCTTGACCGACGCGTCGTTGAGGTCGAGCAGCGGGGCATCGCCCGCCTCGGTCGCGTCCATTTCCTGGGTTTCGTTTTTTGCCATCTTAATCCGCCGCTTAATCGGTGCCAGCGAGTTGCGCCAGCCGTTGCCTCAAACCTCGCTGCGCCTCGATGAGACGCTGCTGTTCCTCCAGGGCCTCGTCGGTGAAATCCCGCTTCAGCCGTTCCGTTGCATGCTCCAGGGCTTTTTCCACTTCCTCCGCCGCGGCGATGATCTCCACGGCTGCGGCCAGATCGCTTCGGGCGCGGTCCGGGTCGCTGTCGCGGCGGGTGAAGGAAAAGCCCATGGTGCGTGGGGCTCTGTTCCCCGTAGCTCCATCGGCGCCTAATATGGTGGCGACGCCGTCACGATCAAGCGCCGCTCCGGAGAAGGCGGCGTTGACCAGCTCGTCGCGGATGCGGGCGGTGCCCCTGTCCGCAATCGGGAGCGAGGCGAGCTGCTCGCAATGCGCGGGCAGTTCCTCCGGAAAATTGGCGAAACCGAGCATCAGCGCACGGGCGGTCGGCGCGTCGATCCCGGTCGAGGCGATGGCGCGCGCTTCCTCGCGCACCGGCGGCGCGGGCGGGACGAAACGGCCAGCCTTGAAGTTGCCGCGGCTTTGCGGGGCGAAGGGGCGCTGCGGCGAGGAGCCGGCGGGGCGGCGCTGCTCGTAGAAGCGGTTGAGCCAGTCCTCGCGGTAGATGCGGCCGAGATCGGCGTGGCCGATGGTCGCGGCGTGAGCGACGAGGCGCTGCTTGAGGCCCGCCCAGGCTTCCGGAGTGGTAAGTGGCTCCAACTCCAGCTCGTGGCGCCAGAGGCGGGCGTCGAGCGGTTCGGCCTTGGCGAGCAGCTCCTCGAACGCTTCCCGGCCGCCGGTCTTGATGACGTCATCGGGGTCCTGGCCCGAAGGAAGCTCGACGAAACGGAGGGTGCGCTCGGGCCCGAGCAGGGGGAGGGCGCGCGTTGCCGCGCGGATCGCGGCCTTCTTGCCCGCGCTGTCGCCGTCGAAGCACAGAATGGGCGAGGGGTCGAGGCGCCACAGGCGCTCGAGCTGGCCCTCGGTGAGCGCGGTGCCGTTGGGCGCCACGGCTTCGGCGATGCCGGCGCGGTCCAGGGCGATGACGTCCATATAGCCCTCGACGACGATGAGGCGCCTCGCGGTGCGGCTCGCGGGTCCGGCGCGGTCGAGGTTGTAGAGCGTCCGGCCCTTGTCGAAGAGGACGGTCTGCGGGGAGTTGAGATATTTGGGCTCGCCGTCGCCCAGGATGCGCCCGCCGAAGCCGATGACCCGGCCGCGCGGGTCGCGGATCGGGATCATGAGGCGGCCGCGGAAGCGGTCGTAGCTCTCTTTCTCGCCTTCCTCGGGCTGGATGAGCATGCCGGTTTCGACCAGCCTGTCCTCGCCGAGCTTGTCGAGCGCGCGCTTCAGCGCGGTGCGATTGTCGGGCGCGAGGCCGAGACCGAAGCGCTGCGCGACGTCCGCGTCGATGCCACGGCGCTTCAGATATTCGCGGGCGTCAGCACCGCTCAGGCCGTTCAGCTGCTCCGCGTACCATTTGGCGACTTCAGCCATGACGTCAGTCAGTGTCGCCGTGCGCTCGGCCTGTTCTTTCGCGCGGGGGTCCGGGGCAGGAACGTCCATGCCGGCCTTGGCCGCGAGTTCCTTGACCGCGTCCATGAAGGGCATGCCGCGCTGATCGGTGAGGAAGCGGATCGCATCGCCATGAGCCCCGCATCCGAAGCAATGATAGAAGCCCTTGTCGTCGTTGACCGTGAAGCTCGGCGTCTTCTCATTGTGGAAGGGACAGCAGGCCTTCCATTCGCGTCCGGCGCGGAGCAGCTTCACCGACGGCGCAATGATCGCGGACAAGGTCGTGCGCGCGCGCAGTTCGTCGAGCCAGGCGGGTGAAAGGGTCACGAAACGACCCTATGCGCGAATCGCTCTCCCGCAAGAAGCAGGGCAAAACTTATCCACAGGTGCGGGCAATATGCGGCTCGTAGCGAGCGGTGATTTTTTGACGAAACGGGCAGGACGTTGATTTTCAACGATTCATTCCATGCACGAAACGGCCGATTTAGGGTTAATCTGTAGTCGTCCGACACACAGCGACGAGAAGATCGCTGAGCGGTACGCAAAGGGAGGGGTTTATGCTGAAGAAGATCGGCGGGCTTGCCCGCGCTCTCTACATTGTCCTGGCAATCGTAGCCGGATTTGTGGCGCTTAGCATGATGAACGTACCGCTTGTGATCGTGGCCCTCGGCCTGATCTCCGGGCTCGCGATGCCGAGAGAAAGAATGCTCCTCGTCGCTGCGCTCGTAATCGCGCTCCCGACAGTTGGCGCAGCACTCGGCGCGATACCCGCGATCGGCGCGCAGCTGACCGCTATCGCGACCAATATCCAGCTCGGCGCAGCCGCCGCGCTCGGCACTGCCATTGCCATCATGCTCTATGAACTCGTCATGGAAGGCGTGACGGGAATGATCGGCGGCGCAACCGCATCAGCGGCTACCGCAACCGCCAGGTAGAGTCGTTTCATCGTTAGGCTCCGCCGCGTCGCGCGGCGGGGCCTTTTTTGCGCTAGGAAAGAGCAGCTTTGACCAAGGCGCTTGCTCGCGCGGGCTCGATGGCGGCGCCAAGCCGTTCCTTCACCAGTGCCATGACGCGGCCCATGTCCTTCATCGAACTGGCGCCCGTCTCCGCAATGATCTCGCGGATCTTCGCATCGGCCTCGGCATCGCCGAGCTGCTTCGGCAGGAAGCGTTCGATCACCGCGATCTCGGACTCTTCCATGGCAGCGCGGTCCTCGCGGCCGCCCTTGCGGTAGAGCTCGGCAGACTCGCGGCGCTGCTTCACCATTTTCTGCAGCACCTCGGTTACCAACGCGTCGTCGTCGCTTGGAGCGCCGCCGGTCCGCGCCTCGATGTCGCGGTTCTTGATCGCGGCCTGGGCAAGCCGGAGCGTGGCCGTCGTCTCCTTGTCGCCGCCTTTCATGGCGGTGATCGTTGCAGCCTTGATGTCGTCGCGGATCATCTCTTCGTCTCGCCGGGGAAACCGCCAGCCCTAGCCGCGCATTTTGTATGTGACCAGACGTTGACCCGAAGGGTTAATGCGCATAGCGGCAATGCCTTAGCGACATCGCCGCAAAACCCCTGACGGAAGGCTCCTCCGCCCATGGCCGACGTACGACCTCTGCACGCGTCCCGACCCGAGGGCGCGACCGGAGTCGTGGTGCTCGCCGACGGCCGGACCTCCTGGGGCGAGGGCTTCGGCGCCGAGGGCGAAGCAGTCGGGGAGCTGTGCTTCAACACGGCCATGACGGGCTATCAGGAAGTGATGACCGACCCTTCCTATGCGAAGCAGGTCATCGCCTTCACCTTCCCGCACATTGGCAATGTCGGCGCCAATGAGGAGGACGTCGAGGCGGGCGAAGCCCATGCGCTCGGCTGCCTCGTTCGCGAAGTGGTGACCGAGCCTTCAAACTATCGCGCCAACCAGGGCTTTGCCGACTGGATGGCGAACTCCGGACGGATCGGGATCGCGGGTGTCGACACGCGTGCGCTGACGAAGCTCGTGCGAACCGAGGGGCCGCCCAACATCGCCTTTGCGCATCGCCAGGACGGTCAGTTCGATCTCGACAAGCTGCAGCAGATGGCGGCGGACTGGCCTGGCCTGGAGGGCATGGACCTCGCCAAGGACGTCAGCCGCTTGCAGGTCGACCGCTGGACGGGCGGCCGCTGGAACTGGGGCGAGGGTTACAAGCTCGGTGGCGATGACGAGCATCGCCCTCACGTCGTTGCGGTCGATTATGGCAACAAGCGCAATATCTTCCGCCTGCTTGTTGAGGCCGGCGCGAGGGTCACGGTGGTGCCGGCTGGCGCAACCTTCGACGAAATCATGCGGCATGAGCCGGACGGCTTCTTCCTGTCGAACGGGCCGGGCGACCCGGCGGCGACGGGCGAATATGCGGTGCCAGTGATCCGGCAGATGCTGGAAACGAAGAAGCCGCTGTTCGGAATCTGCCTCGGGCACCAGATGCTGGCGCTCGCGGTCGGCGGCAAGACGTCGAAGATGTTCCAAGGGCACCGGGGCGCCAACCATCCGGTCAAGCGCCTCGCCGATGGCCAGGTCGAGATCACCAGCATGAACCATGGTTTCGCCGTCGAGCGTGAAGGCCTGCCCGAAAACGTCCGCGAAACGCACGTCTCACTGTTCGACGGGAGCAATTGCGGGATTGAACTGACTGACCGGCCGGCGTTCAGCGTGCAGTACCATCCGGAGGCTTCTCCGGGTCCTCAGGACAGCTTCTACCTGTTCGAGAGGTTCGTGAGCAGCATCACGAAGGAGGCATGACATGCGTTTCCAGATGCTTATCGCGTTCGCCGCTCTTCCGGTCGCCACCGGCGTCGTGGCCCAGGAGATCGTCAAGGTTCCCGTGTCTACGGCGAACGTGTCGCGGCCCGACGACCTGTTCAATCTTCCGGCCGGCCAATGGTTCGTCGCCAAGCAGCTTTGGCAAGGAGGCCGCGAACCCTGCGATGCCGATGGCTGCGAGGCTGGATTCAATTCGGGCGACCTCGTTGTCAGCGTCGAGCATGCCAAGGGGTTCGTCCAGGTCGTCGCCGGTTTCAAGGAATGCCAGTCTGTCGGCTTCAGCGAGGTCGAGGTCGGCTCGAAAGCAGACAGCTACGAGCGCAGCCGCGTCTCGGACCTGGTCAAGAAAGTCGTGAAGGGTCTCGAAAAGACCTGCAGCAAGAAGGCGGGGTCCATTCCGAAACTGGATGTCGCAGCCATGTTCCCCAAGAAGGCGGCGACGTGAGGAGAGGGTGGATCCTTTTATCCTTACCGGCGACCGGTCTTGGCGCCTGCGCGACGCCCGCCGTCATGCACAGCGAGGCCCAGCTCAATAACGTCGCTTTGGGCTGCGGCCTGGCGCTTGGCGAGCTGATCCAGGACGAGAGCGAGAAGAAGCTTCTGCTAGCCATCCGAAGCGAGCCCTCAATCGAGCAACGCGCCTGCGTGGCCCATTGGGCCCGCCGCAACGGGCTGAAGCCCGTCTTCGTCAACATGAACTTTCCGGCGGGATAATGCCTAAACGAACCGACATTTCCTCGATCCTTATCATTGGCGCCGGCCCGATCGTGATCGGCCAGGCGGCGGAGTTCGATTATTCGGGAAGCCAGGCCGTCAAGGCGCTGAAAGACGAAGGTTATCGGGTCATCGTCGTCAATTCGAACCCGGCGACGATCATGACCGATCCGGAGTTGGCGGACGCGACGTACATCGAGCCGATCACGCCCGGCATTGTCGCCAAGATCCTGGAGAAAGAGCGGCCGGACGCGCTTCTCCCGACGATGGGCGGACAGACTGCGCTGAACACCGCGCTGGCTCTCTATCAGGACGGCACCCTCGACAGGCTTGGTGTGCAGCTGATCGGCGCCAATGCCGAGGCGATCGAAAAGGCCGAAGATCGCGAGAAATTCCGCGACGCCATGGACAAGATCGGCCTCGACAGCCCCCGTTCGGCCATCGTCCATACGATGGAGGAGGCCGCGGCTGCGCTGGATAATGTCGGGCTGCCAGCCGTCATCCGGCCGAGCTTCACCCTTGGCGGCACTGGCGGCGGGATCGCCTACAACCGCGACGAATATGAGCATTTCGTGCGGACTGGCCTGGAGGCATCACCCACCACCGAGGTGTTGATCGACGAAAGCCTCGTCGGCTGGAAGGAATATGAGATGGAAGTCGTGCGCGACCGCGCGGACAACGCCATCATCATCTGTTCGATCGAGAATGTGGACCCGATGGGCGTCCACACGGGCGACAGCATCACGGTCGCGCCGGCACTCACGCTGACCGACAAGGAATATCAGCGCATGCGGTCGGCATCGATCGCCGTGCTTCGGGAAATCGGTGTCGAAACAGGCGGTTCAAACGTCCAATTCGCAGTCGATCCGAAGACTGGCCGGATGGTCGTGATCGAAATGAACCCGCGCGTGTCGCGGTCGTCGGCTCTGGCGTCCAAGGCGACGGGCTTTCCGATCGCGAAGGTCGCTGCCCGGCTGGCCGTCGGCTACACACTCGACGAGATCGCTAACGACATCACCGGCGGCGCGACGCCGGCGAGCTTCGAACCGACCATCGACTATGTGGTGACCAAGGTCCCGCGTTTCGCCTTCGAGAAGTTCAAAGGCGCCGAACCGCTGCTGTCCACGGCGATGAAGTCGGTCGGCGAAGTGATGGCGATCGGCCGCAACTTCGCCGAGAGCCTGCAGAAGGCTTTGCGGGGGCTGGAGATCGGCCTGTGCGGCCTGGACCGGGTTCGCGAGTATGAGGATGCCGACCCCGCCGAGATCGAACGCGCGCTGGCCCGGTCGACACCGGACCGGCTGCTGGTCGCGGCCGAGGCCCTTCGTCAGGGCTTCACGGTGCAGCGGATCAACGAAATTTCCGGCTTCGACCCGTGGTTCCTGAAGCGTTTACAGGAGATCGTTGAGGCCGAGAACGAAGTGCGGGTAAACGGCCTTCCGAGCGACGCGCGTGCCATGCGGCGCCTGAAAGCGATGGGATTCGCGGATTCGAGGCTCGCACAGCTTTCGCTGCGCTCGGCCCATGTGCAGCGCGAAATGAGCGAGGCGGTTGCCGCGGGCGGATCGGGCATCGTGCATAGTGCCATGGCGGGAATGACGGGCGGCATCACCGAGGCGGAGGTGCGATCGCATCGGCTGAAGCTCGGCGTCCGGCCGGTGTTCAAGCGCATCGACAGTTGCGCCGCGGAGTTCGACGCCACCACGCCCTATCTCTACTCGACCTACGAAGCGCCCTTGTTCGGCGAGCCGGAGGACGAGGCAAACGTATCCGACCGCAAGAAGGTGATGATCCTCGGCGGTGGGCCGAACCGGATCGGGCAGGGTATCGAGTTTGATTATTGCTGCTGCCACGCTGCCTTCGCGCTCGGTCGCGATCGGGAGGGCCAGCAGGGCGCGGGCTTCGAGACCATCATGGTCAACTGCAATCCAGAGACGGTCTCGACCGACCCGGACACTTCGGACCGCCTCTATTTCGAACCGCTGACGGCCGAGGACGTGCTCGAGGTGGTGCGGCGCGAGCAGGAGAAGGGCGAATTGCTGGGCGTGATTGTCCAGCTTGGCGGCCAGACGCCGCTGAAGCTTGCCGAGGAGCTGCAGGCGGCGGGCGTGCCGATCCTGGGGACCTCGCCCGATAGCATCGACCTAGCCGAAGACCGTGAGCGGTTCGCGGCGTTGGTCCAGCAACTGGGATTGAAGCAGCCCGCCAACGGCATTGCGCGCAGCCGCGACGAGGCGATCAGGGTGGCGGAGCGGATCGGCTATCCTGTGCTTCTGAGACCGTCATACGTGCTCGGCGGGCGCGGCATGGAGGTGGTCGAGGGGCCGCAACAGCTCGACCATTATATCGCGACTGCGGTGCAGGTGTCGGGAAAGAGCCCGGTCCTGATCGATCGCTACCTGCGCGATGCGATCGAGGTGGACGTCGACGCGATCTGCGACGGGACCGACGTGGCCGTGTGCGGCGTGCTCCAGCATATCGAGGAAGCCGGTGTGCACTCGGGCGACAGCGCCTGCTCGATCCCGCCTTACAGCCTCCCGGCGGACATCGTCGCCGAGATCAAGCGGCAGACGCGCGACCTGGCGCTGGCGCTCAAGGTCAAAGGGCTGATGAACGTCCAGTTCGCGGTCAAGGAGGGCGATGTCTACCTCATCGAGGTCAATCCTCGCGCCAGCCGGACGGTGCCCTTCGTCGCCAAGGCGATCGGGCGACCGGTCGCGAAGATCGCGGCGCGGGTGATGGCCGGCGAGCCGCTGGCGAGCTTCGGCGAGGTCGGGCGGGACCTGCCCTATATCGCGGTCAAGGAATCGGTCTTCCCGTTCGCACGCTTCCCTGGCACCGACCCGGTGCTCGGACCGGAAATGAAGAGCACCGGCGAAGTCATGGGAATTGCGGGAGAATTCGACATCGCTTTCGCCAAGGCTCTGCTCGGTGCGGGGATGGTTCTTCCGCAGAGCGGAACGGCGTTCGTGTCGGTGAAAGATGCCGACAAGGAAAATATCGTGCCGGCGGTCGAGAAGATGGTGGAGCTCGGCTTCACGATCATCGCAACGAGCGGCACCGCGGCGCACCTGCAGTTGAAGGGACTTCCCGTCGAGGTGGTGAACAAGGTGGCCCAGGGCCGGCCCCACATCGTCGACCGATTGCTGGATGGCAAAGTCGACGTCGTGTTCAACACGACGGAGGGTTGGCAGTCGCTGAAGGACAGCCATTCGATCAGGACGACGGCGCTGACCAGGAAGGTGCCGTACTTCACGACTGCACCGGCGAGCCTGGCCGCCGCGCGGTCGATCGAGGCGGTGCGAGGACATGCGCTTGAAGTCGCCTCGCTCCAATCCTATTATTCCGCCTCCCAGGGCTAGGCTTCCACTGACAATCCGTTTCGTTTCGCGGGCCAAGGCACGCAGCGATCGGGTTTTGGGGCAGAGCCCTTGAAAGAAGGATTTTGAACGATGGCGAGTGCCGAAAAGGTACCGATGCTGCCAGAGGGTCACCGCAAGATGACGGATGAGCTCAAGCGGCTGCAGAGAGAGGAACGCCCGGCGATCGTCGAGGCGATCGAGGACGCGCGCGCGCACGGCGACCTCAGCGAGAATGCCGAATATCACGCGGCGAAGGAGCGCCAGGGCCAGATCGAGGCGATGATCGCCGACATCGAGGATCGGCTGAGCCGCGCAATGGTCATCGATCCGACGACCCTGTCGGGCGACAAGGTTGTGTTCGGTGCGACGGTCACCCTGCTCGATGAGGACCAGAAGAAGGTGAAATACCAGCTCGTCGGCCAGACCGAGGCGGACGCCCGGGTCGGCCGCATCAGCTACAATTCGCCGCTCGGTCGAGCGCTGATCGGTCGCCAGAAGGGCGAAGAGGTCGAGGTCTCGACCCCGTCGGGCGACCGCTATTACGAGATCAAGAAGATCGAGTTCATCTAAGGCAATGGAGCGCTTTCCGCGCACCGCCACCAACATCATCGTCGCGCTCACCGCGCTGGCGTGGCTGTTGACTGCGCTTGCCGGTTATTCGGAGCAGGCGGCTTACTCGCTCGGCTTCATTCCGCTGCGTGTGACAGCTCCGGCGCATGTGTCGCTGGTCGCGGTGCCGGCGTTCCTGACGCCCTTGACGGCGACGCTTGTCCATTCGGGGCTGGTCCATCTCGGCTTCAATCTGCTGATGATGGTCTGGTGCGGAGCGCAGGTGGAGCGCGTGATCGGGGCTACCGGCGTGATCGTCCTTTATCTCGTCGGCGCCTATGCGGCGGCGGCGGCCCAGTGGGGCGTGGATCCGATGGGCTCTGTGCCCATGGTCGGGGCGAGCGGGGCGATCAGCGCCGTGATGGGCGCCTTTGCGCTGAGCTTCGGGCGGGCGAAGGCCTTTACCAGCAATCTCCGCGTCAATCGCTGGATCAACGTGATCTGGCTGCTCGTCGCCTGGGTCGTGCTGCAGATGATGATGGGGTGGCTAGCCGGCGGGCAAGGCTATCTACTCGCCACGCCGGCGCATGTCGGCGGATTTGCCGCGGGACTGCTGTTGCAGCGTCCGCTGCTGCTCTGGCGTTACCGCAAGGCCTGAACGGGCGCCGGCGCCGCCTTGCTGGCGGCGATGAACAGGTGAACCTGCTCTTCGAGAACCGGCAGCGGCACCGAGCCCAGCCCCAGCAGCATCGTGTGAAACTTCTTGATGTCGAAGCGGGTCCCGAGCTGCTGCTCGGCTTCGGCTCGCAGCCGCCGGATCGTGATCTCGCCGAGCTTGTAGGACAAAGCCTGGCCGGGCCAGCTGATGTAGCGGTCGACCTCGGTCTCCACCTCATGCTGCGACAGAGCCGTGTGCCCGGCGAGATAATCGATCGCCTTCTGACGCGACCAACCGTAGCGATGCATGCCGGTGTCGATCACGAGGCGGACGGCGCGCCACATGGCGTAGCTCTGCTGGCCGAACCGTTCGTAGGGCGTGCGGTAGATGCCCATCTCATTGCCCAGCCACTCGCAATACAGGCCCCACCCTTCGCCATAGCCGGAGAAATAGATATTGCGGCGGAAGCGGGGCAGGGCCGGGCCTTCCTTGGCGAGCGCGGCCTGGAAGCTGTGTCCCGGCGTGCATTCGTGCAGGGTCAAGACCGGGATGTTGTAGAGCGGGCGGCTCGGCAGGTCGTACGTGTTCATCTGGCAGCTTTCGAGGCCGCCGCGCCCTGACGTGTAGAAGGGGGCAAGGGCTTCCGGCACCGGGATGATCGTGAAGCGCCGCCGGGGCAGCAACTCGAAATAATCCTTGAGCTTCCCGTCGACGCGTTTGGCCGCATAGGCGGACACGCCGAGCAGATCGTCGGGATTGCGGGCCAGGAACTGCGGGTCCGTCTTCAGGAAATGCAGGAATTCGGGGAAGCTGCCCTTGAAGCCGCTGTCGCGCATCGTCTGCTGCATATCGGCTTCGATGCGGGCGACTTCCTTGAGGCCGATCTGGTGAATTTCCTCGGGCCCGAGCTCCAGCGTCGTGAACTTGCGGATCTGGGAGCGGTAGTAAGCATCGCCGTCCGGAAGATCATGCGCGGAGGTCGTCTTGCGAGCGCCCGGCACATAGGTGTCGCGATAGAAGGCGAGGAGATTGCGGTAAGCGGGGACAACGGCCTGGTCGATCGCCGCCTTGCCTTCCTCCCTGAGCTCCGCCTGGTCCGCCGCGCTGATGGTCTGCGGCATCGTCCGGAACGCATCGTAAAAGGCGTTCTGATCTCCGGGTTTGCTGAATGAGGCGATCGAGCCGTCGCGTCCGGCGAGCGTTGCCTGCGGCGGCGTAAAGCCCCGCTTGAGCCCTGCGCGCATGTTGGCGATCTGGTCGGTGAAGTAGCGCGGCACATCGCGCATCCGGGCGATGTAGCGCCGGTAAGCGGCGGCATCGTCGAGCGGGTTGCGCGCGTTCAGGTAAGTCCAGAAATTGCTGTCGCTGTTCGCGGGCATCTCCCAATCGCGGAATTGCGCGTCGGCGATTGCCGCCCGGAGGATTTCCCGCAGCACGGCGGCGTTGACCTTCTCTGCGGGGGAAAGTCCGGCAACAGGGATGGCATCGAGCTGGCCGAGCATGCCCCGATAATATTTGGCGCGGGCTAGCTGTGTCGCCGGGTCGACCTTCGGCAAATAGTCGGTGCCCTGGTTTTCGCCCTTCGAATCCTCGAAGCGGCCCTCTTCCTGCTCATCCCATTTCGCATAGGCGTCGTAGAGAGCCTTCAGCCTCGCATCGGGGGAAGCGGTTGCTGGCGGTACAGCGGGAGCCTGCGCGAAGGCGATGGAGGAGGGGCTGGCGCCGGCGAGCAGCGCGGCGGCGACCAGGTTCTGTATCCGGAAGATGTTCGGCATGGGCGCAGCGTGGCCGCGATTTTGCCGCCTTGCAATGACGCCGTTCCGGGGGCGTTAGCTCGCCGGTTGCTTGGGCCTCGAAATGCCTTCGGAATCCGGCTCCAGCAGGCGGTGGAGATGAACCACGACGTAGCGCATCTCCGCATCGTCGACCGAGCCCTGCGCCTTGCTGCGCCAGGCGTCCTCGGCCGCCGCAAAGCTGTCGTAGATCCCGACCAGGTCTATCGTCTTCAAATCGAAGTCAAGGCCGCGCGGATCCTTGACCCGTCCGCCGAACACCAGGTGCAGTTTGCTCATGGCGCCTCCGCTAGCGCATGCGCGCCGGTTCGTCAGCCCTTGTTGCGAACGGCATCGACGGCTGCATTGGCCGAAGCGCGTGCGGCATCGGTCAGTCCGTCGAGAAGGTTGCGGATGGTTGCCTCACCCTTCTCGCGATTGATGCCGAGCTCGCCGAGACGCTCAGTGCCCGTGTCGCGCGCCGCGGACGCAGCAGCCCGGGCACTGTCCTTCACCCGGCGGGCCGTCGGGCGAACGAGGCGCGTTTCGGTTCGCGTACGCGGAAGCAAGGCGGCAATGAGCGCACCGGCGGCGATGCCTCCGGCAAGCGCGATCAGCGGCGCTTCGCCAAGCGTGTCGGCCGCGCGGTCCTTGGCACCGCTATAGGCTTCGATCGCCCGCTGGCGGGGCGAACCGCCGCCGGATTCCTCAGCGGTACGATTACTGTCCTGATCGATCATTGAGTCTTCTCCGTAACAGTCGGTTTGGCCTTGCGGGCCTTTCTGGTTTTTCTTTTGTCGCCGATGCCATCGGCCACCTTGCCGGCGAGTTCCATCAACGGCTCGCGGGCAAGGAACATGGTGATTGCCGCGACGACGCCTGTTGCCGCGAGCGGCCGCGCCTTGACGGCGTCGACCGCATCTTCAGCGAGATCGGCGCCTTTCTCTTTCGCGCCCTGCCATGTGTTGCGAGCGATGCTCTTGGGGCTGAGCCGTTCCTGAAGCTCTTGCGCCGTGGCCATGACCCGGGCGCGGCTGCGCTCAACTTCCTCCCGGGCGGCGGAGATCTCGGGCGTGTCGGCCATCAGAAATCCCGTATCAGCTTGTTGTAGCCGTACCATCCGAGCAGGCCAGTAATCGCCCCGAAGATGAGCATGCCGATGAAGCCGGCCGCGAGCGGACCGATAAAGGTTGAAAGAGCCATAACGACGCCGACCGCCAGTGCAGTGATCGCAGCGAGCGCAAAGATGAACGCCAGTCCGAACATCGCAGCCGGGATTGCGAGCGCCTTTCCCTTGGCAGCGGCGATCGCCTTGACCAAGCCGAGCTCGGCCCGCGCATAAGACTTCCCCTCCTCGATGAGCTCATGGACGAGCTCACCGACGGGGCGCTCAGGTGGCGGCGGACCGGGATCGGCCGGCTTCAGCATCAGGCGTCGTCGTCCTCATCGTCGCGGGCGAGGCCGGTCTTGAGGAGCCGAGCCATCACGAAGCCGACGACCGCCGCGCCGGCAAGTGCGACGCCGGGACTGTTGCGGACGAAGTTGCGTGTGTCCTCGATCAGCTCGTCGGGATCCTTTTCCGCGATCGTATTGGCAAGATTCTCGATCGAGCCCGCCGCTTTGCGCGCATAATCGCCATATTCGCCGCCGAGCCGCTCCTCGATGCCGGGAGCCGTATCGCCGACCATTTTCGCGACATTCGCGAGCGCTTCGCTGGTGCGCTCGAGACCTTGGGTCACGAGTCCGCGCGTCCGTTCGCCGGCCTGGGTGGCCAGTTGTTCTCGGCCGCTACGAAGGCGCTCCGAAAGACCGCGATCGGTTCCACCAGATGTGGCTATGTCCTTTTTCGTCGCCAAGCCTGTATCCTCCGCTGTCACGATGTCGGCATCGTCGGTCACTGCCGCGCCCTCGATCACCGTGTCTGTGCCGTCCGGCAAAGAAGTTCTGTCATCACCAGCAATTTGCTCGATCATATCGCGAGTCCTCCTTGCCGCCTTGAACCCGAAGCCTCAGGCCTTCGTTCCGGTCGTGCAAAGCGAATGTTGCACGGCTGAACGCTCGGCCTATTAGCTTCGGCCTACACCTATATTGTTACGCGCCCGCAAGAAGGAAAGCCATGACCGCGATCGTCGACGTCCACGCCCGCCAGATCCTCGACAGCCGGGGCAATCCGACCGTCGAAGTGGACGTGACTCTTGAGGATGGCAGCATGGGCCGCGCCGCCGTTCCGTCGGGTGCGTCGACAGGTGCGCATGAAGCGGTCGAACTGCGCGACGGCGACAAGAGTCGCTGGGGCGGCAAGGGCGTCACCACGGCCGTTCAGTCAGTGAACGGTGAGATCGCCGAAGCCATCGTGGGCATGGAGGCCGAGGATCAGGCGTCGCTCGACGCCGGGATGATCGATCTCGACGGGACGGAGAACAAGGGGCGGCTCGGCGCCAATGCGATCCTCGGTGTCAGCCTGGCGACCGCAAAGGCCGCCGCCGACGCGCTCGGGCTTCCGCTCTACCGCTATGTCGGGGGCGTCGACGCCAACCTGCTGCCCGTTCCGATGATGAACATCCTCAATGGCGGCGTGCATGCGGACAATGGCATCGACTTCCAGGAATTCATGGTGATGCCGGTGGGAGCGCCCGATTTCGCGGAGGCGCTTCGCTGCGGCGCGGAGATCTTCCATGCGCTGAAGAGCGCGCTTCATCAGGCGGGCCTGTCGACCTCCGTTGGCGATGAGGGCGGCTTCGCGCCGGCCGTGAGTTCGGCCCGCGAAGGGCTGGATTATATTGAGAAAGCCGTGAGCGCCGCAGGTTACAGGCTTGGCGACGATGTGCTGCTCGCGCTCGACTGCGCATCGAGCGAGTTCTTCAAGGACGGGGCCTATCGCATGGAGGGCGAGGGGAAAACCCTCTCGCCGGTCGAAATGGCCGATTTCCTGGCCGACCTGGCCGCCAATTATCCGATCGCCTCGATCGAGGACGGCATGGGCGAGGACGACGCCGAGGGCTGGAAGGCGCTGACCGACAAGATCGGATCGAGGGTGCAGCTGGTCGGGGACGATGCGTTCGTCACCAACGTCAAGCGGCTGCAGTGGGGGATCGACCATGGGATCGCCAATTCGATCCTGATCAAGGTCAACCAGATCGGATCGCTGACGGAGACGATCAGCGCGGTGCGACTGGCGCAGACCAACGGATATACCGCGGTGATGTCGCATCGATCGGGCGAGACGGAAGATTCGACTATCGCCGATCTTGCGGTGGCGTTGAGCTGCGGGCAGATCAAGACGGGCAGCCTCGCGCGGTCGGACCGTACGGCCAAGTACAACCAGCTCTTGCGCATCGAGGAAGAGCTTGGAGATTCAGCCCGTTACCCGGGGCGGGCGGCGATCAAAGCCTACAAGGCGGCCTGATCCACAAATTTATCCGCCGGATATCCACCAAAGCGTTCTTTTCACTTGCATGTCCAACACCTTCGTGATTCTTCTTTAAATGCGATGGGGGGACCGAACCGCATTTTTGGACTGATCCGCAGGGTGGCGATGCCGGCCCTGGCGGTGATCGTCGTTGGTACCTTCGCGGGGCACGCCATTGCGGGCCCGAACGGCATCCTGGCGTGGGGCAGCTACCATCGTGCTCTCCAGGCTCGGCAGGCTGAGCTTTCGCAGCTTGAGACGCAGCAGGCCCAGATGCGGCATCGGTCGAAGCTGTTGGACCCGCGCAAGGCGGATCCCGACATGGCGGACGAGCTGGTTCGGAAGGACCTCGGCCTCGTGCGCCCCGACGAGGTTGTCATCCCGCTAGATTGATCGGGGTTGACCCAGTTGCCGCCTGCCCAACCGCCTCCTATAGGCTGGCGCGCTTTCAGTTAGAGAGAGATTGCCCGTGGCGCGAACTGCCAAGAAAGCCGCTCCCGCGGCGCAGCAGGACCCTCAGACCGAACGTCCGCCGCAGCCGAAGCGCTTCAAGGCGAACAAGGACCAGCTCCTCCAGTTTTACCGCGAAATGCTACTCATCCGCCGCTTCGAGGAGCGCGCGGGACAGCTTTACGGCCTGGGGCTGATTGGCGGCTTCTGCCATTTATACATCGGCCAGGAGGCCGTGGCGGTGGGACTTCAGTCCGCGATGACCGTCGGCAAGGACAGCGTCATCACCGGCTATCGCGATCACGGCCATATGCTGGCCTATGGGATCGACCCAAAGGTCATCATGGCCGAGCTGACGGGCCGCGCCGCCGGCATTTCCAAGGGCAAGGGCGGCTCGATGCACATGTTCAGCGTCGATCACGGCTTCTACGGCGGCCATGGCATCGTCGGTGCGCAGGTGTCGTTGGGCACCGGGCTCGCCCTCAAGCACAAATATAGTGAGGATGGCGGCGTCTGCCTCGCCTACATGGGCGACGGCGCGGTCAATCAGGGCCAGGTCTATGAGTCCTTCAACATGGCCAAGCTGTGGGACTTGCCGGTCATCTACGTGGTCGAGAACAACCAATATGCGATGGGCACGTCGATCAAGCGCTCGTCGGCGGAGCCGGAGCTGTTCCGGCGCGGCCAGGCGCACCGGATCCCGGGGCTCCAGGTCGACGGCATGGACGTGCTGGCGGTTCGCGGTGCGGCCGAGGTCGCGCTCGAATGGACGAGGAGCGGCAAGGGGCCGATCCTGCTCGAACTCCTCACTTATCGCTATCGCGGCCATTCCATGTCGGATCCCGCAAAATATCGGACCAGAGAAGAGGTGCAGGACTATCGCGAGCATCGCGATCCGATCAGCCATGCCGAAAGCGAGCTGGTAAAGCTTGGCGTGAAGGAAGATGACCTCAAGGCGATCGACAAGGAAATCAAGGAGATCGTCGTCGAAGCTGCGAAGTTCGCTGAAGAAGCGCCGGAGCCGGCGCCCGCCGAGCTCTACACCGACGTCCTGGTGGGAGCATATTGATGCCTGTCGAGCTGAAGATGCCCGCGCTGTCCCCCACGATGGAGGAAGGGACGCTCGCCAAATGGCTGGTCAAGGAAGGCGATGACGTCAGGTCGGGCGACATCCTGGCCGAGATCGAGACCGACAAGGCGACGATGGAGTTCGAAGCGGTCGATGAAGGCAAGATCGCTAAGATCCTGGTTCCCGAAGGCACGGATGGCGTGAAGGTCGGCCAACCGATCGCTCTGTTGGCGGGAGACGGCGAGTCCGTCAGCGATGCTGCGCCTGCAGCCGCCGCCGAACCCGCTCCAGCGGCCCGAGCCGTGCCCGAGCCGGCCGAGCAGAAGTCGGAAGCGACACCGACGCCGCATGTGTTCGAAACTGCCGCGCGTGATCTCGTTGCCGACGTTGCCGCCACGCACGACGATCCGGAAGTGCCAGAGGGCACGCCGCTGGTCTCCACGACCGTTCGCGAGGCGCTGCGCGACGCCATGGCGGAAGAGATGCGCCAGGACGAGCGCGTCTTCGTGATGGGCGAGGAGGTCGCCGAATATCAGGGCGCCTACAAGGTCACCCAGAACCTGCTTCAGGAGTTCGGTCCCAAGCGCGTCATCGACACGCCGATCACCGAATATGGCTTTGCCGGGATCGGGTCGGGCGCGGCGATGGGCGGCCTTCGTCCGATCGTCGAGTTCATGACCTTCAACTTCGCGATGCAAGCGATCGACCACATCATCAATTCGGCAGCGAAGACGAATTACATGTCGGGTGGGCAAATGCGCTGCCCGATCGTGTTCCGCGGGCCCAATGGCGCGGCGGCGCGCGTCGGCGCGCAGCACAGCCAGAATTACGGGCCCTGGTATGCGAGCGTTCCAGGCTTGATCGTCATTGCTCCATACAGCGCGGCGGACGCCAAGGGATTGCTCAAGGCGGCGATCCGCACGGACGATCCGGTCGTCTTCCTCGAGAATGAGCTGCTCTACGGCCAACATTTCGACGTTCCGCAGCTAGACGATTATGTTCTGCCGATCGGCAAGGCGCGCATCGTTCGGCCGGGCAAGGATGTGACTATCGTCAGCTATTCGATCGGCGTCGGCGTCGCGCTCGAAGCCGCGCAGGAGTTGATGGCTCAGGGAATCAATGCCGAGGTGATCGATCTTCGGACCCTGCGGCCACTCGACAAAGCGACCGTGCTCGAGAGCCTGAAGCGCACCAACCGCATGGTCGTGGTCGAGGAAGGCTGGCCTGTCTGCTCGATCAGCTCGGAGATCATCGCGATCGCCATGAACGAAGGCTTCGACGATCTCGACGCGCCTGTGCTTCGAGTGACCGATGTCGACGTGCCGCTGCCCTACGCCGCCAACCTCGAGAAGATGGCGCTGATCAAGGCGTCACAAGTCGTCGAGGCGGTGAAAGCGGTCACCTATCGCTGAGCGGAAGCTCGATCCCGACGTTGAGGTCGCGACCGAGCAGATGCCGAAACATGTTCGGCCCGCCTTTGCTGCTCTTTGGAATCTGGACCTCGCGTTAGCAGACGTCGTGGCGACGAGCACCGACCCGCGTCTCGGCGCAATTCGCCTGGCATGGTGGCGCGAACGACTGGACCAACTTGGAGAGGCCGACCTTGTACCGGCTGAGCCGCGGCTTCAGGCAATAGTGGCGGAGCTCCTACCTCCGGGCATCACGGGTTCCGAGTTGTCGCGGCTCGAGGATGGTTGGCTCTCGTTGCTTGAGCCGTTTCCGTGGAGCGAGGCTCAAGCCGAGGCACTAAGGTTTCGTGGCCGCATCCTGTTCGGCATCGGTGCTCGCTTGCTCGACGAATATCCGAGCGATGCAGAAGCAGCGGGTGCGCTGTGGTCATTGGTGGATGGGGCGCGTCATTGCTCTGATCCGGAGTCGCGCTCGTTCCTGCTCGCGGAAGCGCGAAAGGCCGTCTCCGAATATCCTGCCAGCCGCCCTCCGAAACGGTTGCGCCGACTCACCGCCCTGGCTGCCATCGCAGCCCGTGACGCTCTTCGGAATGACCCTTCCTTGTCCCGAGCCTATTGGGGCAGGCCGGTGGCAGCGCTGGTCCACCACCTGCGCGGTACGTTGCCCCGCAACTGAGTTGACACGGTTCGCTTCACCCTAAAGCTGCACACGTGCCGAATCTCCTCCCGTTCCAGGAGATTTACCCTTGCTTCGTTATCTCGCGGGCGCTGCAGCCTGCTTTTTCCTCGTCACCGGCATCGTGCTCATCTGGCAGTCGCGCGCCGCGACGGGTCCAGGCTTGCCGCCGCCGCCTGCCGCCAGAACGGCCGGCACCTCGCTCTTGGGTTCCGGCGCTCCGTTCAGAGCGCCGGAAGCCAGCCCGAAAAATCGCGAGGAAAAACGATTCTCCCGCGCGGACAAGAACAAGGACGGACGCATAGACAATGAGGAATTGTTCGGCGCGCGGCGCAAGGCGTTTGCCAAGCTCGACGCCAATGGCAACGGGTCGCTGTCGTTCGACGAATGGGCCGCCAAGACGATCGGCAAGTTCCAGGGCGCCGACAAGGACCGCAACGGTTTCCTGACGGCGGCAGAATATGCGACCACCGCGCCGCCACCGCCCAAGCACAAGACGTGCAGCTGCAATGTGGCGACGAGCATGGCCGCCGCGACTGACGATTAGAGGCTGCGCGCCTCAGGCGGGCTCGCCGACCTTCTGGGGCTCGAGCCACTCCGCCAACTTCTGCCTCGCCCGATCGGTATAGGCCTTCTTTCGGTCGGCGCGTTTCCAGCGGCCTTCGATCGGCGGCATCAGCCCGAAATTGACGTTCATGGGTTGGAACGTCTCCGCCTCCGCGCCGCCGGTGATGTGCGCAAGGATTGCGCCGAGCGCGGTCTCCGGAGGCGGAGAAGGCAGTGTTTCGCCCCGCAGCTCAGCCGTCGCGAAGCGAGCGGCGAGGATGCCGACGGCCGCGCTTTCGACATAACCCTCGCAGCCGGTGATCTGCCCGGCGAAGCGGATGTTGGATTTCGACTTCAGCCGCAATTGATGGTCGAGGAGGCGCGGCGAGTTGATGAAGCTGTTTCGGTGGATGCCACCGAGACGGGCGAATTCCGCATTTTCGAGGCCCGGGATGGTGCGGAAGACGCGCACCTGCTCGCCATGCTTCAGCTTCGTCTGGAAGCCGACCATGTTCCACAGGGTACCGAGCGCATTGTCCTGGCGGAGCTGGACGACGGCATAAGGCCACCGGCCCGTCCGCGGATTGTCGAGGCCCATCGGCTTCATGGGGCCGTGGCGGAGGGTCTCGGGTCCACGCTCGGCCATCACTTCGACTGGCATGCATCCTTCGAAATAGGGTGTGTCCTTCTCCCAGTCCTTGAAGGGCATCTTCTCGCCGTCGACGAGGGCCTGGACGAAGGTTTCATATTGCTCCTTGTCGAGCGGGCAATTGACGTAGTCCTTGCCTCCCTTGTCCCAGCGCGCAGCCATCCAGGCGACGTCCATATCGATGCTCTCGCGGTGGACGATGGGCGCGATGGCGTCGAAAAAGGCGAGGGCGCCTGCGCCGGTCTCGGCAGCGATGCTTTCCGCCAGCTTCGAGCCGGTAAGGGGGCCGGTGGCGATGATCGTCGGATGATCGGGCAAGGCGTCGATGCGTTCACGCACTACTTCGATGTTCGGATGTTGATCGATCTTGCTCGTGACGGCGTCGGCGAAGCCAAGACGATCGACCGCGAGCGCCGAACCCGCAGGGACGCGGTTCTCGTCGCCGGCACTCATGATCAGGGAGTTGAGGGCGCGCATCTCCTGATGGAGTAGCCCGACGGCATTGTGATCGGCATCGTCGGATCGGAAGCTGTTCGAGCAAACCATCTCCGCAAGGCGGTCCGTCTCGTGCGCCGGCGTGCTGTCGCCGCCGCCTCTCATTTCGCTGATGCGGACGCGGAGCCCTGATTGGGCGAGCTGCCAGGCGGCCTCGCTCCCGGCGAGCCCTCCGCCGATGATGTGGACGTCGAAAGACATGCGGGGGCTGTTAGTCGCCTGCGAGTTCGCTATCCAGCCAGGATGCGTATCTTCACCATCGGATACGAAGGCGCGACAGTCGGCGAGTTCCTCGCCGCGCTCCAGGCGGCGGGCGTCGAGCGGGTGATCGACGTGCGGGCGCTTCCGCTGTCGCGACGGCCAGGTTTCTCCAAATCTCCGCTTCGGGCCGCGCTTGAGGAGGTCGGAATCGAATATGTGCACCTGAAGGCGCTCGGCACTCCGTCGGAGGGTCGGACCGCGGCGAGGGCAGGGCGGCACGCGGACATGGAACGGATCTATGCCGGGCAGCTCGAGCTGCCCGAGGCGATGGCGCAATCGGCACAGATGCTGGAGCTTGCCCGCGAAAGGCCGAGCGCCTTGCTGTGCATGGAGCGAGATCCGTCGCATTGCCATCGCAGCCTGCTGCTTGACGCTGTCGCCGGGGACGCCGAAGTGATCGATCTCTACGCCTCGTAACGAGGTGCCAGCCGTAGGAACTGCCAAGGTGCTGGCCGGTTTCTGAAGCGGAACAATCTGAAGTGAGGGAGAAGCGTCGATGAGGAAAATGGGCATCCTGGTCGGGGGAGCGCTTGCGCTTGCCGCATGTGCACCGAACCCGCCGCCGGTCCCCGTCGATCCGACGAACCCGCTGTTCGCTCCGGGCTACATGGCTCAAGCCTCCAGCGCGGACCAGTTCGAGATCCAGTCCGGCCAGCTGGCGCTTCAGGCGTCGCAGAATATGGCTGTGCGTAATTTCGCGAACATGATCATCAACGATCACACGCACTCGACGCAGATGGTTATGGCCGCTGCGGCGGCCGCACGGATCGTGCCACCCCCGCCGGCCATGCTCCCGGCGCAGCAGGCGATGCTCGACCAGCTCCGCTCGGCGGGTACGGGCTATAATTTCGACACGACCTTCCGTCAGGTCCAGCTGCAGGCGCACCAGTCGGCGCTGGCACTGCACCAGAACTACGCGACCAGCGGCGATGTGCCTCAACTGCGTGCGACGGCGGGCCAGATCGTGCCGGTCGTGCAGATGCACATCGGACAGCTCCAGGCGATGCAGCTCGTTCCGCCGCCACCGCCTCCGCCGCCGCCTCCGCCGCCACCGCCGGTTCGGCGGTCGGGCGAGCGCGGCTAAACGAATGTCGCCCGGCTGTTCACGCAGTCGGGCGCTTCGTCGAACAGGTCGGACACCTTACCGAAAGTTATGGAAGCTGCGTTCGAGCCGCGCTAGCGCGGGCTCATGACTGCGATTCACGCCGAGGCGGCAACGGGTCAAGGCCCGATCCATCGAACCCTTCGACTGACGAGCCTGTTCTGGGTCTTCAGTTACGTGCTCCTCACGATCCGCGGAGCGATCTTCAATGACGATTGGGGCCGCCTTCTCGATAATAACCGCTTCCTCACGGTTTCGGTTGGCGCCTTCGCTTATTGGCTGGTCCTCAAGCAGGTCGAAGCCCGCCATCGAATCACGCTGCGAGAAACCATGGCGTGGATCGTGGGCGCCACGCTGGTGGTGATGATCGTCCGAGTGACGATCGACGAAACGATGTTCGCCGTACCCCAGGGGGCGGCGGTCAACCTTTTGTGGAGCCTGACCTGGAGCGCCTATTTCGGGCTTTGGGTCATGGGCTCGATGGCCTTTGATGCGTCGGTCAGCAGCGCGATCAGCGCGCCCGCGATCACTGGCCCCGCGGTCACGGCAATCGCGCAGCCAAGCCTGAAAGCTCCCGACGTCGACACGATGGAGCTCATGATTGCCGCCGTTCTCGTCGAGGCGGCAGGAATGACCGCGAAGGATCGTGCGGAGCTTGCTGCGCGGGTGCTCGCCCTCGGCGGCTACGAAAGTGTCGAAGCGCCCGCCGAGGCCAATGAACGGGCGAGGCTCGCCTTGAGAATCGCGGCCCGGCTAGGCGCTCAGCCCTAAACCGCGGGCAGCTCCTCGGGCGCCATATGCCCATTGAGCAAGGCCTCTATGTCCGGGATCGGCCGACCGCTCATTTCCTTGTTCACGGTGCAGACGACGCGCCGTTCCACCTCCTTGTGGAGGCACTTCTTCAGCACGCCGAGCGACTTTGGCGGAGCGACGATGGCAAGGGCGTCGAAATCGTTTCGAAGGACGCGGGCCTTCAGCTCGTCCGCCGCATCCTTGATCCAGCGGTCTTCTTCCTGCTGCTGGAAGTCCGGCTCATCGTAGGTCGACCGGCCGAAACCGAAGCTTTGCCTGGTCGTTCCGGGCGCATCAGTCTTGATTTCGCGATCCTTGCGATCCTTCCGGGCCTCATGCGCCTCCGTTCGGAGGTCAATCTGGTTCTCGTCTCCGTGATTGCGAAAGAACAAAGTCTTGCGGCCGTCAGCGACCAGAACCAGTGCATTGTGGGGAAGGGGCATGAGCAGAAACTCCTCGAACTAGGTGCTCAGGAGAACGCAACCCGGCCCCGCCCGGTTTCCACTGTTCGTCGCAGTTAGTCCGCGCCGGGACCGGTTTTACTCTTGCTCCGGATCGGCCGGCTTCTCAAGCTCACTTTCGCCAACCACCGCGTCGGGCACCGGTGAGACTTCGTCGCCGCCCTCGATCTCGATCGCTTCCTCGTCGCTCTCGTCGATCTTGGCGACGCTCACGACATGCTCGTTCTCGGCGACGCGGAAGATGGTGACGCCCTGGGTGTTGCGGCCCATGACGCGGATGTCGCCGACGGTGGTGCGGATCATCTTGCCCTGGTCCGTGACCAGCATGAGCTGCTCACCCTGCTGGGCCGGGAAGCTCGCGATGACACAGCCGTTGCGCTCGGACGTGTCGATATTGGTGATGCCCTGGCCGCCGCGGTTGGTGCGGCGATATTCATAGGCCGAGGATCGCTTTCCGTAGCCGTTCTCGGTGATGGTGAGGATGAACTGTTCCTTGTCCGACATCTCGGTGATGCGATCGGTCGAGATCGTCGGTTCGCCCTCCTTTTCGCCCTTCCACGGAGCGAAGCGAAGGTAGGCCTCGCGCTCTTCCTGCGTCGTGCCGACACGGTGGAGGATCGACATGGAGATGACCTCGTCGCCGACGTGCAGACGGACACCGCGAACGCCGGTCGAGGTCCGCGACTGGAACTCGCGAACGTCGGTTGCCTTGAATCGGATCGCCTTGCCGTTGCGGGTCGCGAGGAGGACGTCGTCGCTTTCGGTGAGCAGGTCGACGCCGATCAGGCGATCGGTCGGATCCGCCTGCTCGTCGCTATCGTCGCTGCTGTCCACTTCCTCCGCCGGTCCGGCGCCGAAGCGCATGGCGATCTTGCCGGCGGTCGGAATGTTGGTGAAGGCCGCCATGCTGTTGCGGCGGACGGTGCCGTGCGCGGTGGCGAACATGATGTGGAGGCGGCCCCATTCGGCCTCGTCCTCCGGCAGGGGCAGGACGGTCGAGATGGTCTCGCCTTCCGCAAGCGGCAGGAGGTTCACCATCGGGCGCCCCTTGGTGTTCGGGCCGCCCTCGGGGAGCCTCCACACCTTCATTCGGTAGACCCGGCCGAGATTGGAGAAGAAGAGCACCGGATTGTGCGTAGAGGTCACGAAGAGGGTGGTGACTGCGTCTGCGTCCTTCGTGGCCATGCCCGCACGGCCCTTGCCGCCGCGCTTCTGCTCCCTGAAGATGACCAGCGGCGTGCGCTTGATGTAGCCTTCCATGGTCACCGTCACGACCATGTCCTCGCGCTCGATCAGGTCTTCATCTTCGATGCCGTCGGCAGCGGGCGCGAGCTCGGAGAGGCGCGGCGTCGCGAATTCGGCTTCGACTTCGTCGAACTCCTCGCGCATCACTTCATAGAGGCGGGCACGGTTGGCGAGAATCTCGAGCAGCGCGCCAATGTCCTTGGCGAGGCCCTGCAATTCATTGCCGATCTCGTCGCGGCCCAGCGCAGTGAGTCGGTGGAGGCGAAGCTCCAGGATTGCCTTCACCTGTGCTTCGGACAGCCGGTAGGTCTTCTCCGCTTTCTGCGGTTCAACCGCCTCGACCAATGCGATGTAGGAGCGGATCTCCTCCATCGGCCAGTCGCGCTCGAGGAGCTTCTCCCGCGCGGCAGCCGGCGAGGCCGAGCTTCGGATCAGCTTCACCACCTCGTCGAGGTTGGTCACCGCGACGACCAGGCCAAGCAGGAGATGGGCGCGCTCGCGGGCCTTCAGCAGCTCGAACTTCGAACGCCTGATGATCACTTCCTCGCGGAAGCGGACGAAGCTTTCGATGATGTCGCGAAGGGTCAGCGTCTCAGGCCGGCCGCTGCGGATCGCGAGCATGTTCGCCGGGAAGGAGGATTGCGCCGGCGTGTGCCGCCAAAGCTGGTTGAGCACGACCTCGGGCGTCGCGTCGCGCTTCAGGTCGATGACGATGCGCACGCCTTCGCGGTTGGACTCGTCGCGGATGTCGGAGACGCCCTCGATGCGCTTGTCCTTCGCGGCTTCGGCGATCTTCTCGACGAGACCGTTCTTGCCGACCTGGTAGGGGATTTCGGTGAGGACGATCGAGCGGCGATCGCCGCGGCCGTCTTCAACATGGTGACGCGACCGGAGCATGATCGACCCGCGGCCAGCGGTATAGGCGCCGCGGATGCCGGCCTGGCCGAGGATGAAGCCGCCGGTCGGGAAGTCGGGTCCCTTCACATGCTCCATCAGGCCTTCGGACGTGATCGCGGGATCGTCCATGTAAGCGCGGCAGGCAGCCAGAACCTCACCGAGATTATGCGGCGGAATGTTGGTCGCCATGCCGACGGCAATGCCGCCGGCGCCGTTGACGAGCAGGTTGGGGAAGCGGGCAGGGAGGACCTGCGGCTCGCGCTCCGAGGCGTCATAATTGGGCTGGAAGTCGACAGTGTCCCGGTCGATGTCGCCGAGCAGGAAGTTCGCAACCTTCGCCAGCCGCGCTTCGGTGTAACGCATGGCCGCCGGCGGATCGGGGTCCATCGAGCCGAAATTGCCCTGGCCGTCGATCAGCGGAACGCGCATCGACCAGTCCTGGGTCATGCGGGCGAGGGCGTCGTAGATCGCCTGGTCGCCGTGCGGGTGATATTTACCCATCACGTCGCCGACGATGCGGCTCGACTTGCGATACGGCCGGCCCGCGACATAGCCGGCCTCCTGGCAGGCGTGCAGGATACGGCGGTGGACCGGCTTCAGGCCGTCGCGGACGTCAGGCAGCGCGCGGCTGACGATCACGCTCATCGCGTAATCGAGGTAAGAGGTCTTCATCTCATCGACGATTGAGATGGGCGCGATGTCCCGGTCACCTGGCGGCGGCGGGGTTGATTGGTCGATCGGGGGCTGAGTGGCCAAAAAAGGGTCCTAAGTAAGTCAGATGCGCGTGGAGGAGCAGCCGTCGACCGCGTCCCCCCGCCGCTTTCCTAGGTAGTGAGTTTTTCGGCCAGCACCACCCCGCGCATGCGCGCGCGAGGGAAATGCGTGGAAAACCTTCGCAGCCTCTGATTTTTACTAGCGAAATCAAGCGGTTCAAAGCATGTTCAGGCGGCCAGAGCCAATAAACTTGGCCTCACCACATTACCGGTCTAATGCGCCGCCGTTATTGAGCGGCCGCGCGTCCGGCCGAACCAGGGAGAAGCGAACCCCATGAAGCTGATCACGACCACCGCGCTCGCGCTAGTTGCAGCGCTGACCGCCGCCCCTGCTGCGGCGCAGGCCCCGAAGGCCGCGCCCGCTGCACAGGAAGTGAAGATCACGCCGTCCAAGGGCGCGACGAAGGCCCTCGTCGAACTGCAGGACGCCGTCCAGAAGAACGACGTCGCGAACATTCCGGCGAAGCTCGCCGCGGCCCAGGCCGTCGCGACGACGAAGGAAGACCGCTACCTGATCGGCAAGTTTCAGCTGATGGCGGCGATCGCCAAAAAGGACGATGCGTCCACGGCGGCCGCGATCGACGCGATGGTGGCATCCGGCGTTCTCGACGCGTCCAAGTCCAGCGCGCTCTACCTCGGCATGGGCGGCACCTATTACAACGCCAAGCAATATGCCCTGGCGGCAACCGCTTATCAGAAGGCGTTGCAGTTCGATCCGAACAACACCGAAGCGCCGGCTTTGCTGGGTGAGTCGCTCTTCGCCCAGGGCCAGAAGGCCCAGGCGGCGGCAGCCTTCCAGCGCGCGATCCAGTCACGCGTCGCCGCGGGTCAGAAGCCGGACGAGCCCCTGATGAAGCGTGCTGTCGCGGTCGCTTATGATGCGCAGTCGCCGGCCGCGGTCGAACTCGCGCGCCAGTGGGTCTCATCCTATCCGAGCGCTTCGAGTTGGGGCGATGCGATCGCCATCTACAACAATCTCTCGCGCCCCGACGTCGAGGGCATGCTCGATCTCTATCGGCTGATGCAGCTCACGGGATCGCTCAACACCGGCGGCGAATATGCGCAATATGCGCGTGCCGCCGCCGAGCAGAACAACTTCAACGAGGCGCAGGCCGCGTTCGATGCGGGCGTCAACGCCAAGGTAATCGATCCGAAGGGAGCCGAATACAACGACCTGGTCGCCGGCCTGAAGGTGAAGGCGAAGGCGACGGCCGCGGACCTGGAGGTCGCCAGCAAGGCGGCCACGACGGGGATCGCCTTGGTGCACATCGGCGATCGATATGCGGCCATGGGCGACTACACGAAGGCCGTGGCGCTCTATCGCGATGCCCTCAAGAAGCCGGGCACCGATGCGGCCATCGCCAATCTTCACATCGGCATGGCGCTGGCTCGCTCGGGCGACAAGGCGGGCGCGACGGCGGCGTTGAATGCAGTGACGGGCTCTCGGGCCGACATTGCGAAATTCTGGCTGACCTATCTCAACCTTAAGGGCTGAGCGGCCTCATAGAACCGGAGAATCGGGGGCGTCGGCGAGAGTCGGCGCCCCTTTTCCATGGGATAAGCGGCTTGGCGCGACTGTCCCGTTACGGAGCAGGTAACTCTTCAGGGTTAGCGCATTGTAAACGCTCCGATAGAGCGACAGGTAGGTGCGTTCCGAAGGAAACCTCTAGCCTTGCGCTTCGACGATCGTCTGCTGACCGTTCTGAACCAGCCGGCCGAAGACCGTCATGACGCGGCGGTGCGGTGGCGCCAGCTCGTCGACCTGGTGGCGCGCGCCGGAACGAGCAGCTCCAGCCCAATCGTCGCGGACGCGCTGCAGGCCATTCGAAACGAGGCCCATCGGGTCGAGGAGCCGTTGCGGGCCGCGGCGGCAAGGGCGGTTGCGGCGCTACCGCTTCCACTCGGGCTTCTGGAATATTTCGCTTCGGATAGTCTGGCTGTGTCGGCACCCGTGCTAGCGGCGGCCACGCTGGACACGCGCCAGTGGCAGGCTCTGCACGCGGCCGCGGACAGCGAGACTCGGAGCTTCATCGAGACATTGCAGCCGGGGCTTCATGATCGCCCTGAACCCTACGTGGAGGCTCCGGCCGCGCCAGAACCGGACTTGCCTTCGGTCCCGGAGACTCTGGCGGCTTATTCGCCGCCATCGCTTCACGAGGTGGTCGAGCGCATCGAGCGCCGTCGCCGGCTGCGGGCCGCTCAGCCGCTTGTATCGGTTGCCGGCGATGGCGCGGCTCCCGAAGCGACCGCGCTCTTCCGTTGGGAATGCGGGCCCGGCGGCGAAATCGCCTGGGTCGAAGGAGCGCCGCGCGGGCCGTTGATCGGCCGCTCGATCGCAAGGACGCAGGAAGGCGACGGCGATCGGGTTGACCAGCAAGTCGTTCGGGCATTCGCGATGCGGGCGCCGTTTCGCGACGCCTTGCTGAGGGTGAAGAGTGGCGGCCCTGTGTCCGGTGAGTGGAAAATCAGCGGCGTTCCGGCGTTCGAGCCGGCGGACGGGCGGTTCGCGGGCTATCGAGGCGTGGCCCTGCGCGAAGTGTCGGTTGAGCAGGCCGCGGCTGTGGAAACCGTGCCCGATGTTCTTGCGGATCCAGATTCCCTGCGAGAGCTGGTCCACGAGATCAAAACCCCGCTGAACGCTATCATAGGGTTCGCGGAGATCATCGAGGGCCAATATCTCGGCCCCGCAGACCGAGGCTATCGCGACCGGGCCGCGGAGATCGTTCGGCAGGCGCGGCTGCTGCTCACTGCGATCGACGATCTCGACTTCGCGGCCAAGGTGCATTCGGCAACCGGTGCGACCCGTGAGAAGGTAGATCTCGCTGCCTTGGTAGACCGTGAGACCGCCGAGCTTCGGGAAATGGCCGGGAAGCGGGGCGCGGAGTTCGACCTGATCCGTCCCCGGCATGACGTTTCTGCGGCAGTCCAGCCGGAGCTTGCGGATCGGCTTCTGTTCCGTCTCTTCGAGGCGATGGCGGAGCAGGCAGAGCGCGGCGAGCGGCTTCAGGTGACGGTCGAGGAAGCCGGTGAGGGAGCGCGGATTTCGATCAGCCGCCCCGCGACGTTGCGGGGCGTCACGGACACCCAGATCTTCGATACCGGGCAGGGTGATTTGAGCACTCAAGGCGGCTTTTCGCTGCGACTGGTGCGTGGTCTGTCGCGGATCGCGGGTGGAGAGCTTGTCAGCAGTCGCGACAGCTTCGCGCTTCTTTTCCCTCGCGGCTGAGCTTTTCGCGCCCTTGGCGCGGAAGGAAGGCTTGTCTATCGCGGTGCGACCGGGGAGGGCCTGTAGCTCAACGGTAGAGCCGGCCGCTCATAACGGCTAGGTTGTAGGTTCGAATCCTGCCGGGCCCACCAGGGCTTCGATCGAAGTGGGGTCTCGATCGAAGTGGAACTTTGATCGAGGGAAGGATAGGGCACGCCCTTCCTTCTTCGGAAGATCATCGGGGAGT
>Ga0070671_100000420_pt1 | contig 29469 bp, 28 predicted proteins | sample KBSS73metaG_FD_65341 | JGI IMG/M metagenome (GOLD analysis project Ga0070671, IMG submission 65341) | Switchgrass rhizosphere microbial communities from Kellogg Biological Station, Michigan, USA - KBS S7-3 metaG | ecosystem: Host-associated > Plants > Roots > Rhizosphere > Soil ...
GGCACCCGCTGCACGCGGTGCACGCCGCCCTCGAACTTCAGCGCCGACCAGACACCGTCCGGGGTGGGCGTCTTCGACCGGACGAGCAGGGTGATGTCCTTGACGCCGCCGAGGTCGGAGTCCACGGCGTCGAGCACCTCGACCTTCCAGCCGCGACGCTCGGCGAAGCGGGTGTACATGCGCACGAGGTCCCCGGCGAACAGCGCGGACTCCTCGCCGCCCTCGCCGGACTTGACCTCCATGACGACGTCGTCGCCGTCGTGGGGGTCGCGGGGCACCAGCAGCTCGGCCAGCTTCGACTCCAGCGCCGGGATGGCCGCGGCCAGCGAGTCCGCCTCCGCGCCGAACGACGGGTCCTCGGCCGCGAGCTCGCGGGCGGCGGCCTCGTCCGAACGGGCGGCGGCGAGCTCCCGCGCGACGGCGACGAGCGGGCCGAGCTCGGCGTAGCGGCGGCCGAGCCTGCGGGCCAGGGCCGGGTCCGTGTGCACGGCCGGGTCCGCCAGCCGGGTCTCCAGCTCGGCGTACTCGTCGACGAGCGTGTCCACCGCGCTCGCCGGGCTGCTGCTCACCGCCACCGTCCTACTCCTGTTCTCGCTGCTGTGCGACTCGCGAACCGTGCCGTGCGACTCGCGGGACCTGGTGTGCGACTCGCGGGACCTGGTGTGCGACTCGCGGGGTCTGGGGTGGGACTCGCGGTCCTGACATGCGAACGGCGCCCGGCCCCTCGGAGGAGGGGGCGGGCGCCGTCGGCGGTGCTAGTTGGCTGCTGCCTTGCCTGCAGCGCGCTTGCCGTAGCGCGCCTCGAAGCGGGCGACGCGGCCACCGGAGTCCAGGATCCGCTGCTTGCCGGTGTAGAAGGGGTGGCAGGCCGAGCAGGTCTCGACCGTGAGGGCCGAGTTCGGGTGCGTGCTGCGGGTGGAGAAGCTGTTGCCACAGCTGCACGTGACCTGGGTCTCCGTGTACTGCGGGTGAATGCCCTCGCGCATGGGGGTGTTTCCTCTCGAAGATCGACCGCCGGGTCCTGCGTTCTCCCGATGTTCGGGGGATTCCGGGGGCGGAGCCCCTGGATGTAGGTGAACCGGAGCCGGATGCGTGACGCTCCATTGAACCACCGGGCCCCGGCGGGGATTCCCGCCGGGGCCCGGTGTCGTGCAGTGCGCTCAGTCGTCCTTGCCGAAGTTCCCCGGCGTGGTCTTCTGGACCTGCATGAGGAACTCGATGTTGGTGCGGGTCTTGCGGAGCTGGCCGAGCACGAGCTCGATCGCCTGCTGGTGGTCCAGCGCGGCCAGCACGCGGCGGAGCTTCACGCTCACCGCGAACTCGTCCGCGGACATGAGCAGCTCCTCCTTGCGGGTGCTCGACGCGTCCACGTCGACCGCCGGGAAGATCCGCTTGTCGGCGAGCTTGCGGTCCAGCTTGAGCTCGGCGTTGCCGGTGCCCTTGAACTCCTCGAAGATCACCGTGTCCATCGTCGAACCGGTCTCGACCAGCGCGGACGCGAAGATGGTGAGCGAGCCGCCGTCCTCGATGTTGCGTGCCGCGCCGAGGAAGCGCTTCGGCGGGTAGAGAGCGGTGGAGTCCACACCGCCGGACAGGATCCGGCCCGACGCCGGCGCGGCCAGGTTGTAGGCCCGGCCGAGGCGGGTGATCGAGTCCAGCAGCACGACGACGTCGTGTCCCAGCTCGACGAGCCGCTTCGCCCGCTCGATCGCCAGCTCGGCGACCGCGGTGTGGTCCGACGGCGGGCGGTCGAAGGTCGAGGCGATGACCTCGCCCTTCACCGACCGCTGCATGTCGGTGACCTCCTCCGGCCGCTCGTCGACCAGGACGACCATGAGGTGGCACTCGGGGTTGTTCGTGGTGATCGCGTTGGCGATCGCCTGCATGATCATGGTCTTGCCCGCCTTGGGCGGCGACACGATCAGCGCGCGCTGCCCCTTGCCGATGGGCATGACCAGGTCGATCACCCGGGTGGTGAGCTTCGACGGCTCGGTCTCCAGGCGCAGGCGCTCGTTCGGGTAGAGCGGCGTGAGCTTGGTGAACTCGGGCCGGTTCCTGCCGGACTCGGGGTCCCGGCCGTTGATCGAGTCGATGCGCACCAACGGGTTGAACTTCTGCCGCTGCTGCTCGCCCTCGCGGGGCTGGCGCACGGCGCCGGTGATCGCGTCTCCGCGGCGCAGGCCGTGCTTGCGGACCATCGACAGGGACACGTAGACGTCGTTCGGGCCCGACAGGTAGCCCGTGGTCCGGACGAACGCGTAGTTGTCCAGGATGTCGACGATGCCGGCCACGGGGAGCAGGACGTCGTCGTCTCGCACCTCGGTGTCGACGTTGCGGTCGCGCTCGCCTGCGGGGGTCCGCTCGTTGCGGTCCCGGCCGCGCCTGCGGTCCCGGTAGCGGCGCCCGCGACGGCCGCGGCCGTCGCCGTCGTCGTCCAGGTCGTCGTCCCCACGCAGATCGTTCCGCGGGTCGTTCCGGGGCTCGTTCCGGGTGTCCGGGCGGGGGTTCCGCTCGTCCGTCCGGGTGTTCCGCTCGCCGCGGTCGCTGTTGCGGCCGCCGCGGGTGTCCTCGCCGTTGCGGGCGTCGTCGCGGTTGTTCCGGTTCCGGTTGCGGTTGCGACCCTCGCCGTCCTGCTGCCGGTCGGTGCGGTCGGAGGGGCCGACGGAGGCGGCGACCGCGTCCAGGGTGTCCGACTCCGGACCGCGCTCCCGACGGCGGGTCTGCCTGCGGCGGCCCTCGCCCTCGGCCTCGTCCGTGCTGGGCGCGTGCCCGTTGACCTGCCCGTTCGTCTCGGCGGCGACCGGGGCGGGGGTCTCGGCGGGCTGCGCGGTGTCCTCGCCCGAGGGCTGGGGGTCCGGGGCGCCTGCGGGCCTGCTGGCCGCGCGACGGCGGCGGGTCGGCTTCTCCGGCACCGCCTCGGCGGCGGGGGCCGCGGGGGTCTCCGCCGGGGCGGCCGAGGCGACCTCGGTGGCCTCGGTGACCTCGGCCTCCGCGGGCTTGGTCCGCCGGGTCCGGCGCGCGGGCGCCTCGGTCTCAGTGACGGACTCGGCCGTGTCCAGCGGGAGCTGGTCGGCGTCCGCGGACGACTGCGCCTTGCGCGAGGTGCGCTTGGCCGGAGCGGGGGCGGCGCCGCCCTGCCGCTCCTTGATGGCGGCGATGAGGTCGCCCTTCCGCATCCCGGCGATGTCCGGGATGTTCAGCTCACCGGCGAGCTGCCGCAGGTCGGCGAGGACCATGCCGGACAGGCCGCCGCGCTTGCGGGGGGCCGCCGAGTCGGCGCCGGGGGCAGTGCTGACGAGATCGGTCTCGCTCACGAAGTTCCTTCCTGACCGGCCCACGGAGATTCCGGGAGACCAGCGGATTTCCACACGTCACGCCCGGCTGCTCGCCGGGCTACGAGCGCCGAGGCGGCAAAAGTGTGAGAGCCGCCTCAGGCGAGTGCAGGGGCGGCGACCGGTGCGACGGTCGCGGGGAAGAGGCCGCTCGGTCCGGACCGGATCCGACCGCATGGGCTGCAGTGAGGGGTACCGGCTCGAGTGGCCACGCGGATGACGCGGGATCGCCGTGCGAGGTCGAGCGTAGCCCGTCACGGAGTCGGCGGCAACAACGACCCCAGCGTGTCGGCGCTCTCAACCCCGACGCTCAGCCGATCTCGACGCGCGCGCCGACCGTGTCCACCGGCAGCGGCAGGACCGTGAACCCGGTCGTGTCCACCCCGGCGGGCAGCGTGCCGTCCGAGGTCAGGGCCAGGACCGTCGGACCGGCCCCGGAGATGGTGGCGGGCACCGCATGCGCCCGCAGCGCGTCGACGAGGTCGGCGGACTCCGGGTAGGCCGGGCGCCGGTAGGCCTGGTGCAGCCGGTCCTCCGTGGCCGCCATCAGCAGCTCCGGGCGCTGGGTGAACGCCAGTACCGACAACGCGGTGCGGCTCCCGGTGAACGCGGCGTCGGACAGCGGGACGACCTCGGGCAGCAGCCCGCGGGTGGTCTTCGTGGAGGACTCGACGCCCGCCACGAGCGCGACCGGCGCGATCCCCGCGTGCACCTCCTGGCGGACCGCGTGGAACCGCGAGGACGTGTTGCCCGCGGTCTCCCACGCGACGACGAAGCCGCCCAGCAACGAGGCCGCCGCGTTGTCCGCGTGGCCTTCCATACCGGCGGTGACCTGCAGCAACGCCTCGCGCTCCAGCTCGGGATCGCGCCCGGCCAGCACACACGCCGCGACCGCCCCCGCCACCGCGGCGGCCGCCGAGGAGCCGAGCCCGCGCGAGTGCGGGATGGCGTTGACGCAGCGCATCCGGATCCCGGGGGGTGCTCCGCCGACGTCGAAGCCGAGCAGCGCCCACGCGTGGTGCATCGCGCGCACGACGAGGTGGGACTCGTCGCACGGGACCTGCTCCGCACCCTCGCCCTCGACCTCCACGACGACGCCGGAGGGCGCGACGCTCACCTCGACGTCGTCGTGGAGCGACAGCGCGAGGCCCAGCGAGTCGAACCCGGGCCCGAGATTGGCCGACGACGCGGGCACCCGGACCCGGACCTCGTTCGGTCTGCCCATCAGGCCAGCTCCAGGGCCGCCGCCACCGCCGTCGGGTCGATCGGGACGACCTCCATCGACGGTGCGGTGGCCAGCACGGAGTCCGGGTCCTTGAGCCCGTTGCCCGTGACGGTGCACACCACGAGCTGCCCGCGGGCCAGGGTGCCGTTCGCCGACGACTGCAGCAGGCCCGCGACCGACGCGGCCGACGCGGGCTCGACGAACACCGCCTCGCGGGTGGACAGCAGCCGGTGCGCGGCGAGGATCTCCTCGTCGGTGACCGCCGCGAACTGGCCGCCGGACTCCTCGCGGGCCGCCTGCGCGCCGTTCCAGGAGGCGGGAGCGCCGATCCGGATCGCCGTGGCGATGGTCTCGGGGTTCTTCACCGGCGCCCCGTGGACCAGCGGCGCGGCCCCCGCGGCCTGGTAGCCGAACATCCGCGGCAGGGCCGGGACCAGCCCGTCCTCCGCGTAGGCGCGGTAGCCCTTCCAGTACGCGGTGATGTTGCCCGCGTTGCCGACCGGCAGGCAGTGCACGTCCGGGGCGCGGCCGAGCGCGTCGCAGATCTCGTAGGCGGCGCTGGCCTGCCCGGCGATCCGGGTCGGGTTCACCGAGTTGACCAGCGCGATCGCCGGGTAGTCCGCGGTGGTCTTGCGGGCGAGCTCGAGGCAGTCGTCGAAGTTGCCGTCGATCTGCAGGATCCGGGCGCCGTGCGCCACGGCCTGGGCCATCTTGCCCAGCGCGATCTTGCCCCGCGGGACCAGCACCGCACTGGTCATCCGGGCGCGCGCGGCGTAAGCGGCCGCCGAGGCGGACGTGTTCCCGGTCGACGCGCAGAGCACGCTCTTCTTGCCCTCGGCCAGCGCCGCGGTGACCGCCATCGTCATCCCGCGGTCCTTGAACGAGCCGGTGGGGTTGGCGCCGTCGACCTTGAGGTAGACCTCGCAGCCGGTCCGCTCGGAGAGCACCGGGGCCGGGAGCAGCGGCGTGCCGCCCTCGCCGAGGGTGACGATCTCCCACCCGGGCTCGACGGGCATCCGGTCCCGGTAGGCGTTGATCACGCCGGGCCAGGGGGCGAGCGGGCTCGCGACAGGCACTGTGTCTCCGTTCGACTTCGATGACTCGGCCGACATCTCAGGCGCCCAGGGCGCTGACCGCACGGCCGAGCCCCTCGACGCGCAGCACGCTCTCGACCCCGAGCACCACGTCCAGCTCGGCGAGCGCCTCGACGGTCTCGCGCAGCGCCGAGTCCGGCGCCCCGTGCGTGACGACGACCAGGCGCGCGTTCCCGTTCGCCTCGACCGGGCCGTCGTCCCCGCCGCCGGTCTGGCGCACCGCCGCGATGCTGACCTCGCGGCGGGCGAACTCCCCCGCGACTGCGGACAGCACGCCGGCACGGTCCGCGACCTCGAGCGAGACGTGGTAGCGGGTGTGCACGTCCCCGATCGGCCGCACGGGCAGGCTCGCGTACGCGGTCTCGCGCGGCCCGCGGCCGCCGCCGACCCGGTTGCGCGCGACGGCGACCAGGTCGCCGAGGATCGCGCTGGCCGTGGGGGCCCCGCCTGCGCCCTGGCCGTAGAACATGAGCTGACCAGCGGCGTCCGCCTCGACGAACACGGCGTTGAACGCCTCGTCGACGCCCGCCAACGGGTGGGTCTTCGGGATCATCGCCGGGTAGACGCGCGCGGACACCGACTCCGCCGTACCCCCGGTTCCGGCGACCCGCTCGCAGATCGCCAGCAGCTTGATCGCGCAGCCCAGTCCGTCGGCGGCCGCGATGTCCGCGGCGCTGACCCGGCGGATGCCCTCGCAGTGCACGTCCGCGGCGGTGACCCGGGTGTGGAAGGCGATCGTGGCGAGGATCGCGGCCTTGGAGGCGGCGTCGTAGCCGTCGACGTCCGCGGTGGGGTCCGCCTCGGCGTACCCGAGCCGGGTGGCCTCCTCCAGTGCGTCCGCGTAGCTCGCGCCGGAGGCGGCCATCGCCGAGAGGATGAAGTTGGTGGTGCCGTTGACGATCCCGGCGACGCGGGTGATCCGGTCCCCCGCCAGCGACTCGCGCAGCGGGCGGAGCAGCGGGATCGCGCCTGCGACCGACGCCTCGTAGTAGAGGTCGACGCCCGCGGCGTCGGCGGCCTCGGCGAGGGTGGCGCCGTCCTCGGCGAGCAGCGCCTTGTTCGCGGTGACCACCGACTTGCCGGACTTGATCGCCTGCAGCAGCAGGGTGCGCGCAGGCTCGATGCCCCCGACCACCTCGACGACGACGTCCACGTCGTCCCGCGCCACGAGCGCCGCGGCGTCCGTGGTGAGCAGCTCCTGGCGCACCTCGGGGTGCCGGTTCACCCGACGCACGGCGATGCCCGCCAGCTCGACGGACGCGCCGACGCGGGCCGCGAGGTCCGCGGCCTGGTCCTCCAGGAGCCGGACGACCTCGGTGCCGACGGTGCCGCAGCCCAACAGCGCGACCCGGACGGGCCGGTTCTCACTCACCACGGTCGGATCATCCCTGCTCGGCGGGTGTCCGGACAGACCGGGGTGCCGACGCTCACGGCCCGACCTCCAGCCGGAACTGGTCGGCGTCGGTCTCCCGGCGCAGGATCACCCTGGCCTCGCCGCGCCGGACGGCGACGACGGCGGGGCGCGGCAGCCGGTTGTACGAGCTGGCCATGGAGTAGCAGTACGCGCCGGTCGCGGCCACGGCGAGCAGGTCGCCGGGGGCGAGGTCGGCGGGCAGCCAGCAGTCGCGGACCACGATGTCACCGGACTCGCAGTGCTTGCCGACGACCCGGGACAGGACCGGGCGGTCCCCGTCCGGCAGCGAGTCGACGGCCGACGCGCGCGAGACCAACCTGCAGTCGTACTCCGCGTCGTAGAGGGCGGTGCGGATGTTGTCGCTCATCCCGCCGTCGACGCTGACGTACCGCCTGCTCCCGCCGCCGAGGGGCACCTCCTTGAGGGTGCCCACCTCGTAGAGCGTGAGCCCGCCGGGCCCGGCGATCGCCCGACCCGGCTCGACGGCGATGTCCGGCACGTCCAGCTCCTCCGCCGCGCACTCCTTCTTGACGATCGTGCGCAGCTCCTCCGCCAGCGTCGGGACGCTGAGTGGATCCTCGTCCGGCCGGTACGCGATGCCGACGCCGCCGCCCAGGTCCAGGGTGGTGAGCTGCGGGAGCTCGCCGTGCTCGCGGTGCAGCAGCGCCAGCAGCCGGACGACGCGGTGCGCCGCGACCTCGAAGCCCTCGGTGTCGAAGATCTGCGAGCCGATGTGGCTGTGCAGCCCGACGAGCCGCAGGTTCGGGGCCTTGAGCACGCGCCGCGCGGCCTCGGCGGCGTCCGACCGCTCGGCCCCGGCGATGGAGAACCCGAACTTCTGGTCCTCGTGCGCGGTCGCGATGAACTCGTGGGTGTGCGCCTCGACACCGACGGTGACCCGGATCATCACCGGCTGCACGACGCCGCGCTCGCCCGCCACCGCGTCCAGCCGGGTGATCTCGTGGAACGAGTCCAGCACCACGCGGCCGACCCCGGCCTCGACGGCCTGCTCCAGCTCCGCGACGGACTTGTTGTTGCCGTGCAGGGCGATCCGGCCTGCCGGGAACGCCGCCCGGAGCGCGACGGCGAGCTCGCCGCCGCTGCAGACGTCGAGGCTCAGGCCCTCGTCGGCCACCCAGCGGGCGATCTCGACCGACAGGAACGCCTTGGCGGCGTAGTGCACGTTCGAGGCGCCGAAGGCGGCGGCGAACTCCGCGGCGCGCGAGCGGAAGTCCTCCTCGTCGATCACGAACAGCGGGGTGCCGAAACGCTCCGCGAGCTCGGTCACCGACACGCCGGCGACCTCCAGGACACCGCGGTCGTTGCGGCCCGCGTTGCGCGGCCAGACCGCCGGGGCCAGGTGGTCCAGCTCGGCCGGGCCGGTGGGCCGGGGGCCCGCGGTCTCGGGAGGGGCCTGGATGCCGCCGTGCAGCGGTCCGGCCGGGTGCGCCCTCACATCCGCTCCGGCGCGCTCACGCCCAGCAGGGCGAGGCCGTTGGAGAACACCTGGCGCGCCGCGACGCACAGCCCGAGCCGCGCCCGGTGCAGCTCCGAGATCTCCTCGTCCCCCATCGGCAGGACCCGGCAGGAGTCGTAGAACTTGTGGTAGGCGCTGGCCAGGGACTCGAGGAAGCGGGCGACCCGGTGCGGCTCGCGCAGCTCCGCCGCCGACTTCACGACGTCGGGGAACTCGCCGATCGTCCGGATCAGGTCGCCCTCGCGCGGGTGCTCGAGCAGCCCGTAGTCGGTGCCGGGGGTCAGCCCGACGTCCGCCGCGTTGCGCGCCAGCGACGCCAGCCGGGCGTGCGCGTACTGGACGTAGAAGACGGGGTTGTCATTGCTCCGCTTGGTCAGCAGGTCCAGGTCGATGTCCAGCGACGAGTCGACCGACGAGCGGATCAGCGAGTACCGCGCCGCGTCCACGCCCACCGACTCGACCAGGTCGTTCATCGTGACGACGTTGCCCGCCCGCTTGCTCATCCGGACCGGCTGGCCGTCCTTCACCAGGTTCACGAGCTGCCCGATGAGCACCTCGACGACGGCCGGGTCGTCCCCGAACGCCGCCGCGGCGGCCTTGAGCCGGGCCACGTACCCGTGGTGGTCCGCACCGAGCATGTAGATGCACAGGTCGAAGCCGCGGGCCCGCTTGTCCCGCAGGTAGGCGAGGTCGCCCGCGATGTAGGCCGGGCGCCCGTCGCTCTTGATCACGACCCGGTCCTTGTCGTCCCCGTAGTCCTTCGAGCGCAGCCACCAGGCGCCGTCCGCCTCGTACAGCGCGCCGGAGTCCTTCAGCTGCTGCACGACGCCGTCGACCGCGCCGGACTCGTGCAGCGAGTTCTCGTGGAACCAGACGTCGAAGTCGGTGCCGAAGTCGTGCAGGTCCTGCTTGATCTCGGCGAACATGAAGCCCACGCCGACCCGACGGAAGACCTCGTCCTGGTCCGGGGACCCCAGCGCCTTCGGCTCGGCCGCGACCACCCGCGCGGCGATGTCGGCGATGTACGCGCCGCCGTAGCCGTCCTCGGGGGCAGGCTCGCCCTTCGCCGCGGCGACCAGGGAGTTCACGAACCGGTCGATCTGCGCGCCCGCGTCGTTGAAGTAGTACTCGCGGGTGACCTTGGCGCCGCGGGCGGACAGCACCCGGCCGAGCGCGTCCCCGACGGCGGCCCAGCGGGTGCCGCCCAGGTGCAGCGGGCCCGTCGGGTTGGCGGAGACGAACTCCAGGTTGACGTTCCGCGCGGCGTACTCGTCCCCGGTGCCGTACGCGGTGCCCGCGGCGAGGACCTCACCGACCAGGGCGCCCTGGGCGTCCGCGGCCAGCCGCAGGTTCAGGAAGCCGGGGCCCGCGATCTCGGCGCTCGCGACGCCCGGGGTCTTCGCGAGCTCCTCGGCCAGCCAGGTCGCCAGGTCCCGCGGGGCGACCCCGGCCTTCTTCGCGGTGCGCAGCGCGACGTTGGTGGCGTAGTCGCCGTGCTCCGGGTTGCGCGGACGCTCGACCCCGACGTCGGCCGGGAGGGCGGCGGCGTCCAGCCCTCGGGCGTCCAGCACCGCCAGGGCGGCGGTCCGGACCAGGTCAGCGAGCGCGTCGGGAGTCACCACACGAGGATAGGAGGTGCGCTCACCGGTTTCTCAGGTGCCGCTCCTAGACTCTCCGCGACTGCCGACCGGGTGAGATTTCGCGCCCCCCGACATTTCTGGACGGACATGGCGAGCGGGAAGACCAGCAAGGCCAACAGGAAGAACGGCCGCAACTCGGTCGTGGTGCAGAAGTCCACGCCGTGGGGCCTGATCGCGGGTGTGCTCGTGGTCGTGTTGTTCGCAGGCGCGGTCTTCGGGTACGCGGTGCTGCGCGGCAACGAGAACAGCGCGGCCCAGGAGGCCCTCGCGCCGTTCGTCCCGAGCGACACCAACCGGGACCCGTCGCAGCAGATCCCGGGTGTCGTCACCGGCACCTACGCCGCGGGCCTGCACGTGAACCCGGACCAGCGCATCGCGTACCAGAGCTCCCCGCCCTACGGCGGCGCGCACGACGGCTACTGGGCCACCTGCACGGGCACGGTCTACCCGGAGGCGGTGCGCCAGGAGAACCTCGTGCACTCCATGGAGCACGGGGCCGTCTGGATCGCCTACAACCCGGACCAGGTGTCCGGCGCGGCGCTGGACACCCTGCGCGCCAAGGTCGACGGCCAGCCGTACACCGCGATGTCCCCGTACCCGGGCCTCGACCAGCCGATCTCGCTGCAGTCGTGGGGCCACCAGCTCAAGCTGAGCGACGCGAACGACCCGCGGGTGGACCAGTTCATCACCGCGCTGCGCCGCAACCAGTACCAGTACCCCGAGGTCGGGGCGAGCTGCCAGGAGATCGGCGGCGGCCAGTTCAGCACCGCGAGCCCGCCCGCCTTCCAGCCCACGCCGTCGGCGGCCGCGGTGAACGGGCTGACCGTGCTGCCCGAGGACGGCGGCCCCGGCGCGACCCAGGCCACCGACGAGATGACGACCCCGCAGCGATGAACGAGCCTGCGAGCGAGTCATCGGCACGGCGCCTGCGCGAAGCGCGAGAGCGATGAGCGCCGAGACCCAGCTGCCACCGCCTCCCGCCGTCGACGAGCCGCCCACCGGGGGCGGCGGAGACGGCGGGGGCGGGGAGCCCCGTTGGGTCCGCCCGCTCGTCGTGGTCGGTGTCGTCCTCGCCCTGCTGCTGCTCGGCGGGGCGGGCGGGGTGCTGCTCGCGCAGCGCGGGACGGACGCCGCCTCGTCTCCGTCGGGGAACTCGGTGGACGTCCAGTTCGCCCAGGACATGACGGTGCACCACGAGCAGGCGGTCACGATGGCCGCGTGGGAGCGGGACCACACCACCGATCCCGCGCTCGCGCAGCTGTCCTACGACATCGAGACCACCCAGCTCCAGCAGATCGGCCGGATGCAGGGCTGGCTGGGGTTGTGGGGGCAGGCGGCGTTCCCCGTCGGGCGGCCGTACATGACGTGGATGTCCTCGGACATGTCCGGGCACTCGATGGGCTCGTCGGGCTCGATGGGCTCGTCGGGCTCGGCCACCGGGTCGGGCGGCGCGGCCCGCATGCCGGGCATGGCCTCGGACGCCGAGCTGTCCGCGCTGCGGTCGTCCTCCGGAGCGGCGCTGGACGTCCTCTTCCTCCAGCTCATGCTGCGCCACCACCAGGGCGGGGCGGGGATGCTGCAGGACGCGGCCGCGCGGGCGTCGGTCCCCGAGGTCCGCAACCTGGCCGCCCAGATGCTGTCCGCGCAGTCGAGCGAGTCGCAGTACATGACGACCCTGCTCGCCGAACGCGGCGCCCAGCCCCTCCCGATGAACTGATCGCCGGGTGTTGTAGGGTTTCCCAGCAGCCGCGGGTGACCGCGGCCGGGTCGCAAGGCCCCCGTAGCTCAGGGGATAGAGCACCGCCCTCCGGAGGCGGGAGCGCAGGTTCGAATCCTGCCGGGGGCACCATTCACCTCCCAGGCGAAACGCCTTCTGAGCTGGGATTCCTCCCGCTCGTGATCATGGACTGTCCAGCCCGCTCCGGCCGTCTCTTCCCAGGACGTTCCCACGGTCAGTCTCCGTACCCGAGGGCTTCCATGACCCGGCGGCGGGCCAGCTCGTCCTGGCCGTCGAGGGTCTGGGCGTAGACCTTGAGCAGCACCTCTACCGAGTGGCCGGCCCATTCGGCGCCCTGGACGCCGGCACCACTCGGCTCGCTCGCTCCTGCCTCCGGCCCGCTCGCGGCCGGCGGCACCAGCTACCCGGCCCCACCCCGGAGAAGCGACCTGATCACGACAGGGGCTCTCCGCGTCGCCCGAGTACGTCTAGCCGCGCCGTCATCCGTGCCAGCCGCTCAGGGGACCGCGCGAGTGCGCTCTCAGGTCCGAACCAGTGCTCCCAGACCTCGAACACCGCGTCAGAGGTGACCGCGCCCCGAAGCACGAGACTCGTCAGCGGCAGGACCTCGTTCCGGTACTCGTCCGCAGGCGCACCCAGGGCGAGCAAGCCCTCGGGGTCCTCCGCTGCCACAACCTGATCAACCGCTGACACGGCACGGCGCCAACGGTCATCTCGACTCGATGCGCTCACCTCCGGCACACAGCGATGATCGCGCTGAACAGCTGCACCGACAACCGCGGGCTCCGCCCACACCCGGCACCGCTCAGACATCCGGGGAGGCGCGGCGGGCGGTGATACGTTGCGTGAGACCGCAGTCGGTCCGCTCAGGTGTCGAGACTGGACCAGTCGGTCGAGGTGATCGCGGCAGCAAGATCCCACGTCGGAGCGCCGGGGGAGGCTTGCTTCCCGTCGGTGGTGCGTGCCTCGACCGTGAAACCTTCGGTGCCTCGCAACAGCTCGATCATGATCTCGGTGGTGGCCCCATCTGGGCGGCGTCGACGCCCTCGGTATGAGTAAACGACCTGCGCGAGTTCTGAGCTGCTCGCACTGCCGAGCCGGGCAAGGATCTCTTCGTAGTCCTGACCGTGAAGCACAGCCACGACGTTAGCCGCAACGGCCCGTCGCTGACCTTGACTCGAGGACGAGGTCAGCGACGTTCAGGGCCGCTACGCCGAGTACGCGCCCATCTCGACCCACCACGGCCACGGTCAGCGTGGCCGGCCATCGGGACGGAGATCGAGGTGGTGGTACTCGGCTACACCAACGAGAGCCGCCGCGGTCATGTCGACAGGCTGAAAGGCGACGCCCGTCCGTCGAGCCTGGCCAAGGCGAGAGCATCGAACGAGCCCGAGCGTCGAGAACCGGGCTGTCCCCAGGACGGTCCCACCCCACCATCCGACCGCAAGCAGTCAGCGGGTTGACGCAGGTCAGGGCGGGTCCACGATTCGTGACGCTCCAGCCCTCCGGAGACGGGAGCGCAGGTTCGCCCCCGTGGCGGAGTCCCCCGCCCGAGCCGGATCGGCGATGATCGTGCCGCCCTCCCCGACGGCGACGAGGGGGCCGTGGCCTCAGCTCGGTCCTGTGGGTCAGTGGGCCGGGCATCGCTCACCCCGCGCCCCGCACGATTCGCAGCTGCCCGAGCTCGGCGGTGTTCTTCATCAGCTCCGCGTTCGCCCAGGCGACGAGGTGTCCGACGGTGTGGCCCTCCGGCCAGGGATAGGTCACCGGGCGACCGCGGTCCGTGTCGAGGGCCGCCGACCAGGCCGCGGCCAGCTCGCGCAACGCGACCACCACCCCGGCGGCGCTGCCCGGGTACCGCACGTCGGTGCGGTCGCGGCGCGGGCGGCCGGTGAGCTCGTCGAGCGCCGTGCCCCACCACCACAGCAGGTGCCACGCGATCCAGGCGCCTGTCGGGGCCGGGACGGGCTCGGGCTCGACGCCGTCCTCGGGGAAGTCCGGTGTCCAGGAACCGTCGGGGCCGCGCACCACGGTCCAGTGCAGGGGGGCGGGGACGAAGGCGAGGTCCGCGTCCGTCAGCCGCTCGAGGTGGTACTCACAGAGCGCCCAGACCAGGTCGAACTGCCACCGCGCGAGATCGTTCACGATCGCCGATCCTCCAGCAGGCGCGCCAGGCGAGGAGCGCCAGGATCGAGACGCCCACGTCACCGCCGCGTCGGCACCCTGAGCCCTCCCCTACGCCACCCCCGCGACCCCTGAAAGCCGCCCTTCCTTCACCTGCTCTTCACCCACCCCATAAACTCCCCCATTCTTAGGCCGAATGGGGGACCCTCGTGACGCTCGACCACACGGCGACACCGGCTCGCGGGCTTCGGAGGACGGGGACCGAGATCCCCGCCTGGCGGGGGCTGGCGGTGTTCGTGGTGCGAGAGGCCGCATCCCCCCTGCTCGACGAGGCCGTGGCGGGCATCGCACGCGGACTGGAGATCCTGGACGTCGTCACGCTGGACCCGCGGCAGCGGGCCGCCGCCCGGTCCGGCATCGCGGCGGACTGGTCCGCACCGGCAGGCGGCGGGCCGCACGCCATGGTCGTGGCGTGCGACGTCGCCCCGCCCGAGGGCGCGACGGGCGTGCGGTCGGTCGCGCAGCGGATCGCGGACGTCCTGGACTTCACCGAGAAGCGCGTCCTGCGCGGGGCGCCCCAGGGCGGGCGCTACGCCCCGGTGCACGTCTCCCCGAGCCCCCAGCAGGCCCTCGACTACCTCGAGGTCCTCGGCGACCTCGACGTCCAGGCCCGGCTGCTGCCGCGCGTGCAGGCCATCGCCGAGGCGTGCGCCATCCCGTTCCCGCTGGTCGGCATGCTGGGCGGCGAGGCACCGGGGTTCCGGTCGCGGGTCGCGCTCGTCGAGCACCCGGTGCACGGCCGCGCGGTCTGCAAGATCTTCCGCCCCGGCGCGCACGAGTCCTTCCGCCGCGAGCTGCGGGCCCGCACCGAGCTGGCCGACCTCCCCGAGGTCCCCGAGCTGCTCGAGCACGGCGACAACTGGCTGCTCACGCCCTTCTACACCGACACCGGCGCCCACGTCGTCCGGAAGCTGCCCGGCGAGCTCGCGCAGCTGCGCCCGCAGGTCGTCCGCGACCTGGTGCGGTTCGTCCGCGACCTGCACGAGCGCGGCCGGTACATGTTGGACCTCTCGCCGCACAACCTCGTCTCCGACGCCTGCGCCGGGCTCAAGGTCCTCGACCTCGAGTTCGTCCTCGACTACCCCGCGCCGCAGCCGGAGTGGGAGGCGTGCTGGAGTCTGCACGGGGTGCCGCGCGCGCTCCGGACGGTGGGCGACGGCCTGCCGGACCTCGTCCTGACGAAGGGTGTGGGCAACTCCGTGTTCCATCCGGCCGTGTGCGGCATGCGCCGTCCCCAGCTGCTGGCGCCCGGGCGCCGGCGCGAGACCCCCCGCCGCATCGCGACGCAGCTCGCCTGGTCCGCTGCGCTCGGCGTGGCCGGGCGGGTGCATCCCGCCCTGCGGGGAGACCGGTGACGGAGGACCCCACCCGGCCGCTGCCGCCCGTCGGGCCGAGCCTCACGGCCCGCACCGCGCGCGGCTTCGCCTGGGCGTTCACCGGGTCGGTCGGGCAGGCGGTCCTGCAGATCGTCGCGACGATCGTGCTGGCCCGGCTGCTCACCCCCGAGGAGTTCGGGTCGGTCGCGGCGGCGCTGCTCGTCGTCGGGCTGACGCAGCTCATCACCCAGCTCGGGGTCGCCGCCGCGCTCGTGCACCGCCGCGACCTGACCGACCGGGACGTCGCCGCGGCGTTCTGGTTCTCCATGCTGCTGTCGGTCGTGATGGCCGCGTCGCTCGCCGGCTTCGCCCCGGCGCTCAACGGGCTGGTCGGGCTCCCCGCGGACTCGACGCTGCTGCCGATCCTGTCGATCGCGCTGGTCCTGGCCGGGGCGATCGCCGTCCCCACCGGGCTGCTGCAGCGCGAGCTGCGCTTCCGCCCGATGGCGACCGTCGACCTCCTCGCCGCGGGCCCCACGCTGATCGGCGTCAGCGTCACACTCGCCCTGCTGGACTTCGGCGCCCTGGCGCTGGCCTGGGCGGAGGTCGCCGCGGCAGTCGTGAAGGCGGTGGGCTACCTCGCCCTGACCCGACCCTCGGTGCGGGTGGACCGGACCGCGTGGGAGCGCCTTCGCCCGATGCTCACCTTCGGCTCCGGGTTCTCGCTGACCCAGGTGGGCAACTGGTTCGCGCTCAACGCGGACAACCTCGTCGTCGCGAACGTACTGGGCACCGCGCCGCTGGGGCTCTACACACGCGCCTACAACCTGCTCTCCGAACCCGCGAACGTCATCGGCGGGGCCGCCGACAAGGCCCTGTTCCCCGCCATGGCCCGCGTGCGCGACGACGGCGAGCGCCTGCGGGCGGCCTACGTCCGGACCTCGAGCCTGGTCGCCCTGGTGACCGCGCCCGCCGCCGTCCTGCTGTTCGTGCTGGCCCCGGAGGTCGTGCACGTGCTCCTCGGCAGGCAGTGGGACGCGGTGATCCCGCTCGTCCAGGTCTTCGCGGTGGCCCTGCTCCCACGGACCTCGTACAAGATCAGCACCTCGCTCACCCGGGCCACCGGCGCGGTCTACCGAGCGGCGTGGCGGCAGTGGCTCTACGCCGCGGAAGTCGTGGTGTTCTCGCTGGTCGGGGCGCACTACTGGGGTGTGGCGGGCGTCGCGGTGGGCGCGTCGGTGGCGATCATGCTGCACTTCCTGGTCATGCTGCGCTTCTCGGCGCGGGTCTCGCCCGGACTGATGGGCGCGGTCCTGCGGATGTACCTCAAGCACGTGCCCGCCCTCGTCGCCGTCGTCCTCGCGACCTGGGGCGCCGCCGCGGCCGTCCGCCCCGTGGGCCTGGACGTCCTGACCCTCGTCGTCGGTGCGGCCGCGGCCGGCATCGCGGCCCTCGGCGTGCTGGCGCTGCTGCGCAAGCGGTTCACCGCGGAGCTGGCGGTGGTCGGCACCCTGCGCAAGGCGCCTGCATGACGGACTCCGTGGAGGAGGACCTGCTGCGCTACCTGCAGCGCGGCTGGGAGATCCTGCCCTGGAAGCTCGAGGGCCTGTCCGACCACGACGTCCGACGGCCCCTGACCCCCACCGGCACCAACCTGCTCGGGCTGGTCAAGCACGTCGCCCTGACGACCGCGGGCTACTTCGGCGAGGTCCTCGGCAGGCCGACCGTGCTGGCCTGGCAGGAGACCGAGCCCAACGTCGACATGTGGGCGCAGCCCGGGGAGACCCGCGCGATGGTCCTGGAGTGGTACGACCGCGCCGTGGCGGACGCCGAGACGGCTGTGCGCGAGCTGCCGTTGGACCATCCGGCCCACGTGCCCTGGTGGACCACCCCAGACGTGACCCTGCACCGGATCGCGGTGCACATGCTCGCCGAGCTGCACCGCCACGGTGGCCACGCCGACATCCTCCGCGAGAGCCTCGACGGCGCCGCGGGCCTGACGCCCGAGTCGGACAACCTGCCGCCGGACCTCTCGTGGAACTCCTACCGCGCCCGGCTGCAGGCCGAGGCGGACCGGCATCGGTAGTCTCTTGCCGTTCCGGCAAGAGACTTTGCCGATATCGCCGCTCCGCGCGCACAGTCGTGGCATGGATTACGACGTGGTGGTGGTCGGCGGCGGGGCCGCGGGGCTGAGTGGTGCGGTGGCGTTGGCGAGGAGCCTGCGCTCGGTGCTGGTGGTGGACGCGGGCGAGCCCCGCAACGGACCCGCGGACGGCGTGCACAACTACCTCGGCCGCGAGGGCGTCCCGCCTGCGGAGCTGTACGCGGCGGGTCGCGCGGAGGCCCAGGCGTACGGGGTGGAGTTCGCGCACGACCGGGTGCGGTCGCTCGCGCCGGGTTTCCGCGTCGAGCTGTCGGACCGGACCGTCACGGCCCGGAAGCTGCTGGTCACCACCGGCCTGACCGACGAGCTGCCGGACCTCCCCGGCCTCGCCGCACGCTGGGGCCGAGACGTCCTGCACTGCCCCTACTGCCACGGCTACGAGGTCCGCGGACAGGCGATCGGAGTGCTGTCCACGGGCAACGGTATGCACCAGGCGCTGCTGTTCTCCCAGCTCAGCGACGACGTCACGCTCTTCCTGCACACCGGCGACGAGCCCGGCCCCGAGGAGTGGGAGCAGCTCGCCGCCCGCGGGATCGCCGTGGTCGACGGCGAGGTCGCCGGGATCGAGGTGACCGACGACCGGCTCACCGGCGTGCGCCTGGCGTCGGGACAGGTGATCGCGCGCGACGCCCTCGTCGTCGCGCCGCGGTTCACGGCCAACACCGGCGTGCTCGCCGGCCTGGGCATCGAGGCCGAGCCCGTCGAGATGATGGGGCGGGTCATCGGCTCGCACGTCCCCGCGAACCCGATGGGCGCCACCGCGGTGCCGGGGGTCTACGTGGCGGGCAACGTCGCCGACGTGTCCGCGCAGGTCGTCGTGTCCGCCGCGGCGGGGATGCGGGCCGGGGCGATGATCAACGCCGAGCTCGTGACGGAGGAGACGGCGGCGGCGGTGGAGCGACGCCGGGTGTTCTCGGCGGCCTCCGAGCGCGAGGTGCAGGCCCTGGTCTCCGGGTCCCGGGGCCTCTAGCAGGATGACGGTCATGGAACACGGACACGGGCACGGGCGGCCGATGACGGCGGAGGAGGTCCGGGCCATGCTCGAGGCCCCCGCCTGGGACGAGCGCTACGGCGGCGAGGAGCTCGTGTGGAGCGGGTTCCCGAACCCGCAGCTGGTCGCAGAGATCGACGAGGTGGCACCCGGCACGGCGCTCGACGTCGGCGCAGGCGAGGGCGCGGACGCCGTCTGGCTGGCCCGCCGCGGCTGGGCGGTCACCGCCGTGGACTTCTCGGCGATGGCGCTGAAGCGGATCGCCGAGCACGCCGCCGAGGCGGGGGTGCAGGTCACGACCGAGCAGGCGGACGTCCGCAGCTGGAGCCCGCCGGAGGGCGCGTACCGGCTGGTCAACTCGCAGTTCATGCACCAGCCGCCGGAGGTCTTCGCGCCGCTGATCGCCCGGCTGGCGGCGGCCGTCGAGCCCGGCGGGCACCTGCTCGTCGTCGGACACCACCCGACGGACCTGGAGAAGCCCGAGATCGGCCGCCCGCCGGTCGAGGAGATGCTCTTCACCGCCGAGGAGGTCGCGGCGACGCTGGACCCGGCGAGCTGGGAGATCCTCGCGGCGGACACCCGGCCCCGTCAGCTCATCGGCGTCGACGGGGAACCCGTCACGGCCCACGACGCGGTCCTGCACGCGCGTCGGCGCGCCTGAGGACCCCCAGCACGGACGGTCGAGGAGGGCGGACCAGGGTTCGCCGACCGCTGTGACCCAGCTCACCGAAGTCCGGGCACTCGTCGCAGAGGGTGACCACGACCGGGTCATCCTGGGCGAGCGCCCGACACCGTCCGTGGTCGTCTGACCGCTGGCGCCGACGGTTGTGCGGCGCGATCCGGATCGCCCCACATGCGCCCACCTCTACCGTGATGACCTTCGGAGCGCGCGGTCCGGGCGAGCTGGAGCTCGGTGCGACCGTTCACGGACGGGTGAACGGCGGACTGTCCCGTACGCCGATCGCAGGTGCCCGTTAACCGGTTCGCAACGACCCTCTCTGTCACCACACGTAGTCGTGCCACTACCTTCTGCGGCACGCTCCCCAGGAGGTGACCGCCACGTGGCACTCGCATCCATCTTGTCCGCCATGCCCGATCTGCTGCAGCGCACACTCGCGCAGCACTCGCCCGACCAGTACGGCTACTGCCGTGAATGCCGAGAGGCCTCCGGCATCGCCGCGCCGTGGCCCTGCGCCACCCGCGAGGTCGCCGAGGAGGCCCAGTACATCCAACGCGGCGGCCTCCCCGGCACGCTCGGCGGACGCCACCGCAACTGAGCCCGGCCAGACCCCCGAAGGGCCGTCCCGCATCCGCGGGGCGGCCCCTTCTCGTGCCGGACCCGGCCCCCAGCCGTGATCACCACACCCCCCTGCACATCCCGCCTGCCCCTGCCGTGCTCAGGGTGTGGTGATCTTCGCCGGAGGTGATCACCACACCCCTACTCCAGATCCCGCCCGCCAATTCAGCTCTGAGGGTGTGGTGATCTTCGCGGGGAGTGATCATCACACCGTCACTCCAGTTCTGGCTCGGCCGATCCGTGGTGAGGGTGTGGTGATCTCCAGCAGGCTTGATCACCACACCTCCCCGCAGCCCCGGCCCGCCCAGAACTGCACTGAGGGTGTGATGATCTTCAGCCGCGGTGATCAGCACACCCTCAACCCGGTGCCGGCCCGGCCGATCCGCGGTGAGGGTGTGGTGATCACCAGCAGGCTTGATCACCACACCCGCACCGCACCGAGAGACCGGCGCCGCGACCCGGCGCCGCCCGGAGCGACCCCCTACCCCCGAGCCATCCCCTACCCCCGAGCGACCCCTGCCCCGGAGCAGGCCCCCGCGCGCGTCGGAACGACTCTGCCGGGAGCGGGGACCCGAGGCGCAGATCGAAACCGCTCTGCGCCCGACCGACCGCCGCGCCCGCACACCGCTGCGCCGGACGGCGCAGCCCTCGCGCCCACTGGCTAGCCCTTTCGGAGCACGAGGGCTGGCCGTCGCGCACCCCGACGCGCTGAGCGGACAGCGGGGTGTGCGGTGCGCCACTGCTCGGCCGCCCACCGCGACCGTCACCACTCTGAGAGCCGCTCGCCGCTCTCCCTCTTCCGATCGTCTCACCAGCGGCAACCCGGCGCGGCGGACCCGCCCGGGAGCCCCTAGCGTCGGACACGACCGGATCACGGAACGATCACGAACGGCCCTGGAGCCCCCGAAGCTCCGCTCCCCCCGGGCCGCGCGAGTCCCCTGATCCGCCCGGGACCGGTCGACACCGAAACCTGAATACCCACGAGAGGTCGCAAGTGGCCCGGCATCGCTCCCCACGAGGCCGCACCGCGTTCCCCCGCTCCGCGACGTCGAGCTCCCCACGACGTCGCGCTCCCCGAGCGGGGGACGCGGTCCGGTCGATCCCCGGTCCCGTACGTCACGGGACCGCCGTCGTCCTCGCCGCGGGCGGGGTGGTCTCCGTACTCGGAGCCGCCGCGCCCCTGGCGGGCCCGCTCGCCGCGGGCGTGCAGGACGCGGCCGCCGCGTTCGGCACCGCGCCGATCGCGCAGCAGATCGACGGCTCCCCCGATCCCGACGCCGATCCCGACGCCCCCGTCCTCGGGGACACCGTCGTGGGCGGCGCCCTCGCGGCGGTCCCCGCGGGGTCCGGCGAGGCGGTGACCCCGCCCGCCGCCGTCTCGCTGACGTACCTGTCCGACGCGGCCCGCACGGCGGGCGACCGTGCCGTCGCCGAGCAGCGGCGCGTCGAGGACGAGGCCCGCGCCGCCGAGGAGCGCGCGAAGGCCGCGCTCTCCGGCCAGACCCTGCGCGCGGGTTCCGGCAGCGTGTCCTGCGGGATGAGCACCGCGAGCCTGGGCGCGGTCAAGGCCTGGGTCGCCGACGCCGCCGAGTTCCTCGGCTGCCGGTTCGGGCAGCCGCAGGTGCTGGGCGTCGGCAGCCGGGGCAACGCCTCGGACCACCCGTCCGGCCTCGCCGCGGACTTCATGACGAGCAACCAGGCCACCGGCGACGCCATCGCCGCGTGCGCGCTGCAGAACATGCAGGAGCTCGGGGTGAGCTACGTGATCTGGGACCGGCAGATCAACACCGGCTCGGGCTGGAAGCCGATGGAGGACCGCGGCAGCCCCACCGCCAACCACGAGGACCACGTCCACGTCTCGTTCCGCGACTCCGCCCCGACCGGCACCCCCGCGAGCTGCTGACGACCGCTCACCGCTCGGCGCGACACGCACATCTCACTTTCCGTAGGCGAAACCGACGTTTCGTGACCTCTCCGCTACATTCGGTCGCGAACACGACGGTCCGGCTCCCCGACGGGCATCCCCAGTGCTCCGCCCGGGCCGACGGTTCACGAAGGTTGGTCGTGTCGCGGCACCGCTCCCCCGCCGCGGAGGCGACCGGTGCCACCGCGACGGTCGACGTGCGCCGTCCGCTCGCGGGGCCCGGCGCCCCGCAGGCGTCCCCCACCCCGTCACCCCTCTCGATGCGCTCACCCGCCGCGGTGACCTGGCCGGAGTCCCGGCGCTGTGCGCTGCGCCGGGGGATGACGGCCGCGGCCGTCACGAGTGGCGCCCTCGCCGTGGCCGCGCCGGCGGCGGCGTTGCTGCCCAGCGGGCTCGACGACGTCCGGGTCGGCCTGGCCGCGTCGAGCGCGGCCGCCGAGGCGGGCTCGGTCAGCGGGTCCGACGTCGTCGAGGAACCGGAGTTCCTGCAGGTCGACGGCGCGCTGCTGGCCGCGAGCGTGCTCCCGGTCCGCCACGAGACCGAGCCACCCGCGATCGACGCCGCCGAGCGCCTGCTCAAGTCCGCCGACCTGAACGCGGTGGCGCGCAAGGCCGAGGAGGAGCGCCTCGCCCGCGAGGCGCGGGTGAACTGCGACGCGGACCTCTCCGCCCTCGGCGCGGTGAAGCCACACGTCCGAGACGCCGCCCGGTTCCTCTCCTGCCTGTTCGACGAGCCGGACCTGATCGGCGTCGCAGGCCGCGGCCGCGTCTCCGACCATCCGACCGGCCGGGCGCTGGACCTCATGACCAGCGGCGCCGAGGGCGACCGGATCGCCGCCTGCGCCCTGGCCAACCGCGCCGCCCTCGGCATCTCGTACGTGATCTGGGAGCAGCGGATCAACTACGGCTCGGGCTGGGAGCGGATGGAGAACCGCGGCGGCGCGACCGAGAACCACTTCGACCACGTGCACATCAGCTTCGAACGCAGCGCCGGATCGGCCACCCCATCCCCCGACCTCTGCACCTGACGCAGATCGGACGAAGGGGTCAGAGCCCGATGCGGGTGGGGCGGCCGTCCTCGTCCGTGTGCCAGATCCCGACCACCGCAGGCCTCGGCTGGCTGTCGCCGCCGTCCGGCCAGTGGCTGGCCGGGTCGGCCGGGGTGGCGTCGTCGACGTCGCCGGGGTGTTGGACCGAGATCAGGACGAAGTCGTCCGTCACCACCGGCCCACAGGTCTCGGCGCCGATCGGGACCGAGGCGAACTGGGTGGTCCGCCCCCTCGTCTCCCCCTGCAGCGAGACGCCGAACAGGCCGTCGTTCTGCCCCAGTGCGCCGCCGGAGTCCGTGGAGATCCACAGGTTGCCGTGGGAGTCGAACGCCAGGTTGTCCGGCGACGTGATCGGGCTGACCTGCGACTTGTCGAACCCGCCGAAGTAGGTCGACGGGTCCGCGGGATCGCCGCAGACCAGCAGGATCGACCAGGCGAACGTGGTGCCGGTCGGGTCGTCGTCGGTCTCGACGAGCTCGATGACGTGCCCGTGCTTGTTGTCCGCCCGCGGGTTCGCCTCGTCCGGCCCCGCCTTGCCCGCCTTGCCGCGGTCGGTGTTGTTGGTCAGCGCGAGGAAGACGTGCCCCGTCGTCGGGTGCGGCTCGACGTCCTCGGGTCGGTCCATCTTGGTCGCCCCGACCCGGTCGCCCGCCTCGCGGGTGAAGACGTAGACCTCCTCCGCGGACATCCCGGGGACGAAGCTCGTGGTGCCGGACGCGAGCTTGATCCACTCCCCGGAGCCGTCGAACTCCCCGTCGGCCGTGCCGTCGCCGGTGAACCGCGCGACGTACAGCGTGCCGTCGGACAGCAGCGACCGGTTGTGCTCGCGGGCGCGGCGGCTCTGTCCGTTCTGGACGGTCTTCGCGGAGACGAACTTGTAGACGTAGTCGAAGCGCTCGTCGTCGCCGAGGTAGGCCACGGCGTGGCCGTCCTTCGACAGCCGGATGGTGGCGCCCTCGTGCTTGAACCGGCCGAGCGCGGTGTGTTTGACGGGCCGGGCCTGCGGATCGTGCGGATCCACCTCGACGACCCAGCCGAACCGGTTGGCCTCGTTCGGCTCCTTCGCCAGGTCGAACCGCGGCTCGACGGTCTCCCACGCCCGTTCCGACGCCCCCTCGGCGAAGCCGTAGCGGGCGAGCCGGGCGTCGGCGGGGTCCGCGTTGGCGAAGTACTGGTTGACGTTCTCCTCGCCGGACAGGAACGTGCCCCACGGCGTGACGCCCCCGGAGCAGTTGTTGAACGTCCCCAGCACGACCGTGCCGGTCGGGTCCGCGGAGGTCCGCAGCAGCGACGAGCCCGCCGCAGGCCCGTCGAGCACGAACTCCGAGGTGCCGGTGTACCGCCGGTTCCGGCTGCCCTCGACGTCGACGGTGATCCGCCCGTCCCGGTCCCGGACGATCTCCACGACGGACAGCCCGTGCGCGGCCAGTCCGATCCGGACCTGCTCCTCGGTCGGCGCCTCGGCGTCGTAGTCGCGGAACATCAGCGGCTCGAGGGTGTACTCGTGGTTGTTGAACATCACCCAGCGCCGGGCGGGGCCCTCGAGCAGGATCAGTCCGCAGAAGTCGTTGTTGTAGCCGAACTGCTGCGCCTGCGCCTCGGCGGTCTGCCGGTCGAAGTCGAACTCCGGCGCCCCCGGCACGATCGGGTCGCCCCAGCGCACCACGACGTGCTGCTCGTAGCCCCGCGGGACCCGCACCGCGTCGTCGAGGTTCGGCGGGACCGTCTCGTAGTCGAGGCCGTAGGGGGCCGGTGACGGCGCGGGAGCCGCGGGCAGCGGCTCGGCGGCGGCCGCGACGGACGTGCCGACCAGCGCGGTCGCCCCGGTCGCGAGCCCGAGCACGGCACCGGCGCGGAGGATGCCGCGGCGGTCGAGGACGGTCTGCAGCACCTCGCCGAAGTACGGGTTGGCGGAGCGGTTCGGCTCCGGCTGGGCGCAGGCGTCGCCGCACCGGTAGCGGCAGGTCAGGCCCTGGCGGCCGCGATGGATCACGGGGAGCGGGCTGCCGTCGCACGACAAGGACACGGTCGTCCTCCTGGTGGGAGCGTCCGGCGTTCGGGTCGCCGGATCGAGTCACCCGGGGACGCTAGGTAGCCGAGGCGAGGACCGGATGAGCGCAGGGTGGCCGGTCGGTGAACGCGCTGCCGGTCGTGACGAACGCCCTACGGCGTGGCGGTGTGCGCCGGATCGCCGTGGGTGCGGCGCCGCTCCTTCATCTCCGCCTCGAACACGTGCCTGCGCCCGCCGACCAGGTCCTCCCGCAGGGCGCGCTCGGTCTCCTTCAGCGGGCCGTAGTAGCCGTCGTCGAACTCCTCGACGATCTGGAAGCTCCAGCGACCCTCGATCGCGTTGCGTCCCACCAGCTCCGTCGCGATCCGCTCCGCCCACTCGGTGTGCCCGCCGGAGCGCAGGGTGTCGACGACGTCGTCGAGCATGGCGTCCGCACCCCCCATGAGCTGGTGGAACTCGTAGAGGGCACCGCGGGCGCGCTCGATGCGTTCGAGCATCTCGGAGAGCTTGCCGGTGGCGGCGACGTCGTCGTCGGAGGCACCGTCGGGACGGGCGTGGATCGGGTCGAGATCGGCCATCCCACGGGGTACCCCACCGGAGGCCACTTCAGTGTGACGGCGGTAACATTCGAGGCGTTCTGCATCGATGGAGATGGGGGAGCCGGATGCGCGTGGGGATCCTGACCGGCGGGGGCGACTGCCCCGGCTTGAACGCCGTGCTGCGGGCCATCGTCCGCAAGGGGGTGCCCGCGTACGGACACGAGTTCGTCGGGTTCCGGGACGGGTGGCGCGGGGTGCTGGAGGCGGACGTCACGCCGCTCGGCATCCCGGAGGTGCGCGGGCTGCTGCCCCGCGGCGGCACGGTCCTGGGCTCCTCACGGACCAACCCCTTCGCCGGGGACGACGCCGCCGACGGGCCTTCCGAAGGCGCGGCCCGGATCCGACGCAGCCTCGCCGACCTCGGGGTCGAGGCCCTGATCGCGATCGGCGGGGAGGACACGCTCGGCGTCGCGGCGCGGCTGCACGACGAGGGGTTGCACGTCGTCGGGGTGCCGAAGACGATCGACAACGACCTCGGCGGCACGGACTACACCTTCGGCTTCGACACCGCGGTCTCCATCGCGACCGAGGCGATCGACCGGCTGCACACCACCGCCGAGTCCCACCACCGCGTGCTGATCGTCGAGGTCATGGGCCGCCACGCCGGCTGGATCGCCCTGCACGCCGGGATGGCGGGCGGGGCGAACGCGATCCTCATCCCGGAGCGCCCGTTCTCCGTCGACGCCGTGCAGGGCTGGGTGGAGAGCCGTTTCCGGGACCGGTACGCGTCGATCATCGTGGTGAGCGAGGGCGCGATGCCCGAGGGTGGCGCCGAGGTCCTGCAGAGCGGGCAGAAGGACGCGTTCGGGCACGCCCGGCTCGGTGGCGTGGGGGACTGGCTGGCGCACGAGATCGAGCGGCGCACCGGCAAGGAGGCCCGGACCACGGTGCTCGGGCACGTCCAGCGCGGCGGGACGCCCACGGCCCGGGACCGCTGGCTCGCCACCCGGTTCGGGCTCCACGCGATCGACGCCGTGCAGGCCGGTGACTGGGGCATGATGACGGCACTGCGCGGCACGGACATCATCACGGTGCCGCTGCTGGAGGCGACGAAGGAGCTCAAGACCGTCGACCCCGCGCTGTACGCCGAGGCCGAGGTGTTCTTCGGCTAGAAACACTTCGTAGTCCGGAGGTAACCATCCGGACATCGATCACGCCGGCCTGCGTTCTACAAAGGGAACCGACGCCCGTCTCGACGGATCGGAGGCCCCGCCGTGGACCGTATCGCTCTGCTCGCCTGTCCCGCGGAATGCCGTGCCGACCTCGCCCACCGCGCCCACCACGACCGGCTGCTGGCCGTGGAGCGGGACGCGGACGCGGTCGTCGAGCTGTTCGAGACGGCGGTGACCTGGGCGGAGCTGGAGTACCCCGAGGACACCACGATCCCGCCCGCGCAGTGGGTGGAGTTCGCCGAGCGGCACCGCTGGCAGGACCCCGACCGGGTGCTGCGCATCTTCCTGCTCGCCGCGGACATGGCGGGCCGCGGCGCCCGCCCGGCCCCGGCGCCGCTGGTCAGGGCCTCCGGGGACGGCATCTGCCCCACCCTCGCCCCCGCACCGGTCCGCCACCTGCGCATCGCGCCCTGAGCTTGCTCCCGGGCGCGTCGGCGGAGCATCCTCGACGCACCCCGCGGGAGGTGCGATGACGGTCTGGGACATCAGCAGGCACCCCACGGGCGAGCAGTTCGACTTCTGGCGCGAGGTGATCTGCCAGGCGTTCGTCCCGCTCGCGCCGACCCGCACGGCCGCCGAGCCCGGGTTCGCGGCACGCGTGGAGACCCGCGCCCTGGGCGCGGTGAACCGGGCCCGGATCGACTCGCGCCCCCAGCTCACCGACCACGGTCCGCGCGAGGTCAGCCGCTCGGCGGGCGAGTACCTGTTCGTGAACCTGCAGCTCGCGGGCTCGTGCCGGGTGCGGCACGGCGAGGTCGAGTCGGTCGTCGAGCCCGGCCGGTTCGTCCTGCTTAACACCGCCGAGCCGTACTACCTGCGGTTCGACGAGCCGTGGCGGATGTTGTCCTTCCGGGTCCCGCACGCGCACCTCGGCGGGCGACCACGCTCCCCCGCGCTGGGCCGCGCGCTCGACGGGCGGGGCGGGACCGGGCACGTCGTCACGGCGCTGATGGACGCGTTGTGGCGGCTCGGCGACACCGGCCCGTCGGCGGACCTCGAGCAGTCCTTCGCCTCGGCGGTCGGGGCCGTGCTCGGTGGACCCGCGCCCGCGCCCGGTGACCTGCGGGCCGCGGTGCTCCGGCACGTCGGTGCGCACCTCGGGGACCCCGGGCTGTCCGTCGGCTCGGTGTGTCGCCGCTTCGCGGTCTCCCCGCGGACCCTGCACTCGGCCTTCGAGGGCCACGAGTCGAGCTTCGCCGCGACCGTACGGCGGATGCGGCTGGAGCGGTGCGCCCGGGCGCTGGCCGATCCCGCCGAGACCGCGGGGATCACCGCGATCGCGGCCCGGCACGGCTACCCGGACCCCGCGGCCTTCAGCCGGGCGTTCCGCCGGGAGTACGGCATGGCCCCCCGCGAGCTGCGCGGACGGCACAGGATCTCCGCACCCGAGGCCAAGACCGACGCGGACGCGCGCGGGGAGGCTGGGGCCCCGTCCTGAAGGAGGCCCCGTGTCCGTCTCGTTCACCCTCTCCCCCGCCCAGGAGCAGCTCAAGCAGGCCGCGCGGCAGTTCGCGGACGAGCACCTGCGCGATCTCTCCGCGGCCGTCCGCGCGGAGCCCGACCCCCGCCGCCGCGCCCTGCTGGCCCGCCCGGCGTTCGAGAAGGCCGTCGGCGCGGGGTTCCTCAAAGGACTGATCCCGGCCCCGTTCGGCGGCGCCGCGGGCGGTGGGGTGGACGCCGCGATCCTGATCGAGGAGTGGGCGGCGCAGAGCCCGGACTTCGTCATCTCGATGGCGGGCCCGCTGATCGCGCTCGCCCCGGTCTACGAGGCCGGGACGCCCGAGCAGGTCCGCCGGTTCGTCGCGCCGTTCCTCGCCGACGCAGGCGCGCCCGTCGCGGCGATGGCCTACTCCGAGCCGGAGGGCAGCGCCAACTTCGACGCCCCGCCGCCCGCCGAGGGCACCCGCACCGTCGCGCGCCCGGACGGCGACCACTGGGTGATCGACGGCCGCAAGCAGTGGGCCTCCCACCTGCCCGGCTGGGACGGCGACGGCCCCGAGATCATGACCGTCGTCTGCCGCACCCCCGGTGGGATCTCGCTGGTCGTGGCCGAGGGCGAGCACCTCGCGGGCCACCTGGAGGTGGAGGAGTATCTCGACCTGCCCGGGCTCGCCGGCTGCCTCACCGCCCGCGTCCGGCTGCACGGGGTCCGGGTGCCGAAGGAGAACCTGATCGGCGCCGAGGGCCAGGGACCGGCCCTGACCCGCAACGCGTTCGTGGCCAGCGGCGCGTCCATCGGCACCTTCGCGACGGCGGCGATGCGGCAGGCCTTCGACGTCGCCTACCGGTTCGCCACCACCGAGCGGCGCGGCGGCGCCGAGCCGATCATCGCCCACCAGGCCGTCTCGGACGTCCTCGCCGACGCCAAGGGCCGCATCGAGGCCGTGCGGCTGCTGTCCTGGCGGGCGCTCGACGCCGCGCTGTCCGGCGACCCGGCGGGCCCCGAGCTGGCGTTGCACGCCAAGGTGTTCGGCTCCGAGACCGCGGTCGACGTGATCACCGGGCTGGTGAAGATCGTGGGCGTGACCGCCTACGACACCGCGTTCCCGCTGCTCCGGTACCTCAACGACGCGCTGGCCTACCCGGTCATCGAGGGCAGCAACACCGGCGTCCGACGACGGCAGCTCCAGGACCTCCTCCGGACCCCCGGCTACGACCCGCTCGCGGCCTCAGGGATGCGGTAGGCCGGTGATCGGGGTGGCGTGCAGGTCCAGGACCTGCACGGTCTCCCCGTCCCGGGTCAGCGAGAGGACGGCGGAGTCGTCGAGGGTGCCGACCACCGCCGCGGCCAGGTCCCGCTCGGCGAAGGCGGCCAGGCACTCCGCCTCCCGCCCGGCGGGCA
>Ga0070671_100000424_pt1 | contig 29408 bp, 31 predicted proteins | sample KBSS73metaG_FD_65341 | JGI IMG/M metagenome (GOLD analysis project Ga0070671, IMG submission 65341) | Switchgrass rhizosphere microbial communities from Kellogg Biological Station, Michigan, USA - KBS S7-3 metaG | ecosystem: Host-associated > Plants > Roots > Rhizosphere > Soil ...
CGGCGCTCGGCGGCGGCCTGGAATTCCGGGTTATCCTCCTTGATCGCGGTCGAGCAGACGACGACCGCTGAGTCGCCGAGATTGTCCGCCGAATGCCCGATCGCAACCGGGATTCCGCTCTTCCGCAGCTTCTCGACGACATAGGAGTCGGCCATGTCGGAGCCCTGCACCGTGTAGCCGAGCTGGTGCATCACCTCGGCGATGCCCGACATTCCGATCCCGCCGATCCCGACGAAGTGAATCGTGCCGATGTCGGTGCCCAACGCCTTCATCATGCCGGCATGGCTCCGTTTAGAGCACCTGCGGTAACTCGCGGCGTTAGCGCAGGACCCACGACGACTGGGGCAATGCCGTTGCCGATGCGCTCGACGAGGTCGGCGAGGTCGCGCGCCGCATGGGGCCGACCCACCGACAGCGCGCGGGCGGCGGCATTGTTGAGCGCCACCGGGTCCATCGCCAGCGCCTCGATCTGTCGCGCCAAGACCTCGGGCGTGAAATTATCCTGCGCGATCGCGCGAGCGCCGCCCGCTTTGACCAGCTCCCGCGCATTCGCCGTCTGGTGATCGTCGGTCGCGGCCGCGAACGGGATCAGGATTGCCGGACGTCCAGCAGCGCTGAGCTCGGCTACAGTCGACGCCCCTGCCCGACCGATGAACAGATGCGCGTCGGCGAGCTTCGTCGCCATGTCCTCGATGTAGGTCATCAGCTCGGCCGGGATGCCGAGCTCGGCATATTGGCCGCGGACGCGCTCGATATCGTCGGGACGGCACTGCTGGACGACCTGAAGGCGCCGCCGCAGGGATGGCTCCAACATGCCCAGCCCTTCGGGGACGACGGCGCTGAGCACGGTCGCGCCCTGGCTGCCGCCGGTGACGAGGATCTTGAGCGGCGCATATTCGTCGAAGGCCGGGAACGGGAGCTCACCCAGCCGCGCGATCTCCTCGCGCACGGGATTGCCGATCAAAACCGCCTTCTCGCGATAGCGCGGCTTCAGTCGGTCGACCTCGTCATAGGCAGTGCCGATCGCGGCAGCCTCGGCAGCGAGGAGGCGGTTGACCCGCCCCATCACCGCATTCTGCTCGTGGAGTACAGTCGGAATGCGGCGCGCGCTTGCCGCCAGCAGCGCCGGGAAAGCAGGATAGCCGCCGAAGCCGACCACCGCGTCGGGCGTATGCTCGCGATAGAGGCGCTTCGCCTGGGCGCGGCCCCGAGCGACGGCGCTGAACGCCTTCAGCCAAGCGATCGGATTCCCGCCGAGCCGGCCCGCCGGGAGGATGTGCACGGGCACGCCATCGAACAGGCCGGGGAAGCGCGCGCCGCGCTCATCGGTGATGAGGAGCACGCCGTGATTGCGGCTCTTGAGCTCCGCCGCGAGGGCGTGAGCGGGGATCATGTGCCCGCCAGTGCCCCCCGCGGCCAAAACGAAATTCATGCCGTCAGGCTCTCCCCGCTCCATTTCACGACATAGGGCGAGCGCGTCAGATAGGGGTTCCGGCGCGTGAAGGCGAGCAGCAAGCCCATGCCGATCGACAGTGCGAGCATCGATGAGCCGCCGTAGCTGATGAACGGCAGCGTCATGCCCTTGGACGGCGCGAGCTGGACGTTGACCATCATGTTGATCAGCGCCTGCAGACCGAACTCGACCGCCAGCCCGGCCGCCGCGAGGATCGAAAAGCTGTTGTCCTCGTCGACCAGCTTGATCAGCACCCGTGCGACAATGCCGAGGTAGAGCAACGCGATGGCGAGGCAGGCGATCAGCCCGAATTCCTCGCCGATGACCGAGAAGATGTAGTCGGTGTGCGGCTCGGGCAGGCCGAACTTCCGCGTGCCGCCGCCCGGCCCCATGCCGAACAGCCCGCCCGCGGTCAGCGTGCGAAGCGCATTCTCGACCTGGAAATTGTCGCCCTCGCCGAACAGGAAGCCGTCGATGCGCACCGTCGCCACGGGGTAGAAGAAATAAGCGAGCACGATGCCGACGAAGCCGGCTCCCGCCAGGATCCCGAGGATACGCAAGCTGACGCCGGCCAGCGCAAGCATCGCTACCCACACCGCGCAGAAGATGATCGTGCTGCCGAAGTCGGGCTGCTTCATCAGCAGGAAGGCGATCGCGCCGGTCAGCACCGCCGAGATCGGATAGACCGGCAGCGACTTGTCGCTCTCCCTGAGGCTCAGCAGCCAGGCCATGGCCACGACGAAGAAGGGCTTCAGGAATTCCGACGGCTGGACCTGGCCGAGGCCGAACTCGATCCAGCGCCGCGCGCCATTATGCTCCGGGCCGATGATGGGCACGAAGATCAGGAGCACGAAGAAGAAGGCCGCGCCGAACAGGCTCAGGCGCCGCACGCGCTCCCTGGGCATCATCGAGATGGCGATCATCACGGGCACGCCGAGACCGATCCACGCGATCTGGCGCCAGAAATAATAGAGCTCGTTGAAGCGGACGTTGCCGCCCGAATAGCGCTGCGCGGCGGCGGGAGAGGCGGCGGCAACGGCGATGAGGCCGATCGCGATCAGCACCGTCACCAGCAGCAGCAGGACCTTGTCGATCTCCCAGAACCACCGGCCCATGGCGCTCGTGTCCGAACGGCCGTAGCGGTCCGGATCGATCAGCGCGGCCTTGGCCTTGATCTGGCCGGAGATGGTCTTGATCATAATGCCCCCACCAGCGACCGGAACTGGTCGCCCCTATCCTCGAAGTCGCGGAACTGGTCGAAGCTCGCGCAGGCCGGCGACAGAAGCACCGTATCACCGGGCGACGCATCCGCAGCGGCCTCGCGCACCGCAGCGTCCAGTTTTCCACAGTTTTTCACAGGGATGTGAGGACTTAACAGCTTCTCGAACAGATCCGCCGCCTCGCCGATCGTATAGGCGGAGGCGACGTGTCCGAAATACGGCGCGCACTCGTCGAGATTGTCGGTCTTGGCCTGCCCGCCGCAGATCCAGCGGATGCGGTCGAACGCGGCGAGCGCCGGCGCGGTCGCGGTCGGGTTGGTCGCCTTGCTGTCGTTGACGAACAGGACGCCGTCCTTCTCGCGGACGCGCTCCATGCGGTGCGGCAGGCCGGGGTAGGTGCGAAGGCCGAGTTCAATTTCCTCGTCGGTCAAGCCCAGGTGTTCGCATATTGCGATCGCCGCTGATGCATTCTCAAGATTGTGCGGCCCTTGAAGAGCTGGCCAGTTGACCTGGTCCTCGCACCGTATCTCCGATCTCATAAAAACATCGTCGGTAACGACCCGTTGCCCCTTTGATGGCAGAGCTCCGGGAATCGTGAGCGCTTGGATGCCAACGACGGCCAAATGTCCCGGTGTGTGGGCCCCGGGCGACTGCATCTCAAACAATCTCGTCTTCGACGCCGCATAGGCCTCGAAGCTCTCGTAGCGGTCAAGGTGGTCGGGAGTGATGTTGAGCAGCACCGCAACGTCGCAGTCGAGGCTATGAGTCAGGTCGATCTGGTAGCTCGACAGCTCCAGCACATAGACCCCGCCTTCGGGCAGCGGGTCCTGGGCGAGGATCGGCAGGCCGATATTACCGCCCATCGTCGTCGGCACGCCCGCGGTCTTGAGGATGTGGTGGACTAGCGCCGTCGTCGTCGACTTGCCGTTGGTGCCCGTGATCCCGACGACCTTGTGCGGCGGAAGCTCGGGCCGCGCGCGGGCGAACAGCTCGATGTCGCCGATGATCTCGACGCCGGCCTCTCGAGCGCGCTGAGCGATCGGGTGGCGGTTGAGCGGCAGGCCGGGCGTGACGACGAGGCTGTCGAATTGGGCAAGGTCGGCCTCGTCGAGATTGGCGATTTCGGTCCCGGCGGGCGCCTTCGCCCTCGCCTCCTCCTTGGCGTCCCACGCAGTCACCTTCGCCCCGCTAGCCAGCAGCGCTTCGACCGTCGCCAGCCCGGAGCGCGCCAGGCCGTAGACCGCATAATGTTTTCCGGCGAAGGCCTTGGCGGTGATCACCTGACGCACCAATGGTCATTGCGAGCGAAGCGAAGCAATCCAGTCTGGATTGCCGCGTCGCTTTCGGCTCCTCGCAATGACGGATTAATGAAGTTGGTCACCGCAGCTTGAGGGTGCTGAGGCCCGCCAGCGCCAGCACGAAGCTGATGATCCAGAAACGGATCACGACGGTCGGCTCGGACCAGCCGAGATGCTCGAAATGGTGGTGGATTGGCGCCATCAGGAAGACGCGCTTGCCGGTGCGCTTGTAGACCGCGACCTGGATGATCACCGACAGCGCCTCGACGACGAAGATGCCGCCCACGATCACCAGTGCAAACTCATGGTGCGTTGCGACCGCAACCGCGCCGAGTGCGCCGCCGAGCGCGAGGCTTCCGGTATCGCCCATGAACACCGCAGCCGGGGGCGCATTGAACCACAGGAAGGCGAGCCCCGCCCCGATCACCGCCATCAGCAGCACGGTGAGGTCGCCCGCACCGGGCACGTGCGGGATTCCGAGGTAAGCCGCGAATTTCGCGTTGCCGACGAGATAGGCGAACAGCACGAAGGCCAGGCTGGCGATGATCACCGGCATGGTCGCCAGCCCGTCCAGCCCGTCGGTCAGGTTCACCGCATTGCCGAAGGCAACGATGACGAACGCCCCGAACAGGACATAGAACCAGCCGAGGTCGATCACCGTTTCCTTGACGAACGGCAGGTGCAGCGCGGTGCCGCTCGATCGGACCATCAGCCAGGTCGCGGCGCCAGCAATCAGGAACTCGAGCGTCAGCCGCGTCTTGCCCGAAAGGCCTGCGTGATGCGCCTTGCGGACCTTGTCATAATCGTCGAGCCACCCGATCAGCCCGAAGCCGCCGGTCACCAGCAGGCATGCCCAGACGTAAGGGTTCTTGAGGTCCATCCACAGCAGGACCGAGATCGCGACCGATGTCAGGATCAGGAGGCCGCCCATGGTCGGCGTCCCGCGCTTGGCGAGGTGGCTCTGCGGTCCGTCGCTGCGGATCGGCTGGCCTTTGCCCTGCTTGGCCCGAAGCCAACTGATGAACTTGGGGCCGAGGAGCAGGCCGATGAGCAGCGCGGTGGCGCTCGCCGCACCGGCGCGGAAGCTGATGTAACGGATCAGGTTGAGGATGCCGGGGAAGCCGAGCTGCTCGGCGATTACGTAGAGCATGCCGGTTCCTTTGCCACGCTCTCGACGAGCTTTGCGAGCCCCACGCTGTTGCTCGCCTTGACGAGGATCGCGTCGCCGGGACGGACGGCGCGGCGCAACGCCTCGGTCGCCTCGTCGACGCTCGTCACGAGATCGAGGGCGACATGCCCGACCACCCGCTCGGCGAGCGGACGCATCTCGTCGCCGATTAGGATCAGGCAATCGACGTGCGCCTGGCGGACCGCCGGCGCGAGGCCGGCGTGAAGTTCGTCGCTGTGGCTGCCCAGCTCGCGCATCGGGCCAAGCACGGCAATGCGGCGGCTGACGCCTTTCTCCGCGCCCAGGCTGGCGAGCGTCGCGGCCATGGAGGCCGGGTTGGCGTTGTAGCTTTCGTCGATCAGCAGGATCTCGCCGCCATCAACTGCGACGCGATGACGCTGCCCGCGGCCCTTGAGGCTGGTCATGTCTGCGAGCGCAAGGCCGGCGAGCGCGACGTCGGCACCCACCGCCTCGACTGCGGCTAGGACCCCGAGCGCATTCGACACCCAGTGCTCGCCCGGCTGGGAGATGGTGAAGGTCAGCTCGCATTCGAGCAAAGCCGCGCTGATCAGGCTTCCGCCCCCTTCGGCCGCGACCGCGTGGACGGCGTGGACATCGGCGTCGCCGGTGCCGAAGGTGATGACGCGATCCGCGCGGCGGCGCGCGGCTTTCACCAGCCGATCGCGGTGCGGCGCGTCGTTGGGAACGATCGCCACCCCGTCGGGCTCGAGGCCATCGAGGATCTCCGCCTTGGCATCGGCGATCGCCTCCATCGAGCCGAGGTTTTCGATGTGAGCGGGAGCGATCGCAGTGATGAGCGCGACGTGCGGCCGCACCTGCGCGGTCAGCGCGCGGATTTCCCCGGCATTGTTCATGCCCATTTCGAGCACGGCGAACTCGACGTCGCGCGGCATGCGCGCAAGGCTCAGCGGCACGCCCGTGTGGTTGTTGTAGCTCTTGACCGAGCGATGGACCTTGCCCGGCCGGTTGCGGTCGAGCGCCGCGTATAGCGCTTCCTTGGTGCTGGTCTTGCCGACAGAGCCGGTGACCCCGAAGATCGTCGCCTTGCAGCGTTCGCGCGACGCGCGGCCGAGCGCTTGAAGCGCCGCGAAGGTGTCGGCGACAAGCACGTGTGGGCCGCTGACCGGTTGCGAGACGATCGCGCCCGCGGCCCCAGCGGCATATGCGCCCTCGACGAACTTGTGGCCGTCATGGACCGTGCCGGGCATGGCAACGAACAGGTCGCCGGGCTGAACCTCGCGGCTGTCGAAGGTGACGCCGGTGACCTCGAATGACGCGCTAGCCTTGCCTCCGGTCGCGGCAGCGATCTCGTCGGAGGTCCAGAGAGCGGTCACGCGGCGCATTCCCGCGCTACCAGGGCATCATCGAACGGAAGCACCTTGTCGCCGATGATCTGCCCGGTCTCGTGGCCCTTGCCGGCGACGAGGACGATGTCGCCCTCGCGCGCGATGCGTATGGCCTCGGCAATGGCCTCGCGCCGGCCCCCGACTTCGGTCGCGCCAGGCGCACCGGCCATGATCGCCGAGCGGATCACCGCGGGGTCTTCGCTGCGCGGATTATCGTCGGTGACGATGACGATGTCGGACAGCTCGGTCGCGACGCGGCCCATCTCGGGGCGCTTGCCCTGGTCGCGATCCCCTCCGGCGCCGAAAACCGTGATCAGGCGAGCGCCGTTCTCCTTGGCGACGTGCGGGCGAAGCGCAGCGATCGCCGCTTCGAGCGCGTCGGGCGTGTGCGCATAATCGATGTAAATCGGCACGCCGCCGCGGCTGATTACCGCGCGCTCGAGCCGTCCGCGCACCGGCGCAACGCGCTGCATTGCCGAGAAGGTCGCGTCCCACTTGCCGCCGGTCGCAAGGACCAACCCCGCCGCGGTCAGCACATTGGCCGCTTGGTAGGCGCCGATCAAAGGCAGCGCGAGCCGATGCTGCTTGCCGCCATGCTCCAGCAGGAGCTTCTGGCCGAGCGCGGTCGGGCTTTGCTCGACAAGGCGGATCGTCTCGCCCTTGCGGCCGACCGTAATCACCTCATGTCGCCGATTGCGGCAAACTCCGATCACTTGGTCCGACTTAGGGTCATCCGTCCAGATTACCGCCGGTCTTCCGGAGGGAAGCAGCTCCTCGAACAGCCGCATCTTCGCCTCGAAATAGGCATCCATCGTCTCGTGATAGTCGAGGTGGTCGCGGCTGAAGTTGGTGAATGCGGCGGCTGCCAGCGGCACACCTTCGGCTCGGTGCTGATCGAGACCGTGGCTCGACGCCTCGTATGCGACATGGCTGATGCCCATGCGCTTGAGACCCGCCATGTTGTTGAGGAAGGTGACGATGTCAGGCGTGGTGAGGCTGGTCTTCACCTGCTCGTCGGATGTGGTGACACCGAGAGTGCCGATCGACGCCGAGCGGTGGCCCGACATGCGCCAGATCTGCCGGGTCATCTCGACCGTCGAGGTCTTGCCGTTGGTCCCGGTCACCGCGACGACGGTCTCCGGGAACGGCGCGTAAAACCTTGCGGCGAGCTCGGCGAACAACCTGCGCGGCTCAGAGTCGGCGAGGAGCGGTACGGCCGAAGCCGGGGCGTCAGGCGATGCGACCACCGCCACCGCACCACGTTCGACCGCCTGGCCGATGAAATCCTCGCCGTTGACGACCGCTCCCTTGAAGGCTCCAAAGACGCTTCCGGGCGCGACGTTACGATGATCTAGGGCGAAACCGGTGACCTCTGAATCCGAGGCCACGTCCGCGAGATCGCGCAGCCGCATCGGAGAACTACTCCTTCGTTTCGTGGACGAAGGGCAGGACCTGGGACATGTCCGGCTCGCGGTTCATATCCGGCTGGACACCGAGCATCGGGGCGATGCGGCTGATCGTCCCGCTGACGACCGGAGCCACGTTCCATCCGGCCGTCGTGAAGCCGTAGGTTTCCTTGGTGGCCTTCGGTTCATCGAGCATGGCGACAATTACATAGCGCGGCTCGTCCATCGGGAACACACCCGCGAAGCTCGTGATGTTGATCGTCTGGCTGTAGTGACCGTTGATCAGCTTTTGCGCGGTGCCCGTCTTGCCGCCGACGCGATAGCCGGGGGCATCTGCCTTCTTGCCGGTACCCTTCATCACGACCAGGCGAAGCAGCGCACGCATCCGGTAGCTGGTGTCCTCACTGAACACCCGCTTACCTTGCGGCTGCGGATGCCCTGGTCCAATTTTCAGCAACGTCGGCGGATGATAGACGCCGCCATTGAACAGGGTCGCATAGCCCATCGCCAGCTGCAGCGGCGCGACTGCGATTCCTTGGCCGAAGCCAACGGTCATGGTCTCGAACGGACCCCAGCGCGAACCGGGGGTCAGTGCCCGGCCACGCTCCTTGAGCTCGATCGGGACGGGCCCCGTGAAGCCCATCTTCTGAAGCCAGGCCTTTTGCCGCTGAGTGCCGAGTTGGTCAGCGATCTGGGCCGTGCCGATGTTGGAGCTCTCTTCCATGATCTCGGCGACCGAGCAGATGCGCCCAAACGGGTGCGTATCATGGACGATGTGTCCGTAGACGTGCAGCTCGTGCGGGCAATTATATTGCTGACCGAACGATTTGATGACCCCGCTGTCCATGGCCATCGCGACGGTGAACGGTTTGAAGGTCGAGCCGAGCTCATAGACACCCTGGGTCGCACGGTTGAACCGGGCTTCCGGCGTGGCAGCGCCCGGCAGGTTCGGATTGACCTCCGGAAGTGACGTCATCGCAAGCACTTCGCCCGTCCGGACGTCCATCACAACTCCCGCGGCGCCGATCGCAGAGAAGTGGTTCAGGGCGTTGAGCAACTCATGCTCGAGCGCCTGCTGGATCCGACTGTCGATTGACAGCACGACCGGCTGACCGCGAGTGGCTGCACCCGCCAGCTCGCCATCGAAAGCCCGCTCCATCCCAGCGACGCCGTGACCGTCGATGTCCGTGTAGCCAATTACGTGCGCCGCAAGGCTGGTCTGCGGATAGAGCCGGTCGGGTTCGCGCTGGAGAGCCAAGCCAGGTTCGCCGATCGCATTGACCGCTTCGACCAGTGCCGGCGACGCGCGGCGGCGGAGATAGAAGAAGGTCTTGTTGGACTTAAGGAGCGCGAAATACTGCTCCTCCGTATATTCCGGCATCAGCTGCGCGAGGCGCCGGGCAAGCGCAAGCTTGTCCCCGATCACCTTGTTGGGATGGATTGCGATGGTCCAGGCGTCGATTGTGCGGGCCAGCGGATCGCCGTTGCGGTCCACGATGTCGCCGCGCTCCGGGATGTAGGAGGTGAGCTCTTCCTTCCGCCCGGCGTGATCGCCGAAGGCCGCGAGGTAGAGGATCCGAAGGGCGATGATTACTACGATGCCGGCATAGACCAGCATGCCGAGCATCAACCTTTGGTGCATGATGGCGAGCAGCTGGCGGCGCTGGCCGACCAGTCGGAGCCGCTCGGGCCGTGGCGCGACGAGAGCGGGCGACGGTGCGTTCATCTCTCGGCAGTCAGACCCTTGGAATGCTTCGCTGGAAGCGGCGCCAGCGGATCGACTTTCGCAATCCGGATCGGCCTTGTCACCGCCTGTGCCGTAACGACCGGCGGCTTATCCACGGATTTCTTGACGGCTGCCTGAGGTGACTTGGCCGCCGGCTTCTTCAACTGGGCGGCCGCGAGGTCCGGCTTCTCCACGGACGGCTTTTTCGCCGGCTTAGCCGATGTTGCCGGTCCGTCCGTGGATTTGGCGGCCGTCAGGGGCAAATTGACGGCTGGCCGCGCCGGAACCTCGCGCGTTTCAGTTTTCAGGCTGGCCTCATGAAGCAAGGCGCTTGGCGCAATCGCGGTGGCGGCAACGCCGGAATCGTCTGCCTCTGGCTGGCCGACGACCGGCTGCCGTACCGGCGCGGGCGCGGACGCCAGCACCACCGGCGCATCGAAGTCGACCTTGTGTTCCGGCTGCGCGAGGCGCGCCAGTTCGAAGCCGCCCTTGAGGAACTGGTCGGCAGACGGGGCGCCGAGAGCGAAGGCGCCGGCATTCCAGCGCTCGAGCTGCGAAAGCCGGCCGCGCGTGCCGATTTCGGTCTGAAGCACGCGCATGTCGCGTTGGGCGAGCACGATCCGGGTCTCAACCGCTTCCAGCTGGGCGCGCTCCGACGCGACGCGGAGCGAGACCATGTAGCAGCCAAGCGCCGCGCCGGCGCAACTGGCGACCATGAAGACGGAGCGGAAGCTGCGGCTACTCATTGCAGGCGTTCCTTGCGTGAAGGGGCTGAAGTGCGGACGGCGGACCGGAGGCGAGCCGAGCGGGCCCGCGGGTTGGCGGCGATCTCGCGCTCGGACGGGCCAACCGGCTTGGCGACCCGCTCGAAGGTCGGCTCGTTCGGATCGACGATCGCTGGACGGTGCCGCGAACCGGCGGGCGTGCTGCCGCTTCGCTCGCGGAAGAATCGCTTCACGATCCGGTCTTCGAGGCTGTGAAAGCTGACGACCGCGAGGCGTCCGCCGGGCTTCAGTGCGCGCTCGGCAGCCTCGAGCCCCTGCTCAAGTTCGTCGAGCTCAGCGTTCAGGTGAATCCGGATCGCCTGGAACGTGCGGGTCGCGGGGTCGGCCTTCTGGCCTTGGCGGAAGCCCGCAGCGCGGCGGACGATCGCCGCAAGCTCGGCGGTGCGTTCGACGGGGCGTGCGGCAACGATAGCGCGGGCGATCGCCCGGGCGCGCGGCTCCTCCCCATAGTCGCGCAGGACCCGGGCGATCTCGGCCTCATCGGCCGTGTTAAGGAATTCGGCGGCGGTGAGGCCCGACCGGCTCATCCGCATGTCGAGCGGGCCGTCCGCTTGGAACGAAAACCCGCGCTCGGCGCGGTCGAGCTGCATCGAGCTGACCCCGATATCGAGGGCGATGGCATCGACGAGCCCGATCCCGCGCTCCGCGAGGACGCGGTCCATCTGGCTGAAATTCTCCTGGATCAGCTCGAGCCGCGGGTCCGGGACGAGTGACCTTCCCGCTTCGATCGCATCGGAATCGCGATCGAATCCTATCACTCGTCCCGCCCCCGCAGAAAGCAAGGCGCGCGTGTAGCCCCCCGCTCCGAATGTGCCGTCGACAACCGTCTCGCCGCCCTGGAGCATGAGCGCAGCGATCACGTCGCTGACCAGCACCGGCACATGTGGGGCCTGTTTCGCACCGGTGCTGGTCATGACTGGCCTCGTTCTTCGAGGCGGAAGCGGGCGATGTCCTTGAGGTCCTCGGGGATACGCGGATCCTTGAGGAGCAAATCAGGGTTCCAGATCTGAAAAGTCTCGCCGCTGCCGAGGAACAGCGCGAGCTCGCCGATCTGGCCCTTGCGGCGCATCATCGGGGGCATGAGTATGCGGCCGGAGCTGTCGTAGGGCACTTCCTCGGTGGCGGCGAAGGCCATCAGGTTGCGCTGCTGATACTCGATCGCGGCGTCGGGGCCGGTCTCTTCCTTCTCGAGCAGGCGCTCGAGCTTGGCGTGCTTCAGGGCGGCGTAAGCTGGATCGTAGGCGCTGAGGCACGGGAAGGCCTCGTGCTTGGCAAGAACGATGGTTCGGGCGTCGCCGCGGCGCTCGACCACGCCGCGCAGGAATGCAGGAATGGAAACACGGCCCTTCGTATCGACCGCGTTCAGTGCGCTGCCCTGAAACAGATGCTCTAGCGCCACGCCAAACCACTCCCCGTTCGGAGCGCGCAGGCCATTGATCGCGGATGCGCACCGTCGCGCGCGCCACGTTCAAATTCGAATCAAAGGGTTAGTCCCTGCGCTCCAGAGGTGTTGGTAACTCAACGAACTGCGGGACACAATGGGTTTCCATGGGATTTTGTGGGATTACATGGAAAAACTTGGATTTCTAAGGTTTTTCCTGGGGCGCCTCCTTGGCTGTTCGTCTCCTGTTCTGTGTGCCCAACCCTGTGGATAAGTCTGTGACTCGGCGAATCACCGATTCGCGAGCTGCGCAAGCGTTTGGGTGACCGCGCGTAGATTATCTCGGGCCTCGTCCCCAAGATTGCCGGCATTGAGCAGGTCGGCATCGGCGACGATCACCGCGCGGCCGTGCCCTACCTGGCAGTCCGCGATGAGGCGGTCTGGGCTGATCTGGCAACTTCCGTAGAGCGCGCCCGGCGAGACGGTGACAATGCGATAACCCGCCATGCCCCGGCTCGTCGAACCGCGCTGGTCGGGAGCGTCAAGGCGAAGGCCCCAATGCGCGAGCAGTCCGGTGTCCGCGAACTGTGGCGGCGGGCGCAGCGGATCGCCGAGCGACCGCTTGCTCGGCCATTCGAGCATCGGGTCGGCGAGCAGCAGCGCCCGCCCGCCGGCTCTTACCCAATTGTCGAGCGCGACGAGGTTCTCAGGCGTCTGCGCCTGCGGCTGCGCCATCAGCAACAGGCGCGCCTTCTGGAGCTCGGCGGCGCTGGAGGTGCTGATCGGAACGACCTTGAAATGGGCCGACAGTGCCGTCAGCGCCGGCGAGCCATTGCCCTTCAGGCTGAAATCCTCGCCGAGGATGATTGGAAGGCTGGTCAGCAATGCGAGGCGCGGCTTCTCCGAGTCATGCGATCGCTGCCGAGCGGTGAAGGCAAGCGCGCTGACGCCAATAGCCAGTACCAGCAGGGCAAGCGCGCCCCACCGCGCGCGAGTCATTTCTTCTGGGCTGCGCTGTTATTGCCGGCTTCGGATGCGCCCGGGGCCACGCCGAGCTCGGCCAATGGCTCGCTCGGTTCATTCGCGGCGGCCTGCTGCGCGGCATTGCTGCCTTCGTCCCGACTCGACTTGCTGATGATCGAACCGAGCAAAACGAGAAGGAAGGCGAAGGCGAGCCCGGTCAGCCCAATGCGGATGCGCTGTGCACTGCTACCCACTTGATACGGCATCGCTGGTCGATGAAGCTATGTCCCATATCGACAAGATGCAAGGACATGCCTTGACGGCTGTTCTCAAGACAGCGAAGGGCGCGGCATATGACTCGCATCGCTCTGCTCATCCCTCTTGCTGCCGCCGCTGCGCTAGCCGGCTGCAACAAGGAAAGCCACACGATCACCGGCGACTCGCCGGATGACAACATCGCGGCCAACGCGCCGGTCGCGCTGCCGCCGTCGATCACCGGCAGCAAGTCCTACCGCTGCAAGGACAACAAGCTGATCTACATCGACTGGATGTCGGACGGCACCGCGCGCGTGAAGAAGACCCGTGAGGAAGTGGGCACCCCGGTCACCCCGGGCAATGAACTCAAGGGCGACCCAACGGCGGCTTCGATCACCTACAACGGCCAAAGCTGCAAGAGCTAGGTCCGCAACCACCGAACAAGTAACCCCCCCGCGGCGCGCGATCGCCGCGGGGGTTTTCACGTTTGCGCTTGGCGCTTAGTGGCCGCGCATGGAAGTGTTGGACGCCCCCCGCATCACGCCCGAAATCATTGCTCAGCACGGGCTTTCGCCCGACGAATATGACCGGATCCTCACGGCACTTGGCCGCGAGCCGAACCTCGTCGAACTCGGCATCTTCTCGGTCATGTGGTCAGAGCATTGCAGCTACAAGAGCTCGCGGGTCCACCTGAAGAAGCTGCCGACAGAGGCACCGTGGGTGATTTGCGGGCCGGGCGAGAATGCCGGGATCATCGACATCGGCGACGGCGATGCCGCCATCTTCAAGATGGAGAGCCACAACCACCCGTCCTACATCGAGCCCTACCAAGGTGCGGCGACGGGCGTCGGCGGTATCCTCCGGGACGTCTTTACAATGGGTGCGCGGCCAGTCGCCAACCTCAACGCCCTTCGCTTCGGGCGGCCCGATCATCCTAAGATGCGTCATTTAATCGCGGGAGTGGTCGCGGGCATTGGCGGCTACGGCAATTGCGTTGGCGTCCCGACGGTCGGCGGTGAGGTCAATTTCGACGCAGCCTATGACGGCAATATCCTCGTCAACGCGATGACAGTCGGCGTCGCGAAGACCGACAAGATCTTCTACTCGGCGGCCAGCGGGATCGGGAACCCGATCGTCTACGTGGGCTCCAAGACCGGCCGCGACGGAATCCACGGCGCCACCATGGCCAGCGCCGACTTCGACGAGGATAGCGACGAGAAGCGCCCGACCGTGCAGGTCGGCGACCCCTTCACCGAAAAGCTACTGATTGAAGCCTGCCTCGAGCTGATGGCGACAGACGCGATCGTCGCGATCCAGGACATGGGCGCGGCGGGGCTTACCTCGTCGTCGGTCGAGATGGCGTCGAAGGGTGGAGCCGGCATCCGCCTCGACATGAATAAGGTGCCGTGCCGCGAGACCGGCATGACGCCCTACGAAATGATGCTGTCAGAGAGCCAGGAGCGCATGCTGATGGTGCTAAAGCCGGGCCGCGAGCCCGAGGCCGAGGCGATCTTCCGCAAATGGGAGCTCGACTTCGCGGTGATCGGCGAGGTGACCGAAGCCGGTCCAGATGGCGGCCACATGGTGCTGGAGTTCGACGGCGAAGTCGTGTGCGACATCCCGCTCGGTCCGCTCGCCGACGAAGCGCCGCTATACGACCGACCCTATGTCAGCCAGCACGAGTATAAGGCCTGGGCGGGCGTGAAGCCGTTGAACGACATTCCCGAGAGCACGGACATTGCCGCCGACCTGCTCAAGCTGATGGCCTCGCCCAACCTTGCGTCGCGGCGGTGGGTCTTCGAGCAATATGACCAGTCGGTCGGCGCGGATACGGTGCAGCGGCCCGGCGGCGATGCCGCGGTAGTCCGCGTGCATGGGTCGAAGAAGGCGCTGGCGATCACCACCGACTGCACGCCGCGCTACGTCTACGCAGACCCGGTCGAGGGCGGGAAGCAGGCGATCGCGGAGGCCTATCGCAACCTTTGCGCCGTTGGTGCGAAGCCGCTGGCGGTCACCAACTGCCTCAACTTCGGCAACCCGCAGCGACCCGAGATCATGGCCCAGTTCGTCGGCGCTCTCGAAGGCATGGGCGAAGCATGCCGCGCGCTCGACTTCCCGATCGTGAGCGGCAACGTCAGCCTCTACAACGAGAGCAAGGCGACCGGCGGCGGATCGGCGATTTTGCCGACCCCGGCGATCGGCGGCGTCGGCCTACTTGACGATTGGGAGAAGAACGCGACGATCGGGTTCAAGGCCGAAGGGGAAACCCTCGTGCTTCTCGGTCATTCGACCGGCCACGTCGGCCAGTCGCTGTGGCTGGACGTCTGTCATGGCCGGCGCGAAGGCGCCGCGCCGCCAGTCGACCTTGCAGTCGAGCGACGGCTCGGCGACCTCCTGCGAAAGCTGATTGCCGATGGCCTCACAGCCGCAGTTCACGACATCAGCGACGGTGGACCGCTGGTCGCGATTGCCGAAATGGCCATGGCTGGCGGAATCGGTGTTGAGCTGAGCTTGCCAAACGTTCCCAATCCCGCGGCCATCTTGTTCGGCGAGGAACAAGGGCGAGCCTTCGTCACGACGACCAACCCTGATGCGGTGACCGCCGCTGCCAGCGCGGTAAATCTCTTCTCCGCGCCCATTGGGCGCGTTGGTGGCGATGCGGTTTCTGGGCCCGGCTTCTCGGCATCGCTCACCGACCTCCGCGCCGCGCACGAGGGCTTCTTCCCAAAGCTGATGGGCGGCGAGCTGACGCCAGAGTTCTGATGTCGGTCGGCTATTCCGGAACGCCACTGGCAAAGAAGCTATCGCTCAAGGACGGCATGCGAGTCTGGCGGGATGGAATGCCCGAGAGCGTTGCGAAAGAAATCGCCGCAGAGGGTTTGCAGCATCACCAACTTGAAGAACCCGAAGCACCTCTCGACGCCGCTCACATCTTCGTGGCCGCACGCGCCGACCTCGATGCCAAACTTCACCGATTGATGCCTCTGCTGGCTCCCTCGGGCTTCATCTGGGTCAGCTGGCCGAAGAAATCATCGAAAGTTCCGACTGACATCACCGAGGACGCCATCCGCGAGGCCTGCCTGCCGATGGGGCTGGTCGACGTGAAGGTGTGCGCGGTGGACACGACCTGGTCTGGATTGAAGCTGATGAAGCGGAAGACGGCCCGCTAGGGCGTCAGATCCGGCCGAAGCTCTGGTTGCTCGCCTTGCGTCCGAAGCCGGTCGGGGCGGTGCGCTGCACCAGCGGATTGGTGGCTTTCTCGAATTGCTCGACGGTCTCGTTGAACAGCTTACGAAGTTCCACGACTTGCGGCACCAGTTCGTCCGGGAAGCGATGCGTCTCGACGCAGAGCCGAGCGGTCGATTCGATCAGCTCGGCGAGCTTCGCCACCGGCTCCGCGCCAAGCTGACGCGCCTCGCCCTTCAGCGTGTGCGCCGGGAGGACGAGCGCGATCGTATTCTGATCGTGCATCGCTTGCTCGATTTGCTGAACCGACTTGACGCCGTCTTCCCTGAAATAGCTCAGGATGCGGATGAAGGCTGGACCGAGCTCGGTCCGGCTCTTCTCGAAGTGCGTCCAGTCGACGACGTTCCGAGCTTCGTCGCTCAAACCCATGCTCCTTAATCGCCGGAGTTCCGGCAGTGTCCCCCACGACCAAAGGCTTACGTGGAAAAGGGTAAATTTTGCCTTAGCGCGGGCCTAGCGGCGGCCGCGATCGAAGGGGTTTGACCGGCCGCGGAATTCGAGCCGTATGGGCACAGGCCCCAGGCCGAGATCGCGCCGCATCGCGTTTAGCAGGTAGCGCCGATAACTCTCCGGAAGCTCGTCGGTCCGGTTGCCGAACACGACGAAGCTGGGGGGCCGGCTCTTCACCTGCGTGATATAGCGAAGCTTGATACGCTGACCCTTGGGCGCGGGCGGCGGGTTGGCATCGACTGCGCCTTCGAACCAGCGGTTTAGCTCGCCAGTGGAGACCCGACGGCTCCATGCCTCGCGCAGGTCGAACGCGACCTTGAGGATCGTGTCCGCGCCCTTGCCCGTTTTCGCCGAGACCGTGAGCAGCGGAACATCGCGAAGCTGCGCCAGTCCCTCGCCGAGCGCCGCCTTGACGCCGTTGAACAGGGACGACGCGTTCTCCGCCACGTCCCATTTGTTGAGCGCGATAACCAACGCACGCCCCTCGTCGATCACCTGCGCAGCGATCTTCAGGTCCTGCGCTTCGAGGCCCCGGGTCGCGTCGAGCAGCAGGACAACGACCTCGGCATAATCGATCGCTCGCCGCGTGTCCGCAGTCGACAACCACTCGAGCTTGTCCTGGATCTTGGCCCGTTTCCTGAGGCCGGCCGTATCGACCAGCCGAACGGGCTTGCCGTTCCATTGCCAGTCGAGGCCGATCGAATCGCGCGTGATGCCGGCCTCCGGGCCTGTGATCATGCGCTCCTCGCCCAGCATCCGGTTGACCAGCGTCGACTTGCCCGCATTGGGCCGCCCGACGATCGCGAGCTGGAGTGGATGGTCACCATCCTCATTGTCCTCCGCCGCCAAATGCTCGTGCTCCACGTGCGGAAGAAGGGCCTGGAACAGGTCGGCGACGCCTTCGCCATGTTCTGCGCTAACGGGAATCGGGTCGCCTAGGCCGAGGCGATAGGCATCGAGCGTCCCGCTTTCGCCTGCCTGCCCCTCGGCCTTATTGGCGATGACGATCACTGGCGTGGATTCCGCGCGCAGCCAGCGGCCGATTTCCTCATCGAGCGGGGTCAGGCCCTCGCGCGCGTCGACCAGGAACAAGGCTGCGTCGGCATCGCGCACAGCCGCTTCAGTCTGCTGGCGCATCCGGCCCGGCAGCGAAGCGGGATCCTCATCCTCGAACCCCGCTGTGTCGATCACGCGAAACTCAAGCCCGAGCAGGTTGGCGTCCCCTTCGCGCCGGTCTCGGGTCACGCCCGGGCGGTCGTCGACCAGCGCGAGGCGCTTGCCGACCAGCCTGTTGAACAGGGTCGATTTGCCGACGTTGGGGCGGCCGACGATGGCGACGGTCGGGAGGGGCATGGCGGGGCGATAGCAGCGCCGCACCGGCGCTGCGAGAATTTACCTGAACGCGTGCAGCCGACCGCGGTCGTCAAACAGATAGAGCGTCGAGTTCGCCACGACGGGCGACAGGCTGACGCCCGCGCCAATGGCGGTCTGACTCTGGAACGCGCCCGTGGTCGGATTGACGAAGATCAAGGCGCCGTTGGAGCCAGTAATGATCAGCCGCCCACCTGCGAGGACCGGGCCTGAATATTCGATCTCGCCCTTCTTCGACTTCGCCTTCTGGAACTGCGGCAACTGATTGATCCAGCGGATGTGCCCGTTCTGGCGATAGACGCAGATGAGCTTGGAGTCGTCGGTGACGACGAAAATCCAGTCACCCGCGAGCCATGGGGTCGAGATGCCAGCAAGGTTCAGCTCCCACTGGCGCTGGCCGGTAATGAGGTCGAGCGCGACCATCCGCCCGCCGCCGCCGACGGCAATCACCTGCCCATTGTCAATGACGGGATCCGCGTCGATGTCATTGAGGCTGGAGACGCTGGTACGGATGCTGGTGCGCTGTAGGGCATCCTGCCAGACTTGCCGACCATTCTCGTAGCGATAGGCGTTGAGCTCGCCGGACGAGAAGCCGGCGACGACCGTGCCCTGGCCGACGGCTGGCGAGGCCGAGCCGAACACGCCGGCGATCTCAAGGCTGGCGGGCTGGGACCAATTGGTCGCGCCATCGTCTTCCTTAAGCGAGAATATCTGGTTGTCCTGGCTCATCACATAGACTGCGCCATTGGCAATCGTCGGCGAACCGCGCAGCGGCCCCGCGGGCCGCACTTTCCAGATCAGGCCGCCGTTGCGCTCGTCCAGCGCGACGACGTAACCGAGGCCGTTGGTCGCGTAGATCCGACCCTGGTCGTAAGCGATGCCGCCACCGTAAAGCGACTGTTCGCCGCCCTTATCGCTGGGTGTCTGGCTGGCCCACAGCTGAGCGCCGGTGCGGCCATCGAATGCGCGGACGGTGCCGATGGTGTCGGTGACGAAGACATGGCCATTGGCTACGACCGGAGCGGCGGAGAGCCGCGCGGTGAGCGAGCTTCCGCGCCCGGCCTGAACACTGAATGCATTGGCCAATGCGGTTCCGAGCGCGAGCTGGCCCATCGATTTGCTCGCGCTGCCGCCGGACTGCGTCCAGTCGGTGTTGGCGACGGCCTCGGGCAGGTTCATCGGAAGTGATGCAGTGGCCGGGTCAACGGTCACATCGTTCTCGCCGGTCAGGACAGCAATGCGCTGCCCCAGGACCGGCGTGGTGTTCTTCTTGCCCTTGTGCAGCACGCTGCAACCGCCCGCGGCGATGGCCGCTGCAATCATCAGGGCGACACGGATAGTTTTCGATCTTGTCATTAAGGGGTCCTACCGGGCCTGGCTCTGGAGTGCGGAGCTCACATCGACGCCGAACGAGGCGGCGAGTTGGGTCGCGCGATCACGAATTGAGCTTGGTACTGTGTTGTCCTTGGCGATCATGGCGAACAGCTGTCCGGCCTCTGCCCGCTTGCCCTGCTTGGCAAGCGCAAGCGCGGTCATTTCGCCGGCGCTGCCGAACCAGGGCTCGCCGGGCTTGGCCAACGGCTGAAGCCTTGAGATGACTTCCTGCGGCTGGATCTGGTCAAATTCGAGAGCGGTTTGGCGGACCAGCGCTGCATCGCGATAGGGCTGCGGCAATCCGCTGTCGTCGGCGAGTGACTTGTAGGTGGCGATCGCAGTCTTCAGATCGCCCTGCTGGATAGCCAGTGCCGCGCGCGCAAAGCGGGCCGACGCGCGAACCGCCTTGCTACCGCTGTCAGAAAGTTTGTCCAACGTCTGCTGCGATTGCGCGATTTTGCCCGCGCCGATGTCGGTGTAGACGCCGGATAGCTGCTCGATCTGGCCTTCCGCCTTCTGCACTTGATGCTGGTGCCACCAGATCAGGCCGCCGCTAGCCGCAAGGAACAGGACGACGCCGGCAATCAGCCAGTTGCCATAGGCCTTGAAGAAGTCGCGCAGCTGGTCGCGTCGCAAATTCTCGTCGACTTCGCGAACGAACGTATCAGTAATGTCAGGGGGTTGCGCCAACGTACTTCAGTCCGCTCGATGGGGATCCAATTGCCGGCAGCTTCCCTTCCCTACCCTCGATGAACGGAAGCTGGCGGCGCATCGTCTAGCGGCTGATGCGCCAAACGCAAAGGGGGCCGCTACTTCGGCTGATAGGTCTGGTCTGCGGTGGGGAAAGAGCGCGAGCGAACCTCGTCAGCATAGTTGCGCACCGCGTCGCCGATCCGCGCCGCAAGATCGTCGTAGCGCTTCACGAAGCGCGGCGTCCGCTCGAACATGCCGAGCATGTCGTCGGTCACCAGAACCTGGCCGTCGCATTGCGCCGAGGCGCCGATGCCGATTACGGGCGCGCCGACGGCTTTCGTGATGTCGTTGGCGATACCCTCGAGTACGCCCTCGACGACAATGCAGAAGGCGCCCGCCTGGTCGACGGCCCGGGCATCGTCGACGATTTTCTTTTTCTCGGCCTCCTCGCGGCCGCGAGCGCCATAGCCGCCGAGGACGTTCACGGCCTGTGGTGTCAGGCCAACATGGCCGATGACCGGGATACCGCGGTGCGTCAGGAACTCGACTGTCGATGCCATTGCCTCGCCGCCTTCGAGTTTCACTGCCGCGCAACCGGTTTCCTTCATGATGCGCGAAGCGGATTCAAATGCTGCCTCCGGCGAGGCCTCGTAGCTGCCGAACGGCATGTCGACCGCGACAAGGGCGTGCCAGCTGCCGCGCACCACCGCGGCGCCATGCGCGCACATCATCTCCATCGTCACGGGAATCGTTGACGGCAGTCCGTAGATGACCTGTCCCAAGCTATCGCCGACCAGCAACATGTCGCAGTGCGGGTCGAGCAGCTGCGCCATGCGCATTGTATAGGCGGTCAGCATCACGATCGGCTGCTCGGTCTTCCCGCCGACCTTGCGCGCGCGGATTGCTGGTGCAGTCGTTCGCTTGCCCGGCACGGGTGACGGCGTCGCACGGCTCGTGCTCGTGTCTATCGTGAAGGTGGACATGGGACGCGGCTTCTAGCCCCCGGTAAGCGTAACAACCAGTCCTGACCCACTGTCGCTTTGTCGACAATGCGGAACATTAACAGTCCGTCTTCGTATCGCGCGCAAGTCCTCCGGAAATAGACCGGAGTGGATGTGGAGCATTCGATGTTCGATCGTCATTGGTTTGGAGACCTTGCGCTTGCGGTCTTGTTGACCCTGCCGCTAGTCGGCCTTGCCCGGACCTACTCGCCACCCAACCATCAATCGGTTCAAGGCGCCGCGGTGAGCTCATCGGCCGACCGCTTGCCCACCGGCCGGATCAGCCTGTTGGGCTAAGTCTCAGCGAAGCCGCTGCCGTTCAGCCGTTCTTCCCAGCCGGCGCCTTCCGCCAATGAAATTGAGTCGAGTACCGCGGTGCTCTGGTCGCGCAGGATCGCGAATGCGCGCCTGATCGCGCAGGTCGATTCATCGTGGCAGTCGCCGCATGGCGCGTAGAAGTTGACGCTGGCGCAGGACACCAGGGCGATCGGGCCCTCCATCGTGCGCACAACTTCGCCGAATGAAATCTGGTCGGCCGTGCGTGCCAGCCGGTAGCCGCCCTTGGGACCTCGGGCGCTTTTGACGAGGCCCGCCTTCTTCAGGTCTAGCATAATCAGCTCGAGATATTTCGGCGGAACGCGCTGTGTTTCGGCAATGCGGCCCAGTTGAACCGGCGCGCCGCCCTGTTCCTCGGCGAGGAACAGCAGCGAGCGGAGCGCATAGCGGGTCTTCTGGGCGATCATGGCCGCAGCCAGCGTAGCGCCGGTAGCATCGAGCGCAAAGGCCCGCAGACAATCGCCATGAACACATCTTCATTGTGCGGCCACCGTCGCGAGAAAGCCATCCAACTAGACAGGAGGCCGGCTCATCGAGGCCCAACCTACAATGGAGAACATAGTCATGAACCGTCTGCTCATTGCCAGCGCCGCCGCGCTCGCTGTCGTCGCTGCGCCCGCCGTCGCCACGACCACCGCCAAACCGGCGACCACGCAGTCGAAGGCCCAGAAGGCCGAGGCCAAGGCCCAGAAGCACGCCGCGAAGCTTGCCGCGAAGCAGCAGAAGGCCGCTGCAAAGTCGGCTTCGAAGGGCAAGTAACTCGCCTTCGCATCCCTGAAAAAAGCCGTCCGGCGCGAGCTCAGGCACTCGTGCCGGACGGCCTCCCCGTGGGATGAACTCCATTTAACCTTTGCGCCACGGTGATGTGAAACGACCCGGCCTAACCGCCGCTGTCACCGGTGCATTAATGCCGGAGGACAGGAGGAACGAATGAAAAAGTTGATTGCGTCGGTCGCTGTGGCCGCCCTTATGGCGACGCCGGCCGTCGCCGCTCAGAAGGCCGCGACGACGTCCACCAAGACGGTCTCGACCAAGTCTGGCAACACCAAGGCCACGACGACGGTTTCGACCAAGGGCGATACCACGACCGCCAAGACCACGATGACCAAGGCGAAGCCGAAGGCGCACAAGGCCAAGAAGCACCACGCCAAGAAGAAGAGCCACAAGTCGACGAAGGCCGCGGCTCCCAAGAAGGCCGATTCCGACAAGACGAACGGCTAAACCGGCAAGCCGCACGGCGGCGCCCGAGCGACTCCCGGGGCGACCGCCGTGCGGCTACTGCCGCTAGTGATGTTTTGGAGTTAAGAGGCCGCGATGGGACGGAAGATCCTTCTGGTTGAGGACGACAGCGAAACCGCCGCCTACTTGGCAAAGGGCCTGACGCAGGAGGGCCACAGCGTCGAGCAGGCGACGAACGGCCAGGATGGCCTGTTCCGCGCTACCGATGGCACCTTCGACCTCATCATCCTCGATCGGATGCTTCCTGTGATCGATGGCCTCTCCGTTCTCAAGGCGATGCGCGCTGCGAAAATCCAGACGCCGGTCCTGATTTTGTCCGCTCTCGCGTCGGTCGGCGACCGGATCGAGGGGCTGGAGTGCGGGTCCGACGATTATCTGCCCAAGCCCTTTTCTTTCGCCGAGCTGCTCGCGCGCGTGAATGCGCTGCTGCGTCGCCGCGAAGCGCGAGTGGACCCGGCCGATCACCGCCTCAGTGTCGGCGATCTCGAGATTGACCCGCTATCGCGAAGCGTGCGCCGGGCAGGAAAGAAACTCGATCTCAAGCCGCGAGAATATCTGCTCCTCGAATATTTTGCCCGCAACGAAGGCCGCGTGGTCACCCGGACGATGCTCCTGGAGCAGGTATGGGACTATCACTTCGATCCCGGCACAAACGTCATCGACGTCCATGTCAGCCGGCTCCGGCGCAAGCTCGATGAAGGGTTCGAAAAGCCGCTGCTGCATACGGTGAGGGGCGCGGGCTACATGCTCGCGGCCTAAGCCGTTACCACTGCGCAAGTGTCGACGACCCTTCGAATCGCGCTGCTCGCCGGACTGCTTGCGCTGATCGCGAACCTCGCCGTGATCGGCTTCATCTATTATCGTACGCACGACGAGGCCGCCGCCACTCTGCGCCAGCAGGTCATTGAGCAGGGCAAGGTGCTGGCTGACGTTTACCGCTCGGGCGGCAAGCCTGCGCTCGACGGCGCCATCCGCGACACCATGGTCTACGCCGACCCTCAGACCGCCGTCGCCGTGATTGGCGCTGACGGCCAACAGGTCGAAGGCAATCTGGAAGCCGTGCCGCCATCGCTCCTGAAGCCGCGTGAGGGTTATCGCAACGCACTGATCAGGCTGCGGGGCCAGACCACCCCGCGCGAGGCCGCTCTAACGATGCACCAGCTCGGCGGCGGCCAGTGGCTGGTCAGCGGACGGATCGCCGGTGAGGGCCTGGCGATACGCGACACTCTGGAACGCTCGCTCCTGATTGCACTCGTCTTTGCCGGTCTGCTGGGGCTGCTGTGCGGCCTGATCCTCGCCCATTACGTCGGCCGGCGGATCGGTGAGATTGCGCGGGTGGCCGACCGGATCAGCGCACGCGACCTCACGCAGCGGGTTCCCGTCTCGAACGCCAACGACGCGTTCGACCGCCTCGGTCGCCAGATCAACGCGATGCTCGACCGGATTAGCACCTTGATGGAGGAGCTTCGGTTACTCACCGACAGCCTGGCGCACGACCTGCGCTCACCTGTCAGCAGGCTGCGCTCCGCCGCTCACGCTGCCGCGCGGGCGAGCGATCCCAAGGAACAGGAAGAATTGTTCAGCAGCGTCATTCGCCAGGCGGACTCGCTCATGCGCATCCTGACGACCGTTTTGGAAATCAGCCGCTCCGAAGCCCTGACCGGTCGCCGCCAATTTGCATGGTTCGATGTCGGCGAGCTCGCTGAGGAACTCACCGAAATGTATGATCCGCTTGCCGAGGAGCGGAATGCGAGCCTGGCGTACGACCGCCCCGCATGGCCGGTGCCTTTGTTCGGTCATCGGCAGTTGCTTGCCCAGGCGATCAGCAATCTCATCGAAAATGCGCTGCGATACGGTGCCTCTGGCGGCGAGATCACGATCCGCGTCGAGCCCGGTGAGCGGGCCATCCGAGTGGAGATCGCCGACCGCGGGCCGGGAATTCCGCCCGAGAGGCGCGAAGAGGCGCGACGGAGGTTTGGACGGCTCGATACCAGCCGTTCGAATGAAGGCGCGGGGCTGGGCCTCGCACTGGCCGAGTCGATCGCCCACCTCCACAATGGCAAGCTGCTGTTAGAGGACAATAAACCTGGTCTGCTGACCGCGCTGGTCTTGCCCGTGCATGCTGGAGAGGAGCGCCCGGTCGCCGCGATGGTGGACGGCCGAGTGGCTGTCTAACCTTCGATGACCACCTTCGTGCCGAGCTTTGTAACGCCGTAGAGTTTCTCAGCGAACTTCATCGGCAGTCGCATGCAGCCGTGGCTCGCGGGAAAGCCCGGATTCACGCCGCCGTGGAAGGCAATGCCGTAGTCATCGATCCGCTGCATGAACGGCATCGGCGCGTTGTCGTATTTCTTCGACCGGTAGAAGGGCCGCTTCTCGAGGATCGTCCAATAGCCGTACGGCGTAATGTGACCGGTCTTCGCGCTCGACATTGTCGACGCGCCAAGAAGCGTTTCTCCGCGATAGACGTAGGCCATCTGCGTAAGCAGGTCGACGACGATGCGGGTGTCCCCTTCTACGGGAGCTGAGGAGGCCCAGACATATTCGCCGGGCTTGAGCCCGACCTTGTGGAACTCGGTGACCATGTCCCTGTGAGCCTGTGGCGCCGCGCCCAGAGTCCAATGATAGGGCGGAGGCTGCGGTCCCCGTGCGGGGTGGTTTACGACTACTTTCGCCGGCTTGGGCTTCCCGAAGAGACGAAACTTCGCATTGGAGGCTGTCGGCGATAGCGCCAGACTCAACGCCGCCGCGGTCATAGCCGTGATTGCCCGGTATCTCATCGATCCCATTAAAACGCTCTTGCTCGATTGCTGTTTCGTTAAGGACAGCAAAGACGAGCAGTAAGTCAATCCGTCGGTAAACGGCAAGTTACTGTTAACGCGAGAAATTCATCCCCAAGTCAACGCATCCTTGTCAAATCCTTCACGTTGCGCGCGCACGACGCAAAAGCGCTGGCCGGATGGCGCCCGCATGACCACCCAACGCTCCAGCCGCTTGTCGACCGTCGCCCCGAGCTTCTCCAGCCGCGCGACCTCGGCGGGGATATCGTCGGTCTCGATGTCGATATGGACGCGGCTCTCATGGCTAACGCGCTGGACCTGAATGCTGATCTGGTCCGGCCGATCTTCGAGCATGACATAATCGCCGCGAGTGCCCGGGTGATCGGGATTCACGGAGCGGCCGAGCGCCCCGGCCCAGAACTGCGCCGCGTTCTGAATGTCGTCGACGTTGCAGTCGATCAGGATGCCGTTGATGCGCGAACGATGCGTCACGCTGCTACTCCCACTCGATCGTACCCGGCGGCTTCGAGGTATAGTCGAAAACCACCCGATTGATGCCGTTCACCTCGTTGACGATGCGCGTCGCGACCCGGCTCAGGAAAGCGGCGTCGAAGGGGTAGATATCCGCTGTCATGCCATCGAGCGAGGTCACCGCGCGCAGGCCGCAGACATAATCGTACGTCCGATAGTCGCCCATCACGCCGACCGTCCGCACCGGCAGAAGAACCGCGAACGCCTGCCAGATGGCATCGTAGAGCCCAGCGTTGCGGATCTCTTCGAGATAGATCGTATCGGCTTTGCGCAGGATGTCGCACTTCTCGCGGCTGACCTCCCCGGGAATACGGATGGCAAGGCCCGGCCCCGGGAAAGGATGGCGGCCGACGAAGGCTTCGGGGAGACCGAGCTCGCGGCCAAGCACACGGACCTCGTCCTTGAACAGCTCCCGCAGCGGCTCGACCAGCTTCATGTTCATGCGCTCGGGCAGCCCGCCGACATTGTGGTGGCTCTTGATCGTCACGGACGGGCCGCCGGTGAAGCTGACGCTTTCGATGACGTCGGGGTAGAGCGTGCCCTGGGCAAGGAAGTCGGCGCCGCCGATCTTCTTCGCTTCGGCCTCGAAGACATTGATGAACTCGGCGCCGATGAATTTGCGCTTCTTCTCAGGGTCGGTGATGCCCTTGAGCCCGCCGAGGAAGTCCGCGCTAGCATCCACGTGGACGAGCGGAATGTTGTAGCTGTTGCGGAACAGCGAGACGACCTGCTCGGCCTCACCGGCGCGCATCAGGCCGTGGTCGACAAAGACGCAGGTCAACTGCTCACCGATCGCCTCGTGGATGAGGACCGCGGCAACCGCGCTGTCGACCCCGCCCGAGAGGCCGCAGATCACCCTGCCCTTGCCGACTTGTTCGCGGATGTCGGCGATCTTAGCGTCGCGGAAGCTCGCCATCGTCCAGTCACCCGCGCAGCCGCAGATGTGGCGCGCGAAATTGGCGAGCAGCTTTCCACCGTCAGGGGTGTGCACGACCTCAGGATGGAACATCGTCGAATAGAAGCGCCGCGCCTCGTCGGTGGCGATGGCGTAGGGTGCGCCTTCTGACCTGGCCACGATTTTGAAGCCGTCGGGAAGCTGCTCGACGCGGTCGCCGTGGCTCATCCACACCTGATGGGACTGGCCGACGTCCCACAGCCCGTCGAACAGCGCGCTATGATCGATGATATCGATGAAGGCCCGGCCGAACTCGCGGTTATCGCCCGGTGCGACGACCCCGCCCAGCTGGTGCGCCATCGTCTGCTGGCCGTAGCAGATGCCGAGAATCGGCAACCCGCGGTCGAAGAAGTGCTGGGGAGCGCGGGGGCTGTCTTCCCACATCACCGAGCTCGGCCCGCCGGACAGGATGATGCCTTTGGGCTGGAGCCGCTCGAACGCTTCGTCGGCGGCATTGAACGGGACGATCTCGGAATAGACGCCGGCCTCGCGAATGCGCCGGGCGATCAGCTGCGTCACCTGGCTGCCGAAGTCGACGATAAGAATAGATTCAGTGGGCTGGACCGTCATGGCGGGCGGATAGGGAGCGTGCGGCCCAAACGCAATGCGCCGGAGCATCGCTGCCCCGGCGCATCGTTCCGAAAAGCTAGGTCCGCTTAGTAGCGGCGGTAGCCGTACTGCGAATAGTCCTGGTTATACGGCGTGTAGGTACCATTGTAGGTGTCCTGAGAGCCGTAGGTGCCCTGATAGCCGTAATTGGCCTGGGCACGGTTGATGTCGACGCTGCGGACGTAGCCGCGATAATCGACACGGCACCGCCAGGTCAGGTCAACCTGCGCCTGGTTGTTGTAGGCATTGTTGTAGCCGTAGTGGCCACTGTTAGCGACGCCGCGAACAACCACCTCGCCGTTCGAACGCGGTTCGACCCGGCTGATGCCGAGCACCCGTGCGCCAGTGTTGGCGTAACCATTGTAGCCATAGCCGCTGTTGTAGCCGTTGTAGCCGCTAAGGCGCCCCTGGACGGCCGCGGCACACTGGTTGACCGCAACCTGGCTGTTGGCGCCGTAATTGCCGTATCCATTGCCCAGCACGCCGTTCAGCACCTGGCCGACGACATTGCCGCCGTAGGCGTTGCCGTAGCCCGAATAGGGGGAGCCCTGATAATATTGCGCCGAGGCGGGCGCGGCAGCGGCAACAGCCGCGATCGCGACGCTCCCTGCCAGAATTTTCGTGATTGCCCTCATGACCCTGTACTCCTTGAACTCTCTCGTTCCAGCTCGCTCATGCGATCAAACGCATGACAGCCCATTGCGGGTCTATGCGTAGGGGATTGCACCAGCGCTGAACCGCTTGTTTGCTGCCGTTCAGCCGTCGGCGAAGGGCACTTCGGCCCAGTGCCGGAGTTTGCGATGGCGGTTCCAGAGTTCCATCGGCCCGGGCTCTCGCCAGCCCTCAGCGATTGCGATCGCAGCCTCGTCATTTTCCGCTTCGAACTCGCGGTAATGATCGATGTGCCCGCTGAACGGGTGCATGAAATAGAGGCGGTAGTAAATCATCCCCCCACAACCCTCCGGGTCGCGGCAAAGGTTATACCACTGACCGGCCCATTCGCCGAGTCCGACCCACCGCAAAACAAAAGGCGCCAACTGCGAACAGCGACGCCTTTCGTTTACTCAAAAAGAGCTGATTTTAGAGGTGTCAGGCGGCCTCGAACTCGTTCTCGGTCATGACCGGGCCCGAATCTTGGCCCTTGGCGCTGACGTCGCGATCGACAAATTCGATGACGGCGATTGGCGAGGCGTCGGAGATGCGGATACCAGCCTTGATGACGCGCGTGTAGCCGCCGTCACGGCCCGCGTAGCGCGGGGCGATGACGTCGAACAGCTTGGTCAGCTGGGCGTCGTCCATCAGGCGCGACTGCGCGAGACGGCGGTTGCTGAGGCCGCCACGCTTGGCGAGCGTCACCAGCTTCTCGACGTAAGGCCGAAGCTCCTTCGCCTTGGCGACGGTGGTGGTTATCTGCTCATGCTTGATCAGCGCGGCCGCCATGTTGCGGAACAGGGCCGCCCGGTGGCTCGAGGTGCGCTGAAGCTTACGGCCGCCAACACGATGGCGCATAGGTCATTCCTTTCGTTCGTCGGGGGACCGTGTGAGGTATCCCCAGCCACGCAGCACTTCGGGTGGCTGCGCAAAACCCAGATTTCAGGTGAGCGGCGGCCTCAAGCGGAAAAGTCGGCCTTAGTCAACCTTTCCGCCCAATCGTGCTCCGCGCCAACCGAACGACGAGCATCGACAAATGGCGATGGCTGGAGCGGTGATAGACCGACCCGGTCTCCAGCTCTCGGCATAGCCGCCGGTGAGCCTCGCCGAGGTTGTGATACGGCACGCCCGGAAGCAGGTGGTGGAGCGC
>Ga0070671_100000425_pt1 | contig 29406 bp, 29 predicted proteins | sample KBSS73metaG_FD_65341 | JGI IMG/M metagenome (GOLD analysis project Ga0070671, IMG submission 65341) | Switchgrass rhizosphere microbial communities from Kellogg Biological Station, Michigan, USA - KBS S7-3 metaG | ecosystem: Host-associated > Plants > Roots > Rhizosphere > Soil ...
GCGTATTCCGCGTCGAAGGGCGGCGTGGTCGGCATGACGCTTCCGATCGCCCGCGACCTGTCGGCGGTCGGCATCCGCGTCAACACGATCGCGCCAGGTCTGATCGACACGCCGATCTACGGGCGCGGCGAGGGCGCCAAGGCGTTCAAGGCGCGGCTGGGCGAGAGTGTCCTGTTCCCCCACCGGCTCGGCACGGCCGACGAGCTGGCGCGGATGGTGGTCGAGTTGGTGGAGAACGACTACATGAACGGCGAGACGATCCGGGTCGACGGCGGCGTCCGTCTGCCGCCGAAGTGAGGAGCGAGCGTGACTGACGAGGCGCTGGACGTCGAGCTGGTGCAACGAGCCGCCGCGTTCGCGGCGGACGATGGCGAGTTCCGGATGAACGCCGGTGGGTGGACGGGTTCCGTCGAGCTCGTCGGCGACGGCGGATCGGTCACGATCGAGCTGGCCGGCGGCGCCGTCAGCGGCGTACAGCCGGGTCCGTCTGCGGCGGAACCCGATGTCGACCACGTCCGGATCACGGGCACGACCGAGCAGTGGAAGCACCTGCTCAGCGCCGTGCCCCCGCCGCCGTTCACCGACGTGTTCGGGGCGCAGTTCGTCGGCGTACGCGTCGAGGCTGGACCGCTGTCTGCGACACGCCACCTGGCGGTCCGACGGTTGAACGAACTGCTGCGCCACGCCGCCAACGGCACCGATCCGGCTCCCGCCGTCGTGGCGACGACGAGTCGCCACGGCCAGCTTGACGCGGCCGTCGGCCGGTACGCGCACCTCGACCTCGAAGGTGTCGTCCACCGCGTCTACTTCGAAGAGGCGGGGGCCGGTATCCCGCTGCTGTGCCAGCACACGGCTGGCGCCGACTCCCGCCAGTGGCGCCACTTCCTCGAGGACGAGCGCGTCACCAACCGGTTCCGCGTGATCGCCTACGACCTGCCGTACCACGGTCGGTCCCTTCCACCGGAGAGTCGTGCTTGGTGGACCGATCCGTACGTCCTCACCACCGCCTTCGCCATGTCCGTGCCGTTGGCGTTGGCCGACGCGCTGTCGCTCGACCGGCCGGTGTTCATAGGTGCCTCGGTCGGTGGCATGTTGGCCCTCGATCTCGCCCGATACCACCCCAACCGATTCCGAGCGGTGATCGCGTGCGAGGCGGCGCTCAAGCTCGGCCCCGACGAGCAACAGGTTCCGGACGGCGCCGGGCTCGAGATGGACATCGAGACGGACCCGGCGTCGCACGCGGCGTCGATGATGTCGTGGATGGCCGCGACGGCACCCGACGCGCGCAAGCACGAGACCCGTCTGCACTACGCCCAGGGCGCACCTGGCGTCTTTCCGGGCGACATCCACTACTTCGCCATGGATCACGACCTGCGGGGCGAAGCCGACCTGATCGACACCGCGACGTGCCCCGTCCATCTCCTCACGGGCGAGTACGACTTCGTGACGCTCCCGGCATCGCACGAGGCGGCGGAGCGGATCGCCGGTGCGACGTTCGCAGTGATGCCCGGGCTCGGCCACTTTCCCATGTCCGAGGATCCCGAGCGCTTCGCCGAGTACGTGCTGCCGATCCTCGACGGCATCGCCGGGACACCCTGAGCATGCGGCTCGGTGCCATCCTCCCCGTCAACTCACCCACCGGCGGACATCTCTCGCCGCACGACATCGCGGCGGGTGCCGAGTCGATGGAGCGCCTCGGGTACGCGTCGGTGTGGGTATTCGACGGTGTAGGTCGGGGCTTCGTGATCCCCGATCCCCTGCTGGCCCTGACCGTGGCGGCGACGGTCACGTCACGAGTCGAGCTCGGCACCGGCGTGCTGCAGCTACCGCTCCGCGGCACGGTCGACACCGCGTACCGCGTGCTCACGCTCCACCACTTGTCGGCCGGTCGCCTCCTGCTCGGCGTCGGTCCCGGATCGACCCGCGCCGACTTCGATGCCTTCGGCGTCCCGTACGAGGAACGCTTCGCTCGATTCGACGCCGAGCTCCCGCGACTGCGCGAACTGCTCCGCACCGGTCGCGACGTCTCGGGCGACATCGATCTCACGCCGTGGCCGACCGCGCTGGGTGGGCCACCGGTGCTGCTCGCCGGCTGGCGGGGTTCGTGGGTCGAGCGCGCCGCCAAAGAGGCGGACGGCTGGGTCGCGTCAGCCGCCCACAACGACGACGCCACGCTCGCCGATGCGCTGGCCCGCTACCGCGACGCCGGCGGCTCCCGCGCCGTCGTCACGAACGTGCGCGTCGAGCGCGACATCGCACCGGCCGTCGAACGGCTGCACCGGCTCCGCGACCTCGGCTTCGACGACGGCGTCGTGCTCGTGATCCGCCCGAGCGAGGATCGACTGGCGGCGCTGGCCGAGGCGATGTCGTGCGCGACCTGATCGATCGGCTGTGGAAGCGGTACGGCGCGCTGACCGTCGACGACCTCCCTTCTCCCGTGCGCACGGTTGCCTGCCAGTGCGTCCTCGACTGGTGGGGCTGCGCACTCGCCGGTAGCCGCGAGCCCGCCGCCCGTCTCGTGCTGGAGGAGGTCGGCGACGTCGCCGGGCCGGCGACGGTGGTCGGCACCGACCGTCGGCTCGGCGTCCTCCAGGCCGCGCTCGTCAACGGCACTGCGGGCCATGCGCTCGACTTCGACGACGCCAGCACGGTGATGGGTGGGCACGCCACCGTGCCCGTGCTGCCCGCGGTGCTCGCGCTGGCCGAGGAACGGGGTGCGCCAGGTGCCGAGCTCCTCGCCGCGTTCGTGGCGGGGGTCGAGGTCGAGACGCGTCTCGGCGTCGCCATCGGGCCGTCGCACTACGCCAAGGGTTGGCACGTCACGTCGACGATCGGCGTGCTCGGCGCCGCCGCCGCCGCCAGCCGGCTGCTCGGCCTCGACGCCGACGATGCCGCCCACGCCCTCGGCCTCGCCGCCTCGCAGTCGAGCGGGTTGAAGGCAAACTTCGGGACGATGACGAAGCCGTTCCACGCCGGCCATGCCGCCGAACGCGGACTGCTGGCCGCGCGGCTCGCGGCGCGAGGGTTCACGGCCGACACCGACGCGCTCGGCGATCGTCAAGGTCTCGCGCACGCGGCCGGCGATGGCACGCTGCGACTCGAGCGGGTCGGCCGCCACGAGGACGACTGGCTCATCCTCCAGACGCTCTTCAAGTACCACGCCGCCTGCTACCTCACCCACGCCGCCATCGAAGCGTCGAGCGAGCTCCGGTGGCGCCACGATCATCGCAACGTCGACGAGGTGATCGTGACCGTGCATCCGGCCGTGCTCGACGTGTGCGCGATCCCACGTCCCACCACTGGTCTCGAGGCGAAGTTCAGCCTCGCCGCCACCACCGCGTTCGCGCTCGTCGGCATCGACACCACCGACACGGCCACGTTCGATGACCACCGCGTCGCCGATCCGGACGTGCAGCGACTCGTGGCCGCCACCCGCGTCGAGACCGATTCGTCGCTTATGACGACACAGGCCCGTGTACGGGTCGCGACGCGCGACGGTGACGACGAGGCGTCGTTCGACACCGGCGTGCCCGCGACGGACCTGGCCGTGCAGGGCGAGCGCCTGCACGCGAAGTTCCTCCACCTCACCGAACCCATCGTCGGCAGCGACGCCTCGGCGCGGTTGGCCGCGGCAATCGCCGACCTCGCCGCCGTCGAGCACGTCGGCTCCCTCCATCGAAAGGACGGCTGAACGCCATGGAGTACGTGAACCTCGGCGCGACGGGACTACGTGTCTCACGTGTGTGCCTCGGCTGCATGAGCTACGGCGTGTCGACGCGCGGCCAGCACACCTGGACGCTCGACGAGGACGCCAGCCGGCCGTTCATCGCCAAGGCGCTCGAGTCCGGCATCAACTTCTTCGACACCGCCAACGCCTACTCCGACGGCACGAGCGAGGAGATCCTCGGCCGGGCGATCGCCGACATGGTGCCCCGCGACGAGGTCGTGATCGCCACGAAGGTGTTCGGAACGATGCGTCCGGACCCGAACGGGAGCGGCCTCTCCCGCAAGGCGATCATGACCGAGATCGACGCCAGCCTGCGACGCCTCGGCACCGACTACGTCGACCTGTACCAGATCCACCGCTGGGACTACGCCACGCCGATCGCCGAGACGATGGAAGCCCTCCACGACGTCGTGAAGGCAGGGAAGGCGCGCTACATCGGCGCGTCGTCGATGTACGCGTGGCAGTTCGCCAAGGCGCTGTTCACCGCCGACCTGCACGGCTGGACGCGGTTCGTGAGCATGCAGAACCACTACAACCTGATCTATCGGGAGGAGGAGCGCGAGATGCTCCCGCTGTGCGCCGATCAAGGGATCGGCGTCATCCCGTGGAGCCCCCTGGCCCGCGGTCGGCTCACGCGCGACTGGGACGAGACGACCGCCCGCACCGAGACGGACGGGTTCGGCCGCACGCTCTACGGCGCGCCGTCGGATCCCAAGGTGGCCGAGCAGGTCGCCGCCATCGCCGACGCCCGAGGCGTGCCGCGAGCCCAGGTGGCCTTGGCGTGGGTGCTGTCGAAGGCCACGGTGACCGCGCCGATCGTCGGCGCCACCAAGCCGCACCACCTCGACGACGCCGTCGCCGCGGTCACGCTCTCGCTCACCGACGAGGAGATCGCCCGCCTCGAGGCGCCCTACGAGCCGCACGACATCGCCGGGATCCGCTAGGCGAGTCTCGGATCCTGGGTCCAGAAAACTTGTCGGTGATCAAGCAAGTACCTAGACTCGGGTCGTGCCCATCCCTGACTTCGCCGACTTCCCCGTCGCGCGGAAGGGCCGGTCGTTCGAGGCATTCGAGGTCGGCGCGGTGCTCACGCATCACTGGGGCCGGACGCTGACCGAGGCCGACAACGCGCTCTTCTCGACGGCCACCTGCAACTGGAATCCGATGCACCTGAACGCCGAGTTCGCGCGCGCCCACGGACATCAGGACGTCGTCGTGAACCCGATGCTCGTGCTGTGCACGGTGGTCGGACTGTCCGTCGAGGATCTCAGCGAGATCGGCGGGCCCTTCCTCGGCATGGAGGACTGCACGTTCCACCGGCCCGTCCACCCCGGCGACACGCTCACCGCTCGCTCCACCGTCGTCGAAGTACGCGAATCGGAGAGCCGGCCGAACGTCGGCATCGTCACGTGGCACACCGAAGGTCACAACCAACGCGGCGAGCTCGTCGTCGACTACCGCCGCACGAACCTCGTCGCCAAGCAGCGGAAGCAGGCGCAGCATGCCTAGGAAGCTCATCGATCCCCGCTCGCCGATCCCCGCGTCGTACCGGAGCGAAGATCGCGTCGCCATCCAGCAACTCGCCCGCGACTTCGCGATGAACCGGGTGCTGCCGATCGCCAACGAGCTCGACCCCGAGCACGGCATGATCCCGGACTCGCTCCGCAAGGAGATGGGCGAGCTCGGCTTCTTCGGCATCATGATCCCGGAGAAGTACGAGGGCCTCGGGCTGGGCGTGTTCGAGTACGCGCTCGTCACCGAAGAGCTGTCCCGAGCGTGGATGAGTGTGGCCAGCATCATCGCCCGCGCCGCGCTCGCTGCCCGGTTCAAGCCCGACGTGCGGGCTCGGCTGCTGCCGCGAGCCGCACGGGGCGAGTGGCTCGGCGCGTTCGCGATGTCCGAACCCGACGCCGGCTCGGACGTGGCATCGGTGCGGATGCGCGCTGACAAGGTCGACGGCGGCTACCTCCTCAACGGCCAGAAGATGTGGTGCACGTTCGCCGACCAGGCCGACTGCATCGTCGTCGTCGCCCGTACCAAGCCGTACGACCCGCAGCGCCGGCACTCCGGCATCCGGCACATCGCGGTGGAGAAGGAGCCGGGCTCGTTCCCGGCGGGCGTGTCGGGCAACCCGATCCGCAAGATCGGCTACCACGGCTGGCACACCTGGGACCTGTCGTTCGTCGACTGCTTCGTGCCCGACGACGCGCTTCTCGGCAGCGAGGGGGCGGCGTCGAGCGACGACGAAACCGAAGGGTTCCGCCGCACCGCGGGCGGCATGACGGTGCCCCGTATCCACACTGCCGCGCGCGCCATCGGCCTCGCCCGCGGCGCGCTCGAGGACTCGATCACCTACGTGCAGCAGCGGCACCAGTTCGACCGGCCGATCGGCGACTTCCAGGCGATCCGCTTCAAGATCGCGTGGATGGCCTCGGAGATCGAGGCGTGTCGCGCCCTCATGTACCAGGTGGCCGACAACGCCGATCACGGCGACGACGTCGACATGCAAGCGGCGATGGTGAAGTACCTCGCGTCCGAGATGGCCGAGCGGGTGACGTCCGAGGGCATCCAGATCCACGGCGGCGCCGGGTACACCACGGACTTCCCCGTCGAGCGCTACTGGCGCGACGCGCGGCTCACCAAGATCTTCGAGGGGACCTCGGAGATCATGCAGCGCATCGTGTCCGACGCCCTCCTCCCCTCCTCCGGTCTGCGATGAAGGTCTCCGAGCTCACCGGGCCCACCGGCTACGTCGAGGACTTCACGCCGGGACAGCGGATCCGCCACTTCCGCGGGGCGACCATCGACGAGGTCGAGAACAACTACCTGTCGAAGCAGGTGATGAACACGGCGCAGGTCCACTGGAACGAGCACGCCACGGCCGGCTCCCCGCTCGGTGAGGGTCGCCTCGTGTTCGGACTCCTCACTGGCTCGATGGTCGTCGGGCTCGCCAGCCAGGACACCGCTGAGCAGGCGATCGCCGAGCTCGGGCTCGACGGTGTGCGGTTCACCAAGCCGGTGCACCACGGCGACACCATCTACGCCTACACCGAGGTGCTCTCGGTCGACGACGCCGACCGTGACGACGCCGGCGTCGTGCGCTTCAAGCACTGGGGTGTGAATCAAGACGGTGCCGTGGTGTGCGAGCTCGAGCGTCGAGTGCTGCTCAAGCGCCGCAGTCATTGGGGCGACCGTTGACGGTCGACCACACCACCGCGCATGAGCTGGCCGCGCCGATGCGAGCCGAACGCGGCGGACCGCTCACCGACGTGCGGGTCATCGACTTCACCCGTGCGCTGGCCGGGCCCTTCTGCACGATGATCCTCGCCGACATGGGGGCCGACGTCATCAAGGTCGAGACCGGCGCCGCCGGCGACACGGTCCGGCTGCTCGGTCCGCACACCGAGGTCGACAGCGAGCACCACTTCGGCGGCTACTTCGCCAGCGTCAACCGCAACAAGCGCAGCATCGCCGTCGACCTGAACGACCCCGACGCGCTCGAGCGCATCCGCCGGCTGATCGACGGGGCCGACGTGGTCGTCGAGAACTTCCGCCCCGGTGTGATGGAAGGTCTCGGTCTCTCGTACGAGGAGCTGCGGTCGCGGAACCCGAAGCTCGTCTACGCCGCCATCCGCGGCTTCGGCGACCCGAGGACCGGCGAGAGCCCGTACGCCGACTGGCCGGCGTACGACATCGTCGCCCAGGCGATGGGCGGCATCGTCAGCTACACGGGCACCATCGAAGGCGAGCAGGTCGCGTGCGGACCGAGCATCGGTGATCTGTACCCCGCCACGATGGCCGTCGTCGGTGTGCTCGGCGCGCTGCACCACGCTCGCCGCACCGGCGAAGGTCAGTTCGTCGACGTGGGCATGCTCGACTCGGTCATCGCGCTGTGCGAGTCCATGACGTGGAGATGGACCTACACCGGCGAGGTCCAGGCGCCCCGCGGAACGCAGCATCCGTCACTGTGCCCGTTCGAGATCTACGCCACCGGCGACGGCTCAGTCGCCATCGCCGCGCCCAACGACCGGCACTGGTGGGCGCTCTGCGAGATCGTCGGCCGTCCCGAGCTCAAGGACGACGAGCGCACGCGGAGCGCCCGCCGCCGCGTGATCCACCGCGAGCTCGTGCGCGAGGCGATCGAGGCCTGGACCACCGCCCGGACCACCAAGGAGGTCGTCGAGGTGCTGGCCGGCCAGGTGCCCGTCGGGCCGGTGCAGGCCGCCGCCGATCTCGTGGAGAGCCCCCACGTCAAAGCCCGCGAGATGTTGGTGGCGATCGAGCATCCCGGATCGGCTCGGCCGGTGATCACCCCGAACACGCCGCTGCGCTTCACCGAGACGCCGGGTGGCGTCTACCGGCGGGCGCCCCTGCTCGGTGAGCACACCGACGAGGTCCTCGGTGAGCTCGACGCCCGTGCCGAGTAGCGAGCTCCTCGCCGCCCGGTGCGCGGCCGACGGCGAGTTCCGCCTCGCCGCTCGCCACTGGACCGGCGGCCTCCGCCTCGAGATCGGCGAACGCACCGTCGCCTTGCGCATGGAAGACGGTGTCCCGACCGCGACCGACCCCGGAGACGGGCCAGGGGTCGTGACGCTGGCCGGTGCGGATGACGTGTGGGACCAGCTGCTGGCCGAGGTGCCGCCGCCGGGCGCGACGGACGTCGTTGCCGCGTTCGGTGCGGGTCTTCGGCCGAGCGGCGACGGACTCCTCTTGTGGCAGTACTACCCGGCGATCCAACGGGCAGTTGAGCTCCTTCGGCCGGCACCCGCAGCCGCGCCGGCGCCCACGGCGGCGACCGGCCCGACACGGAAGTTCGACAGCCCCGTCGGTCGGTACGTGCACCTCGACCTCGACGGCGTCGACCACCGCATCTACTTCGAGGAAGCCGGCGCGGGCATCCCGCTCCTGCTCCAGCACACCGCCGGCGCGCACGGCATCCAGTGGCGACACCTGTTCGAGTGCGCCGAGATCACCGACCACTTCCGCGTCATCGCCTACGACCTGCCCTTCCACGGCAAGTCGGTTCCACCGGTCGGCGTGCGCTGGTGGGAGCAGAGGTACCAGTTGACGTCCGAACGGGCCCGGGCCGTACCCGTGACCTTGGCCGCCGCGCTCGAGCTCGACCAGCCGGTGTTCATGGGCTGCTCGGTCGGCGGGCTGCTCGCCCTGGACCTCGCTCGCCACCACCCTGACGTGTTCCGCGCCGTCGTATCGCTCGAGGGCTCGCTCCGCATCGACGCCGACGTCCAGGCCATGGCCTGGTTGTGGCACCCCCAGGTGAGCAACGAGACGAAGGCGCGGCTGATGGAAGGTCTGATGTCGCCTACGTCACCCATCGAGTACCGCAAGGAGACGGCGCAGGTCTACGGCGCCGGTTGGCCCCCGCTGTTCGCCGGCGACCTGCACTACTACTTCGACGACCACGATCTCACCGCAGACGCGGGCGCGATCGACACCGCGCTCGTCGGCGTGCACATCCTCTCGGGCGAGTACGACCACAGCGCGCCGCCCTCGCATGGACGCGCCGCCCACGAAGCGATCGCGGGCTCGACGTTCGCCGAGATGCCGGGGATGGGGCACTTCCCCATGTCCGAGGATCCGGAGCGGTTCCTCGGCTTCGTGCTGCCCGTGCTTGAGTCGATCCGGACGCGCGGACGATGAGCGAGCCGGCCAGGAGCACGCAGGCCGAACGATCGGAGCGGTCGAAGACGGCCCTCCTCGAAGCAGCCGCCGACCTGATCGTGGAGTGCGGGTTCCCCGCGCTGACGCTCGCCGCGATCGGCGAGCGCGCCGGGTACTCGCGGGGCCACGTCAACTTCCACTTCGGCTCCAAGGACGCGTTGATCGATGCGCTCATCCGGCGCATCGTCGGGCGCTGGAGCCATCGGAACGTCCTGCCCCGGACCGAGGGCAAGCCGGGCCTCGACGGCGTGGTCGTCATCCTCGACGCCATCCGCGCGCAGGCCGAGCGCGATCCACGAGCGCTGCGGGTCCTCTACTCGCTCGTGTTCGAAGCCGTCGCGCCCCAGGATCCGTTGCGCGCCCGCTTCGCCACCTTCCATGCGACCATGCGCGACGACCTCGCCGCGCTCATCGCCCGTGGCATCGAGGACGGCACGATCCAGGCCGACGCCGACCCCGAGCTCGAGGCGGGCTTGCTCGTCGCCGCGCTGCGCGGCATTGGCTACCAGTGGCTCCTCGACCCGACGACGTTCGACCTGGTTGCCCACCTCGACCACCTGACGACCACCACCCGCGCCCGACTGGCCGGCAAGCAACGACGAGGGAAGCGATGACACGACCGCAACGGCTCCGACGCTCGGAGCTCTCCACGCCCGCAACGAGCCCGAAGATGATCGCCAAGGCCGCGGCCAGCGACGCCGACCTTGTGTTCCTCGACCTCGAGGACGCCGTCGCGCCGGCGCAGAAGGCCGGCGCACGAAAGAACATCGTCGACGGTCTCAACGACCTCGACTGGGGCAACACCATTCGCTCGTACCGCATCAACGGTGTGCACACGCCGTGGTGCCACGACGACGTCATCGAGGTCGTGACCGGCGCCGGCCCGAACATCGACGTGATCATCGTCCCGAAGATCAAAGGTCCGCGCGACGTCTGGTTCGTCGACGATCTCCTCACCCAGCTCGAGCGCAAGCTCGGTCTCGAGGAGGGACGCATCGGCATCGAGGTCCTCGTCGAGGAGGTCGAGGCGCTGGCGTGCGTCGAAGACGTGTGCCGGTCCAGCGATCGCCTCGAGGCCGTGATCCTGGGTGTGGGCGACCTCTCGGCCAGCCAGGGCATGCGCCTCGGCCACATCGGCGTCACCGACGGCGACCGCGCCCTGCGGTACCCGGGCGACGTCTGGCACTTCGCCCGCAACCGCATGATCGTCGCCGCCCGCGCTGCGGGGATCGACGCCATCGACGGGCCGTACGCGAACTTCACGAACCCCGACGGCTACGAGCGGAGCGCGGCATGGTTCTCGATGCTCGGCGGCGTCGGCAAGTGGTGCATCCACCCGAGTCAGGTGGCGATCGCCAACCGGGTGTTCGCCCCCACCGCCGAAGAGGTCGACGAGGCGCAGAAGGCAGTCGCCGCCGTCGCCGAAGCCGAAGCTCGCGGCGAAGGCGCCGCCAACTTCAACGGCATGATGATCGACGCCGCGACGACACGGCTGTTCCAGGTCACGCTCGACCGCGCCGCGGCCTGCGGTCTTCTGTGAGCACGCGGTACGGCCACTGGATCGACGGCGCGGATGTCGCACCGGCATCCGGCGAATGGATCGCATCGACCGCGCCCGGCACGGATGAGGTCGTGTGCGAGATCGGGCGGGGCAACCACGTCGACGTCGAGGCTGCCGTTGCCGCCGCGGCCGCGGCGTTCTCGGGCTGGCGCGACCGCAAGCCGATCGAGCGGGGGCGGGTCCTGCACGCGATCGCGACACGGCTGGGAGACGAGCTCGACCGCTTGAGCGCGCTCGAAGCAGCCGAGGCCGGCAAGGTGCCGAAGTTCACCCCGTTCGAGGTGAATGGTGCCGCCGGCTACTTCGAGTTCTACGCCGGGCTCGTGAACCTCCCTGCCGGTGAGGTCCTCGACCTCGGCCCGGGCTACCACAGCTACACCCGCCGTGAGCCGTTCGGGGTCGTCGGAGTCATCACACCGTGGAACTCGCCGGTGAACCAGGCCGCCCGGGCCGTCGCTCCCGCACTCGCGGCGGGCAACACCGTGGTGGTCAAGCCCTCGGAGTTCACGTCGGCCACCACCCTGGAGCTCGCCCGGCTGGCATCGGAGTGCGGCCTTCCGGACGGCGTGCTCAACGTCGTCACCGGCACCGGCGACGACGTCGGCCAGCCGCTCGTCGCCCATCCTCTGGTGCGCAAGGTCGCGTTCACGGGCTCGGTGCGCGCCGGCAAGCTCATCGGCGCGGTCGCGGCCGACCGCGTCATCCCGCTGACGCTCGAGCTCGGCGGCAAGTCGGCCAACATCGTGTTCGCCGACGCCGACCTCGCCGCCGCCGCGGTGGGCTCCGTGCGCGCGTTCACCGGCAACGCCGGCCAGGTGTGCACGGCCGGCACGCGACTGCTGGTGCAACGCGACATCCACGACGCGTTCGTGGACCAGCTGTGCCAGGCCGCGGCCAAGGTCACGCCCGGCGACCGTCTCGGTCAGCTCACCACCGAGGCGCAGTTCGAGAAGGTGCAGGCCCATCTCGCCCGCGCCGCCGCCGATGGTGCCGTCGCCGCGGTGGGCGGACGGGTAGCCGACCGCCCGGGCTGGTACATCGAGCCGACCGTCTTCACCGGCGTGACGAACGACATGGCCGTTGCCCGCGAGGAGATCTTCGGTCCCGTCGTCGCCGTCATCCCGTTCGCGGACGAGGACGACGCGGTGTCCATTGCCAACGACAGCGACTACGGGCTCGCGTCGGGGATCTGGACGAACGACTTGTCGCGCGCCCACCGGATCGCGGCACGTCTCGAAGCGGGTCAGGTGTACGTGAACGAGTGGCAGGCCGGCGTCATCGAGACACCACTCGGCGGCTACAAGCAGAGCGGCTACGGCCGCGAGAAGGGGCTGGAGGCCATGCACCACTACACGCAGCTGAAGTCCGTCACGGTGAAGCTCTGATGGCGCGCTTCGACGGGCGACGCGTCGTCGTGACCGGCGGCGCGTCAGGCTTCGGCGCGGCACTTGCCCGCGCGTTCGCCGACGAGGGAGCGTCCGTCGTCGTCGCCGATCTCGACGGTGAGGCGGCCAAGCGTGTCGCCGAGGACCTCCCGTCCGCGATCTCGTGCCGGGTCGACGTCACCGACGAGGGCGACAACGCGGCCATGGCCGCCGCCGCCGTCGAGGCGTGGGGCGGGATCGACGTCGTCTGCGCCAACGCCGGTGGTCCGCACCGAGGCAGCAACCTCATCGATCTCCCCACCGACGAGTTCGACCGCATGTTCGCGTTGAACGTGCGCAGCGTCTATTTCGCGGCCAAGCACTGCGTCCCCCACATGGCCACGGGCGGCTCCCTCGTGGCGACGGCGTCCATCGGCGGGAAGCGGCCCCGTCCCGGCATGACGGCGTACAACGCGGCCAAGGGCGCGGTGATCACGCTCGTGCGCGGGCTCGCGACCGAACTGGCGCCCGACATCCGCGTGAACGCCGTCGCCCCAGTGTCGGCCGCGACCGGCTTCGACAAGGCCGCCATCGGAATGGACACCATGCCCGAGAACCTCGAGAAGGCGATCGTCCGGGGCATCCCGATGGGGAGACGCGCCGAACCACGCGACGTCGCCAACGCGATCCTCTTCTTGGCGTCCGACGAGGCGTCCTTCCTCACTGGGGTCTGCATCGACGTCGACGGTGGTCGGTCGATCCAGTGATCCGGCTCGGCGTCAGCTATCCGCAGTCCGCGATCGGCGGCGCGCCGCAGACGCTGCACGACTTCGCGACCGCGGTCGAGGCCGACGGGTTCGACCACCTCGCGCTGTACGACCACGTGCTCGGCGCGGATCGCGCGACGTGGCCTGATCTCACGGGCCCGTGGCGCGCCGACGACGAGTTCGATGACGTGTTCGTGCTGCTCGGTTACCTCGCGGCGGTGACGTCGACCATCGAGCTCACCACGCAAGTGCTCGTGCTCCCCCAGCGCCAGACCGCCGTCGCCACCCGTCAGGCGGCGACCGCCGCGCAGCTCAGCCACGACCGCGTGCGGCTCGGCATCGGCGTCGGTTGGAACCCGGTCGAGTACCAGGCGCTCGGCACCGACTTCACGAACCGGGGTCGTCGCGTCGACGAGCAGCTCGAGGTGATGACCAGGCTGCTGACTGGCGACGTCGTGACGTACTCCGGCCGGTGGCACGAGCTCGATCACGTTGCGCTGAACCCCGTTCCTGCGCGACCCCTTCCGTTGTGGTTCGGTGGCACCGTCACCCAGGCGTTCGAGCGAGTGGCGAAGCACGGCGACGGTTGGATCACCTTGTACGACCGGCCCGGTGAGGTCGTCGAGCGGCGGCTCAACCGCTTGCGCGCCTGCGTCGAAGGGCAGGGCCGCGACCCGGCGACGATCGGCGTCGACGTGTGGCTCTCGATGGGCGACACCACCCCCGCCGCCTGGCGGGCCGAGGTGGAGGGCTGGCTGAAGCACGGCGTCACCCACCTCACGCTCAACACCGGCTTCCGATCGCTGCACCACCACCCGATCGGATCGAACGAGCTCGACGCCCACCTCGACGCCGTGCGTACCTTCCGCGACACCGTGGCCGACCTGCTGTGCGACTGATCCCGCTCGAGGTCGGCCGGCTCGACGCCGACCTCGAGGAGCTCATCGGGACGCCAGGGCGGCGCCTGCTGCCCGTGCCGAGCTGGCTCATCGAGCACCCGAAGGGCGTCGTGCTGTTCGACACCGGTCTGCACCAGGAGCTCCGCACCAGCCGAGCACGCCTGCACGGCGCGTTCAGCAGCAGCGGCGTGGAGCTACCGATCGGTGAGGACCTGACCGCCCGACTGGCGGGCCGCGGCTTCGCGCCGAGCGACGTCGCCATCGTGATCTTCAGCCACCTCCACTTCGACCACTGCGGCGGCACGGCCGAGCTCCCCGAGGCGCGGCTCCTGCTCCAGCGGGCCGAGTGGGAGGCGGGCCACCATCCCCGCCTCGTCGAGGCCGGCGTCTACAACCCCGACGACTTCGACCTCGGCCATGACCGCCAGCTGATCGACGGCGCCCACGACGTGTTCGGCGACGGTCGTGTCGTCTGCGTGCCGACGCCCGGCCACACCAAGGGCCACCAGTCGCTGCGCGTCGAGCTCGAGAGCGGACCCGTCGTGCTCACGGGCGACTGCGTGTACTTCGCGTCGATGCTCGACGACATGCGTATCCCGACGTTCGCGTACAACGCCGACATGCAACGCGAGTCCATGCGGATGCTGGCAGCACAGAGGGACGACGGATGCCGCCTGCTGTTCGGCCATGACATCGAGCAGTTCCGCGAACTGCCCGCCGACGGCCTTCGCTAGCCCGATTCGCCGGGGGTCAGCCAGGCGGAAGCTCGGTCATGGCCTCTTAGATGCGTTCGATGATCGTGACGTTCGCCTGTCCGCCGAGTTCGCACATCGCCTGCAACCCGTAGCGAGCGCTCGAGCGCTCGAGCTCGTGGAGAAGGCTCGTCATCAACCTCGCCCCGGTCGCACCGAGGGGATGGCCAAGAGCGATAGCGCCCCCGTTGACGTTGACGCGATCTGGGTCGGCCCCGAGTTCACGCGTCCAAGCCATCGGCACGGGGGCGAACGCCTCGTTGATCTCGATGCAGTCGATGTCGTCGATCGACAGGCCGCTCCGCTCCAGCGCTCGCCGCGTTGCCGGGATCGGCGCCGAGAGCATCATCACGGGGTCATCAGCGCGCACCGTCATGTTGTGGATCCGAGCGCGCGGCGTGAGACCGTGCAGGCGAAGCGCCGCCTCACTCACCACCAGGACGGCCGCCGCGCCATCCGAGAGCTGCGAAGCCATGGCGGCAGTGATCCGGCCGCCCTCGCGCAGGGGCTTCAACGAACCGATCTTGGCCGCGTCCGGCGGGCGCGGTCCCTCGTCCTGGTCGAGGTGCCCGGTGCCGCACATCTCGGCCGCGAACCGTCCGCTTGCCACGGCCTCGAGCGCACGTTCGTGGGAGCCGATGGCATACGCCTCCATGACGTCCCGGGTGAGTCCCCAACACTCGGCCATGAGCTCGGCGCCTCGGAACTGCGATACCTCCTGCCTCCCGTAGCGCTTCGTCCATCCCGCGCTGCCGCTGTAGGGATCCTCGAATCCGAAGGGGATGCCCGCCGCCACCGATGCCTGCAGCGGGATGGCCGACATGTGCTGGACGCCGCCGGCGACGACGACGTCCTGTACGCCGGCCATGATCGCCTGCGCGGCGAAGTGGATCGCTTGTTGCGAGGAGCCGCACTGCCGATCGATCGTCGTACCGGGCACGTGTTCGGGGAGGCCGGCTGCGAGCCAGCACGTCCGAGCGATGTCGCCGGCTTGACCGCCGATGGTGTCGAGGCAGCCGTAGATGACGTCGTCAACGGCTCCGGGGTCGATCCCGGTCCGGTCGATGAGCGCGAGCAGCGGCACCGCGCCGAGGTCGGCCGGATGCACCTGCGACCAGCCGCCACCGCGCTTCCCGACCGCGGTCCGACACGCATCGACGATGAAAGCATCAGCCACGGGGGATCCTCGAGAGGTCAAGATCGTGATCGGGCATGGGGCTAGCTCCTCATCGCTCGGAGGTACGCCCGCGTATCGAGTCTTTCGTCGCCCTCGAAGCGCGGCGTCTGGCGAGCAAATGCGTCGCGGATCTCCTCCCATCGTTCCTGGGCGAGCTCGACGACGGGCGGGTGCGTGAAGATGAAGAACTCGCCCCGCTCGACTGCCTCCGCCACCCGTGCGCCTACCTCGTCAGGACCGAGTCCGATCTCCGCACCCGGAAGCGGTCGCGGCCCTGGGGGCACCGCAGCGCCGCCGTAACGCTCATGACGGTTGCGGCGCGCCTGAGACAGATCGGTGTGGACGATGCCGGGACAGAGGACGCTCACACCGATGTGCTCGGGAAGCTCGTGGCGCAACACATCGCTCAGCCCGAGGATCGCGTGCTTGCTCGCGTTGTAGATCGCCGCGTTCGTGTGCGGCATCCCGAGGCTGTGCTCCGAGCCCGTGTTCACGATGTGGGCTGGCGTTCCCTGGTCGACGAAGCGGCGCCCGAACACGGCGCAGCCGTGGATCACGCCCATGACGTTCACGTCGAGGACCCAACGGGCGTCGGCTTCGGCGACGTCGATCAGCGCTCCGGGCGCGATGACGCCGGCGTTGTTGACGACGATGTCGGCGTGACCGAACTCCTGCCACGCGCATTCGGCAAGCGACTCGACCGACGCGCGGTCGGTGACGTCACAGGCGACCGCAATGGCGCGCGTCGTGCCGGACTGCAACTCGGCGGCGGCGGCGCTGGCGCGGTCCTCCTCGATGTCGGCGATGACGACGTGCGCACCTCGTGCAGCGAAGGCCCGGGCGATCCCCAGCCCGATGCCCGACGCCCCGCCGGTGACGACGGCGACCGTGCCCTCGATCCTCTCCACGTACGACCTCCTCAGTTGACGACTCAGCGCGCCGCGAGCACGCCGGCCGCCATCGTCTCGTCGGCGACGCGCGCGTCCTCTCGATCCGAGCCGGGGCTGACGCCGATCACCACGACCTTGTCGACACCGAGCTCGGCGATCTCCTCCAACCGATCGACGCAGGCGCCAGCGGGTCCGACGACCGCATAGCCGTCGACGAACTCGTCGCTCATCACCTCAGACTGCGCCGTCCCCGCCTGGGTGTGGCGGTTCGCGTCGTAGGCCCGGTGCACGGCGCCGAACACGGCTCGCTGGTCGTCGGTGACCGGTCCCCGCACCTCGCCGTGCATCACCGAGAACCGGGCGACGCTCGTGAGCGAGCCACGGGCCAGCCGCCGGGCCACGGCGACGTCCGGGTGGGCGACGACGTTCAGGAACGCGCCGATCCGCAGCGACGACGGGTCCCGGCCGGCGTCGGCACAGGCCTGGCGCGCGACGTCGATGCCCCACCGCAGGCGCGTCACGTCGGCGCCGACGGCGAGGAGGACCCGATCGGCGGATCGCGCCGCGGCGGCGATGACCTTCGGACCGCTCGCCGCGACTTCGACGGGCACGGACGGGTCGCCGGCCTGCCGCCACGTGAGCCGGCTACCGATCGGTGCCCCGGCAAGGCCCAGCACCTCGGCGGAGGGCGCCATGGCCTCGTGGAAGCCGAGGTCGTCGAACGGCACCTCGTCGCCGGCGAGATAGGTGCGCAACGCCCGGACGTAGCGCTCCAGGACGTCGACGGGCACGGGCGCTCGACCGAGATGGGCGAGCGCGGAATCGCCGCGGCCGATGCCGACGGCGACGCGCTCCCCGGCGATGACGGCCACACTCGCGGCCGCCGCGGCGGTGATCGCGGGGTGACGGGTCACGGGGTTGGTGACCGCCGTCCCGAGCTTGATCGCGGTGGTGCGAGCGGCTGCCGCCGTCAGCGCCACCCACGCATCGCCGGCGAGGCTCTGCGAGTCGGTGACGCCGACACCGTCCCACCCCTCCTGCTCCGCACGTTCGGCCCGTTCCGGCGCCGAGCGCGCCGACGAGGTGACCAGCGTCCACATCTCGAGTGCCTTCATCAGGCGATGGCGTCCCAGCGGTCCGGCACGGCCGGGAAGTGTATCCTGCATCCACTCAACGGACCCCTGGAGGACCGCCGTGCACGTTCGAGCCGCCGTCACCCGCGAGCCCAAGGGCACGTTCAGCTTCGAGGACCTCCAGCTCGATGACCCGCGGCCGGACGAGGTCCTCGTTCGTCTCGTCTCCGCCGGCATCTGCCACACCGACCTGTCGGCACGCGATGGTCACTTCGGCATGGCGCTGCCGGTCGTCCTCGGCCACGAAGGCGCCGGCGTGGTCGAGGCCGTCGGCGCCGGCGTGGCGGACCTGGCGCCAGGTGACCACGTGGTGTTGAGCCAGGCGTTCTGCGGGAAGTGCCGCACGTGCCTCGGCGGGCATCCGACGCAGTGCCCCGACGCCGCCCGGTTCTCCCTGTCGGGCGTCCGCCCGGATGGCTCCCACACCTTGCACGACAAGAGCGGAGCAACGGTCTCAGGATGCTTCGTCGGGCAGTCGTCGTTCGCGACGCACGCGCTCGCACGAGCCGTCAACGTCGTGAAGGTGCCCACCGATGCACCGCTCGAGCTCCTCGGGCCGCTGGGGTGCGGGGTGATGACCGGCGCCGGCGCGGTGATGCATGTCCTTCGCCCGCCGGCCGGGTCGACCATCGCCGTGTTCGGCGCCGGTGGCGTCGGGCTGAGCGCGGTCATGGCCGCGCACCTTGTCGGTTGCGCGACGATCATCTCGGTCGACACGAACGACGATCGCCTCGCGCTGGCGGCCGACCTCGGGGCGACGACCTGCATCAACCCGCTGCGGGACGACGGCGTTTCGACGATCGCCGGCTTGACCGGTGGGGGTGTGGACTATGCGGTCGAAGCGACCGGGCTCGCCGCCGTGGGCCCCCAGGCGACCCTTGCGACGCACACGAACGGGACGACCGTGCTGCTCGGCGCCCCGGCGTTCGGTTCCAGGTTCGAGATCGACTGGAGCGCCATCATGGGCGGACGAACCGTTCGAGGTGCGGTGGCCGGCGGCGGGGATCCGCACACCTTCATCCCTCGGGCGATCGAGCTGCATCGGCAGGGCCGCTTTCCGTTCGATCGCATGACGAAGCGCTACGACTTCGACGAGATCCAAGCAGCCGTCGTCGACATGGAATCCGGCGCGGTGGTCAAGCCGGTTCTGACATTCCCGTCGTGAACGAGGTCAGCCAGGCGGGAGCTGGGTCATGGCGTCGATGACCTCCTGGTGCAGCTCGAGGACGAAGTCCCGGCTGACGACGTTGGTCGGGATCACGAACCGGCCCGCCGCGACGCCGTCGAACGCGCGGCGGGCGACGTCATCGGGGTCCTGCCCGTAGTGGTCCAGCGTCTCGGCGATCTGCGGCGCGGATGCTGCATACGCCCGGAGCCGTTCGGTGCGCACGTAGCTCGGGCAGAGGATCGACACGGCGATCCCGTCCTCGGCGAGATCCCGCCGGACGGCGCCCGCCAGTCCGAGCACCGCGTGCTTCGACGTCGTGTACGCCGTCATCGGCGGCACGTACGGCGGCACGCCGAGCGAGTGCTCCGAACCGGTGATGAGCACGGCGGCACGACCCTGCTCGGCGCGCGCTCGTCGCACCGCGGGAAGGAAGGCCTGGATCGTGTTGAACACGCCGACGACGTTCACATCGAGGATGCCCCGGATGTCGTCGGTGGTCAGGCTGTCGACGGTGCCGCCCCCACCGACACCGGCGTTGGCGCACACGAGGTTCACGTGACCGTGCGACGCGGTGACCGCGTCGGCCAGGTCGCCGAGCGCCTGCCGATCGCGCACGTCGCACGTCGCGCCGCTCGCGACGCCACCGGACGCTTCGATCATCGCCACAGTCTCGGCTGGGTCGTCCATGTCGACGACGACGACGCGCGCGCCGCGGGCGGCTGCCTCTCGAGCGAGGCCGCGACCCACGCCCGTTCCTGCACCAGTGACGACAACGACGTCGTTCGTGAGGTCGCTCATTGCGTGACGCCGGTCGTCATCGGGAGACGGGCCAACGCGTTCATGAACACGCCGGGCACGCGCTCAGCGGGACCGGCGACCTCGAACGGGAACGCTCGGGCGGCGAGCTCCTCGAGAAGCACTCGCATCTCGAGTCGGGCGAGGTGGGCGCCGAGGCAGAAGTGCGGGCTCCCGGAGGCACCGAACGCCTGGTGACCGTTGGACGGTCGATCGAGGTCGAACTCGTGGGGCTTGCCGAAGATCTCCGGGTCGCGGTTGGCGGCGGCGTACCACATGGTCACGTACTGACCCGCACGGATCGTCTGGCCGCCCAGCTCGACATCCTCTGTCGCTGTCCTCGCCATCATGTTGACCGGCGTGATGAAGCGCAGCAGTTCCTCGACCGCCCGGCCGATCGCCCCGGCGTCGGTGGTCAGCCGATCGCGAACGTCCGGGCGCTCGGACAGCAGCAGCATGCTCTGCGCGATGAGCGTGTGCGTGGTCTCGAAGCCGGCCTGGGCCAACGTCAGGAACCACATGAGCAGCGTCGTATCGCTCAAGGGGCAGCCGGCGACGTCGGCCTCCAGGAGCAGCGACGCCACGTCGTCGGCGGGGCACGACCGCTTGGCGTCGTACAACGAGTTCGCGTAGCCCATGATCGCCAGGACCGCGCTGTTGAACCGTTCCTCGGCTTCGGGAGAGCCGTCACGTCCGAAAATCGACGAGGCCCAGCCGACGAGCTTGCCGTGGTCGGCTTCGGGGACACCGATCACTGATGCCACCACGCGGGCGGGTAGCTCGGCGGCGACCTTCTCCACCCAGTCGAACGAGTCGAGCGCCGTGATCTCTTCGATGATCGTCAGTGTGATGCTGCGGACGGTTGCCTCGAGGCTGGTCATCGCCTTGGGCGTGAACGACCGGTTGAGCGGCTTGCGGTGCTGGGTGTGATCGGGCGGGTCCCGGTACATGATGTTCTCGAAGAACGCCGGGTTGTCCGGCATGTGCCGCGGCGCGGCGAAGCCCTGCGCGTTCGTGAAACGCGCGGCGTCACGTGAGACGGTGAGCACGTCGGCGTACCGGGTGAGCGCCCAGAAGCCACCGTCGGGATCGTCGGCGTGCGGGTTCCAGTAGACGGGGGCCTCGGCTCGCAGACGGTCGAACACGTCGTGGGGCGGGCCGTCCCGGAACGACGCCGGGTCGAACAGGTCGATACCGTAATCAGACATCCTGGATGCAGCTTATCCGTGCGACGTGAAGGAGTTCGATGCGGCTCGGTGCCACCACCTTCCTGACCGACCGCTCAATCGAGCCCGTCGAGCTCGCGGTCGCGCTCGAGGAGCGCGGCTTCGATTCGCTGTGGATCGCCGAGCACACCCACATCCCGGTGAGCCGGCGCACGCCCTTTCCGGGCGGCGAGCCGCTGCCCGAGATGTACCGACGCGCCTATGACCCGATGGTGGCCCTGACCGCGGCGGCGATGGCGACGGAGCACCTCATGGTCACCGCCGTCTGCCTCGTCGCGCAGCACGATCCGATCGTGCTCGGGAAGCAGATCGCCTGCCTCGACCGCCTCTCGAACGGGCGGTTCTGGTTCGGCGTCGGCTTCGGCTGGAACGTCGACGAGATGGAGAACCACGGGATCGACCCTGCCGACCGATGGACGCTCGTCCGCGAGAAGGTCGGGGCGATGCGGGCACTCTGGCGGGACGACGAGGCCGGTTACGACGGCACGTTGGTCAAGGTCGCCCCGAGCTGGTGCTGGCCGAAGCCGACGACACCCTCGGGTCCTCCCGTGTTCCTCGGCGGCGCCGGTGGGCCGAGGATGAGGGAGCACCTCATCGACTACGCCGATGGATGGCTCCCGAACCACGTCGGACCCGATACGCCGGCGACGCTTGCTGCGCTGCGCGACGAAGCCACGAGGCGGGGACGCGACCCGGACACGATCCGCCTCATCGTTCCCGGGCCGGCCGACCCGAAGTTCCTCGAAGCACAAGCGTCCCTCGGCTGCGAACGAGTCCTGCTCCCGGTACCGGTCGCATCTCGAGAGGTCGTGCTTCCATATCTCGACCGCCACGCGGCGGTCGCCGCAGAGCTCAACGTTCGAGAGCGAGGATCGTGAGCGAACCAGCCCCCCGGCACGCCTGAAACATCGGCCGCTCCCGAGGTCACACCGGGAAGGTCACTCCCGTCAGCGCCTCCGAGACGGCCCACAGGCGCTGCTGAATGGCCACGTCGTAGGACTGCGCGCTGGAGGTGACCAGGCGCGGGTATCCCCTGATCTGGCCGGGCCCGCCGGGACCGTAGTACTGCCCACCGAGCACGTCGGGGTCGGTGGCAGCCCGCAGCGTGGGCAGCGCCCCCATGCTTGCCTTCTGGCCGATCAAGGGAGCGAAGGGGCGGGCAAGCAGGCGGAGAGCAGCCGGCAAGTTGCGGACGAGCTCGGTGTTGGCAAACCCAGGGTGAGCGGCGACGGCGATCGTGGTGCCAGTGGAGGTGAGCCGGCGCTGCAGCTCGTAGGTGAACAGCAGATTGGCAAGCTTGGACTGCCCGTAGGCCCCCACCCGGTCGTAGGACCGCTCCCACTGCAGGTCGTCGAACTGGATCCGCGCCCGGACCCGGTGGCCGACGCTGCTGACCGTCACCACGCGGGAGCCGGGCACCGGCAGCAGCCGGTCCAGCAGCAGCCCGGCGAGCGCAAAGTGCCCGAGGTGGTTGGTGCCGAACTGCAGCTCGAACCCGTCCCGGGTGGTCTGCCGGGGCGGGTACATCACGCCGGCGTTGTTGATCAGCAGATCGATCTTGGGGTGCTTGGCGCGCAACTCGCCTGCCGCAGCGCGGACGGACTCCAGGGACGTCAAGTCGAGTTCCACGACGGTGAGGTCGGTGCCCCGTGCGGCATCGGCGATGCGGGCGGCCGCTCGCTTGCCCTTTTCCACGTCCCGCACGGCCAGCACCACCGACGCCCCCCAGGCCGCCAGGGCCCGGGCCGTCTCGAATCCCAACCCGGTATTGGCCCCCGTGATGACCGCCACCCGGCCCTGCTGCCCGGGGACGTCGCCCTCGGTCCACTTCTCGCCCATGACTCTCCACTTGGCATCGGCCCCGGAGGACAGACCGACGGTCTCTTCCGACTGAAGGTAAAGAACCGTCGGTCTGTTGTCAAGAGACCGCTGGTCTGTACCATGGAGTCGTGACGTTCCAGCGAGCGCGGAGCGAGGAGCAACGGGAGGTCCGGCGCCGGGCGATTCTGGATGCCGCGGCGGCGATGCTCGACGAGATGCCGGTGAGCGAGGTGAGCCTCAACGAACTCAGCCGCCGCGTCGGCCTAGCGAAGTCAAACGTGCTGCGCTACTTCGAGTCCCGTGAGGCCGTGCTGCTCGAGCTGCTGGACCGTGCCTTCCGCGAGTGGGTGACGGAGGTGTCCGACGAGTTGTTCGCCGGAATCGACCCGCGGCGCCCGGCGAGGGAGCGTGGAGACAAGCTCGCCAACGTCTTCAGCCACTCCCTAGCGGGCCACACCGTGCTGTGCGACCTGCTCAGCGCGCAAGCCGGCGTCCTCGAGCACAACGTGTCCGTCGAGGTGGTCGTGCGCTACAAGCGGTCCGGCTACGACAGCCTCGCGACCTTGGCCGACGTCGTCCGCCGCCATGTACCCGAACTCGGCGAAGGCGCCTGGACGGTGTGCCTGATGGCCATGGTCATCGCCGGCGCGCTGTGGACCCACGGCCGGCCCTCCCCGAGCACGCTCGCCGCCTACCAAGCCGACCCCAGCCTCGCCGATCTCCGCCTCGATCTGCCCACCGCCCTCGAGAGCGCCCTCGCCACGCTGATCGCCGGCACACTGGCGCGATCCGGCCGGAGACCGCCCGTCCGGCCACGCCGGTCCTCCGCGGCGCGATAAGTCCGGCGATCAGGAGACATGGTTCGGGGTGGGTGGTCTTCCGGACGCGTCGACGCTTCGTTAGTCCAGTGACTGTTCCCGTCGCTGAGTCCCATTCATCCGTAGACGCGGACCGCTCCCGTCCACACACACCTTCCGGCCAGGTCGACAGCAGGACCGGTGCGACGCCGCCGATCTCCGGGGCAAGAACCAGCGCCCCCAACAAAGCAAGCGACAACGACGAGACAACCGAGCACTACTCACGCACGATGCACCAAGGCAACCGCACGTAACCCGAACACTCCGACGACCTACAGACTGGCAGGTCGCGCCGGGACCTGCGTTGGCCACATGAGATTTCGTCGCGACCGATAATTGCCGAATGCCTGACAGCCAGCCGTCTCGCCGCCCCGGTCGGCCTCGACAGTGGGCTAGCGAGGCCGAGCGCAAGCGCGCCTACCGGGCGCGCAAGGCGGCCGAACTCGCCGAGCCGCTGCAGCTGCGCGAGGCGTTGCGAGAGGCCGAGGCCGAAGCCGCACGGGCGCGCGGCGAGGCTGAAGCAGCCGCGCTCGACGTCGCGCGATGGCAACGGCGCGCCGCTGCTGCGGAGAAGACGTCGGGTCGCGCGCGTGCACAGGCAGCGCGCGCCCGAGCACGAGCCGAGCGCTCGACAGCCGAGCGTGATGAAGCCAGACGGCTACTTCGGCGCAAGCTCCAGCACGCACGCCACATCACCGGTGACGAGCGGGTGCGGGACGACGCCCCGACGCTCGTGGCGATCATCGCCGAGCTCTACAAGGAGCTCGAGCTCCTACGCCGGGAGAACCAGCGATTCCGGGCCGTCTTGCAGCTCCCGCCTGCCGAAGTCGACGCCTTCCGACGCAAGGCCGAACGGCTCGGCCGCCATTCCTGAGTGCCGAGGCAACCTTCGAGGCAACCCCAGTGCCTCATGCTGAAAGGTTGCCTCGGCGATTACGGCTCCACGAGCTGGACTTGGCATTGAGCACGTCGGCCATGCGCTGGAAGGTGCGAGCCGTTGGGCTCGTAGAGCTGAGCCGAGGTGAGTCCGTGCTTCTGCCGTAGCTCGATCACTTGAGCGCGATGTCGTAGGCGCGCTCGTGGACCTCGCGCCGCTTACGAGCAGCGGGCGACGGTTTCGACCGGCTTAGGACGCGATGAGATGGCGGACCGCCTGGCGCAGCTGCTTGGCGTTCGCGAGATCACTCCGCAGGCCGTGGCGCGCTTGGAGCGCGCCGTTCAGTGCGCCGATGACGACGGATCGCTCGGTATCCGCTTCGCGTCCTTCGTACTGCGCGAACCATGCCTCGACCTCGGACCAGCGCCAGAGCGGATTTCGCGTTGCATGACTCGCCGGCGCCGGGAAGTCGCCGGGGCCCCGCTGGCCCTTGATGAGCTGATCGACGTTCTGGCGACTGCGTTCTGTTCGCTCTGCGATCTCGGCTGCCCACACCAACTCGTCAGGGTCGATGTGGAGGACCTCGAACTCGTCGATGCTCTCGACCGCTTCGATCGCCGACGTGACCGCATCGACGAGCGACTCGGCTTCGCGGTCGAAGTCGGCGAACGTGAGGTCACCCTTGGTCGAGAACGTGGCGTCGTCGCAGCCCGCTTCGAACAGCGCGTCGAGCAGCTCGTCCGTCAGTGCGCCATGGATCGTCAGCTGGAAGTTGTGCTCACTCATCGCCAGCACCACCATGCGGGCAACGGTCGACCGCGCGCCGCAGCGCTCGTGCGTGGTTCTGCGGCACCCGCGGCGTCGAGAAGATCGACACCTGCGGGCAGTCGCCGGCGCACCTCATGACGCCCCACGCGTGAGCCGAGCCACCCTTGCTCTTCACCACCGTCCAACCGTTCTGCCGTGCATAGTCGAGCGCGGCATCGATGTCCTTGTTCGGGTGCCGATCACCCGGCACGTTGACACCTTACAACAGTATCGTTGACGTTTGTCAACGGGCTCACCGGACGAGGAGCTTGCCGATGACATCGGCCGCGTCGCGGTCGGCCTCGGGCAGGAACGCGGCGTAAACGTTGAGCGTCACGTTCGGGTTCTTGTGGCCGAGCCGGCCGGCGACGGTCCGAACGTCGACGCCGTTGGCGAGCAGCCGCGTCGCCACGAAGTGGCGGAGGTCATGAAGCCGCGCGTTCGGCACCCCAGCGCGCTTGGCGACGCGGGCGAATGCCTGCGTGACGAAGTCCGGCTTCCATGGCCGCGAGCCGTCGGGCTCGTCCGAGAACACGAACGCGTTGCCAGCCAACTCGGCGTCGCATGCCTTGGCGCGCTCGCCCAACTGCTCGTGATGGGCTCGCAGCACCTCCACGGTGCCGGCGTCGAGCGCGATGCGACGTGCAGCGTGCGTCTTGGTGTCCTTCTCGACCAGGCCCTCGAGCCCAGTGACGACACCCCGGCCGATCACCACGACGCCGGCGTGGAGATCGAGGTCGGACCAGCGCAGGGCGACGAGCTCGCTGCGCCGAGCGCCCGTCGAAGCGGCAACCAGGAGGTAGACGCCGAGGCCATGATCGATGTGCTCGGCGGCCTCGACGACCCGCAGCACCTCGGCGGGCGTCGGCGGCTGCAGCACCCGGTGGTCACGCTTGGGCGCCGTCGCGCTCGCCACCGGGTTGAGCGGCAGCCAGCCCCAGCGGACGGCTTGGGCCATCGCCCGGTGGAGGACGTTGTGGGCCCGCTGGACGGTGGCGGACGAGAGCGGCTTGCCCTTCCGGCCGCCTCGCTCACGGAGCGCGCGGTAGACGGCATCGACCTTGGCCGGCGTGAGCTTCCGGAGTGGGATGGTCCCGAGGTACGGCAGCAGGTGCGAATCGAGAACGACCCGGGTCGTCGCCACCGTGGAGGGGCTCAGCGCCTGCTTGGCGTGCTCGAACCACTGCTCGAGCGCCTCGCCCACGGTCATGGACGCGGTCGGCCGGGCCGTCGCGGCGCTCGACACCAGGGCTGCCAGCTCACGCTCGGCGTCCCGGCGGCCACCCCGGAAGGTCCGCGTGACGTACTGGGGGCGGCCGCTCAGCGGGTCACGGCCGACGAAGACCCGCAGCTCCCACGAGCCTTCGCTGCGCTGCCGCATCGAACCTCGCATGCCCATCTCCCCCGCCGGCGGTGATGGGCAGACGGTAGCAAGGTGATGGGCAATTGATGGGCAAATCGCTAATCCAGCGCCCTCCCGATCCGGCCTACGAGCCTCTGACCAGGACTTTCGTGGTGGAGGTGAGCGGATTCGAACCGCCGACTTCTACGTTGCGAACGTAGCGCTCTGCCAACTGAGCTACACCCCCGGAGGGACGGAGCAGCTTACCGCAGCGGGCTCAGCTCCCGGATTGCTGCAGCAGCAGGGTCGGCGCGGCGTTGTAGGCCGGGCCGGGCAGGTAGCGGACCTTGACGTCGCGCTCGGTGGCCAGGGCTTGGGCCCGCCAGAGCAGGGCGCAGTACGACAGGAACAGCACGTCGAGGACGCCGTGCAGGTAGAGCACCGGGCGCACGAGCAACCCGAGCGCCAGCGTGATCGCCATGGCGCCCAGCAACCGCACGAGGATCACCTGGCGGCGCCGGCGGACCTGCTCGCGGGTGGCTCGGTAGACGGACCGCTGGTAGGCCGAGCGGGTGAGGCTGGCGCCGGCGGAGAAGCCGGCGACCGGTCGGTGGCCGGTGACGGGCGGGGTGGTGCGCTCGAGCACGGACAGCTGGTTGCGGAACGCCCCGATCGAGTCGGCCGGCGTCTTCTCGGCCCGGGCGCGGACGACCTGGGGAACCAAGAACACGGCCCACACGATGGCGAGGATCAGCAGGACCACCAGCGACACGCTCCGTCCTCTGCTTTCTTGGCTCGGGACCGTACCGGGCGCTCCGGGCGCACCGGTGGATGGTCGGGCGGGCAAACGAACGATGTCGTTTGGACGACGAACGTTGCGTTTGTACTACGAGCCTGGGCCGGCGGCAAGCCGGACCCCGGGGGATCAGAGGGGGAGATCGGGATCGCGGCGGTAGGTGCCCTGACGCCCGCCGGTCTTCTCCCACAGCGTGAGCTGGCCGATCGACATCGTCCGGTCGGCCGACTTGCACATGTCGTAGATCGTCAGCGCCGCCACCGAGCACGCGGTGAGCGCCTCCATCTCGACGCCGGTGCGATCGACGGTCTCGACCTGCGCCTCGACCTCGATCCACGTGTCGTCGATCGTGAAGTTGACGTACACCGACCCGATCGTGAGCTGGTGGCACAGGGGGATGAGATCGGGCGTGCGCTTGGCCGCCTGGATGCCCGCGACCCTCGCCACCGCGAGCACGTCACCCTTGGTGACCGAGCCGCGTGCCACCAGGGCGGTCGTCTCGGGCTCCATGTACACCTTGCACCGGGCCATCGCCCGACGGTGCGTGGCTTCCTTGGGTGTGACGTCGACCATCCGGGCCCGGCCCAGTGGATCGAGGTGGGTCAGGCCACGGTCGGACATGGGGGCCGAGTCTACGCGAGGTGACGCAACGTCACCCGCCGATCTGCGACATCGACCGCGGCGGCTGCACGAACGTCACCGTGCCGATGCCGTGCCCCGCCCACTTGCCCGCCACGCACGCGGCCATGGCGTCGGCCAGCGCGTCGTCGGAGGCACCCGACCGCAGCAACGACCGCAGATCGGTCTCGTCCAGCGCGAAGAGGCACGCTCGCATGCGGCCCTCGGCGGTCAGGCGCACCCGGTCGCAGGTGGCGCAGAACGGCTCGGTCACGCTCGGGATGACGCCGACCCGGCCTCGCCCGTCGGCGTACGCCCACAGGGCCGCGGGCTCGTGCGAGCGGGCCACGGGCTCGAGTGGGAACACCTCATCGATGACGGTGACGATGCGCTCGCCCGGCACCACCGCCGCTCGCTCCCACGTGTGGCCGCCGTCGAGCGGCATGAACTCGATGAACCGGACCTCGACACCCCGCTCGCGTCCGAACCGGGCGAAGTCGACGATCTCGTCGTCGTTCACGCCTTCCATGCACACGACGTTGATCTTCACGGGGTCGAAGCCGACCTCGAGGGCGGCGTCGATGCCGTCGAGGACGTGGTCGAGCTCGTCCCGCCGGGTCAGCTCGATGAACCGGTCGCGCTGCAGCGAGTCGAGCGAGATGTTGACCCGCTGGAGCCCCGCCGCACGGAGGTCGGCCGCCTGCGACCGCAGCGTGGCGCCGTTCGTCGTCATCGACAGGTCGACGCCCAGCTTGGCCACGCGCTCGACCAGCACGGGCAGGTGGGCGCGCACGGTGGGCTCGCCGCCCGTCAGCCGGATGCTGTCGACGCCGAAGCGGTCGACGGCGAGCGTGGCCAGGCGCGTGATCTCCTCGAACGTGAGGATCTCGTCGCGGGGCACCCACGGCATGCCTTCCTCCGGCATGCAGTACGTGCAGCGGAAGTTGCAGCGGTCGGTGACCGAGATCCGCAGGTCGCGATGGACGCGCCCGAAGGAGTCGATCAGCGGCTGCACCCCCACCACGCTAATGGTCTCGCTTCGCAAGCTGCGCTCGACTCCGGCTGCTCGCTGGCGCTCCCTACGCCGGGCCAATGGTCTCGCTTCGCAAGCTGCGCTCGACTCCGGCTGCTCGCTGGCGCTCCCTAC
>Ga0070671_100000427_pt1 | contig 29208 bp, 38 predicted proteins | sample KBSS73metaG_FD_65341 | JGI IMG/M metagenome (GOLD analysis project Ga0070671, IMG submission 65341) | Switchgrass rhizosphere microbial communities from Kellogg Biological Station, Michigan, USA - KBS S7-3 metaG | ecosystem: Host-associated > Plants > Roots > Rhizosphere > Soil ...
ACGAAAAAGCGTGCAACAACCCAACTCTGGGCACCATTCACCTTGCATCAGATCGCCGCCGTGTAGCAGATGTGAGATGTACTGCTCCGCAACGACATTTGTACGGTTTGACGGCGTAGTACTTTCCCTTCTTGCGTTTGGCCCGGCGCTGCATGTGTCTCATGACATTGCGGGCCTCGCCCTCGGTGACGAACCTCTCCTTATATGGAGTGGGGCAGTGCATCGCCGGATTGTCTGTCCCCACAGCTATCGCGGTGGTAATCATCGCGGTGTCCATCAGGCGACGGCGACCGAGCCGGGATTGCTGGCGGTGTCGGCTTGCGCGTCCCCGAGCGCGCTGAGTGCCTCGGACAACAGCCTGTGGACACCGGAAGTGATTCCCGTGCAGGAGCTCTCGATCTTCAGTGCACTCTTCTAGATGGAGCCAGCGGCCTTCTTGACGTCGTCGATCTTCTCCAGATGCGCGAGCGCCTCAGTCACTTTCTCCTCCGCAGTCTGCAGTTGGTCGGCTCCTCGGCGGCTCACAGCGGCCAGCGCAGCCGTCCGCAGGAGCATGACGACGGTGCGGACAAGGTCAGGTTCGTCGCTAGTCGGGTCAAGGGCGAGCACGATCCGCCGCGATCCGAGGATGCGGATCGACTGGCCGCCGTACTGTTCGCGGGTTCGGACGGGGCCGAGCGCTGCGCCGGCGTGCCGGTTGCGCTCGGCCTCGTCCACGGTGGCTGCGGTTTACGGGCTAAGAACGGTCCGTTCCGGAGTCGGGACGCCATACGACTTCGAGATCCGCCTCGTCGATGGTGACTAAGGCTTGGGTGACACCATCGGAGTCCGCGAACTCCACCAAATAGGCGGGGGGTACGTCCTGACGTTGGTAGTCGTTCACGACGGTTCCTTCCGAACCGGCGGGGAGGTCATGGTCCGGTAGAGGTCGCAGAAGTCGGACCACATCGAGGTCTTTGGGTTTCACGCCTCACTGTCTTTCATTTCTTCGTGGGAATCGCGGTCACCAAGCGCACGACCCCGTCGTCATTACGTATCCAGCCGAACAGCACATCGATAGTCTTGCCATTTGCTCCCGTGATCGGAATCACCTGGTTATATGTCGTGCCGAACTGAGTGACGCCCGTTTGTACCGCCTTGCTCTGGTCGAACATTATCTGTCTCACGAGGTCGGCGGCATTCTGTCGCGTGAATCCGAGCGCTTGATTGAACCAATCCGCCTTGGGTCCGCCCTTTACGTGGTCGGGATTCAACAGATACCCCTCCACTTTCCGCTTGATGCTCTCTTCCGAAAGGCTGAGCGCCTCGGCGCCTTCAATCGCGCCGCCACGTCCTGCCGTTTCGGCGGCGAAGATTGTGGGGCGCGCGGCGAGCAGCGGGCCGAGCTCAGACACTGACCGAGCCGCAGCACCAGCTGCACTGACCGCGGGCAACCCAGACAATTCGGCGGCTAAGCGGAATTCCCGGATGAGAGTGGCGATCCGCGCCCCCGTCGCGGTCAACCGTGAGACATCAACAACCTTCGAAACCGCTTCGCTTATGCCGGCGGTAAGCGGGACAAGGATGGCGGCAACAATCTCGGTGACCGCCACAGTGGCACCGAGGACGACCATTTCATGAATGATCTTTGAGTGTGCATCGTCTATTGCTTGTGCATAGGTTGAGCAGGCTCTGGCTGCTTCGTCGAATCCGTCTGCGACGCCGCTCATCTGATCGCGCACCATCGTGCAGTTCTTGATGAGGTTGGGGAATTCGGGTGACTTCTGGTCCATCAACGGTGCGAGGACACCCATCGAACTTGTCCCGCCGTTGACAAGCTGCGCCGCGGTGCGCAAGCCACGGCCTGCGGCTGTCCATGCGTCGGCCGCAGCTCGCAGTTTGTCCTGATGACCATTCGGCCAGAGCTCGCCCTCAACGTAAGCCGCGACCGTGTGCCACCACTCGGGAACGTCGCTGTGTCCGCCTTCTGCTGACGGAACGGTGGGCTTAGCAAACGGCGGCGCCCCCATCGCTGGCAGCTCGAGTACGTGTTCGTTGTTGATCGCCGACTGCCCATCGGCGTCGAGGTGGTTGACTCCGGTCGCGTACAGCAAGTCGTAACATTGCCCCGCGCCCTGCACGACCGCGGATGCGGCATCCATCGCAGCCGACGCAAGGGGGTCGTACTTCGGCGCCCATTCGTGCGCGCCCGCGTCCGTGCCCGCCATTCCAGCCGAGCTGGCCAACACCCCGGCGAGTCGGGTAAGTGCAGAGGATGCCGACGTGCGCACGCTGTTGTACACGCGAGCGGCGTCGAGAACGGCGTCGGGATCGACATCCTGAGTCACAGTTGCCGCCCGCAATTGGCCAGAGCGGCAACGACGGTCATGGCCACATCGCCAGGTTTACCTTGATGACGTCTGAGTAATTGCGATGCGCGACCTGTGCAGCGTCTCGCAACTCCGCAAGTGCCTCCCGCATCTGCGACGCTGCACTCGACCACTCGACGTGATGCGCTCGGTGAGCAGCGGCGGCCTCACCTGTCCACGTTGAGTGGAGGTCGGCGATCTGCTTGTCGACCCGCGTGGCGATGGTTTCGGCACGCTCCTCGAAGGAGCGCAGTTTCTCGACAAACGTCGACAACTCGTCGAGTTCGACGCGGTAGCGCATTACAACCTCCCGTTTCCAAAGGAGAGCGCGGAGTCGGCGTCAGTCGTGTCATACAGGACTGACGCTTGCGCTAAGCGGCGCGATGACTCCACGAGCGCTTCGATGATCTGTGCGGCACCGCTGTGCCATTCCTCCCATGCGGGAGCGAAAGCCGAAGCCGCGACTCCTGACCATCCGTGCGAGAGGTTGTCCCACTCCTGCGAAAGATGGATTAGCTCCTCGCGGAGTTCTTCAGCGTCGTTGCTTACTGAATGCGAAGTGTTGAATGCGTCATCTGCGTCTACCGTTAGATGGTCTGCCATTGTGTCCCGGGAGACGTCTATCCTGCCGATCGCGGCATCGCCGACTGTTACCAGTCGAGCCTAATGCGTCCCGGGAGACCGTTATGACACGAGTTTTGGCGCCTACCGGCCCTGTCTGACGCCGGCTACCTTGCCGCCTTCGCCTGGCACGGCCGGTTCTTCAGCCAATTCCGGCACGCCTCGGCCCCGCACCTTGTTGACGATGAACACCACCGCGCCGATGCCCAGCCACACGAGGCCGCCGATCTTCGCCAGGTAATCCGCGTTGAACAGCACGTACGCGATGATCAGGAAGCCGAGCGTCGGCGCAACGAGGTGCAGCAGGTAGTTCTTCGACTTCTTGCGCCCGATGTAGTACCAGACGACGGACACGTGCAGCAGGCAGAAGGCAAACAGCGCACCGAAGTTCACCAGCGACGAGATCAACGCGATCTGGCCGACGAAGAACAGCACGAGCACCACGCTGATCGCGCTCACCACCAGGATCGCGGCCATCGGCACCTGACGGGAGCTGACCTTCGACAGGAAGCCCGGCAGCTGGCGGTCACGACTCATCGAATACAGCAGTCGGCTGGTCGCGGCCTGCGCGGCCATCGCATTGGCGAAACCTACCGCCAGCACGTTGACGACGAAGAACGCATTCATCCAACCGGTGCTCGACGCCGCCTCGACCAGTTTGAAGAACGCGTTGCCTGCCTCGTCATCGCTGAACGATTCCCGCCCGCCTGCCAGCAGGCTGGCCAACCACGTCTGACCGATGAACAAGAACGCCACGATGAACAGCGCGCCGATCATCGCCTTGCCCGCCGGGTTCTTCTCGCCGGTGGACTCCTCGGCGAGCGTCGAAATGCCGTCGAAGCCAAGGAAACTCAACACCGCGATCGACAGCGCCGCGGCAATCAACGGCGCGCTGACAGTTTCGGGATTCCAGATCGGCGTGGTGCTCCAGTGCACGTTGGGCAGCGAGTCGCCGTTGATGGCGCGTACCGCAATCACCACGAAGATCACCAGGAAGACCAACTCGAGCGCGAGGAAGAGTCGGTTGGCGATTTTCAGCGAGTCGACACCGAGCAGGTTGATCACGGTGTTGACGGCGACGAACACCAGCGCCCACATCCATCTCGGCGTTCCGGGGAACAAACCGATCATCGATTCGGCGGCCAATACGTACAGCAGCGTCGGTATCAGCAGGTAGTCCAGCAGGATCGCCCAGCCGGCGAAAAAGCCTGCGCTGGGATGGATTCCGCGACCGACATAGGAAAACACCGACCCCGCCAGCGGGAACGACTTGGCCATCTGCGCGTACGCCATCGCCGTGAAGACCATGGCGATCAGGCCGATGAGGTACACCAGCGGCACCATGCCCCCGGCGCTGTTGTAGACGACACCGAAGATTGTCCACGGCGCAATAGGCACCATGAAGATCAGCCCGTAGACGAGTAGGTCGACGGTTGCTACCGAGCGATGCAATTCCTGCTTGTAGCCGAAGGATTCGAGCGTGCGCTGACCGTCCATGAGCGTCCTATCGGGATGTGAGGGGTGGGCTAGATGCGGGCAACAGCGTCGTGGCTGGCGAGGAAGTCGGCGACCACGGCGCGGAATTCCTCGGGCTTCTCCAGATGTGAGCAGTGACTGGCGTCGCCGAACACGTGGCTTGTCGCGTCGGCGATGTGATCGACGTAGGGCTGCCAGGCCGCGGGCGTCGCCTCGTCGAACTCGCCTGCGATCACCAATGTCGGCGCGGTGATCTTGGCCAACCGGTCGATGATGGTCCAACCACGCAGGGTGCCCCAGACGTAGAACTCGTTGGGGCCGTTCATGGTGTGGTAAACCGTCGGCTCGGCCTCCATCTGCGTGATCGTGTCGATCAGGTCCTGCGGCATGGGGTCGACCCGGCAGAGGTGACGACGGTAGAACTCGTTGGTCGCCTCCAGGTACTCCGGATCGGTGACGGTGTCCGCCTTCTCGTGACGGTCCAACGCGGCCTGCGTTTCTGCCGGCAGTTGTGCTCGCAACTCCGCGCAACTGGCCATCCAGAGCTCCATCGAAGCCGGGGAGTTGCAGATCGAGAGCGACGCGAGTCCGGACGGTTGCCGTACCGCGATCTCCGCACTCAGCATTCCGCCCCACGACTGGCCGAGCAGGTGGTACTCGTCGATGCCCAGTGCTTCGCGCACGGTGTGGAACTCGTCGACGAACAGGTCGGGTGTCCAGAAGTCGGCGGGGGCGTCGGGTAGGTGGGTGCTGTTGCCGCAGCCGATCTGGTCGTAGTGGATGACGGTGCGGCCGGTTTCGCCCGCGAGTTCGGCGATGTTTCGCACGTAGTTGTGCGCCATTCCCGGGCCGCCGTGCAGGACAAATAGGGGAAGGGCTCCGCTGCGCGCGTCGTCGGGTGAGGTGATCTGCACCCAGGTTTCGTAGCCACGGAACGGGACCAGCGTGGTCGTAGAAGCCATGGCGCTCAGCATGGACCCGTAAAGGTCTCATGACAAGACCATTGACCGAGATTTAACATTTGCACATGGCGCACAACGGAGCACCCGCAGGTGACAGGGAACTGCCGGGGCTGCTCCAACAGCAGCTGGACACCTCGTCCCGCGTGGACGAGGTCACCGACCGGCTGATCACCGCGATCGCGATCGGTGAATACCTGCCCGGTGCGCGGCTGCCGGTCGAACGCGATCTCGCCGCGTCGCTGGGCGCTGGGCGGATGACGGTGCGGGCCGCCCTGGCGCGGCTCGTCGAGCGGGGCCTGTTGGAAACGCGCCGGGGCCGCGGCGGCGGGTCGTATGTGCTCGACCAGTGGCCCGAGTCATCCACCGACGTGGTGGGCCGCACACTGCGGGCGCGGCTCGACGACCTACGCGACCGCTGCGACGCGATCTGCCGGCTGCAGGGCACGGTGTGTCGCGCGGCCGCGGAGTCCCGATCTGACGACGACGTGTCTGTGCTGCAAGCCAGATTCGAGGCCTACCGCGCAGCCGAGAGCGGCCTGGCGGCGCAGCAGGCCGATAGTCGGTTTCACCTCGCGATCATGGACGCCGCCCACAACGACGTCCTCAAGCAGGTGTTGCTCGACCTCAAGGCCACAGTGAGTATCGGTTCCCCCGCGCACCTGTGGGGTGAGCCATCGACCATGCGCGGCATGGAGTTACGGGCGCTGCACGAACACGAGCAGTTGGTGCAGGCCATTGCCGACGGCCGCGGGGACGACGCCGACGAGCTGGCGCGCCATCACGGTGCGATCGATTTCGAGCTCATCACCACGGCGATGCACCGCGCGGGCGTGCTCACCGACTGACGCCGTCTTCAGTCTCGAAATCGGGTCGTCGATCATCGCCCCGCGCGAACGACAGACTCGCGCTTTGCAGCACCACGACGACGGCGCAGACCAGCACCAGCACCTTCGCCTGACCCGCGCCGATGTGCGCGCCAACCGATAGACGGCCCAGCATGGCCGTCCGCCACACCGCATACATGACCAGCCCGAGGCTGGTGTACGGCAGGAATGTCAACGCTGCCGAGACCACCCGCGTCAGCGCAGTCCCGAGTCGGCCGGTGGTACCGCTGGCGCGCCGCCACCGGAATCCGGCCAGCCACACCGCCAGGCATATCGCAAGCACCGTCGGTATCAGCCAGGTCAACACACTGTGGGCGAAGTTCCACAACGAGGCGCTGCTGTCGGTCCAACCGGGCAGGATCGATTCGTGGGGCGCAGCCGGTTGATCCGGAGGGTTCGCCAGTGACAGCGCAAGGTCGTTGAGGCTGGCGACGATGAACGACACCACGAGCGGCGGCGCGAGAACAGCAACGATGAATCGGAAGTGCGTACCCAACGCTGAAGCCGAAACCAGTTGCACCGCACCGAAAAGCAGTGTGTAAACCGAAAAGAAGAACGCGACGCCGGCCAGCACTTCTTTCGACAGCGCCCGGCCACTGATCAGCGCGCAGCCCTCCTCTCCCGACAGCAGCGAGAACAACGCGGCGGCCGTAACGAGACCGAGGCACGCGCACGCCAGCGCGGTGACGAATCGGTTGTCCTGTTCGTACTCGCGGACCGCGTCGTTTTCGGTGCCCCGACGGTGCTGGCGACTGACGACGAGCATGATGGCGAGAAACGCGAAGCCGGCCAACACTCCGGCAAGCTGAGAATAGTTTCCGGCGGCCTGCGAGAAATCGAACTGCAGCCACAACTCGCACGACGACGCCTCGCGCACGAACTGGACAGGTGACGAAGGGATCGCGCTTGAGCCGCCCATGAATCTCCAGCTGACGGGTCGGAGTACCTCGACCGCGCCAACGTAGCAGGTGAAGGCGTGCGCCGGTGGCCATCGGCGCCGGATAAGGTGTGCCCGTGGCCGAGACCGCGCCGCTACGGGTGCAACTGATCGCCAAGACCGAGTTCTTGGCGCCGCCGGACGTGCCGTGGAGCACCGATGCCGACGGCGGCCCAGCGTTGGTGGAGTTCGCCGGGCGGGCTTGCTACCAGAGCTGGTCAAAGCCCAATCCGAAGACCGCGACGAACGCCGCGTACCTGCGCCACATCATCGATGTCGGTCACTTCTCGGTGCTCGAGCACGCCTCGGTGACCTTCTACATCACCGGCATCTCGCGGTCGTGCACCCACGAGCTGATCCGTCACCGGCACTTCTCCTATTCACAGCTTTCGCAGCGATTTGTTCCCGAGCACGATGCGCAGGTGGTGGTGCCGCCCGGCATGGAGGACGACGAGGAGCTGCAGGGCATCTTCACCGCGGCGGCCGACGCCAGCCGGGCGGCCTACACCGAGTTGCTCGCCAGGCTGGAGGCCAAGTTCGCCGACCAGCCGAACGCGGTACTGCGTCGCAAGCAGGCGCGCCAGGCGGCTCGCGCGGTGCTGCCGAATGCGACCGAGACGCGCATCGTGGTGACCGGAAACTACCGGGCCTGGCGGCATTTCATCGCGATGCGGGCCAGCGAGCACGCCGACGTCGAGATCCGCCGGCTCGCGATCGAGTGTTTGCGTCAGCTGATCGATGTCGCGCCACAGGTTTTCTCCGACTTCGAGATATCCACGCTGGCCGACGGGAGTGAAGTGGCCACGTCGCCGCTGGCGACCGAGGCGTGACGCCGCTGGGCGTATATAGCTACGGAACGGTGAGGTCGAGCGGGTAATCTGTGGCCCGTGAGTACCAGCGGATTCGACGTGACCGCCCGTTTGGGCACCGTGCTAACCGCTATGGTCACTCCGTTCAAGCCCGACGGGTCGCTGGACACCGACGCCGCGGCCCGCCTCGCCACCCACCTGGTCGACTCCGGCTGCGACGGCCTCGTGCTGTTCGGCACGACGGGGGAGTCGCCAACGACCACCGACGACGAGAAGCTCGCGCTGCTGCGCACGGTGCTGGAGGCGGTCGGCGATCGGGCGAGGATCGTCGCAGGCGCGGGCAGTTACGACACGGCGCACACCGTGCATCTGGCCAAGGCCTGTGCGGCCGAGGGCGCGCACGGCCTGCTGGTCGTGACGCCGTACTACTCGCGCCCGCCGCAGGCGGGCCTGCTCGCGCACTTCACTGCGGCGGCCGACGCCACCGATTTGCCCGTGATTCTTTACGACATTCCACCGCGGTCGATGGTCGCGATCGAGTGGGACACCATCCGCACACTGGCCGAGCATCCGAACATCGTGGCCGTCAAGGACGCGAAAGGCGATCTGCACGGCGGCGGCCAGATCATCGCCGAGACCGGTCTCGCGTACTACTCCGGTGACGACGCGCTGAACCTGCCGTGGCTCGCGATGGGCGCTGTCGGCTTTGTCAGCGTCTGGGGCCACCTGGCGGCCGGACCACTACGAGACATGTTGTCCGCGTTCACTTCTGGCGACATAGCGACGGCGCGCAAGATCAACGTCACGCTCGGGCCACTCAGCGGCGCACAGGCCAGGCTCGGTGGGGTGACGTTGGCCAAGGCGGGGCTGCGCCTGCAGGGCATCGAGGTCGGCGATCCGCGATTGCCTCAGATTCCGGCCACTGAAGAACAGATCGAGGCGCTGGCCGCCGACATGCGTGCCGCCGCGGTGCTGCGGTAGTGAACGAAGAACTCAAACCACCGGGGCCCTTGGCCCCAGGGGCTCTGCGGGTTACCGCGCTGGGCGGAGTCAGCGAAATCGGCCGCAACATGACGGTTTTCGAGCACCTCGGCCGATTGTTGATCGTCGACTGCGGTGTGTTGTTCCCGACGCACGACGAGCCCGGGGTCGACCTGATCCTGCCCGATCTTCGACATGTCGAAGACCGTCTCGACGACGTCGAGGCGCTGGTGCTGACGCATGCGCACGAGGACCACATCGGTGCGATTCCGTTCCTGCTGAAGCTGCGAGCCGACATCCCGGTGGTCGGCTCGAAGTTCACGCTGGCGCTGGTGGCCGAGAAGTGCCGCGAACACCGGATCAAGCCGGTGTTCATCGAGGTGGGTCAGGGGCAAAGCTCCAGGCACGGCGTGTTCGAGTGTGAATACTTCCACGTCAACCACTCGATTCCGGGCTGTCTGGCGATCGCGATACACACCGGCGCGGGCACCGTTTTGCACACGGGGGACATCAAGCTCGACCAGTTGCCGCTGGATGACCTGCCGACCGACCTGCCTGGCATGTCGCGGCTCGGCGACGCCGGAGTGGACTTGTTCCTCTGTGACTCAACGAATTCCGAGATTCCTGGTGTCGGGCCGTCGGAGAGCGAGATCGGGCCGAACATGCACCGACTGATCCGCGGCGCCGAGGGCCGGGTCATCGTCGCGTGTTTCGCCTCCAATGTCGCCCGTGTGCAACAAATCATCGATGCGTCAGTGGCGCTCGGCCGCAAGGTGGCGTTCGTGGGCCGGTCGATGGTGCGCAACATGGGGATCGCCAAGGAACTCGGCTACCTGCAGGTCGCAGATGACGATGTAATCGACATCGGTGCGGCGGAGATGCTGGCGCCCGAGCGGGTCACGCTGGTCACCACCGGGACGCAGGGTGAGCCGATGGCTGCGTTGTCGCGGATGTCGCGTGGTGAGCATCGCAGCATCACGCTGACGTCTGGTGATCTCATCATCATGTCGTCATCGCAGATCCCGGGTAACGAAGAGGCGATTTACGGTGTGCTGGATGCATTGGCCAAGATCGGGGTCCGTGTCGTCACCAATGCCCAAGTGCGAATCCATGTTTCGGGCCATGCCTACGCAGGCGAGCTGCTGTTCCTGTACAACGCGGTGCGCCCGCGCAACGTGATGCCCGTGCACGGCACATGGCGGATGATGCGGGCCAACGCCAAGTTGGCCGAGCGCACCGGCGTCGACCCGAACGCGATCATGTTGGCGGAGAACGGAGTCAGCGTCGACCTTATCGCGGGCAGGGCGAGCATTGCCGGCGCGGTGACGACCGGAAAGATGTTCGTCGACGGCTTGATCACGGGTGATGTCGGCGACGCGACGCTGGGCGAACGGCTGGTGCTGTCTTCGGGTTTCGTCGCGGTGACGGTGGTCGTGCACCGCGGCACCGGCAAGCCGGCAGCCCCCGCGCATCTGCACTCGCGAGGTTTCTCCGAGGATCCGAAAGCGTTGGAGCCGGTGGCCGCCAAGGTCGAAGAAGAGCTGGAATTCCTTGCCTCCGAGAACATCACGGAAGTGACGCGGATTGCGCAGGCGGTGCGGCGCGTCGTCGGCAAGTGGGTGGGCGAGACCTACCGCCGCCAGCCGATGATCGTCCCGACAGTCATCGAGATCTGAGCGCGGCGACGCGGGCATCAATTAATTTGCGGGAACCACCAACGGGATGCTGACGTCGCAGCCACTGTGAGCGGCGTGCAGCCACGCGTCCTGGCACGCCGCGGCCTTCAAGATCCGCCCACCCGCCGCCCAACCACATGAGCACGCCGCATACGAGTGCCCGATGCGCACCCGGTAGACAGTGACGATCCGAGGCGCGCGTGACCGCAACACAGCGGTTGCTGTCTCTTGCTCGGAGTACATGATTGAAATATTGGCGTGCAGTGCTGAACTGCTGAAACGGGACGAGCGCCCATGTCTGCGGGGTGCCGTTAGGGATTTCAGAAGCCGGTCGCGCTAGGGGATTGGGGGCTGTCAGGTAGATGGCAGACACCATCCCAGGCAGGGAACTACCGTGAAGAGGCCCGGAGCAACGTCATCATCCAAGGGAGGAGCGGCATGACATACATGGGCCAGCCTTACTACCCGGAGTGGCTCGACAATTTGGCCGACGACGTCACTCTCGAGGCGGCGGCAATGGACGGTTCCGCGCATGGGCCGGCGGACGTCCGGTCGATCGTCGTTGCGGCCAAAGAGCTCTACGACAACCAGCAATTCAGCTACGCCGGACCCTGCGGCGACAACGGCTTCCTGGAGGTCTACACCACCGACATCCGTGGCGCGCACACCCGTGTCATTGTTCTGGTGAACTTCAACGACGCGGGTCAGACGCGGCAGGTCGTGGTCAACCACCGGCCACGCAGCGCGCTGCTGGCCTTCTCTCGCGTGATGCTGGAGAAGTTCAGCGGCACCTCGTTGGCCAGGCATTGGCAAGACACGCCATGAGCGGCCGGCTAGCGCTTCTCCGCGTACGCCGACCACTCCAGCTGTGATGCGCCCAGATTCCGTCCGGTCGGCCGAATGTAGTGCTCCAGGAAGTAATCCGGCCCGGCCTGCTCGACCAGGTGCCAGCCGTATTCGGCCAGGAACCCCGAAACCTCGTCGGGATCCAATCCGAAGCGCCACACCTGCTGGCGTTGTCGGAACCGCTTGTAGAGGATCGCGGCGTCGTACATATTCGTGCCCTCGATGAAATCCCTGCGCACATAGGTGAACGCCAGCCGGCTTCCCGCAGGTGCGGCTCCCAGCGCGACCAGCGTGGCCCGCGCCGCGTCCTCGGTCAGATACTGCGTCACACCTTCCCAGATGAAAAACGTGCGCGCGTCTTCGCGGTAACCCTGCGCCCTCAGCGTCTTCATCAGATCGTCGCGCTCAAAATCCAACGGCACCAGGTGAACTGACGCGGGCACTTGACCAATCGCACGCTGTAGAGCGGACTTCTTGCGCTCGACGTTGATCGGAAGGTCGACCTCGAAAACGGGGACATCGGACTGTCGCGCGAGCCGGCAAGCCCTGGTGTCCATGCCGGCGCCCAGATCGATGACGGCATCGATGCTCCCGAGCGCCTCGTCGAGCTTGTCGTCTATGAACCGTTTGCGGCAGGCGATCAGCGCCCACGACCCTGGCACTGCCCGCTCGCCAGCCCGGACCGTCATCCCGCGCAACAGCGGCCACCGCATCGCGCGGACCAACGCGCGTTGGCCAGTTGGCAGGAAGGACAGGGCAAGGTCGTCGGTGACCAGGCGGCGCCCGGCCGGTTCGTACTGCTCGATGGCCACTTGCACCATCGGTCCGAAGGCGGTCTGCGCAGCCGGATTTCGCGCCATGGTCAGCGTTTGTTGGCGAAACCCGCGTCGACGGGCAACGTGACGCCGGTGATGTAGCGGGCCTCATCGGACACCAGCCACGCGACCGCGGCCGCGATGTCCTCCGGATCGAGCACCTGCACCGGCATTGCGTTGCCCATGTCAGGTGGCCGCTTCGACTGGGCGAGCATATTGGACAGCCACTGCCGGGTGTGATCGTTGTCGATCATCGGCGTCAGAACACCGCTGGGGTGAATTGAGTTCACTCGAATACTGTGCGGTGCAAGGTGATTGGCATAGGCCCGCATTAGTCCCACTACACCGTGCTTCGCCGCCGTGTAGCCAAGTGAGCCCGGGTCGCCGCCGCCGATCCCGACCAGGCCCGCAGCGGAACTGATCAGCACGATCGATCCGCCATCGCCCTGCTCGACCATGCGCGGCATCGCCGCCTCGACCGTGTTGTGCACGCCGGTGAGGTTGACGTCGATGACATCTCGCCAGCCCTCCGCGCCAGACTCCATCGGCGCGATTCCGGCATTGGCGACCACGATGTCGAGCCGACCCAACTCGTCCACCCCGGCCTCCAATGCAGAGGCCAACGACGCCTGGTCGCGAACATCGGCCTCCCGCGCGATGATTCGCGCGCCGGTGTCCTCGACGAGCTTGACCGTGGCGGCGAGGTCGTCGGCAGTGGCCATCGGATAGGGCACCGAAGCGATCTGGTCGCAGATGTCGACGGCGATGATGTCTGCGCCGTCAGAAGCCAACCGGACCGCCTCGGCACGGCCTTGACCGCGGGCAGCGCCGGTGATGAACGCGACTTTGCCTGCGAGAGAAGGCATTAGGGACGCAGCTGGCCCTTGGCCGGATCACCGGCGACGACTGGTTGCAGCATCTTGATGTCCGGTGCGCCATCGAGCAGTTCGCCGACGGTCCCGAACAGTGCGCCGACCGCAGGCGCGGTGCTGTGGGTCTTCAGTGCATCCGCATCGGCCCACTGTTCGACGAAAACGAAGGTTCCGTCCGCCTCGTGCAGCGAGTAGAGGTCGCAGCCGGGCTCCGAGTGCACCGCCTCGATGGCCTGCTTGCATGCGTCGCGGACCGCATCCACCGACTCGGGCTTGGCTTTCATGGTGGCGACGACAGTGATGGGCATGGGCAGGGGACTCCTCGCTGAGTACGTGCTGGACAGTTGCCTAGCCTACCTAGCGGGTTTCCGTCTCGGTCAGCCCATGTCGACCCAGATGGTCATGCCCACCGCGACGACCGCGAACAACGCGAGCAGGACAAGGTCGACAGCACCCAACCGAGTGGTTTCGGATCTCCCGACGCGAAGTTCCCTGGCGATCAGGAACAGGGGGAAGGTCACGCTGATTGCAATGGCAAAGCCGCCGGCGATGTAGGCCCACACGTACTTCACGCCGTGCTTGCGTGCCTCGATCACCATCAGAATCCCGGCAGCAAGGAAGAACAGCACAATGTCGGCCGACAACGACCGCGAGGCGGGCGTGACCTTCGAGTCGTTGAGGAAGTCGAGCAGGAAGCCGCCGGGGTCGTCGAAATAGGCGGCGTTCTGGCTCCAGGTGGCGATCAGGGCCACCACAGCGATCACGGCGTAGACAGCGCAGAGCACCTTGCTTGACGTGGGAAGGGCCGTTGCCGGCTCGGTTGTGGTCATGTCGGCACGGTAGGGCCTCACAGCCGCCCAATTGATACGTTTCTGTGACCCGTGTGGCAGATGGTGAATATGGGGCTGCTGCGACTAGGCTGGGAGACATGCCAAGTAAGACCGCCGCCCGCTCCGGTGCCCGTTCGAGCAGGTCAAAGGCCGGCTCGCGGGGCGGGGCCCGCCCGGCAGCCCGTCGCAAGCCAGCCCCGCGGCGCAGTTCGTCGGCCGTCTCGTCGGCCGGCGCAACGGTCGGCCGCGGGGTTCGCGCAGGCTGGTTGATGCTGGCGAAGGGGGCCGGTTCGACCGCCCGGTCCGTCGGTCGTGCGCGCGACCTCGAGCCCGGGCATCGCCGCGACGGCATCGCGCTGGCGCTGCTGGGCTTCGCCGTGGTGATCGCCGCCAGCTCGTGGTTCGATGCCGCGCGGCCCGTCGGGGGATGGATCGACAGCATCCTGCGGACGATGATCGGGTCGGCAGTCGTCCTCGTTCCGATCGTGCTCGGCGGGATCGCGGTCGTGTTGATGCGTACCGAGCCCGACCCCGACGCGCGGCCGCGGCTCATCCTGGGCGCGACGATGATCACGCTGCCCTTCCTCGGACTGTGGCACCTGTGGGCGGGTTCGCCGATGGGCCCCGCCGAGCGTCAACACGCCGCAGGATTCCTCGGGTTCGCGATCGGCGGCCCGCTGTCCGATGGGCTCACCGCCTGGATTGCCGCACCGCTGCTCTTCATCGGTGCGCTGTTCGGACTGCTGCTCGTGACCGGCACGACCATCCGCGAAGTGCCCGCGACACTGCAGCGGATGTTCTCTGCGCGCGCATTCCACGGTGAGGTCTACGACGAGGACTACGACGAAGGGCCGTACGACGAAGAGCCCGAAGACTTCTCGGACGGCTACTACGACGACCCGGCGTCGTTTAAGGAAGACGAGGCACAGCCGTGGCCAGGCGGCACGCCGATGGAGAACTATCCGATCGACGACGAGGCGCCGACGGTTCCGGAGCCGACGGTCAAGACCCGCAAGAAGAAGCCCGCCAAGAAGCAGACGATCGTGATGGACCGGGTGGTCGATGGCCCGTACACGCTGCCGTCGCTGGATCTGCTGATCGCAGGCGATCCGCCGCTGCGGCGCAGCGCCGGCAACGACCGGATGATCGAGGCCATCACCGAGGTGCTCGATCAGTTCAAGGTCAACGCAGCGGTCACCGGCTGCACCCGCGGACCGACCGTCACCCGTTACGAGGTCGAGCTCGGCCCCGGCGTCAAGGTCGAGAAAATCACTGCGCTGCAACGCAATATCGCTTATGCGGTGGCGACCGAGAGCGTGCGTATGCTCGCGCCGATCCCCGGAAAGTCCGCGGTGGGCATCGAGGTCCCCAATGTCGACCGCGAAATGGTGCGACTGGCCGATGTGCTCACCGACCCGGCCACCCGTGGCGATCATCACCCGCTGGTGATCGGACTCGGCAAGGACATTGAGGGCGAATACATTTCGGCCAACCTCGCGAAGATGCCGCACCTGCTGGTGGCCGGCTCGACGGGTTCGGGCAAGTCCAGTTTCGTCAACTCGATGCTGATCTCGCTGCTCGCGCGCGCAACGCCCGAAGAGGTCAGGATGATCCTGATCGACCCCAAGATGGTGGAACTCACGCCTTACGAAGGCATTCCGCACCTGATCACGCCGATCATCACGCAGCCGAAGAAGGCTGCGGCGGCGTTGGCATGGCTCGTCGAGGAGATGGAGCAGCGCTACCAGGACATGCAGGCGTCGCGGGTGCGTCACATCGACGACTTCAACAAGAAGGTGCGCTCGGGTGAGATCACCGCGCCGCTGGGCAGTCAGCGGGAATACCGGCCATATCCCTACATCGTTGCGATCGTCGACGAGTTGGCCGACCTGATGATGACCGCGCCCCGCGACGTCGAGGACGCCATCGTGCGGATCACGCAGAAGGCGCGCGCCGCGGGCATCCATCTGGTGTTGGCCACGCAGCGACCGTCGGTCGATGTCGTCACGGGGCTGATCAAGACGAACGTGCCGTCGCGGTTGGCGTTCGCGACGTCGTCGCTGACCGACAGCCGCGTCATTCTGGACCAGCAGGGCGCCGAGAAGCTGATCGGCATGGGCGACGGGCTGTTCCTGCCGATGGGCGCGAACAAGCCGCTGCGACTGCAGGGCGCCTACATCACCGACGACGAGATCCACAACGTCGTGCAGGCGTGCAAGGACCAGGCCGAGCCCGAGTACACCGAGGGCGTCACCAAAGCGAAGCCCAACAGCGAGCGCACCGACGTCGACCCCGATATCGGCGATGACATGGACGTCTTCCTGCAGGCCGTGGAGTTGGTGGTGTCCAGCCAGTTCGGCTCGACGTCGATGCTGCAGCGCAAGCTGCGGGTGGGCTTCGCCAAGGCGGGCCGGCTGATGGACCTGATGGAGACCCGCAACATCGTCGGCCCCAGTGAAGGCTCCAAGGCACGCGAGGTGTTGGTCAAGCCCGACGAACTGGCCGGGACGCTGGCGTTGATCCGTGGCGGCTCGGATGCCAACGGGGGGGATGACGACGACGACGTCGACTAAGCCCCGACGCCGATGCCGCCTTCGAGGCCGACCCTGACGTCCGGTGGCGGCGGGAGCAGCGGAGGCTGGACCCCGACGCACTGATTGTCGATCACTGCGGTGCAGTCGCCAGGACCCGTGCAGCCGGCCATGACGATCGGGCCGTCACCGCATTGCGGCGGGTCGGCCTGCGCGGGCGCGGACACGATCAACCCCGTCGCGGCCATCGAGGCCACGGCGGCACAGAGCCCTATTCGACGCCGCACACCTGAAACGGTACGCCTCAGAGCGTCAACAGCATTCGGGTATTTCCGAGGATGTTGGGCTTCACATAGGACAGGTCGAGGAACTCTGCCACACCGGTGTCGTATGAGCGGCACATCTCCTCATAGACCTCCGCGGTCACCGGCGTGCCCTCGATCTCCTCGAAGCCGTGCCTGGAGAAGAATTCGACCTCGAACGTGAGCACGAAGATCCGCTCCAGATGGAGTTCCCTGGCGACGTCCAGCAGTCGGTCGACGATCGCGTGGCCGACGCCTTGGCCCCTCACCTTTGGGTGCACCGCGATGGTGCGGATCTCGCCGAGGTCCGACCACAGCACGTGCAGCGCGCCGCAGCCGATCAATTCGCCGTCGAGTTCGGCGACCCAGAATTCCTGGACCGCCTCGTAGAGCGTGACCAGATTCTTCTCCAGCAAGATCTTGCCTGAGTAGATGTCGACGAGTGCTTTCATGGCCGGAACATCGGACGTGCGCGCACGCCGGACGACAACCCGCTCAGACGCTCCAGTCACACGTGGGAGAGTATCTGTCTCGGCAACCGATATTCTGTTGCGGTGTCGGGCCAGCCAGATATCGATCCGGTGGTTCCGCGCGCCCGCGTCGCGAACATCGCCAACATGCTCACCGGCGTGCGAATGGTGTTGGTCCCTGTCTTCCTCGTCTTGCTGTTCGTTGGCGACGGGCATGAAACATTTTGGCGGATAGCCGCATTCGTCGTCTTCGCGGTCGCAGTGATCACCGACCGATTCGACGGCGCGCTGGCCCGCAGCTACGGAATGGTGACGGAGTTCGGCAAGCTGGCCGACCCGATCGCCGACAAGGCGCTCATCGGAGCGGCGCTGATCGGGTTGTCGATGCTCGGCGACGTGCCGTGGTGGGTGACCGCGGTGATCATGGTCCGTGAGATCGGCATCACTGCCCTGCGATTCGCGGTGCTGCGCCACGGCGTCATTCCCGCCAGCCGCGGCGGCAAGCTGAAAACGCTCGTCCAGGCCGTCGCGATCGGCCTGTTCGTGCTTCCGCTCTCGGGACCCTGGCTGACCGGCGCATGGGTGGTGATGTGGGCCGCAGTGGCGCTCACGGTGCTCACGGGTGTGGACTACGTCGTGTCGGCGGTCAGGGATTCGCGTGGACGACCCGCTGGTCACTGAGGACGCTCGCGCGCTGATTGCCGACCTGACCGTCCGCAGGCAGAGCGTCGCTACCGCCGAATCGCTGACCGCGGGCCTGCTTGCAGCCACCCTGGCCGGGGTCGCGGGTGCCAGCGTGGTGTTGCGCGGAGGCCTGGTCACCTACATCGAGGACACCAAGATCGCCCTGGCCGGAGTGGCGCCGCAGCTGTTGGACGCGGTCGGGCCCGTCGCGGCTCCGACGGCCCGCGCGATGGCGGTCGGAGCCAGGCAGCGCTGCGCGGCCACCTGGGGCGTCGGGCTGACCGGGGTCGCGGGCCCCGAGCCGCACGGCGGCCATCCGGTCGGCACTGTGTTCCTCGGCCTGGCCGGACCGGTCGACACCGAGGTTGTCGAGCTGGCGCTGTCGGGTTCACGCTGGGAAATCCGGGTTGCCGCGGTCAATGAGGCGATTGCGAGGCTGCGTTCGCTCGTCGAATCTCAGTGATGTGGGGGCACCTCCCGCCCGAAGGGCAGGGGGACGCTTGCGCGAAGAACAGATGACAGTGATCTGAGCCGTCCGGGAACCAACACGGTGCCGGGCAGCGTTGCCCTAATAATCAACGCCCAATCGGGGAAGGAGCCCACCGATGAGCGCTTGCGCGAAGAGCAGACGATCATGACGGCATTGCTGCGCGAGGTGATCGGCGACGTGCTTCGTCGTGCCCGCACCGACCAGGGCCGCACCCTGCGCGAAGTCTCGGATACCGCCCGGGTCAGCCTGGGCTACCTGTCGGAAGTGGAGCGTGGCCGCAAGGAGGCGTCGAGCGAACTGCTCAGCGCCATCTGTGGCGCCCTGGACATCCCGCTGTCGCGGGTGCTCTCCGACGCGGGCGAGGAGATGGCCCGCGAAGAGCTCGCGGCGCTCCCGCACGCCGGAACCGCCAATATCGATGCCACGACGAAGGTCGTCATCCCGCAGGTCGTGTCGATGGCTGTGGCCTGACCGGCAAAACGGCCGCACAGGGTGTAGCGATCTGTGCGGAACCGATAAGTTGGCAGACAGCACACACAACGACATGAAGGCGGAAGTGATCTGATGGCCAATCCGTTCGTCAAGGCGTGGAAGTACTTGATGGCGCTGTTCAGCTCCAAGGTGGACGAGTACGCCGACCCGAAGGTGCAGATTCAGCAGGCCATCGAGGAGGCTCAGCGCCAGCACCAAGCGTTGTCCACGCAGGCGGCGCAGGTCATCGGCAACCAGCGCCAGCTGGAGATGCGGCTCAACCGTCAGCTGGCCGACATCGAGAAGCTTCAGGTGAACGTCCGTCAGGCGCTCACGCTGGCCGATCAGGCCACCTCCGCAGGTGATGCCGCCAAGGCCACCGAGTACAACAACGCCGCCGAGGCGTTCGCCGCGCAACTGGTGACGGCCGAGCAGAGCGTCGAGGACCTCAAGACGTTGCACGATCAGGCGCTGCAGGCGGCCGGCCAGGCCAAGAAGGCCGTCGAGCAGAACGCGATGGTGTTGCAGCAGAAGATCGCCGAGCGCACCAAGCTGCTCTCGCAGCTGGAGCAGGCCAAGATGCAGGAGCAGGTCAGCGCGTCACTGCGGTCGATGAGCGAGATCGCCGCGCCGGGCACGACGCCCAGCCTCGACGAGGTGCGCGACAAGATCGAGCGGCGCTACGCAAACGCCATGGGCTCGGCGGAGCTGGCGCAGAACTCAGTGCAGGGCCGCATGCTCGAGGTGCAACAGGCCAGCGTCCAGATGGCCGGGCATTCCCGGTTGGAACAGATTCGGGCCTCGATGCGCGGCGAGCAGCTGCCGGCCGGTGGCGCTCCTGCGGCGGCACCCGCAACCCCAGTGACGGATACCCAAGCGGCACCGGAAAACCCGCTGTCGCAATAACTTTCGTAGGACAGGTCAGTGAACACACGCGCGGGTCGACCAGAAGCTTGGCGCACGCTTGTGCAGCGCGGGGTCGACACCGCCGCGGAGTGGTCGGACGTACTGGCTCAAAAGCTCAATGCGGCAGCGGATCCGCGGGCCAAATTGATGCGCAAGCGGCGCTGGGCGCTGCGGCTCGCAATTTTCCTCACTGTCTCGAGCGTGTTCTGGGTGGGGGTGACGGCGCTGCTGGCGTCGTGGAGCACACCGGCGTGGGCGTTGTTCATCCCGGCGCCGATCGCGGTCGGCGCTGCCTTCCTCGCGACGCTGGCATTCCTGCGCTATCGCTGGCTGCGAGGTGAACCGTTGCCCCCGCCACGGCGCGCGGGCCGGCGGCTTCCGCCGTGGGGGTCCGCGGCCCGACAGCCGATGGCGGCGCTGGCCGCCTCCGAACGCGGGTTGTTCTCGCTGCTCGGTGTGATGGAGCGCGGCCGGATGCTGCCGGCCGACGAACTGCGCGAGCTGACTGCGGCGGCCAACCAGACCGCAGCCACCATGGCGGCGACCGCCAACGAAGTGGTGTCGATGGAGCGCGCGATAAGTTCTGCGCCGCAGTCGCGATCACACCTGACCCCGACGATCGCCGCGTTCAGTGCCCAGCTCGATTCGGGTGCCCGGCAGTACAACGAGATGGTCACCGCCGCAGCGCAATTGGTGTCGACAGCCAGCTCGCCGATGTCGCAGCAGCGCTACCGTGACGAATTGGTCAACGCCACCGACCGGCTGATGGGGTGGGCGCAGGCCTTCGACGAACTAGGTCACCTGCGCGGCGCCTAGACGTCGTGCGAACTGGACGGGCCTGTCCGGGGACCGTACTTCGCGATGTAGGCGTCGTGGATGTGCGCGTCCTTCTTGCGCTTGAGCTCGTCGGCAAGCGCGGGGTCCAGGCCGTGCTGACGGAGCCGATGGCGGCGGTACACCTTGTTCAGCGCATGGGAGAACAGCACGAACGGGATGAAGATCGGCAGTGTCGTACTCAGATGGAGATACAGCGACATCGGGATGAACCAGAACGGCGAAAGCACAATCAGCGCGGGTATCGCCGCGCGCACCATCGTCCTGACAGTCGCGCCCTTGCCCCCGAGGTCCTCGCGTACCCAGTCCCGCATCGAATCGGGCAGGCGGCGGCCGTAGCAGTAGCCGATGTACTGCCACGGGTTCGGCTTGGTGCGGGAAGCGTTTTCGGCCATTAGAACGACGGCTTCAATGACGGCACCACCAAACCCGCGATCGCTCGCAGTGGCGCCTTGACGAAGAAGTCGAACATGTCGAAGTAGTCCCGCCACAGCGTGATTCGGCCGTCACGCACTTCGAACACCCCACACACCCAGAACTGCAGGCGCAGCGGGCCGATCACCATCGCATCGGTGCGCTCAGTCAGCACCGCATTGCCATCGGCCGCGACGCGGTGAACCTTGATCTCGAGCCCTAGCCGGCCCTGCATGGGCCGTAGCGAGTTGACGATCCGCTGACGCCCTCGCAATGTGAGCAGGCCGACGTTCGTCCAGACGACGTCGTCGGCCAGCACGGAATCGAGCGCGTCGAAGTCCGGCTCTTGCAGCGCGGCGAGCAGCGTCTCGACGGCACGCAGGTTGTCGACGTCCGAGCCAACCGCGGAAACCTGGTCAGTCATGGCCGCCAGAGTAGTCGTCGGGAGTTGTGGCAGGGTAGGCCAGTGCGGGTCGCCGTGGTTGCCGGGCCGGATCCCGGGCACGCCCTTCCGGCCATTGCGTTGTGCCGTCGTTTTCTCGCCGCGGGGGACACCCCGACGCTGCTGACCGGAACCCGATGGCTCGACACCGCGCGGCAGGCCGGGTTGGGCGCTGTCGAGCTCGCGGGGCTCGACCCCACTGCCGCCGACGACGACACCGACGCCGGTGCGAAGATCCACCAGCGGGCGGCGCGCATGGCGGTGCTCAACGTGCCGCGGCTGCGCGAGCTGGCGCCGGACCTCGTGGTCTCCGATGTGATCACCGCCTGCGGTGGATTGGCGGCCGAGTTGATGGGACTGCCGTGGATCGAGCTCAGCCCTTCCCCGCTGTACCGGCCGTCCAAGGGTCTGCCGCCGCTTGGCAGCGGGCTGGCGCCGGGTGTCGGGCTGCGGGGCCGGCTGCGTGACTCTGCATTGCGGGCGCTGTCGGGTCGGTCATGGCGGCAGGGGCTGCGCGAGCGGTCGGCGGCCAGAGTCGAAATCGGTTTACCCGCAAGCGATCCTGGGCCGCGACGGCGGCTCATCGCTACGCTGCCCGCTCTCGAAGTGCCGCGCCCCGACTGGCCGAAGGAGGCGGTGGTCGTCGGACCGCTGCACTTCGAACCGACAGCGGCGGTGCTGGAGATACCGCCCGGGCCCGGGCCGGTCGTGGTCGTCGCACCGTCGACGGCAGTGACCGGCGCCGTCGGCATGGCGGAGTTGGCGCTCGAGTCGCTACGCCCAGGGGAGACGCTGCCCGACGGCGCCCGCGTGGTGGTGTCCCAGCTTGGCGGGGCCGACATCCTGGTGCCGCCGTGGGCCGTGGTCGGCCTCGGCCGACAGGACGAACTGCTGGCCCACGCAGATCTGGTGATTTGCGGCGGAGGGCACGGGCTGGTGGCCAAGGCGCTGCTCGCCGGGGTGCCGATGGTGGTGGTGCCCGGTGGAGGTGATCAGTGGGAGATCGCGAATCGCCTTGTGCGGCAAGGCAGTGCACAGCTGGTGCGACCGTTGACTTCGGAAACGCTGGTGGCTGCCGTCGGTGAGGTGTTGTCGAAGCCGAGCTATCGGGAGGCCGCCCGAGACGCCGGTGCCAGCGCGGCGGATGTCGCAGATCCGGTACGGGTGTGCCATGAAGCGCTCGCGACCTCAGCGTAGGTTGGGTGCGTGCGGCTGACCGAATTCCAGGAACTCGTCGCCGGCCAGTTCGGCTCGGTGCGCGGCGCCTCCTTGCTCATGGATCACGTGCTAGGCGGATTGGGCGGACGCACCGCCGCGCAGGCTATCGAGGACGGCGTCGACCCCCGCGACGTCTGGCGGGCGCTGTGCGCCGACTTCGACGTCCCGCGTGATCAGTGGTGACTTGTGCACGAAAATCGGCGCTGAGCGCCGATTTTCGTGCACTGACCGCTAGCGCTTGTTCTCGGCGCGCCCGGTACCCGGCGTATGTGCAGGCGCATCGACACCATCGTCGCTGCGACCTGTTTCCGGGGCCTGCGACGCCGGCTGTTCCTGCGCGGGTGAGGTGGTTCCGCCGCTGGGCGAAGAGTCCTTCGAGCCAGCCTCGCTCGTCGGTTTCACCGCGCCGCCGGTGCGCGCGCCGCCGTCATCACCCTGACCGCTGTCCTGCTTGGCCGTCGTCTGACGACCCTCGTAAGGCGGCACCTCGGGTTTCACGTCGCGCGGTGGTTCTGTCGTGAAGCCCGTTTCGAAGTCGGGCTTCTCGGCTTCGCCATGTTGGGGAACGGACTCATCGCCCTTGTACGCCTCGGACGGCCGATCAGCGGGCCCGCCTGAGGGCAAATCCGATCCGGTGTCGCGTGAGCCTCGTTCTTCTGGCTTGGTCATGGCAACTCCTCACGGCCCGCCGCACGCGCTGCGACGAAGCTAGTTGCTGGCTACCCGCGGCGTCCCCGACACAACCCTGTCAACCCCGGTCTGAGTGAGGATCCGCGGGCCGGCTTCGGTGATCGCGATGGTGTGCTCGGAGTGCGCGGTCCTCGACCCGTCTGCCGAGCGCAGGGTCCAGCCGTCGGCGTCCATCACCAGACGATCGCTGCCGCGTGCCCACCACGGCTCGAGCGCGAATGTCATGCCCGGCCGTAGAAGCAACCCGCGGCCCTGTCGTCCGCGATTGGGGATGTGCGGATCCTCGTGCATGGTGCGACCCAGCCCATGCCCGCCGAATTCGGTATTGACGCGATATCCGGCCTCGGTCGCGACTTCGCCGATGGCGGCCGAGATGTCGCCGAGTCGACCGCCGGGCACCGCGGCAGCGATACCTGCGGCGAGCGCTCGTCGCGTCGACTCGATCAGCGCTTCGTCAGCGGGGTCGGCCGCCTGACCGACGATGACCGTCACCGCAGAATCGGCCACCCAACCGTCGATCGACACCGCGAAGTCCAGACTCAACACGTCGCCGTCACGGAGCACATAGTCGCGCGGCATGCCATGCAGCACAGCATCATTGACCGACAAGCAGATGACGTTGCGAAATGGACCGCGACCGAACGACGGCGCGTAATCCCAATAGCACGATGTCGCTCCGCGGTCATCGATCAGCTCGCGGGCGTGGTGCTCGAGCTGCATCAAATTCACTCCTGGCCGCGCCTCAATTGACAGTGTCGCCAGTGTTTCCGCCACGAATTCACCCGTGACCGCCATCTTGTCGATCTCGCCGGCAGTCTTGAGTTCGATCATCTTCCACACCCATCGGATATCGGTATTTTTATACCGACCCTACCAGCACCGGTATTTGAATACCGGCTATGCTGAGCGCCATGGTGCGAGTACCGCTGAGTCCGGAACAGGTGAAAGCAGGTCAACGGCTCGGCGCGCTGATCAGGACGGCTCGTGCGGGTCGCGATCCCGAGTTGATCGCGCGTGAGGCCGGCATCTCACCGGAGACGCTGCGCAAACTCGAGGTCGGAAGGATGCCCAGTCCGAGCTTCGGCACCGTCATCGGACTCTGCAATGCGCTCGGCTTGCCTCTGCAGGAGGCCGTCGACGCGTGGCACGGGATAGACAGCCAACGGATGGCCATCTGATCCCACTTACTGGCCCCGCTGACCCAACAGCTGTGCGGTCTCGCGGTGCAGCCTGCCGAAGTTGTAGTACGCCGCACAGGCGCCTTCCGGCGACACCATGCACGTCCCGATCGGCGTCTCGGGCGTGCACGCGGTCCCGAATACCTTGCACTCCCACGGCTTGATCACACCCTTGAGCACCTCGCCGCATTGGCATGCCTTCGGATCGGCGACCCGTACGCCCGGCATATCGAACTTGCGTTCGGCGTCGAACTCGGCGTAGTCGGGATGCACCTTCAACGCGCTCTGCGAGATGAATCCCAAACCGCGCCATTCGAAATGCGGTCGCAGCTCGAAGGTCTCGGCCATCAACTTCAGCGCCTGGGTGTTGCCCTCGGGGCGAACCACCCGGGTGTACTGGTTTTCCACCTCGCATCGACCGTCGCGGATCTGCTGCAGCAGCATGTGGACCGACGCGAGGATGTCCAACGGCTCAAATCCGGCCACCACCATCGGTTTTCCGTAAACCTCCGGCACGAACCGGTACGGCCGTAGGCCTACCACCGTGGATACGTGGCCGGGGCCGAGGAAGCCGGACAGCCGTAGATCCGGCGACTCGAGGATCGCCTTGATCGGCGGCACGATCGTGACGTGGTTGCAGAACACGCTGAAGTTTTCGACGCCGAGCGTCCGCGCCCGCACCAGCGTGACCGCGGTGGACGGCGCCGTCGTCTCGAATCCGACCGCGAAAAAGACCACATGGCGGTCCGGGTTGTCGAGCGCGACCTTGAGCGCATCCAGCGGTGAGTACACGAACCGCACGTCGGCGCCGCGCGCCTTCGCCTCGATCAGGTTGCCCTTCGATCCCGGCACCCGCATCATGTCGCCGAACGTCGTGAAGATGACGCCTGGCTGTTCGGCCAGCCACATCGCGTCGTCAACACGGCCCATCGGTATCACGCACACGGGGCAACCGGGTCCGTGCACCAACTCCACCGCCTCGGGCAGTAGATGCTCGATGCCGTGCCGATAGATGGTGTGCGTGTGACCGCCGCATACCTCCATGAATTTGAACTCATCACTTCCCGCCAGGTCGGTGATGGACTTGACCAACGCGCGTGCGGCGGCGGGGTCGCGGAATTCGTCGACGAACTTCATGTCAAGCCTCTCAAGCGATTTCGGAGTCGATGAACGCGTCGATCTCCTGCTGATAGTTCTCGCCCATCTTCTGCACCTGGTCGAGCGTCACGGCCGCCTCGTGCTCGTCGATCTTCGCCATCGCGAAACCGACGTGGACCAGCACCCAGTCACCGACTTGCAGGTTGTCGTCGGCCAGCAGGCGCACACTGATGTTTCTGCGCACCCCGTTGACGTCGACCTTGGCCAGCGACTGTTCGGCGTCGACGATTTCGACCACTTGACCCGGTATCCCAAGACACATCGGCTTCTCCCTCTATGGTCCGATCAGCAGATCCGCGGCAGCGGGTCACCGACGAGCATGTCGACAATCCGGCTGCCGCCGAATGACGTTCGCAGCGCTACGATTCCGTGCGGTTCGGGAACGATCTCACCGACAACGGCTGCGTCGGCGCCTTGTGGATGCCCGTGCAAGGCCGCGACGGCCGCATCGGCTTCGTCGGCTGCGACGATGGCGACGAACTTGCCCTCGTTCGCCACATACAGCGGGTCGATGCCCAGCATGTCGCAGGCGCCGAGCACCTGCGGCTGCACCGGCAACCGCGCCTCGTCGAGGATCAGCGCGAACGGCGAGTCCTTCACGAGTTCGTTGGCGACGGTGCCGACGCCGCCGCGTGTCGCATCGCGCATCCAGCGCGTCGACGGCGCTGCGGCAAGCAGGATTTCGACCAGTTCATGCACGGGTGCCGTGTCCGACTCGATATCCGCGTCGATGGCCAGGTCGCCGCGGGCCAACATGACGGCCATGCCGTGCTCGCCGATCGTGCCGGACAACAGCACCTTGTCGCCGGGTTGGACGAGGTCGCGGGACAGCTTCCTGCCCTCGGGGATCACACCGACGCCTGCGGTCGAGATGTAGACGCCGTCGGCGGCGCCCTTGCCAACCACCTTCGTGTCTCCGGTGACGATCTGCACGCCCGCGTTGGCGGCGGCTTCGCTCATGTCGGCGACGATCTCGCGGAGTTCGGCGATACCGAACCCCTCTTCGATGACGAACGCCGCCGACAGCCACTGTGGGCGGGCGCCTGACACGGCAAGATCGTTGATGGTCCCGTGGACTGCGACGTGGCCGATCGATCCGCCCGGAAAGCGTCGCGGCGAAACGACATACGAGTCGGTCGAGAACGCGAGCCGTTCACCCGATGGGGTACGCAATACGGCGGCATCGCCGAGTTGCTCCAGTTCGTCGTTGCGGAACGCCTCGAGGAACACCGCGTCGACGAGCGCCGCCGAAGACTTGCCGCCCGCGCCGTGCGCGAGCGTCACCACGTCGTCGAGCAGTCGCGGCCTGCGCTGCCGGAACTTGTCGATGCGTTCCAGCACCCGGTCTTCGCGGTCAGCGGTGGTGCTCATGCGCGGGCCTGAGACATCGGCCGGGCCATGTGCTCCTGCGTCACCGACCACAATCGGTATCCGAGCATCGCGTGGCTCTCCTGGATGCGGTGGATGCTCTGCGAGTGCACGGTGAAGCAGAAGTCGAGATCCTCCGCGGCGGCCATCCTGCCTCCGTCATGCCCTGAGAAGCCAACGGTGAGCAGGCCCCGCTGCTTGGCTTCGGTGATCGCCGACATCAGGTCTTCGGAGTTGCCCGATGTCGACAACGCGATCGCGACGTCGCGATCCCTTGCGTGAGCGATGATCTGGCGTTTGAAGATCAGGTCGAACCCGACGTCGTTGCCGAGTGCGGTCACCACGGCTTCGTCGGCGGCAAGCGACCACGCCGCCACCGGCCTTCCCCGCGCGGGCCGACTGAACAGCGTCGCCAGTGTGGCGGCGTCGGTGGAGCTGCCGCCGTTGCCGAGCGTGTAGAGCCTGCCGCCGCGCAGGAACCGCTCGGCCATCTGGGTTCCCGCCGCGGTCACGCCGGGCGCGTACTCGTCGAGCGATTCCTGTTGCAGCCGTGCGCTTTCGGTAGCCTTACCGCGCGCCGAGGCGGCCAGATCGTCGAGCAGACTGGTGGCGTCGGTCTCCTCGGATTCGATGAACGGGTAGAGGAAGCCGGTGCTTTCGGGTTCGTGCCGGGTTGTCATGACATCGCCTCCAGACGTGTGATCGCCGCTCCGGCGTGCACCAGAACCAAGTCGTTGACGCCGACGTCGTCGAGGATTGTGGTGTCCACCCATTCCTCACCCCTAGCCGTTCGCACGAGCGCCTGACCGTCTGCCGGCTCGAGCACGACCTCAGCGAGGCGGCCCTCGTCGCTGCACGTCACGCACACGTCCTCGGCGCATTCCTCGGCGGGCGGCTTCAGCAGTCCAGGGTGTTCGAAGCAGACGTGGGTGAGTTCCCACAGCAGGTGGTACATCAGCACGAACGTTCCGGTGGCCGGCACCATCGGGTCGTCGGAGTCGATCCACAGGATGTGGTTGGCCGCCCCCGCAGGCGGCCGCGGCCCCGAACCGATCCACAGCGTCAGCACACCCCATGCGGGTGCGCGTCGCATAGCGTCGATGACGGCGGGCTCGTCGGCCGACGCGACCGCGATCAGCAGATCGCCGGGCTGACTGGCGACCCGGGCCTGCGCGACGGGATCCGGTTCGACGAGCGCCACCGAGGGCAGCGCGCGTTTCCCCATGATCACCGGATGCACGAACTCGACGGCGACGTGGTGGGCGTGCGGCTCCCACTGCGGTGAAATCACCCATAGCGTGGCGCCGTCGTGGAATCTGCGGGCCAAGTCCAGCGCGGCGGCAGCCAGATCGGCAGACAACTCCATACCGATGTAGGAGCCCCCGAGTTGCGCGGTCGTTGTCATTGTCGACCTCCCCTCGAGGTGTTGACTAGGTCGAGCGTTGCATGTGTGGCGGCTTCGAGCGCCACGTGTTGGTCGGCGTCCAGCGTTGCACACACCCAGTTCCAGTGCGCCGCAACGATGGAACCCGGGGTCGGGGCGGGTGCCAGCGAGAGTTCGCCCTTCTTCCACTGCACCCGCTCGGGCCGGGGGTCGCCGAGTATCAGCTCGCCACCGGCGAGCCCCAGTGGGGGTGACGTGATCACGGCGTGCTCGCCGTCGATCGATTCGACGGTGCCCCAGCGGATCCGGCAGTCCTGCATGACGCCCAGCGCCGTCGCCGCATCGCGGTCAAGGAAGCGGACCCAGGGGTAGACGACGAAGACGTGGAAACTGTGGTGCGCCAAGACGTCCGGGCTCGGCTCAACCGTGTCGAGCAGTCCGGTGACCTGGCCGGTGAAGGATGTGCGTAGTCGGGTCAGTAGCGCGGCCGGATCGACCTTGGCCAAGGCAGGCCCGCCCACCCAGTAGCTGCTGACGACCTCCTCGTCGAGCGGATCCGAGGCGCTCGGCGCCCCGGATCCGCTCGACGAGGAGGTCGTCAGCAGCTACTG
>Ga0070671_100000429_pt1 | contig 29172 bp, 21 predicted proteins | sample KBSS73metaG_FD_65341 | JGI IMG/M metagenome (GOLD analysis project Ga0070671, IMG submission 65341) | Switchgrass rhizosphere microbial communities from Kellogg Biological Station, Michigan, USA - KBS S7-3 metaG | ecosystem: Host-associated > Plants > Roots > Rhizosphere > Soil ...
GATAAGTAGGGGTAGGGGTAGCACCTAGACGGCGACCGTAAAGGAGTCCTCGCTCCGGGTCACCGCACGGTACATTGTGTCTCGCTCGAACGGCTCGCGTCCGGCCTCCGTGATCAGCCGGACCAGATCCTTGCGACGCAGGCCCTGCGGAGTCGTCGCCCCGGCATCGTGGTAGATCTTCTCCTCCACCACCGTGCCGTCGATGTCGTCCGCGCCAAACCGAAGCGAGATCTGCGCCATCTTCGGCGAGACCATCTGCCAGTAGCTCTTGATATGCGAGAAATTGTCGAGCATCAGCCGCCCGACCGCGATCTGCTTGATGTCCAGCATTCCCGTCGTCCGAGGAATGTGGGCCAGCGCCGTGTTGTCCGGATGAAACGCCAGAGGAATGAACGTCTGGAAGCCGCCCGTCTCATCCTGTACCTCGCGCAACCGGACGAGATGATCCACGCGATCCTCGTCGTTCTCGACATGACCGTAAAGCATCGTCGCATTCGAGCGCAGCCCGATCTTGTGCGCCGTCTTCGCCGTCTCCAGCCACTCCGACCCATCGATCTTGTGGTCGCAGATAATGTGACGAATCCGATCCGCGAAGATCTCCGCTCCCCCTCCGGGAAGCGAGTCAACCCCGGCAGCCTTCATCCGCTCCAGCGTCTCGGCGATCGTCATCTTGCCCCGCTTCGCAAGAAACGCGACCTCGACCATCGTGAACGCCTTGATGTGAACTTTAGGAAATCGCTCCTTCAGCCCGCTCACCAGGTCCATGAAGTACTCAAACGGAAGATCAGGATGCAGACCGCCAACGATATGGAACTCTGTCACGGCCTCCGTATAACCCACGCCCGCAGTCTCCCAGGCCTCTTCGAGCGCCATTGTGTACGTCCCCGCCTCGCCCTTCTTGCGGCCAAACGCACAAAGCCTGCAAGAAGCGACGCAGACGTTCGTCGGATTGATATGACGATTGACATTGAAGTAAGCAACGTTGCCATGCAGCTTCTCGCGAACATAGTTCGCCAGCCAGCCGACTGCCAGAATGTCTCCGCTACGATAGAGCGCAAGCCCGTCGTCAAAGTTCAGCCGCTCGCCCGCCAGAACCTTCTCAGCGATCGGTTCCAACGCTCGATCGTCCGTCTGAAAGGAATGCCGGGGCCGCGCGAATGTCGTCTCAGAGCTCATGCTTCGATTCTAATCCTTCGCGGAGCACCCGTTTAGGGCTTCGCCACCTCGGCCGAGTTAACCATCTCCGGCTGAACGACAATGCCATCGAACAATGTCGCTCCAACCAGATGATCTCCAACCGGGCGGACAAGGCGCAAATTCCAGCCCGAGTTCCAGTACTTCACCTTCTTGTCCGGAAGATGAGCGGCAAAGACCAGCGTCGTCGAGCTGTTCGCGGTAACCAGAACGCGCTCACCCTTGGCGTCGTAATAGAGGCTGTTTACGTCGCGCATGAAAAGATTCTGCACAATCTTCCAGGTTGCTCCTTTGTCCTCGGAGAGATAAACCCCCTCGCGCCCGCCGATCCAAAGACCGCCAAAACCATCCACAGCAACCGCGGTGATCTGAGTTAGGTCAGATGGAGGAGTGACAGGACCCCAGGTCTTGCCACCATCGCTCGTGAGGGTAGCCGTCGAGAGCGATGCAGCCAAGACGCTTCCCTTTTGACCTGCAATCGCATGCCAGACGTGCCCTTGCGGATCAGCTGCGAGATTCCAGCTCTGACCATTGTCGGCGCTTACAAGTACGCCAGCCGAGGTGGCAGCATACATCTGATCTCCATCACGAGTGAAGGCGAAGACCGTCCCATCGAAAGGCTTTGGCATTGGCTTCTTCGTCTTAGTTACAGTGGCGGGTTTGGTAGCTGCAGACTTGGAAGCCGGGGTCTTGGAAGCTGTCGCGCCTTTCTTTCTCGTCGTCGTCGGGGGCTTAGGAGGGGCAGGCGGCTCCAAAACGGGAAGTTCTAGCGAAACCTTGTCGACCTTGGACCAGAGGTCGCCGTTCAGCCGGTAGATCCCATGACGTGTCCCAGCATAGATCGTTCCGTCTGCCGATTGACCAAGACTCCAGACATCATGCGCCTCGAGACCAGCGTTCTTCTGACTCCAACTGAGTCCACTGTTAGAACTGATGAAAACACCGCCCCATGCCTTATCGTTTACCAGACCGACATAGATAGTTCCGGGGGTGCGGGAGTCCTCAAGGTAAGAGGTGATCTGTCGAGCGGAGAATCCGGAGTTCGTCGGGCGAAAGCTGGATCCACCGTCGCTCGAAACTAGCACTCCTCCGCGGTCAGTCGCGAGCAAGACGCGTGTCGTGTCGTTGGGATTGATGAAGACGTCGTTGACGATCAATTCGGGGCCGGACATACGGGTCCATGTCTTGCCCGAGTCCACCGTGCGATAAAGTCCCTCGGTCGTGCCCGCAAAGACGATGTTCTGATTCTTCGGATCCTGCATCAGCACACGTGTGCGACGAGCAGTGGAAGGAATGCCCTGGATCTTGTGGAACATTCCGCCCAAGTTCTCGCTCTTGTAGATGCCCGAGCAAGCGCTGGCATACATGACACCAGGATTTACCGGATCGATGATGATCGAGAAAACGTCCGAGTCGTCAATCACACCATTTTTCGAGCTGATGTTGGTCCAGGTTGTGCCACCATCCGTCGTCTTCCAAGGGAGATGCCATGTTCCCGCGAAGATGGTCTTGGGATCCTTCGGATCGATAGCGACCGACTCAACCTCATGAATTTCGGCGCTCCCTGCTGGACTAATTAGCGTCCAATGCTCTCCACTGTCGTTGGAGCGGTAAACACCCTTCAGGGTGCCTGCAACGTACATCTTCGGGTCCGAAGCGGAGTTGGCCAGCGCGAGGACCGATAACCCTTTTAGCTCAGAAGACGCCTTCCACGTTGCTCCGCCGTCATCGCTGATGAACAGGTCGCCAACCTGTCCTCCAAGCACCCACGCACCCACAAGGATGCGGCTGGAGTTAAGAGGATCGACGATGATTGAGTCCAATACCAGATCGTCGCGCTTTCCAACTCGCGCCAGGCGTTTCCACGCGGCGCCGGCGTTGTTGGACTCGTAGATCCATCCGTTCGCCGTGCCGAGATAAAGATGATCCTTGTTGTGGGGATCAGCAGCGATGGTGCGCGCGTCACCTCCATCGGGCCCATAAGGAAGCCAATCACTGCCTGCAGCGTAAGACCAGGATGAAGGCAATACCAAGACAAGAAGAAGCGTGAAGAGAGTACTCAGTCGATTTCGCATGGCACCTGTTACTAAATTATCAACCTGTTTATCAGGATATAACTCTGTAGACAGAAAAAAAGGCTGACCGGGTTGGTTCCCGGTCAGCCTTTCTGCTTAGCGCCTGGTCGGACTTACTTCTTCTTCTTCTTGACAGGCGTCCGAGGTACGACTTTCACAGCGCTCTCGTCAACTGCCGTAAGGCCAGTCTGGTCGAGCGTTGCGCCGGTCGGAATGATCGTCGAGCTAACCGTCTGACCATCCTGCGATCCGGTGTAGACCGAGATACGGCTAGCATCGATGCCCTTCTCCGTAACAAGGTAGTCCTTGGCGTTGACAGCGCGGGAGGCTGCAGCCTTGCTGCCTGCCTTCTCAGTGCTGGCGGCGTTGCCGACGACGGCGAGCTTAGCATCTGCAGACCGCTGCATATTTAGAGCGATGTCGTCGAGGCAAGCCTTGGCTTCGTTGTCCACACGAGTCGGACGCTTCTTGTCATTAGTGAAGCTGATCGAGCAGAGCGCCTGAGTGGTGGGTGCCGGCGGAGGCGCAGGCGCAACCACCGTCACCGTAGCGGTGCAGGAGGCTGTCTGGCCCTTATCGTCAACCACGTTCGCTGTCACCGTAATGGTTCCCGGTGCTGCGCCAGTCGTGTTGAGCGTTGCCGTTGAGGTGTTTCCGGTGACCGAACCAGCCGTCGAGCTATAGCTGTAGGTCAGAGGACGATTCTGCGGGCTTGAGCCGCTGGCGGTGATCGTTGAAGAATCGCCAGGCGCCACAGTGGACGGGTTAGCGGAGCAGCTGACCGTCGGCGGACCATACTGCTGGATGGTGAACGGAGCCGAGCAGTCCGCCATCTCTCCGGGCTTATTACCCTCCGTGACGTGACCCTTCACGGTGTAGCTGCCAGGATTCAGGGTCTTGGTGTCGACATTAGCCGTATTGCCCGTACCGGAGACAGTGCCGCCGTCCGAGGTCCAGGTATAGGTGGCAGTCTTCTTGGGGTTGAGGTTGGCTGCTGTGCCGGTCACAGTGATCGGGTCGCCGGGGAATCCAGTCGAGGGCGAGGCCGAGCAAGTGTAAGTAACAGGCGGAGGCGGAATGATGTGACCGAAGTGCGTCACGATGCCGGTGCTCAAATCAACGCCGCTGAGGTTAGCGCGCCCACCCGTCGGTCCACTGGGGGGAGGGACATACGGTCCGAAGTTTACGTGGAGGTAGCGATAGTCAGCCTGAAAGAGCCGGAAGGAAAACCGGTGATCCATAAACGGAAGATCGTAGTCCATACCGCCGCCGGCAGTAAGAGCGGTTCCCCAGGTCCAGGGGTTGTGATACTGGTACGAGTGGTAAGAGTTTGGACCAACCAGTTTGCCACCACCAGCGAGACCATGAGCGAAAAGAGTAAAGTTTTGCATGGGCGCGCGGAAGATCGGACCCGCGGAAGCGGTCCACAATCCATCATTCTTTCCATCGGGATGAATCGCAAAAATCATCTCGCCGCCGAAGTACTTGTTGAAGTAATAGGCGCCACTGCCAATTGCTCCAAGATCGACGGAACTGTAGTTGACGCCCAGCGGCTTCAGCTGGCCATGCGCGCCAAAGTACGAGTATCCCGTGAAGAGATCGAAGCGCGAGGGGTTTGCGCCCACGGGGGCGGCTGTGCTGGGAGTCTGCGCACCCAGACTCGCGACTCCAAGGCTGACTGCGCATGCAGCCAGTACGAACCGGCCAAATTTACTTTTCGGGCTATAAACCATTCCACTTCCTCCGCTCAAATTCTTCATAGTAAGGAGCCTATCCGCAGCTCAATGTGTTCGATATGTTGCTTCGATTCAGTAAAGCTTACCGCAGTTGCTAGTGACACCGGTAAAAAATACTCTCCGGAAACTATATTTTCAATACTTTACAACGAAGACTTCTAGAGAAGCCATGGGAGAATCTTTCCGGTTACCAAAGATTGCCGACGAATTCTACGATAAATTTAGCGTTTTGCGCACCGTTCCGCGTTCTGCCTGTATTTTTTCCTGGAGCAGAGTGATGGCGTACAGGAGCTGTTCGGGGCGTGGCGGGCAACCCGGAACGTAAATATCCACTGGAATAACCTGATTAACCCCCTGAAGCAGGGCGTAATTGTTGAAAACGCCCCCCGAAGTTGCGCACGCGCCCATAGAGATCACCCATTTCGGCTCTGGCATCTGCTCATAAAGTCTTCGTATGACAGGGGCCATCTTCTGTGAAACGCGACCCGCAATAATCATTAAATCGCTCTGGCGCGGTGATGGGCGGAATACCTCAGCTCCAAAGCGCGCAATGTCATAGCGCGATCCGCCCATCGACATCATCTCAATGGCGCAGCAGGCAAGACCAAATGTCATTGGCCAGACAGAGTTCTTTCTGACCCAATTGATCGCGGCATCCAGCGAAGCCAATACGATGCCCTCCGGCTGGTCGTATCCCCAGCTGACTTCCTTCAGCTTCTCTCGGTTTTTCGCAAAGCTATCCAAATTGCCGAAAAGATAGCGGTCACCCGGCTGGGGGACTTCAGTGGGGCGCCCACTGCTGGTGTTTTCCGTGGATGTGCTCATACGGCAATAATAAAGCCCATACCACGCACGATGAACAAACTGGCCGAATAACGCCCGACCGAATTGCGTTTAAACCGAGCCGGATCGCCCCTCCAGCACGATCTCTACTATTATTTCGCTGGTCCCTGACATGTCTGCCGAGTTATCGCGAGGCGAGGAGCCGGCTTGAAGTCTGCGGGCAACTCCAAGGAGATTCGAAAACGCATCCAAGCCAGGCGACCTAGAGCTGTTGTTCTGCCGTCGGCAAGGCTTTCCATCGTGTGGGCTGTCGAATTGAAGTGGGTCGCTACTGTGGCAGCAGCCGGAACTTGATCCGCAGTTCCAGGCACCAGATGTGCGTCAAGGATGGTTAAAGTTCCTTCTGGCGCATGGCTTACTAGCGTGGCGAGTGTCTGCTGAGCATTCGCGGGCTTGTTCTCATAATCGTTGTAGGCCTTTAGGATTTTGCCGAAGCTTGCCTCGTCGGACGCGAAGTGGAAACGGCGCGGGTTCCAGCCGATGGCGTCTTGAGCGCGAAAGCTATAGTCGGTGGAGATGAGAAGCGGTGTAACCGAACGGTAGGGCGGCGTCGCGAGTTCAGCATAGTCGTGCTTGGGGAGCGGCTTTGCTGACGGCAACACGCGAAGAATCCAACCAGAAGCTAGGGGCTCAAGCATAACCTCGAGGCCGTTACCGATCGACTTTCTGAAAGATTGCCCTGCCCTGACTTCGCCCACAAGGGTGCCGGTGCGACACGACATCGGTGCGGCCCAACATATTGAGGCCGCGCAAAGGAGAAGCAGCGATAGAGTCCCCTTTGTCAAACTAACGCGCATTCTCCTCCATTGCTTCGAGCAACGCCACACGCAGTGCCTTCTGTTGTTTCTTCTCGAGCTTGGCGCCAGCGTGCGTGAGGTAGAAGACGTCGATTGCGGTTTCGCCTTCCGTATCGATTAGAGCGACCTCGATATTGTGTCCATGCGCGGCGATAGTGAGGCTGAGCGCGCGCAGAAGGCCCGGAATATCCTGAGCGATCACTTCCACCAACGTGCTGTGAGAAGATGCTTCGTCATCGAACTCTACTCGAGTCTCGACGATAACTTTAGGCGTCTTGCGTCGACTGCGACGTCTCCCGCTGAGTAATTTTTCGACCGGCACTGCTCCGGTCATGACGTCGTGAACGCTCTTCACAAAACGCTCGTGCTCTGAGGCGTTCATCTCTAGTGTTCGGAACGTATCCGTAAACCGGAAGCTATCGACGACTATGCCGGTGCGATTGGAGAACGCGTCAGCGGTGACGATGTTCATGCCCCACGCCGCGAGCGCACCGGTCATGTTTGCGAAGAGAAGGGCGCGGTCGGGCGTCACGACGGTCAATTCGCTGACGGCAGGCGCGTAACGAAAGTCCAGTTGGACGCCATCCGCTTCCAGGCGCTCCGCCATACGGAAGTGTGTGCGGATCTGCTCGGGTGAACGGGTAAGCACGTAGCGTTCAGGAAGACCTTCGAGAAAAGCAGCTACGGCCGATCGCTGATCTGGCACAAGGGCGGAGACGCGGTCGACCAATTCGCGAGCCTCCTGTGCTCCAACGCGTTCCTCGTCGACGCTGCGATCCAAGTAGTTCGCGGTTGCGATGTAGAGACGCCAGAGGTTCTCCGCCTTCCAGGGTGTGAGCGCGTCAGGATGCACGGCGTTGATGTCGGCGTAGGTGAAGAGCGTGAGCATGCGAAGGAACTCAGGGGTCTGCACCTTGCCAGCGAAGGTCCGCACGGTCTCAGCGTCGAAGATGTCGCGTCGCAATGCCGAAGACATCTCGAGGTGATTGGCAATGAGTCCCATGACCAAGTCGCTCTCATAGAGGTCCAGTTCCAGCCGCGCGAGTAAGCTTTGCGCCATCTTCGAGCTTTCAAGTGCATGATCGCCCGTGTTCCTGCCTTTGCCGGTGTCGTGCAGCAACGCCATAAGGTAGAGCACAGGCGCATGGGGGAGTTCGCGAAGCAGCGCGCCAAAGCGCGATGCCCACTCCGCCTTCGATCCGCCCTGCGCCCCTTCGAGCCCATGCAGAGTGTCGATCAACACAAAGGTATGCTCATCGACTGTGTAGCGGTGATAGGCATCGCGGATGACCAAGGCATCGATGCCATGAAACTCCGGGATGAGCAGTTCGAGGATACCCAACGCATGCATGGCTCGGAGAGCATCGCCAGCAAAGCGGCCCATGAGCACGGCCTGAAGGCTACGCCACAAAGCAGGCCCTTCCTCGAGATTTGCTGAGAGCAACGGAAGGGCCTGCGATATGCGCTCTTCGGCATCACGGCCGAGATGACAGCCAGTCCGTGCTATGGCAGCAAATATCTCAAGGACGACCTCAGGGTCATGGGCGGCGTCACGACGAGCGCCCGTCACGTAACCCTTTACTGGAGGATCGAGGATGATCCGGCCGTGGTCGATACGAAAGCCAGCTTGGGGCTCAACTCCACGCTCTCGATTGAGAAGCGTCCGGCGAGCACTCTTCGGCATCGGAAGATCTTCAACGATGCGCTTGAGGGATCGCTCGATACTGCGAGCGTGGCGGAAATAGAAGCGCATCCAATAGGCGGCGTCTATCTTTTGTGTGTCGCGGCCATTGAGTCCGACCGCGGTTTCGGCGGCGGCGTCTTGAGCCTGCCAGTCCAGTGTGTTGTCATCGCGTTCGTGACGGTAGTGAAGAAAACAGCGAACGAGCCGGAGAAACTCAATGGCTTGTCGAAACTCAATATCCTCGGCGCCGTCCGGTGCGTTTGAGTTGTCAAGCATTCTCAGCCAGCCGCAGACGTGGACGTCTCGCAAGCCTCCGGGGCATTCCTTGATGTTCGGCTCCAGGTGAAAGAGAGTGTCACCATATTTGGCGTGGCGTTCATTGGTCAGCTCGATCAATCGTTTGAGGATCGTCTTCTGATCGCGCTGCAGGAGCTTTGGCAACGTCTCACTCGCCAACTTCGCATATAGGCTTGCATCGCCCGAGAGATGACGGTGATCCATCAGCGAAAACGTGAACTCAGCGTTGTCTTCGGAGTATCGCTCACACTCGGCAAGTTTCCGTGTTGTTTGCGCGACTCGGATGCCGCAATCCCACATCTCCTGGCCGATGCGGCGGATTGATTCTTTGACTTCTTTTTCTACAACACGCACATCGAGAAGAAAAAGCAGATCGACATCTGAATGTGGAAATAGTTCGCAACGGCCATAGCCGCCGATGGCCAGGAGAGCGACTCCTCGAGCGAGCTTCGGATCGCGTTCAACGGTACCCTGCCAGAGGGCGGTGAGGAGTTCATCAACAGCTGCTGCACGAGCAGCGATTGTGGCCGAACCTGAGGCGCCGGCCTCAAAGGCACCGCGAATCTCCAGCATCTTGCGCTGGTAGTTACGCTGATGCTCACCACGCAGTTCGCTGGCTTTGGACTCGTCCGCCTGCATCGTCTCTCCCCGAGCCTTCAGCATACAGTCTGGCGCCTTCACTTGAAGTCGGCGCTTGACTCAACTTTAGCGGCAAGAGCTTAGAGTGCGATTTCTCCGCGCTCGTCGTTGCGGATGCGAATCGCCTCGTCGATCTTCGAGATAAAGATCTTTCCATCCCCGATAGTTCCGGTGCGGGCTGCCCCAATAATGGCGTTTACGGCGCGGTCGAGCATCTCGTCAGTGACGACGACCTCGAGCTTCACCTTAGGCAACAAATCTACTGAGTACTCACGACCGCGGTAGACCTCAGTATGACCCTTTTGGCGGCCGTGGCCGCGGGCCTCAAGGATGGTCATGCCGTCGACGCCGATCTCCACCAACGCGTCCTTTACCGAGTCCAGCTTCGACGGCTGAATCACCGCTTCAATTTTCTGCATATCCGTATCGTCCTCTCGACGTCGTTACTCAGTCTAATGCGCCCAGTCGTAGCCTTCTTCGCCGTGCTGGGACAGGTCCAGACCGTCGCGCTCGTCGTCCACACTCACCCTAAGGCCCATGACCTTGTCCACGAGGAACAAAATAATGAGCGTACCCACGATCGAAATAGTCCAGGCGATGGCGACGCCGGCGGCCTGGTTCAATACTTGATGCCAATTGCCCTCAAATAAGCCCGTAGGTTTGCCTGCACCAAAGATCGGGTTGATGGTGCTATTGGCGAAGAAGCCGGTCAGGATTGCGCCGAGGGTGCCGCCTGCGCCGTGGACGCCAAAGGCATCCAGCGAGTCGTCGTAACTGAACCACGCCTTAACTTTGACAACCATGAAGTAGCAGAAGACCCCGGCGAACAGACCGATCCAGAGAGCCGACATTGGAGTGACGAAGCCTGCAGCAGGCGTGATGGCAACAAGACCGGCGACTGCACCTGAGATCGCGCCGAGGGCAGATGCCTTGCCCTGGCGTAGCCACTCAGCCGCGCTCCAGCCCACGGCGGCTGCAGCTGCGCCAAAGTGAGTCGCTATGAAGGCCGAGGTTGCAAGGGTACCGGCGGAGAGCGCAGAGCCGGCGTTGAAGCCGAACCAGCCCACCCACAGAAGACAAGCTCCGATGAAGCTGAGAACAACCGAGTGCGGAGGCATCGGTTCCTTGGGATAACCGAGGCGCTTGCCGAGATAGATCGCAGTTACGAGTGCGGAAACTCCGGAGGTGACGTGCACGACCGTGCCACCAGCGAAGTCAAGGCATGGGATCCGGCCGCCGAGCGCGGCGTTGAGGAAGCCGCCCTTACCCCAGACCATGTGAGCCATCGGGCTGTAGATAAACAGCGCCCACAGGATCATGAAGACCAGCATGGAGGAGAACTTCATGCGCTCCGCGAAGGCTCCGGTGATGAGCGCCGGCGTGATGATTGCGAACATGAGCTGATAGACCATGAAAGTCTGCAGCGGTATGGTCGCAGCGTACTTCGGATCGGGCAGGAGGCCGACGCCGTGCAGAAACATATTGTGGAAGCCGCCGATAAAGGCGTTGCCGTCGCCAAAGGCAAGCGAGTAAGTCACAAATGCCCACAGAACGGTGATCACAGCCATCATGGCGAAGGTCTGCATCATGGTGCCGAGGACATTCTTTTTGCGCACCAGTCCGCCGTAGAAGAGCGCCAGGCCTGGGCCACTCATCATCAGGACCAGGGCTGCAGAGACAAGCATCCATGCGTTGTCGCCCGAGGTCTGCGCGGTGGCGATGGCTGTGGCATTGTCGGCCGCCTGCTTTTCGAGAGCCGCCAGGCGGTCCGCAGGGGTTGCAGACGCTGCAGTCGCAGGGGCCTGGGCCATAGCCTTCTGGCCGAGCAGCAACGGCCCACCTACAAGAGTCAGCAGAAGAGCCAGATACACCTTCACTACGGCAACACGCATGGATTCCATCACCTGTTTCAAAGATTTTCGTGAGGCTAAAAGAGCGACATCCCGCCGTCTCACTCTCGGAAAGCACCGACAGCACGTGGGTGACTATGCTTCGCTGCGACGTGGGAGCGAAGTCTTTGTCGATTGCTGATGACTTTAATCTACACAAGCGGTGCCTCATCACAAAGCCGGAAATTATCCCTTCAGTGAATGAGTGATGCTGTGAGCGCTTTGTAGAAATTTGGAGCGATTACCTACGGCTAAGCAGCTCTTCGACAATCTGCTGCCACTCGACGTCGAGATTTCCTTTAGCTACGGAACGGCCAGCACGACGGTACCAATAAGAAGCGTTGCTCTGATCGCCTTCCTTGCGGTGAAGGTAGGCGTGGACCCAAGCGCCTTGGACGCCTTCTACATCCTGCGCGACCTCGTGAGCCTTCTCCCAATCACCCTTGGAGTCCCACCAAAGTGCGAGGAGCGCACCATCCAGTTCGTCCGGGCGGGAGGAGCGGAATTCTGCAATGGTCATGCCTGCCTCTCACTGCGGGTTTGCCGCATAGCCGCGTTCGCGCATCCATTTGATGAGCAGATCAGACCAGACGCTCAACTGCGGGTTCACGGGAGCCAGGCCGGCGCCGTGCGCTCCATGTTGAAAGATATGCATCTCGGCGGGGACCCCCGCTTTAACCAAAGCTTCGTAGAAGACCACGCTGTTGGCGATGGGTACTGTCTTGTCGTCGGTGGTGGAGAACAGGAAGGTTGGCGGCGTCTGAGAGGTTACCTTTGTCTCGGCAGAGAGTAATTGTACGAGAGCGGGATCAGGGGCGTCTCCGAGAAGGTATTTGCGCGATCCGCTATGAGCGGATGGGTCAGTAAACGTGATTACCGGATAGGCGAGGATCAGGAAATCTGGGCGGCTTCCCTTCGTCTCGATGACGTCTGCGGCATCCGGGCGTCCATTATCGAAATGCGTGCCTGCGGTTGCAGTAAGGTGGCCCCCTGCAGAGAAGCCCCACATGCCGATGTGGTCTTCGGCCACACCGTATTCTGCGGCATTCGCACGAACAGAGCGAAGGGCTCGCTGCGCATCCCCCAGCTCGACAGGGTGATGATAGGTCGGTCCGAGGCGGTACTTGAGGACGAAGGCCGCGACGCCATGCTCATTGAGCCACCGCGCGACGGCGAAACCCTCTTTCTCCATCGCGAGATGCTGGTATCCTCCGCCGGGCGCGACCACGACACCGGTTTTGGTTGGATTTTCAGCGGGTAAGAATACTGTCAGGGTTGGTTTGTCGGCGTCTGCGTCGCCAAGCGCTCCTGGCGCACCAGCCAGCCACAAAAGTATCGTCTTCTGAGCGCCAGAAATAGGTGCGTCCAGAGGCGTAGTCTGCGCGAAACAGTGAGTTGTCGAAAAAGAGATGGACAAGACAAAGAACAAACACTTTAAGATCGATCGCACTCTTCACTCCTTGCTATACCGCTCCAAATGTAACAAGTGAGCCTGCGCCCGAACCGCACCGGAGACGCTAAGTATTGGGTGTTCCTGTGCGTAGATTTCCCGGTTCGAATCCCGTAGGCTTATTAGTGGCTATGCACCTCCTGCCGGAGAATCAATGAAGCATCTGGTCCAGAAACAACTCGCGCAGTCTATTGCAACAATGCAAGCTACGCTTGCAGACTTACACATCGCAGACACGATAGTCAGGGTGGCTGAATTGACCGCCAACGCCATGCAGGCCGGTCGTAAGCTGCTTGTTGCAGGCAATGGAGGGTCCGCGGCCGACGCGCAACATCTAGTTGCCGAGTTTGTCGTTCGGCTTTCTGCCAATCGTCCTGCCTTGCGCGCAGTGGCACTTACCACTGACAGTTCGATAATTACGGCCGCCGGCAATGACTTTTCCTTTGACTGCATCTTCGCGCGTCAAATAGAGGCCCTGGGCCAGCCCGGCGACATTTTCCTGGGAATTTCCACTTCTGGAAACTCGAAAAATATCCTGCAGGGCATCCAGCAGGCAAAGCAGATGAACATGACCACGATCGGCTTCAGCGGTAACGGCGGCGGACAGATGCGCTCCCTCTGCGATCACAACGTCATTATCCCTTCCGAAGTCACGATGAACATTCAAGAGTGCCATCTAGCGCTCGAACACATCTTCTGCATGGCTGTTGAGCGCTTTTACTTTGGGGAAGAGTTTGGGTCTAAGGGTTGACGAGCTGACACTCCAGTTTCAGCCAGTAACGCTTTGACATCTGTCTTCAATTCCCTCTCCTGAATCGCGCCCGTGTACACCTTCGCGACCCTTCCCTGACGATCCACCAAAATAGTTGTCGGCAGTCCATCCATGCCATAGGCCATCTGGGATAACAGCACCGGGAGCGCAATCGGATAGTCGACATTCAGCGTGTGAACGAATCGGCGAATCTCTGCATCTACATGGTCAGAGTTGCCTTCGTCCATTGCAACACCCACTATCGCGAGTCCCGACGGTCCCAGTTCATGACTCAGCCGCAGTAAGGTCGGGGTTTCCTCCCAGCATGGAGCACACCAACTTGCCCAGTAGTTGACCACTACGACCTGACCATGGTGATCAAAGAGCCTCCAGGTGCCTCCGTCGAGTTGACGAAGGTTGACCAAGGGCATTGGCTTGCGCTCGGGAACAGCGATAAAATGACCGGAGGTTCGGCTGCTACGCCCAACTGCAAATGACATTGCCACCGCCGCGATGGCGAGGAAAGTGTATCCGGACCAGTGCCTTCGGGTGGTTAGATTTGAGATTTCGGTCTTCCCGTTCATGCCACGACGATGCCTCGGCGGCTCGCAACCGAAGAGCCGCAAAGGCGAGAAGAGCGAGATGCACTTCTCGCCAGTGGCCTACTTGATGATTGGAAGAAGTGCTGCCAATTGAACATTCACGAGAAGGGTCAGGCGGTTATCAACCTGCATGAACTTTGCCGTCTGTTTTGCACCAATGGCCTTCTTGAACTTCGGAACATATTTTTTACGCAGTGCGAGGCTGGCGTCGTCGAACTTCAAAGCGCGCTGGATGTAGCTGTCGGCCTGCGCATCGTCGATCTTGTCGTAGTTGGCGGCATAGTCCTTGATCAAGGCAACACGGTCATCGCCGATTTTCTGCTGTTCGTGCGCGTATTCGCGATACACCGGCCAGAACGCCTTTGACTGCTCGTCGTTGAAGTTCATACTGCGGGTGATGATCTCAGTCTTGTCGGCCTGAACATCCTGGCGCAAAACCGCGATGTCATCGTCGGTAACCGGACGGCCGGTATTGGCGTCGGCAGGCGGAGCCTGGCTCTGGCCGAGGGCAGCAATCGTACCAAAAGAGAAAACGAGCACGGCTAGGCACTTGATGGTCTTCATCCTGTCTCCTGAAACTAATTTTTTGGCTTCCCAGTTGGACGCGATGGATATTGAAAGGGTTGTCCGCGGGATAGCGGCTTCCTAGTGATCCATCTTGAAGTGAAAGTCAACTAGCGTGCGAATGGGCACGGGCCGTCCGTCAACGACATATGGGCTGAATCGCCAGTTACTCAAGGCATCCATGGCCGCACTTCGCAAAGCCTCAGGCCCATTGACGACAACTACCGTTTCCACCCTTCCGCCCTCATCGACTGAAGCTTGGAGCAAAACGTCTCCTTCGATGCGCTGGCTGCGAGCCAGTGAGGGGTAGGACGGGGGTGGAGAGGCGATGGCGTTACGCATCAGAATGCTGGCTGGAACGAAAATTTTAGTCCGAAGATCGGAGGCGGTTGCAGCGCTTGCGATGTCTGCATCGACCAATTTCGCCGCTAGACCGTCTGTAGGTTGTGCATTGACCAGTTTGGTCGTCAAGCTATTGGGCGGTTCATCGTCGATCCTATTCGCGTTTACGACATTTCGTTGGCTGCTGTAGGGCCCGCTCGTCCTGCCGTCATGCGATGGTGCGTTTATCTGTCGCGAGACAGCCCCAGCCAGCGAATTCAGTCCGTTTTGGCGAGATGAGCGTTTTGTATCAGCCGGGAGAACGGGAATTACGATCGCTTCAGCCACATTCGCGGGAGGCAACGGTGAGGATGTTGTCCGGGCGGATGCGTCCATCGTCGTCGCAACCAGCCTGCTGATCTCCCCTTTCACCTGGCCTTCATGGACCAGATAGATCAAAGTTCCCAGTACACCGGCTATCGTCGCAAACAGTATTCCGACTGCGATGATCAAAGGCTGCGACCAGCGAAACTCGAACTCATTCATGAAGGCACGCGCCAAAGCAGCGGGCTTCATTCCTTCGACGGGTGCTCTTGCTTCGAGGCGGGACCTTAGTTCTACTGGAGCGATCGGCTCGACGGCGGGCTTTGTCAGAGCTGAAGCTGCCCGAAAGATATCTTCCTGTGGCGCAATGCGAAGCTCAGGTTGCGAATAGCGCATTTCAGGAAGCTTTGCTTTGGCAGACTGGACGCCGTCTGTATGGAGTGGCGTGTCAATCGTCAGACGAGTCGTCAGATTGTCGAGATGGGGTTCCATTCGGTTCATGCGGCTGTCGATGCTATCCAGATGCATCTTCAATTGCAGCGTGTTCAATTCCAATCGACTTAGCGCATCTTTTACCAGGGCGGGGCCACCGAACAACGATGCCGTCATCTCGCCAAGATTGTTGGGTTCGGCTGACAGACGGCGCTCCAATTCGAGAGCCTCCTGCTCGTCTTCAGCGGTCATTCCCATACCCACCGACTGCATGGCAATAGATTCCGGCGTCGCAGATTTGGGATCGGGTTCGTTCTCGCTCCAACCACCAACACCCGCCAGAAAAACTACCACCATACTCACTGGCACCGCACCAGCGGTTCCTATGGTGTCCACGCTATCGCCTCCCATTGCGATAGCAATAATTGTGAGAATTCGCGTAAGGGTAACTCGGCCGTTTTCGCGCAGCCCTATCGATTTCGCGAGTTGGCAGAAGTCGTCGCGAAACCGTTCGTCATAAGCCAACTTGGGAGGCAAGCGGAAGAAGTCTTCCGCAGTCCCGCAGCTCACCTCATACCGTTTGCATAGATCTCGGAACTCGGTAATGTAGGTCCCATACCGAGCCGAGGTCTCCCGCGTATCGGAGAAAAAGGACATGGCTCGTCATGATACTCCGTATTTGCTAGGTTTTTCGCGTACTGCGGTTACATTCACACGCGAAAACCTTGACATCTTCTGCGCAAAAAAATGCATCTCAACGACTTGTCGTATTGAGTGTTTAGCCGCATCATTCATAGTTTTCAGGAGCATGCATGACAATCATCGAACCCAGTCGAGTCACACCTGCAATAAAACCAAGCTGCCTTATCCGGAAGAGCATGGCGGCCGCGGTTGTGGCGCTCACTCTGGGCTGCAACTCCAAGACGAAGGCAACACCGAACAACTTCACTCAAACGCTTAACGCATACTTTCAAGAACGCCCGGAGTGCCTCTTTTCCGGCGTGCATTTCCCCTACGCGACCTCAGATGCTGAGGTGACGAAGCAGATGAATACCCTGGTCAAGTCCCAAATGCTGGAAGCGAGCTACGAATCAGCCGTTCACACAACGCGCTATACCGTCGCTAGAGCAGGAACTCGCTATGCTCCACGCTTTTGCTATGGGCACCGTGTAATTAGCTCCATCGAAGAATTCACGCCCCCAGCGAGGGGAGCGAGCGGCTTTCCGGAGACGCATGTGAATTATCACTACACGATGACGGATGTACCTGTTTGGGCAAAATCTCCGGACGTTCTTGCGGCATTTCCTGCCATGGCAAACGCTACAACCAATGGCGGTTCGGGACAGGCCACACTTGCGCAGACGCTCGCTGGCTGGCAGGTTCCAGAGTAACTTTGCGTACGATAGCAAGGGCTTATATGTTCGGGCCCCAACTGCTCGGCTCTATTACCAGTCCATCGACGCGCTGCGGTATCACCGGCCTCCGGCCTACCTTCGCCTCGTACCGGCGCCATGACACTCTGTGTCGGTCGCTCGACAAACTCGGCCCGATGGCGCGGGGGAGAAGATACGGTCCTAGTCCTAAATGCGATCAGCGGCCCAGACCGCCATGACCTTGCCTGTACACCCTGTCATCTCATGTTCGATGCCGCTGCCGCTGCCAAAGGTCTTCGTGTAGGCTACTTTCCTGCATGGATGAAGGAGGCCGGCGACAGACGTCGATCGGCCGCCCTTAACGCAGTTCGCAAAAGTGGGATGACAGTGGTCAAGGTGTCATTGCGCGACTGGCCTTACGACGCATCCGTCACTTATCCTCGGCGCGGGTTCATCGAGGTGTCGGAGGCGCGCAGTGACTGGGCTCCAGATCCTATGCATCCCCTTCCTAAATTCTCACCGCCGAGACGGGTTCCACATAGCGGAACGCTGATAGGAAGGCTCTTCGAGGAGGTACTATCGCCCAAGCTGCATTGCCCTTGAGCGGACCTTGAATTTGTCACCCGAAACCCGGATGGTTTCTAGCCACAAAAGCGGTGGCCGAATTTCCCCTATCTTTAACCCTGGGGATTCGGCCACGACTCCACGATAAAATCCGGAGATTGCGGGACTACAACTACAGCGCCAACCGTCTCTTCATGACTCCGGCGAGACCCGCAAGTCCGGTCCCAAGGAGCATTAAAGTTCCGGGTTCAGGTGTTGGAACTGGTACCAAGGTCGTCGTCCCGGCCAGGGTACCGGCACCGATCCCGCGCATGAAATTTGTGGCATCCGTTTGCACCACCATGCGACTGCTGAAGAGGCTACCCAGTATGGGGTCGATTACGATGGGGTTGCCAAATACAAAATCTATAACTTGTCCATCAACGCTTCGAGAGATCGTTGTCGGGTTCACTCCGAAAGGATCCGCGTAACCGACGCTCGTGTGATATCCACCAAATGGACCCACTGCAAAGTCACCGATCTGACCGGTCGTGATACTTCCGATCGAGTAAACGAAGTCGAGGCAACCAGCGCAGTAGATGTTATTAGGATCAGCGAACACCTGAACGGCGTAGTGTGCACTATAAGTCTGGGTCGTGATAACAGCATCGAAAAACCCAACTTGGTACTGATTGTCCCCCGGCCCTGAAGGATACGCGAGTTGTGAAGCAGCAACCGTAGTACCAGGTACCAGTGTTGTTGCATAAACTGCGGGCACTGTTGCCAACAGTAAAACGATAAGCACCATCAGACTTTTTTGCATGACTACAACCTCCGGAAGTGAACCGACTTAACCTAATCCCACAAGTAACTGGGATGCACTTCGCATGCCAAAGGGTAAGACTATAATGCAAAAAAGGTTTTCTGAGTAAAATCATACTGTTGGGAAGCAAAATTCTGCATATTCATTGATTCGCAAAGGTTCAAGATGCAAAGCAATACATTTAATGAGAAAGGATTTTCTCATAGTTGCACTCGCTAAAATTCTTGTAGCACCGCATATGATGAGTATTTACCTCTCGAATGCTACTGAGTATGGGACGACGTCCTGGATCCCTACCTCGTTGTTTCGCTTTTACCGATCTGTAGACATAATTTGCTTAAGTTGCGCATCTGCAGTACGTCCATTCCACTAGGTGGAAGCGAATGGGCACGTCGTGTTCTAAGCTGCGGTTCACGCACAGCAACATAAGAAACCTACCATCGACATTTCGGGTAGCCACCACGTCGATGTACGGAATCTCTCGAAGCTTGTTGAGGAAGCGTATTCCTCCTCCGACCTCATAGGTCCCACTGTCACTTTGTTAGAGGAACAACGTTGTCGCCCGTTACCGAGCTATACGTCTGAAAGACGTAGTATGCGGGAACGGCGTAGACCTGTTCTCTACGCTTCCAAATGCCCGCGAACTCCATCAATCCGGTCATATGCGTAATTGTGATGGATTCCGGACGTCGCAGCACCTGGGGTTAAGAGATCCACCCGCCAATACGGCTCCGCCCTCGTTCATCCAACTGTGGGCCTCATTGGTGAAGTTGCGCTCGCCATAACTTTTGCTATTGAAAAGCCACTCTGTGATAGCCAGGTGAATTTTCCCGCGAACATCTGGGTGTTGATCGAGCTCTGCCTGTACCTTGTCCAAGGAGACCCCGATCCGATGGGAGCTCCGTAAGCAGACGCAGCGACAAAATCGGGAGTCGCAGGCTCATTCACGGGGAGGTTCATACCGCATATGGTGTGAAGGCAGAGATTGTTGAAGGTTCCGCTAGGCAGGGAAAGCTGAATCTCATTCCACCTACTGTTTTCAAAGTGTTGTCATGAAGCTGATGTTCCGACCACCTACTACACTGTCGAGCACCCGATTCATATCGCTTCCAAAGCGTTTACCGCGACCGAACTGAAGATCTTAGACCGCACTGATTACTAGCGATTGGGGAACGTTTGAAGTGGTGGGGCCGTAGTCGCATGCGAAGCAGTTGCGCCTCTGGTTCAATGTGCTGTTGCTTCACTGTTGCGCGGATGCCAGCGCCTTTTGGGTAAGTGTAATTGGCAATCAGACTGAAGCCGTTGCTGAACTGTCGTCGAAATTTGACGATGTGGCCGTTGTAATTGCCCCATCCTTAGCTCGATACCTGCTGAATGTAGGGGAATTTCGGATTGTAAGGATTTCTAGAAATATTACAGAAGAGAACGCTACTGGATTTCGCAGGGATCGAGCCATCAGCACGAATGGATGGCATCTCCTTGATGCCCGCACTCACCGGCCACTTTACCGGAGCGCAATCCATTGCTGTTTTTCGTAGGTTGGCATTTCGGCGTAAACTTTGCCTGTGGGTTGAGCATCGACCTTCTGACGGCCGGCAGTTGCTTACAATTGTAAGCTCACCGAATGATGAACTTTATGACCTTGACGCAGACGATGCGACAAACCTCATATTGAGCCCCGATCACAAGGCTGTTCGAGAATGCATGAGTCGTAAATTGGGCGATGCGTTGCGACGCCATTCGCGATGGATCAGTTACTGGGCCGAGTTTCGCGTCGAATATTACTCTCTGCTGCCAAAGACGTCAGGGATATGGAACTTTCACCAAACCCGATTAGAACAAGCGAATGCGGTCGGCTAACGATCGGAAGCCCTTTGTCGTCGAACACATCGGAAACCCAAGTTACTTGTTGAACTATCCGAAGTATTTTGGGTTCGCGCCGCCACACGATAGCGATTGCAATAAGACTCATGACAGAGGAAAGAGCCCCCCTTCATCACTCGACTTGATCCCGTCCGCGGTCCTCGCGGATCCCTGGTCTCATGCTTTGGATGCCGTACTCCGAACCAGTCTGCCGTCCACTCCCAGACATTGCCGGCAACAGAATAAAGTCCAAAGTTATTCGGTGGAAATGCGCGAACCGGACAGGTTCCGAGCCAACCGTCGTCGGCAGTGTTTCGCTTCGGAAACTCACCCTGCCAGATGTTGCATAAATGCTTTCCCCCTGGTTGCAATTCGTCGCCCCAGGGGTACAGCTTCTGTATTAATCCGCCGCGCGCTGCATACTCCCATTCAGCCTCTGATGGCAGTTCCTTGTTGGCCCAGCGCGCGTACTGCTCTGCGTCTCGAGAAGAAACCTGAACAACGGGATGATCGAGTCTCGGCTCGATAGAACTTCCCGGCCCCTCTGGGTTCTTCCAATTTGCCCCAGGGACCTGGCACCACCAAGGCGCCTCAGCGACAGTATCTGTGACAAGTTGCCGGAATCTACTCTCTGGTATTAGGTTCCAGAAGACGAACGACCAACCGAATCGCTCCGCGTCGGTTTGGTAACCGGTGCTTTGGACAAACTCTACAAAAGACTCGTTCGTCACCGGAACCGTGTCGATTGCGAAGGGAGACAATATCACTGACCGCACCGGCCCTTCGCCATCAGCCCCAAAGCCATTTGGATAGTCTGTGCCCATTAAAAACTTGCCCCCAGGCAACTGCACCATCGACACGTCTGTCGTCTGTGACCCGGGATAAACAACATCGATCGCGGAAAGATTCCCGGCACCAGTCCTTCTCGAGACACTACAGCACTTCCCGACTTTTTCAGATCCCTGCGCTTCCATTAGGCTTCCTACTGCCATAGAGCGTTTTCCAGTCATCCATCGTGATGGAATCACTCACAAGACGAAAATATGGTACACGCTAATTAGACAACAGGATGGGCCGGTATGATTCTCCCGGCGTTCAGGAAACGATGTCAGATATAGTGATCGTGAGCGTCATTCGTTGTTAGAGAACGGACGTTAACCCCGCTTCAAGCACGTTAGTATTTTTCAGGAACAAAGCGGCGTCCTTTGACAAACTTTTGATCGTCAAAGCTCTTCTTGACAGAACGCTGCGGCAACTTAACCTCTTTCCGCGGGACCTTTTTATAAGGAATCATGCTGAGCAAGTGAGCTATGCAATTAAGGCGGGCTTTACGCTTATCGTCAGATCGCACTAGATACCACGGCGCATGGCTGGTATCAGTTGCTTTGAGCATTTCATCGCGGGCTTGAGAGTATTCATACCAGCGACCAAACGATGCTGTATCCATCGGGCTAAGCTTCCACTGTCGAAGGGGATCCTTAATGCGCGCCTTGAACCGCCTCTCCTGCTCGTCCATACCAACTTCGAGCCAATACTTGATGAGCAGAATCCCGCCATCGACCATGTATTTTTCAACCGTCGGACAAAGTTTGAGGAACTGACGGTGCTGCTCCGCGGTGCAGAACCCCATGACATGTTCAACTCCGGCCCGGTTGTACCAACTCCGATCAAAGATCACGATCTCGCCCGCTGCTGGGAAATGCTGCATATAGCGTTGCAAGTACATTTGCGACTTCTCTCGATCGGACGGGGCCGGCAGCGCAACCACGCGAAACACACGCGGACTCACCCGCTCGGTAAGCGCGCGTATCGTTCCACCTTTTCCAGCGGCATCGCGCCCCTCAAAAACAACTATGACTCGCAGGCCTTTATACTTCAACCACTCCTGCAATTTGCATAGTTCACTTTGGAGCCGTCGTAATTCCTTTTCGTATGTTTTCCGATTTAGACGGTTGTCGTCTTTGGATTCGTTTTGCTTTTCCATCAGAAATATCCTCCTCGCCTAGGCGAATAGACTTTCAAACACGCAAAATAAGAAATCGTGATTTCGTAAATGCTTCTTCACGGGTGTGGCTGCACCTGCGCGGGTGCAGGTGTCACGTTCGTGTTAGCCCACTGCGAATCGCTTAGATTCCATCCACCCCCCAACGATCGGTACAGATCAACGAGGGCCAGTTTTCGGCCCAGGTCATAAATGATTGCGGATCGCTCGGCTGGATACATTTCGATCTCAGCATCGATGATCTCGAGATAATTTGCGAGACCACTGTCATAGCGAATGAGAGAGAGTCGGACCGATTCTCGATAAGCCGCTACTGCGTTCTGTTGTTCTTGATACGCCTTGGCCAACTCCTGGTGGGCCGAGAGCGACGTTGAGACTTCACCAAACGCTTGTTGGACTGATTTCTCGAAGGTAATCTTTGCTTGATCGCGTCTCGCTAGGCTCGCCCGGTATTCGTTCTTCAAACGGCCTGCCGTGAAGAGCGGACCGGCCAAATTTCCCCCGAGATTCCATGCTCTTCCGCTACCGGTCAGGTCCGAAAGTTGAGGGCTTATTCCACCAAACGCACCGGTTAGAGAAATGATAGGAAAGAAGTTCGCTTTTGCTACACCCACATTTGCATTTGCAGAGATCAATGCTTGTTCGGACTCACGGAGATCGGGACGGCGTTCCAGCAATTGTGAGGGTAGGCCAGTAGGCACCTCCGGCGGGTCAAACTGCTCAGCCAAAGCACTTCCTCTGGGGATTGGACCAGGGCTGCGCCCCACAAGCAAATTTATAGCCGCCTCCCGGGCAACAATCTGGCGTCGAAGGTCCGGTATCACGGCAGCAACATTCGCGAGTGCCGCTTGCGCTCGAGCCACCTCCAGGCCGGAGGCAGCGCCCCCCTCAAATTTGCGTTGAAAGATATCAAGCGTATCCTGAAAACTTTTCGTAGTTCGGACCGCGACTTCCAAATCTGCATCAAGTGCGCGCAGTTGGAAATATCCCTGAGCAACATCCGCCAGCACTAAGAGACGAACGTCGCGTCTAGCTTCCTCAGTGGCGAAATAAACAGCGCGCTGCGCTTCATTCAGTTTGCGAAGACGCCCAAACAAGTCAATTTCCCAAATTGTGTTGAAGTTGTAGGCGTAATAGGTGTGGTTGGGAAAGATCTGGGATTGCAGTCCCGAAATGCTGGCGCCGTACCCAACCTGAGGATAATATTGGGAACGAGCCACGCCGGCGAGGGCACGCTCCTCCTCCACCCGAGCCAGGGCGACTTGTAGGTCATAGTTATTCTTCAGTGCTTCCCTAATGAGATCCTGGAGGATTGGATCCTTAAACAACTCCCACCACGCCAGATCAGCCTCCGAACTCGTGGATATTTGTCGTTCTGCATAGAAGTCGGGCGGAGACGGGAGAGCGGGGCGCTTGTATTTCGGCCCAAGGTTGCAGCCAGTCAACAAGAGTGCCAGAAGGGCAACTGCGCTGGTTAGTCGCATCAGCCGTGTCCTCCCTCGGGCACTGTAGTTTGTTCCGCTGCCACTTTGGGCTTCTTCCCAGCGAACCGCTCTACGACGACAAATAAGACTGGTACGAAGAAGATTCCTATAATGCTCGCTGCGCTCATGCCAGTGATCACCGTGCTGCCCAGCACTTTTCGGCCAATAGCACCTGCGCCAGTCGCTGTCCAAAGAGGAACGCATCCCAGAATGAAAGCAAACGAAGTCATCAAGATCGGCCTTAGGCGCAAGCGCGCTCCCTCAAGCGCTGCTTCCACGAATTCTTTACCTTTTGACTGTTCTAAGATGGCGAACTCAACAATCAGGATGGCGTTCTTGGCAGTAAGGCCAATCAACATGATGAGGCCGATCTGCGCAAAAACATTGTTGTCGAACTTTCGCAATATCAATCCGCCATAGGCTCCAAACACTGCAACCGGAACTGACAGCAGGACGCTGAATGGAAGCGACCAGCTCTCGTACAACGCCGCTAGAATCAAAAATACAAGCAAGAACGACATTCCAAAGACAAGTGCTTGCCCGCCCTCAGCTTTCTTTTCTTGGAAGGACATGTCGCTCCACGCGTATCCGAACCCCGCAGGCAAAACTTCATCCGATACTTGTTCCATCGCAGCCATGGCCTGTCCCGAACTGTATCCGGGGGCTGGCGCGCCGTTAATCTGAATGCTTCGATAAAGATTAAAGCGGGTTGTGTACTCCGGGCCTGACACTCTTTTTACTGTGACAAGCGAAGCCAACGGAGTCATGTCGCCTTTTGAGTTTCGAACGTAGAAGCTGTTGACCTTGTCGGAGCTTGTCCGATACTCCGGCTCGGCCTGTAGATAGACTTTCCACTGACGTCCAAACCGATTGAATTGGTTTACGTAAGCCCCGCCCAGGAAAGCTTGAAGGGTCTGGTAGACCTCTCCGAATTGGACCCCCTGCTTCAGCACTCGATCCTGATCGATGTCCATGAATAGCTGTGGGACGGTAGGGCGAAATGTACTCACTAGAGAGGCAATTTCAGGGCGCTTCCGTGCCGCCTGAGTCAGCTTGTCGAGAGTGTCGGACAATTGTGCGACGCTCCCACCACTTCGGTCCTGCAACATAAACGTGAACCCTCCAGCTGTACCGAGACCGGGAATGGCTGGGGGGCCAAAAGCGAAACCGATCGCTTCCGGAATTTCCGTTCGCAGTTTTTTGTTGAGGCTTTGCATCAGCCCACTAGCAGACAGTGCTTCGCCTTTGCGTTCTTCCCAAGGTTCAAGCTGAAGAAAGTAGAATCCGTTATAGCTCGCAGATGTATTGGACAAAAGACTAAAGCCTGAGATCCCACTGAAACTCTGAACTCCGTGCGTGTGTGCCAGCATGTCATCAATTTTTCGCATGACTGCGTCTGTGCGCTGAAGAGAGGCCGCGTCCGGCAGCTGTATCTGCAGGAAGGCGTAACCCTGGTCCTCTTCCGGGATGAAGCTCGTTGGAAGACGTCCACCCATTCTCACAGCAATCACAGAGATACCTGCTAGCAACAGTAGTGCCAGAATCCAACGGCGAATGAGAACATGGCTCCAGCTTACATAACCCCCAGTAACTCGTTCGAAGATGCGATTGAACCAGTCAAAGAATTTGCCAAGAGGGCCTTTGGACTTCGTGCGGTGACGAAGCAAAAGCGCCGAAAGTGCCGGGGATAGAGTTAATGCGTTGAATGCAGAGATTAGAACTGAGATAGCGATGGTTATTGCGAACTGCTGATTAAGCAGCCCCTTAATGCCCCCCATCGCCGCCATAGGCACAAATACGGCTGAAAGCACCAAGGCAATCCCGATCACAGGAGCGGTGACTTCTTCCATCGCCTTTTCGGTTGCTTCTTTGGGCGACAGTCCATGTTCGATGTGCAGTTCAACCGCCTCGACCACGACGATGGCGTCGTCTACGACAAGTCCGATAGCCAGAATGAGACCAAAGAGCGACAAAGTATTAATGGAGAAACCCAGAAACGGAAAGACTGCAAATGTGCCGATAAGTGAAACGGGCACTGCAAGTAAAGGAATGAGGGTTGCTCGCCAATTCTGCAGGAATAGGAACACGACAATTATGACCAGGACAAGTGCCTCTCCCAAGGTCGACACAATTTCCTTCATGCCCTCAGTGATGGGAAGGGTAGTGTCCATGGCAACCTTGTATTCGAGGCCTTTGGGAAACCGAGACTTAAGTTCCTCCATTTGTTCCTTCACTTGTTTCGCCACGGTTAGAGCATTAGACCCGGGAGCTTGATACACAGCAATGATGACCGCCGGCTTTCCGTTGTATCTTCCAATCTGCTGATAGACGACGGAGCCTAGCTCTATCCTTGAAACATCTTTCATCCTTACCGTCGAACCGTCGGGGTTCTGGCGGACAATGATCTTGCCAAAATCCTCCGGATTGACGAGCCGGCCCGGTGCTCGAACGGCGTAAGTGAACTGCTGCCCCTTCGGAGCAGGTTCTGCCCCGATCTGGCCGGCAGGATTCACCGCACTCTGCTGCTGAACCGCGTTCATCAAATCAGTAACGGTCAAGCCGAGTTTGGTTAGTTGGTCCGGCTTTACCCAGATCCGCATCGCATAATCGGCCGCACCAAAATTGGTGACTTGCCCCACTCCCTTAACGCGCAAGAGTGCGTCATTGATATTGATGGTGGCGTAATTACCCAAAAATTGACCGTTGAAGGTGTTGTCCGGCGAATAAACGGAGAGCACGAGAAGGGGAAGGCCCATGAGTTTCTTTACGGTAACGCCATATTGATTCACCGATGTCGGGAGATTAGGACTGGCTTGAGAGACGCGGTTCTGCGTGTTCACCTGATCTATGTCCACGTTTGTACCGACGTCATACGTCACCTTTAGTGTCATGGTGCCGTCATTCGCGTTCGTGGACATCATGTAAAGCATGTTGTCCACACCGTTCATTTGTTGTTCGAGTGGCGTAGCCACCGATTGCTCAATCGTCACCGCATCCGCTCCCGTATATGTGGCGGAGACGTTTATTTGTGGCGGCACAATATCAGGAAGCTGGGCAACAGGTAGCTTAGCGATGCCTACGAGGCCAGCGATCACCGTAATAATCGAAATGACAATCGCGACTATCGGCCGACCAATGAAAAATTTCGACATGGTTAGTCCTTGCCAGTGGTCGCGTTTGACTGGGTGTCTTTAAAGGGGGTTGGCGCGACGGTCATGCCATCCTTCACTCGCTGCAGGCCATCAACGACTACGCTATCCCCCTCCTGCAGACCAGACTCGACTAACCACCCATCACCGAGCTGGGGTCCAAGCTTTACGCTCTTGATTGTGACTTTGTTGTCGGCACTAACCACTCCAACCTGATAAACGCCCTGTAATTCAGAGACGGCTTGCTGGGGCACCAAAAGTGCACTTTTGCGGACTTCCGTAATGGCTTGGATACGCGCATATTGTCCTGGGCGTAGTACATTGCCTGGATTCGGAAATTCTGCCCTTACTTGTATGGTCCCGGTCCGTGAGTCCACTTCACGGTTGACGAGAAGTGCATGCCCGCGGTGAGAGAATACCGTTCCGTCGCCCAGAATCAATTGCAGAGACTTCCCTGCGGCCTGCCCTGTTTTATCGCGTACAAATCGGAGGTAATCCTGTTCAGATATGCTGAAGTCAATGTCGATTGGATCGACCGCAGATATTGTCGTCATGACGGTCGTCGGGGTCATCAAGTCTCCAATGCCCACCTTGGAGATACCCGCAATTCCCGAGATCGGCGAGGTTACAGTTGTCCAGGCCAAATTTAGCTTGGCGTTGTCGAGGGTTGCCTGATCTGCTGAGACCTCCGCCGTTGCTGCTCGCTCCATACTTTGTGCTTTGTCGAGTTCGGCTTGACTGACGGCCCTTTGCGCCACCAATGGCGTGTACCGTTTTACGTCGATCTCGGCCTGCGCCAGGGCCGCTCGGCTACGTTCAAGTTTCCCTTCAGCTTGTTGCACGGCCGCTTGTCCTTGACGCTTGTCAAGCTGAAACATCGGCTTTCCCTTTGCTACATACGAACCTTCCTTGTAGAGCTGACTGAGCAAAAAGCCATCCACCTTCGGGCGAATCTCCGCATCGACGTTGCCGAGCATCGTTCCTACCCACTCCTGTCGAATATCCACGTCCTTCTTCACAACTGGAGTAACCGTGACACTAGGCGGTGGCGGAGTAGGTTTTTCTTCCTTGGAGGAGCAGCCGGCAATAACTCCGAGAAGCAGGAGTGAAGCGTATAGAAGCCGTGACCGGCCAGTCGTTATTTCAGGAGCCCGAGACAGCGAAATGCAACTCTTTGATCCTGTGGTCATTTGTTGCGTCTCCGGATTGTCCAGCCATCCTAGCATCGCCATGCAAAGAGCAGATTTTTTTGTCTTAAGGCAATTGCCAAATGACAGAGTAGAAAACAGATCTGGAGTCCCTGCCGCAACTCCATTCAGACCAATGATCGCAAGCAAGCCATCGCGAAGGTATTCAATCTTTCGCTGCAGAAGGGGACACATCCGGCGCATCAAACGGCCAGCTATCATCAGTGCGCTTCCAGGACTTGTCTGGGTCATAGAGTTCCATTTCTTTGAATTTCTTAAGCGTGTCGGGACCCAAGTCCTTTTGGTACACAACCCCTTCGTAACTAACAATGAATGTTTTGACACCCGTGACACGATAGTCGGCCGGAGCAGCAGCCAATGCAAAGCCTCCGATCATTGCTCCCTCTACAACAAAATCGATCTTGCCAAGCGGGGCCGACGGACCCTGCCCTTTAAGAATCTTGAAGAAATATCCGTGATAAGGCTTCGCCTTATCGGTGTAGCCCTGCTGCAAAGCATCGGCAATGCCCTCGGCGATAGGTCCATCCAGACTTCCATCTGCATTCCGCCAGACCAGGCCATCTCGCTTTCCAGGGGTGCTGAGGATGCGCTGTGCGTACTGATTCACCTCGGATCCGTCGTGCTTAGTCTGAGCATATTCAAGCTGGTCTTCCACGTAGTTTCGGCAAATTTGGATCGCATCGAGTTCATTGGCTCCGATGCGTCGGAGAAGTAATTCTTTTCGCCCTCCTTTCGTGTCGAAGAACCATGTTCCATTACGCTTGACTATGGGGATAGGCATTGGCCAGCTATCATTTCCGACCAGTAGCATCGCGCGACTGCTGTTCTTTGGATCAACGCTGATAGAGTTCTGCTCATGCGCCTTTGCGGCAAATGCAAGCGTCACATTCTTGTCCTGAACGGGATCCTCCGACGACACTAAGTCTTCACCTTGAGGTCCAAGAATCTGCTTCATTGCCGCCACATCGTAGCTTTCGCACGCTTGGATAAGCGCGGCAGCCGCCAGTTGGGGCGTCGCGAAGGTTTTTTGTGGTGTGACCGTCTTGGTTTTTTCCTGTGCTGAACTTAGTGCTCCTGGGATCAACAAAGCTAGACCCGAGGACATCAGGAAAAACAGAGGAAGCCTGAA
>Ga0070671_100000431_pt1 | contig 29129 bp, 27 predicted proteins | sample KBSS73metaG_FD_65341 | JGI IMG/M metagenome (GOLD analysis project Ga0070671, IMG submission 65341) | Switchgrass rhizosphere microbial communities from Kellogg Biological Station, Michigan, USA - KBS S7-3 metaG | ecosystem: Host-associated > Plants > Roots > Rhizosphere > Soil ...
GCACACCGCGGGGCGGGAGGCGGTCTTCGTGGAGGTCAGGCGCGGACGGGGTTCGGGTGGTCGGCGTCCGCCGCGGGGACCGAGGTCGAGATGGGGGCCGGGGCACGGTCGCTGGTCCCCGCCCACACCGACGCTGCGGCGGCGGTGGTGAGCGCGGCGCCCAGCACGTGCAGCGCGACGAGGACCTCGGGCACCCCGAGGGAGTACTGGATCCCGCCGAGCGCGCCCTGGGCGAGCACCACGACCACCAGCACCGAGAACCGCCGCTTGAGCCGCGTCGGCGCGCCCACGGCCCAGAGCGCGAAGCCCAGTCCGGCGGTCAGGCCCAGGTAGGCGAAGAGCAGGTCCGCGTGCACCTGGGCCAGCAGGGTGACGGGCACGTCGAGGCGGGGGGTGGCCGAGTCCCCGGCGTGCGGGCCTGCCGCCGTCACCAGCGTGCCCGCGATCAGCAGCCCGCCCAGCACGACCGAGGCCAGCACCGTGAGGCCGCGGACGGCCCGCGGCACCGTGCGGGTCACCGGCCCACCCGCGGTGGCCTCGTCGACCAGCTCGACGGCCAGCCAGACCAGGATCGTCGACGCGAGGAAGTGGGGCATCACGCTCCACCAGGCCAGCCCGGCGAGCACGGTGAACCCGCCGATCACAGCCTGCGCGACCACGCCGAGGGGCATCGCCAGCGCGAGCCAGGTCAGCCGAGCCCGCCGCGGGCGGGTGTTGAGCGCGGCCAGGAACGTGATCGCCGCGACGACCGTCAGGAAGACGGCCAAGAGCCGGTTGCCGAACTCGACCCACTGGGTCAGCGCGGCGATCTCCGGGTGCGGCTCCGGCACGAGGGAGCCGGGGAAGCAGTTGGGCCAGGTCGGGCAGCCGAGCCCCGAGCCCGTCACCCGCACGACCGCGCCGGTGACCATGATCCCCGCCTGACCGATCAGCGACAGGATCGCGAGTCGCCGCATCCAGATGGGCGACGTCGCGGGGATCCGGCTCCACATACTACGCATCGTAGAATATCGGGGTCACCGCAGCTTCACCGCGCGTACCGCCACCCCACCCGCGACGACCGCCCAGGCCAGCAACACGAGGACGGGGCCTGCGCCGGGGCCGGTGCCGTCGACCAACGCGGAGCGGAGTCCCTCGGCGAGCGCGCCGGAGGGCAGCAGGGAGGCGATCGCGCCGATGCCCGCGGGGAGCTGGTCGATCGGGATGACGATCCCGCCTGCGAGCAGCAGCACGAACCACACCAGGTTCGCGACGGCCAGCACGACGTCCGACCGCAGGGTGCCGCCGAGCAGGATGCCCAGCGCACCGAACGCGGCGCAGCCGAGCAGCACGGTCAGCAGCGCCCACCCGATGCCGGCGGCGCTCGGTTGCCAGCCCAGGAATGCGGCGATCACCCCGAGCACCACCATCTGCACCGCGACGACGGCGAGCACCGCCGCCAGCCGCCCCGCCACCAGCAGCCATCGGGGCAGTGCCGTGGCCGCGAGCCTGCGGATCACGCCGTAGCGGCGGTCGAAGCCGAGCGCGATCGCCTGGCTGGTGAACGCCGTGGACATGACCGCCAGGGCGAGGATCGAGGGCACCACGTACGCGACCCGGGGCTCGGGCAGCGGCACGATCCGCAGCACCGACAGACCCACGAGCAGCACGATCGGGATGAGCAGGGTGAGCAGCGCCTGCTCGCCGTGCCGCAGCGCGAGCCGGGTCTCGGTGCCTGCCTGCACGAGCAGCATCCGGCCGAGCGAGCCGCGGCCGGGGGCGGGGGTGAAGGTGCCCGGCGGGAAGGGGGTCACGACCGCAGCTCCCGTCCGGTGAGGTCGAGGAAGACGTCCTCCAGGCTGCGCCGGGCGACCTGGACGTCGTCCGCGAGGGCGCCCTGGCCCGCGCACCAGCCGGTGATCGCGGAGAGCACCTGGGGATCGATCCGGCCCCGGACGACGTACCGCCCGGCCACCGTCTCGGCCGCCCGGTAGCCCGCCGGGAGCGCGGCGGCCAGCGCCGAGACGTCCATCCCGGTGCGGGCGCGGAAGCGCAGCTCCTGCTCCTCGCCGGTCGAGGTCAGCTCGGCGGGCGTGCCCGCGGCGACCACCGACCCGTGGTCGACGATCACCACCTGGTCGGCCAGCGCCTCCGCCTCCTCCATCAGGTGCGTGGTGAGCAGGACCGCCACCCCGTCCCGCCGCAGGGCCGCGACGAGGTCCCACACCAGCCGTCTGGCCTGCGGGTCCATGCCCGCGGTCGGCTCGTCCAGGAACACCAGCTCGGGCCGCCCCACCAGGGCGCAGGCCAGCGCGAGACGCTGCTGCTGGCCACCGGAGAGCCGCTTGTAGGGGGTGCGGGCGGAGGACTCCAGGCCGAGGACCGAGATCAGCCAGGCCGGGTCCAGCGGGTGCGCGGCGCAGGAGGCGACCAGCCGTAGCATCTCGCCCGCCTTGACCCCGGGGTAGGCGCCACCGCCCTGCGGCATCACGCCGATCCGGGCGCGCAGCGAGTCCGGTGCGCCCGCCGGGTCGACGCCCAGCACCCGGACCTCGCCCGCGTCCGCCCGTTGGAACCCGGTGCAGACCTCGACGGTGGTGGTCTTGCCCGCGCCGTTCGGCCCGAGCAGGGCCAGCACGCTGCCCTGCTCCAGGGTCAGGTCCAGGCCCGCGACCGCCGTCGTGTCGCCGAACCGCTTGACGAGCCCCCGCACGGAGACCGCAGGGCCGGCGGCCGCGGGGCCGACAGCACTGGACGGAGGGATCTGCACAACCGGTGAGTCTACGAAGCGTGGTCGACCGTGACGCGGGGACCTGCCTCGCGGCGCACCAGCTCCCGCACCACGACCAGGGCCACCAGCACCATCACCACGCCGGCCACGATGGCGAACGGCAGCTGGTAGGCGCGGAAGTTGAAGTCGGCGCCGGTCGGCGGGACCATCACCGCGATCACCGCCGAGGCGGCCAGGGCGAACCGCCGGTACCGGGGCATGCCGCGGGTCGCGGCGAGCGGGATGGCGGCCCAGAGCAGGTACCAGGGGTGCACGACCGGGCCGAGCAGCACCACGGCCCCCAGCCCGACGCCGACCCCCGTCACCGGGTCCACCCGGCCCTTCAGACAGGTCCAGAGCAGCCAACCGACCGCGGCCGCGGCGGCGAGCCCGCCCAGGCCGCGGGTGATCGTCAGGGTGGTGTCGGTGTGGTCGCCCAGCCCGGCGAGGATGCCGACCTGCCCGGAGAGCTGGCCGATGTCGGTGGACAGCGACATCCAGCTGCGGATCGAGTTGGCGGTGCCCTGGGTGGCGACCCAGCCGAAGCCCAGCCCGGTGCCGAACCCGATGACGACGTAGACCGCCACGGCGACGGCGCCGAGGATCCCGGCCGCCCGCGCGACGTCCCGGAACCGGCCACCCCACCGTCGGGCGAGGTCCATCCCGACGAAGCCGAGCGCGAGCAGCGCGGGCAGCTTCACCGACGCGCCGAGGGTGATCAGTGCCGCGCCCGCCACCCACCGCGGCCAGGGCACGGGTTCCTCCGGGTCCCCCAGCGCGAGGTGCAGCCCCGCGAGCAGCAGCCCGATCATCAGCGCCTCGTTGTGGATGCCGCTGACCAGGTGGAACAGCACCAGCGGGTTCGCGACGCCGAGCCACAGGGCGAGGCCGGGCTCGACCCCGCAGCGCCGCGCCAGCTTCGGCAGCGCCCACAGGATCAGTGCCACGCCGCAGAGCGCCAGCGCGCGGTGGGCCAGCACGCCGAACACGACGTCGTTGCCGGTCAGGGCGGTGATCCCGCGCCCCACCATGAGGAACAGCGGGCCGTAGGGCGCCGGGGTGTCCCGCCAGATCGTGGGGATCGTGCGGGTCAGCGGATCGTCGACGCCGAGGGCCTGGGCCGGGCCCAGGACGTACGGATCGAGGCCGCGGGCCGTGATCGCGGACTGCGCGAGGTAGCTGTAGACGTCCTTGGAGAACATCGGTGGCGCCGCGGCCAGCGGGATCGCCCAGAGGACGGCCGTGCGGCCGATCGACACCCGGTCCGGGGCGGGCGCGATCGCCCCGCGCGCCGAGAGCATCCGGCCGATCCACAGCCAGGCCAGCACGATCATGCCCATGCCCGCGTAGGTCAGGGCGATGGCGAGGGTGGCGTTGCGGGCGGGCAGCCCGATCAGCCGCAGGCCGTTGAGCGGGTTGGGCACGGGGAGGGCCCCGGCCCCCAGCGCCCCGATCGCCATGAGCAGCGCTCCGGTCAGTCCCAGCCGCCGGGCGAGCCGGGCCGGGTCACGCCCCACCGCCGTGGCACGGGGTCGGAGAACGGGGGCGGCCACGCGGACGAGGGTATCGACGCCCGTCGAGGGCATTCCGCACCGGACTCGGTGTGGGCGTGCTCACCCCGGGGTGCGGGTCGCTTTGCCGTCCCCGGCGATATAAGCAACACTGGTGTTGTGAAAACAGCGGAGGAGCGCGGCACCGGGGTGCACACCCCGGCCGTCGGGCTGCCCGCGACCGGCTCCGGGCCGACGGTCGGCTCCGCCTCCGGCGAGGGCCGGACCCGCATCGCCGTCGCCCGGCTGCTCATGGAGCAGGGCCCGGTCACCGCGGCCGAGGTCGCGGCCGCGCTGGCGCTGTCCGCGCCCGCCGTCCGCAGGCACCTGGACGCGCTCATCGCGGACGGCGAGGCCGAGACCCGGGACGCACCGCGTCGCGGGCGCCGCACCCGCGGCCGTCCGGCCAAGCACTTCCTGCTGACCGACGCCGGCCGGGTCCGCTTCGGCCACGGCTACGACGACCTGGCCACCTCGGCGCTGCGCTTCCTCGCCCAGCACGCGGGGCAGCAGGCGCTGAGCGACTTCGCCCGGACCCGGGTCCACGACCTGATCGGCCCCTCGGCCGAGCGGATCCGGGCGGCGGGCGGGCCGGGCGAGCGGGCCGAGGCCCTCGCGCTCGTGCTCACCGACCGCGGCTACGCTGCGGCGGCCCGCGAGGCGGGGCCCGGTGTGCAGCTGTGCCAGCACCACTGCCCGGTCGCCCACGTCGCGGCGGAGTTCCCCGAGCTCTGCGAGGCGGAGACCGAGGCGTTCGCCGAGATCCTGGGCACCCACGTCCAGCGGTTGGCGACGATCGCGCGCGGCGACGCCGCGTGCACCACCCACGTACCCGTTCTGGCACCCGAACGCCGGAGCGGTCCGCAAGTGACCACCACGTCCCCGAGAGGGAGGCAGCATGACGACCACTCCTGAGGTCCAGCAGTCGCTGACGCAGGAGGAGACGCTCGCGACACTCGGCCGGTACGACTTCGGCTGGGCAGACTCGGACGTCGCCGGGTCCACTGCGCGCCGCGGGCTCTCCGCGGACGTGGTGGCGGACATCTCCCGCCTGAAGAGCGAGCCCCAGTGGATGCTCGACTTCCGGCTGAAGGCGCTGGACCTGTTCGAGCGCAAGCCGATGCCCCGCTGGGGCTCGGACCTGTCGGGCATCGACTTCGACAACATCAAGTACTTCGTCCGCTCGTCGGAGAAGCAGGCCGCGACCTGGGACGACCTCCCCGCGGACATCAAGAACACCTACGACAAGCTGGGCATCCCGGAGGCCGAGAAGGCCCGCCTGGTGTCCGGTGTCGCCGCGCAGTACGAGTCCGAGGTCGTCTACCACTCGATCCGCGAGGACCTCGAGGCCCAGGGCGTCATCTTCCTGGACACCGACACCGCGCTGAAGGAGCACCCGGAGCTCTTCAAGGAGTACTTCGGCTCGGTGATCCCGAGCGGGGACAACAAGTTCTCCGCGCTGAACTCGGCGGTCTGGTCCGGCGGCTCGTTCATCTACGTGCCGAAGGGCGTGCACGTGGACATCCCGCTGCAGGCCTACTTCCGGATCAACACCGAGAACATGGGCCAGTTCGAGCGCACGCTGATCATCGCGGACGAGGGCTCGTACGTGCACTACGTCGAGGGCTGCACCGCGCCGATCTACAAGTCGGACTCGCTGCACTCCGCGGTCGTCGAGATCGTCGTCAAGAAGAACGCCCGGGTGCGGTACACGACCATCCAGAACTGGTCGAACAACGTCTACAACCTGGTCACCAAGCGCGCCAAGGCCGAGGAGGGCGCGACCATGGAGTGGGTCGACGGCAACCTCGGCTCCAAGGTGACCATGAAGTACCCGGCCGTCCTGCTCATGGGCGAGCACGCCAAGGGCGAGGTCCTCTCGATCGCGTTCGCGGGCGAGGGCCAGCACCAGGACGCCGGCGCGAAGATCACGCACCTGGCGCCGAACACGTCGTCGACGATCATCTCGAAGTCGGTGGCGCGCGGCGGTGGGCGCACGTCCTACCGCGGCCTGATCCGGGTCAACCCCCGGGCCACCGGCTCGCGCAGCACGGTCAAGTGCGACGCGCTGCTGGTCGACTCGATCAGCCGCAGCGACACCTACCCCTACGTGGACATCCGCACGGACGACGTGTCGATGGGCCACGAGGCCACGGTCTCGAAGGTGTCGGACGACCAGCTGTTCTACCTGATGAGCCGCGGGCTGACCGAGGACGAGGCCATGGCGATGGTCGTGCGCGGGTTCGTCGAGCCCATCGCGCGCGAGCTGCCCATGGAGTACGCCCTCGAGCTGAACCGCCTGATCGAGCTGCAGATGGAGGGTTCGGTCGGATGACCGCGAGTCTTCGGAGCCTGCGGGGAAGGGTTCACGCATCATGACCGAGGTCGCTGGGCTGGCGCCCGAGCTGAAGGGCGCCAAGAAGGGCCAGGGCGAGGCACCGGTCGCGAGCGCGGGCGAGCGCTTCACGTCGGTCGACGTGGACGCGTTCGAGATCCCGGGCGGCCGCGAGGAGAACTGGCGGTTCACCCCGCTGAAGCGGCTCAAGGGCCTGCACGACGGCACCGCCGACCTGTCCGGCTCGGCCACGGTCACCGTGTCCGGGGCCGCGAAGGTCGAGAAGGTCGGTCGGGACGACGCGCGGATCGGCGAGGGCGGCACCCCCGCCGACCGCGTGGCCGCCCAGGCCTGGTCGGCGTTCGGCGAGGCCACGATCGTCACGCTCGAGGGGACCCCCGAGCCGGTCGTGATCTCGGTCGAGGGCCCGGGCGCGGGTGCCGCGGCGGCGGGGCACCTGCAGCTGCGCACCGCCACGCACGCCGAGGCCACGGTCGTGATCGAGCACCGCGGCTCGGGCGTGCTCGCGGACAACCTGGAGCTCGTCCTCGGCGACGGCTCCCGGCTGACCGTGGTCGTCACCGAGGAGTGGGCGGACGACGCGGTGCACGTGTCGGCCCAGCACCTCTCGATCGGCCGCGACGCCGTGCTGAAGCTGGTGTCGGTGTCGCTGGGTGGTGACCTCGTGCGGATCAGCCCCACGGTCACCTACCGCGCCCCCGGTGGCGAGGTGGACCTCGCCGGGCTGGGCTACGCGGACGCCGGGCAGCACCTGGAACAGCGCCTGCTGGTCGACCACGCGGTGCCGCAGTGCAAGTCCAACGTGCTCTACAAGAACGCCCTGCAGGGCCGCGCGGGCGCGCCGGACGCGCACACCGTCTGGATCGGCGACGTGCTCATCCAGGCCGCCGCGGTGAACACCGAGACCTTCGAGTTCAACCGCAACCTGGTGCTCACCGAGCACGCGCGGGCCGACTCGGTGCCGAACCTCGAGATCGAGACCGGCGAGATCGTCTCCGCCGGGCACGCCTCGGCGACCGGCCGGTTCGACGACGAGCAGCTGTTCTACCTGCAGAGCCGCGGCATCCCCGAGGACGCGGCGCGCAGGCTCGTCGTGCGTGCCTTCTTCGGCGAGATCCTGCAGCGCATCCCGACCGCCACCCTCCCCGAGCTGCGCGAACGGCTGGAGGCGGCCATCGAGGCCGAGCTCGCCGTCGTCGGCGTCTGACCACCACCACGGAGATACGAAGAATGTCCACCCTGGAGATCAAGGACCTGCACGCGTCGGTCCGCACCGAGGACGGCCCGAAGGAGATCCTCCGCGGGGTCGACCTCACCGTGAAGGCCGGCGAGACCCACGCGATCATGGGTCCGAACGGGTCCGGAAAGTCCACGCTGGCCTACGCCATCGCGGGCCACCCCAAGTACGAGATCACCTCCGGCGAGGTGCTGCTCGACGGCGAGTCCGTGCTGGACATGTCGGTCGACGAGCGCGCCCGCGCGGGCCTGTTCCTCGCCATGCAGTACCCGGTCGAGGTCCCCGGTGTGTCGATGGCGAACTTCCTGCGCTCGGCGGCCACCGCCGTCCGCGGCGAGGCGCCCAAGCTGCGCACCTGGGTCAAGGAGGTCAGGTCCGCGATGTCCGACCTGGACATCAAGGACGAGTTCGCGGACCGCTCGGTCAACGAGGGCTTCTCCGGCGGCGAGAAGAAGCGCCACGAGGTGCTCCAGCTCGCGCTGCTGAACCCGAAGATCGCGATCCTCGACGAGACCGACTCCGGCCTGGACGTCGACGCGCTGCGCGTCGTGTCCGAGGGCGTGAACCGCTTCCGTTCGCCCGAGAACGGCGTCCTGCTGATCACGCACTACACGCGGATCCTGCAGCACATCACCCCGGACTACGTCCACGTGTTCTCCGCGGGCCGGGTCGTCGAGTCCGGTGGCCCCGAGCTCGCCGACGACCTGGAGAAGAACGGGTACGAGCGCTTCGTGAAGCCTGCCGAGGCGACCGCGTGACCGCGGTCCAGGCCTCGGGGCTGACGGCACCGGGTCTGGACCTCGCCGCCATCCGCGGCGACTTCCCGATCCTGTCGCGCACCGTCCGCGAGGGAAAGCCGCTGGTCTACCTCGACTCCGGCGCCACCTCGCAGCGGCCCCGCCAGGTGCTCGACGCCGAGCGGACCTTCCTCGAGACGCACAACGCCGCGGTCCACCGCGGCGCGCACCAGCTGGCCGAGGAGGCCACGGACGACTACGAGGCCGCGCGGGCGAAGATCGCCGTGCTCGTGGGCGCCGAGCCCGAGGAGCTGGTGTTCACCAAGAACGCCACCGAGGGCATCAACCTGGTCGCCTACGCGTTCTCCAACGCGTCCATCCGCACCGGGCTGAGCGCGGAGACCGAGCGCTTCGTGCTCGGTCCGGGGGACGAGGTCGTCGTGACCGAGTTGGAGCACCACGCGAACCTGGTGCCCTGGCAGGAGCTGTGCAGGCGGACCGGGGCGACCCTGCGCTGGTTCGGCGTCACGGACGACGGCCGGATCGACCTGGACTCGCTGGAGCTCGGCGACCGCACGCGGATCGTCGCGTTCGCGCACCAGAGCAACGTCACCGCCGCGATCGCGCCGGTGGCCGAGCTGGTGCGCCGGGCGCGGGCGGTCGGCGCCGTCACCGTGCTCGACGCCTGCCAGTCCGTCCCGCACATGCCGGTCAGCCTCACCGAGCTGGGCGTGGACTTCGCGGCGTTCTCCGGGCACAAGATGCTCGGGCCGTCCGGGGTCGGCGTGCTGTACGGGCGCGCGGAGCTGCTCGACGCGATGCCGCCCTTCCTCACCGGCGGCTCGATGATCGAGATGGTCCGTATGGAGGGCTCGACCTACGCCCCGCCGCCGCAGCGGTTCGAGGCGGGCGTGCCGATGACGTCGCAGGCCGTGGGGCTCGGCGCGGCCGTGGACTACCTCTCGGCGATCGGCATGGACAAGGTGTTCGCGCACGAGCAGGAGCTCGCCCGCGTCGCCCTCGACACCCTGGCCGAGGTCCCCGGCGTGCGGATCGTGGGCCCCACCGACCTGAAGGAGCGCGGCGGCGCCGTGGCCTTCGTGGTCGACGGGGTGCACGCGCACGACGTGGGCCAGGTGCTCGACGACCGCGGCATCGCGGTGCGTGTCGGCCACCACTGCGCGTGGCCGCTGCACCGCCGCTTCGGAATCGCGGCGACCGTCCGAGCGTCCTTCCACGTGTACAACACGGTGGAGGAGGTGGCTCAGCTCGCCGACGGCGTGCGGGCCGCCCGGAAGTTCTTCGGGATCTAGATGCAGCTGGAACAGATGTACCAGGAGATCATCCTGGATCACTACCGGCAGCCGCACGGCGCAGGCCTGCGGGAGCCGTTCGACGCCGAGACGCACCACATCAACCCCACCTGCGGGGACGAGGTCACCCTCCGGGTGAAGCTCGAGGGTGATGAGGTCAAGGACGTCTCGTACGAGTCCCTCGGCTGTTCGATCAGCCAGGCCTCGACCTCGGTGCTCACCGACCTCGTGGTCGGCAAGAGTGTGCAGGAGGCGTTCCGGATCCTGGACTCCTTCCAGGAGATGGCGCAGAGCCGGGGGAAGGTGCCCGGGGACGAGGACGTCATCGGCGACGGAGTCGCGTTCGCGGGCGTCTCCAAGTACCCGGCGCGGGTGAAGTGTGCTCTGCTGGGCTGGATGGCGTTCAAGGACGCCGTGGTGCGGGTGAAGGAGGAGGCATGAGCGATACCGAGGACGTGGTACGTGGAGCAGCCGGCATGCCGGAGCCGCCCACGGAGGCCACCGACGGGCCCTCGATCGACGACATCGAGGAGGCCATGCGTGACGTCGTGGACCCCGAGCTGGGGATCAACGTCGTCGACCTGGGCCTGGTCTACGGGCTGAAGGTCGAGGACAAGAAGGCGATCATCGACATGACGCTGACGTCCGCGGCGTGCCCGCTGACGGACGTCATCGAGGAGCAGGCCCGCAGCGCCCTCACCGGCCCCGGTAACGGGAGCCTGGTCGAGGACATCGCGATCAACTGGGTCTGGATGCCCCCGTGGGGTCCCGAGAAGATCACCGAGGACGGCCGCGAGCAGCTGCGAGCCCTGGGCTTCCGCGTCTGACCGACCGTCCGACGGTCCGACCAGCGTCGGGGGCCGGTGTGGCCCTCGGCGTGACGGTCATGCCGAGCGCCCGACGCCGCCGAAGAAGGCGCGCAGGTCCGCGGTCAACAGCCCGGGGACCTCGAGCGCCGCGAAGTGGCCGCCCTCGTCGTGGTCGGCCCAGAAGGTGATCGTGTTCGTCCGCTCGGCGTAGCGGCGGATCGCGACGTCGCCCGCGAACACCGACACCCCGGTCGGCACCGCGGAGCGTTCCGGCCACCGGCCCGAGTGCGTCATCTCCCAGTACAGGTTCGCGGCCGACCCGGCGGTGCCGGTGAGCCAGTACAGCATCACGGTCGTCAGCAGCCGGTCCCGGTCGATCGGCTCGTGGGCCCAGGCGTGGAACTTCTCGCCGATCCAGGCCAGCAGCCCGACCGGGGAGTCGGTGAGGGCGTGGGCCAGCGTCTGCGGACGGGTCGCCTGGATCTCGAAGTAGCCGTGCCCGTCGGTGCGGAAGTCCTCCAGCATCTCCAGCCTGCGCTTCTCCTGGTCGGAGGGGTCGTCGGGGGTATCGCCCAGCGGGATGAACCCCATCGTCGCCGCGCTGACGTGCACCCCGACGACGTGCTCCGGATCGACGCGGCCAAGGTCCGGGGCGATGAACGCGGCCCCAGTCGGTCCCGTGCGCGCCGTAGCGGTCGTAGCCGAGGCCGCGCATGAGCTCGGCCAGGGCGGTCGCGATGCGCGGGCTGTCCCAGCCCGCCGCCGTCGGGCCGGAGAAGGCGAACCCGGGCAGGGACGGGACGACGAGGTCGAACTCCTCGACGAGCGGATCGAGCAGGTCGAGGAACTCCGCCACCGAGCCGGGCCAGCCGTGCAGGAGCAGCAGCGGCAGGGCGCCCGACCTGGGCGAGCGCAGGTGTAGGAAGTGGATCCGCTGGCCGTCGATCTGCGTGGTGTACTGCGGGAAGTCGTTGAGCAGAGCCTCCTGGGCCCGCCAGTCGTAGCCGGTCCGCCAGTACTCGGCGAGCTCCCGGAGCGCGTCGACCGGCATCCCGCGTTCCCAGGGTTCGCCCGGCAGGGGCACGCCCCAGCGGGTGCGGGCCAGGCGGTCGTCGAGGTCGTCGAGATCGGTCTCGGGGATCGCGATGCGGAAGGGCGTGATGGTCGGCATGGTTCCACGCTAGGAGCGCGTGCGGTCAGTTCCCGTCCGCAAGGCTCCGGCGGGCCGCAGGAGGTAGGGCTGCAGGTGGCGGTAGCCCTTGACCTGCAACGGCTTCAGCCGCTGGATCGCGAACCGGTCGTCCTCGCTCAGGGCCGCGGCCACGGTGCGGTCCACCAGGATCGTGTCCGGGCGGGCGTGGGAGGTGAGCCGGGCGGCGATGTTCACGGTCTCGCCGTAGACGTCGCCGAAGCGCTGCAGCACCTCGCCCGCCGCCAGCCCGATCCGCAGCCGCGGCAGCGCGGGCTCCTCCCGGACCCGTTCGCGCAGCCGCAGGGCCAGCTCGGCGGCCGCGGCGACGTCGTCGGCGACGAAGAGGACCTCGTCCCCGACGGTCTTGACCACTCGACCGGTGCCCTCGGTGATCACCTCGGTGGTGGAGGTCTCGAAGCGCTCGATCATCTCGACCAGCTCGGCGGGGGAGCGGCGGCGGGTGGTCCGGGTGAAGCCGACCATGTCCGCGAACCCGACGGCGAGGGTGCGGGTCTCGGTGAGCTCGCGCTCCTGCTCCGTCCCCGCCACGACGAACCGGGAGACGGCCGCCGCGATGTGCCGCCGCCAGATGTAGGCCTGCAGCTTCTCGAGGGTGGGCAGCAGGCCCGCCGCGTACTCCAGGGCCTGTTCCGGTGCGCTGTCGGCGCCCGCGGGTCCGTCGGCACCGTCGGCACGGTCGGCGACCATCCGGGCCAGCATCCCGACCTGCCAGTCCGCGAGCCGGGACATGGCCTGTGCGATGGACCGCACCACGGTCTGCTGGACCTCGGGCGGCAGCAGCCCGGCGACCTCGTCGCCGAGCATGCTCGCCGCCTCGACGTCGAGGTCGGTGAAGAAGGGCCTGTCCTGCGGCACCTCGGGGAAGCCGAGGGCCCGCCAGAGCGCGGCGGCCTCGGCGTCCTCCACCCCGATCCGCTCGGCGACCTCGGCCCGGGTGAACCGCCGCGGCCCGCCGAGGACGATCTCCTCCAGGGCCGTGACCAGCGCCGTCGACTCGGCCAGCCGACGGCGCTCGCCGCGCCCCGCGGCGTCGAGGAGCTCGGCGAGGTCGTCCGCCCAGCCCTCGGACACCTCAGGTCGTGTGGACGATCAGGACGTCCACACCGGACCGGCGCGCGACGTCCGAGGGCACCGAGCCCAGCAGCCGTCCGCTGAGCGTGTTGAGCCCCTTGTTCCCGACGACGAGCAGGTCCGCGGCGTGGTCGGCGACCGCCTTGCGCAGCACGTCGACGGGGGCGCCGTCCTCGGCGACCTTGGCGATCTTCCGGGCGCCGACCGCTGCGGCCTTGTCCTCGGCCGTGCGCAGCGCCTCCTCGGCGGGCGTCCAGCCGCGGACCTGGTAGGCCTCCGCGCCGAGGGCGTCCTCGGCCTCGGCGGTGTCCTCGCGGGAGGCGGGGGTGTACGCCGAGACGATGACGAGCTGGGCGTCCGAGTCGCGGGCGACCGCGGCGGCGCGCTCGACGGCGACGTAGGAGGTGGGCGATCCGTCGGTGCCGACGACGACGGTGGTGTAGGCGGACACGGGGCCTCCGTGGGGAGTCGGTGACTGTGTGTGGATATTACCGGCAGGTAGCAGCCACGCAGCGCAGCATCACCCGCTGGTGGCGGGCCGCGCCGCCGGCAGCAGCGCAGGCCCGACCAGCCTGGCGCGCAGCGTCCACCCGGCCCCCGAGTACAGCGCCCCCATCGCCGCGGCCGTCGCGGCGAGGTCCGTGCGTCCGGTGAGGTAGGCCCAGCGGTGCCGCGAGGGCAGCGCGAGGAACACGTCGAAGAAGGCGGGGACCTCGGCGGGAGGCATCCGCAGCAGCGACTCCAGCCCACGCCTGCGCAGGGCGTGGACGGCCCGCGCCGCGGCGGGCCAGACCACCCGGCGGGCCGCGTCGACCGGAGCCGGGCCGGTCAGGGCCTCGGCGAGGCGGGGCGCGAGGGTCAGGGCGGTGGCGACGGAGAAGCCCGTCGCGGGATGGACCAGCGGGGCGGCGGCACCGAAGGCCAGGTCCGCGCCGCCCCGGCCGAGCGGGTCGTCGACGGGGAACCGCACCCGCTCCTCGCGGGCTCCCTCGGGCACGGTGATCCCGTGGTGCGCCAGCCGGGCGTGCAGCCGGGCCTCGAGCTCGGGCAGCGCCAGTCCCGGGCGGCGGGCCAGCGAGGTCTCCTCCAGCAGCACCGCGCCCCCGCCGAGGGGCACGGCGTAGAGGAAGGTCGGCCAGCCCGGCAGGCCGTGGTCCTGCCGCCAGTCCATGAACAGCGCCTCGCCGCCCGCGACGACCGGGGCGGCGGTGGTCTCGTCGACCACCACGCCGTAGGCCGTCTGCTCGGCGGCCACGCGCCTGGAGCGGCTGCGGGCGGGATGGTGTCCCGTGGCGTCGACCACGACCCGCGCCGAGACCTCGCCGAGCCTGGCCCGGTGGATCGCGACGCCCGCGAGCCCCGCGTCGAGGTGGGCGCGCAGCCCGGGGGTGTCGAGGACGGTGTACTCCCAGCCCAGCTCGTGCTCGGTGAGCGCGACCGCCCGCCCGCGCGACCGGGAGGCCACCGCGGCGGCGGGCAGGACCGGGAGCTCGTCCGACCACGCCGCGAACGTCGAGCGCCACGGCCGGTCCGGCGCGGGATCGGCCAGCCCGGTCCGCAGACCGAGGGCCGCGCAGGCCCCGGCGAGGGCCCGGCCTGCGGGACCGCCGCCTGCGACGAGGACGTCGAGCGTCCGCCTCGGGCCGACGGTGAGATCGGTCATGGCGGGCACCCTACGTGCGTGATCCGGGTGCGCCGACCGGTAGCCTGGTGTCGTGATCCTGATCGAGTAGGCGCCGCGCCCGGGCACCGTCGTGTCCGCAGGTCGCCCCCTTCTCGCTCACTCTCCCCCTGGAGTCTCCCGTGATCACCGCCTCCGCCCTGGAGCTGCGTGCCGGTTCCCGCATCCTGCTGTCGGGCGCCGACCTGCGCGTCCAGCCGGGCGACCGGATCGGCCTCGTCGGGCGCAACGGCGCCGGCAAGACCACGTCGATGCGCGTGCTGGCGGGGGAGGGCGAGCCCTACGGCGGCACCGTCACGAGCAACTCGCCGATCGGGTACCTCCCGCAGGACCCGCGCGAGGGGGACCTCACGGTCACCGCGAAGGACCGGGTGCTCTCGGCCCGCGGGCTGGACGACCTGCTGCGGAAGCTGGAGAAGGTCCAGACCCGGATGGCCGAGCTGATCGACGGTCCGGAGAACGAGAAGGCCGTCCGCGAGTACGGGCGCCTGGAGGAGCGGTTCTCCGCCCTCGGCGGGTACGCCGCGGAGTCCGAGGCCGCCCGCATCTGCACCCACCTGGGGCTGCCGGACCGCGTGCTCGACCAGCAGATCGAGACCCTCTCCGGCGGTCAGCGTCGGCGCGTGGAGCTGGCCCGGATCCTGTTCGCGGCGTCCGACGGCGGCTCGCAGAGCGCCACCACGCTGCTGATCGACGAGCCCACCAACCACCTGGACGCCGACTCGATCACCTGGCTGCGCGGCTTCCTGCAGTCCCACGAGGGCGGGCTCGTGGTGATCAGCCACGACACGGACCTGCTGGCCGCGGTGGTGAACAAGGTCTGGTTCCTCGACGCCACCCGCGGCGAGGTCGACCAGTACAACATGGACTGGAAGCGTTACCAGGAGGCGCGGGCGACGGACGAGAAGCGCCGCCGCCGGGAGCGTGCCAACGCCGAGAAGAAGGCGTCCGTGCTGCACACCCAGGCGCTGAAGATGGGGGCGAAGGCCACCAAGGCCGTCGCCGCCAAGAACATGGCCCGCCGCGCGGACGAGCTGCTGGCCGGGCTCGAGCCCGAGCGGCAGTCGGACCGGGTCGCCAAGATCCGGTTCCCCACGCCGGCGCCCTGCGGCCGCACCCCGCTGACCGCGGAGAACCTGTCGAAGGCGTACGGCTCGCTGGAGGTGTTCACCGGCGTCGACCTCGCGATCGACCGGGGCGCCAAGGTCGTCGTGCTGGGGCTCAACGGCGCAGGCAAGACCACGCTGCTGCGGATGCTGGCGGGCGCCGAGTCCTCGGACTCGGGCGCGGTGCGGCCCGGTCACGGGCTGCGTACGGGCTACTTCGCGCAGGAGCACGACACCCTCGACATGGGTGCGAGCGTCTGGGAGAACATCCGGCACGCGTCCCCGGACTCGCCGGAGCAGCAGCTCCGCACGGTGCTGGGCACGTTCATGTTCTCCGGCGAGCAGCTCGAGCAGCGCGCGGGCACGCTGTCGGGCGGCGAGCGGACCCGGCTGGCGATGGCCGGGCTGGTGTCCAGCGCGGCGAACGTGCTGCTCCTGGACGAGCCGACGAACAACCTCGACCCCGCCAGCCGCGAGCAGGTGCTGGACGCCCTGCGCCGGTTCGAGGGCGCGGTCGTGCTGGTCACGCACGACCCCGGGGCCGTCGAGGCACTCGAACCCGACAGGGTGATCGTGCTGCCGGACGGTACCGAGGACCACTGGTCCGCGGAGTACCTGGAACTCGTTCAGCTGGCTTGATTCGTCCGGTTCGTGACGCTGGGAACACGCTCAGCTGTGACGTATGACACGATCATCACCCATTCGCGTGATCCGTTCGGGCGAACCGTTCACCGATCATGCGTGATGTTGCGCTGGCCACATCGGTGCCGGTGGATCATCATGGCCCCACCGACGAGCCGAGGGCCGGTTCGCGGTGGCTCAGAGGAGGTCAACCGTCGTGGCCGACCTGAAGAAGGGCGCCCGGATCACGGGCAACCAACGGGACAAGCTCGCCACCGATCTGAAGAAGAAGTACGAGAAGGGGGCGAGCATCCGCGCCCTGGCCGAGCAGACCGGCCGGTCGTACGGCTTCGTACACCGAGTGCTCAGCGAGACCGGGGTGACGCTGCGGGGACGTGGCGGCGCCACGCGCACCAAGAAGAAGTAGCCGCTCGCACGCGCCCCCGCCGACGTCAGCAGCGCACGGCGGCGGGCCGGCGCGCGCACCTCGCCCGTCCAGGCGCACCATGGGGGGCGTGGACAGGCCCTTCACGATCATGCGCGGCGCGATCCGGGCCGGGGAGACGCCGCGTTCGGTCGCCCCGGGCACGGTCAGGCGGATCTGGGGCTTCGCCCGCCCCTACCGGACGTGGTTGACGGCGTTCCTGCTGCTCACCACGTGCACCGCCGTGATCGGGGTGCTCACGCCGGTCCTGGCGGGCCGGGTCGTCAACGCGATCGTCGGCGGTGGGGCGGACGCGCCGGGCCGGGTCGTGACCCTGGCGCTGTCGATCGCCGCGCTGGCCGTGGGCGAGGCGCTCATCGGGCTCGCCGCCCGCTGGTTCTCCTCCCGCATCGGCGAGGGTCTGATCGTCGACCTGCGCACCGCGGTGTTCACGCACGTTCAGCGGATGCCGGTCGCCTTCTTCACCCGCACCCGCACCGGGGCGCTGGTCTCCCGGCTCAACAACGACGTCATCGGCGCCCAGTCCGCGATCACGACCACGCTGGCCAGCGTCCTGTCCAACGTCATCCAGCTGACCCTCGCGCTCGCCGTGATGATCGGGCTGGCCTGGCAGGTCACCGTGCTCGCGCTGGTGCTGCTGCCGATCTTCGTGCTCCCCGCCCGCCGGATGGGCCGCCGGATCGCGGACCTGCGCCGCGAGGCCGCTGACCTGAACGCCGGCATGAGCACCCAGATGACCGAGCGGTTCTCGGCGGCGGGGGCGACGCTGGTCAAGCTGTTCGGCCGCCCGCGCGAGGAGGCCGCCGAGTTCACCGGCCGGGCCGAGCAGGTGCGAGACATCGGGGTGCGCACCGCGATGGTCTCCCGGGTCTTCGTGACGTCGTTGGCGCTGGTCTCGGCGCTGGCCCAGGCCTTGGTCTACGGGCTCGGCGGCTGGCTGGCCGTGACCGGCCGGATCGAGGCGGGCACCGTCGTCACGCTGGCGCTGTTGCTCACCCGCCTCTACACGCCCATGACGGCGCTGGCCAACGCCCGGGTCGACGTGATGTCCGCGCTGGTCGCGTTCGAGCGGGTCTTCGAGGTCCTGGACCTCCCGCCGGCGATCGACGAGCGGCCGGGGGCGCGGGACCTCCCGCCCGGCCCGGTCTCGGTGCGGCTGCGGGACGTGCACTTCTCCTATCCCACCGCCGACCAGGTCTCGCTCGCCTCCCTCGAGGACGTGGCCGTGCTGGACCGACGCGCGCCGGGGGAGGTGCTGCACGGGGTGGACCTGGAGGCGCCTGCGGGTTCGGTGGTGGCGCTGGTCGGGCCCTCGGGCGCGGGCAAGTCGACCATCGCCTCCCTGCTCCCGCGGCTCTACGACGTCGACTCCGGCGCGGTCGAGCTGGCCGGCGTCGACGTCCGGGACCTGACGTTCGCGGCGCTGCGCCGGACCGTCGGGGTCGTCACGCAGGACGGGCACCTCTTCCACGACACGATCGCGGCCAACCTGCGCTACGCCGACCCGGAGGCCACCGACGCCGACCTGCGGGACGCGCTGCATCGGGCCCGGCTGGGCGAGCTCATGACCCAGCTGCCCGACGGCCTGGACACGGTCGTGGGGGAGCGCGGCTACCGGCTCAGCGGCGGCGAGCGCCAGCGGCTCACCATCGCCCGGCTGCTGCTGGCCAGGCCGCCGGTCGTGGTGCTCGACGAGGCCACCGCCCACCTCGACTCGGAGTCCGAGGTCGCCGTGCAGGAGGCGCTGACCGAGGCGCTCGCGGGCCGCACGGCCATCGTGATCGCCCACCGGCTCTCGACGGTCCGCGCGGCCGACCGGATCGCCGTCGTCGAGTCGGGGCGGATCGTGGAGCAGGGCACCCACGCGGAGCTGCTCGCCGCCCGCGGCCGCTATGCGGACCTGCACCGCACCCAGTTCAGCGAGCCCGAGACGGAGGTGACGTGCCCGATGCCGGGCTGCACCGAGGCACACGCGGCACACTCGTCGTCCTGAGCTGAGGAGAGTCCTGCGCGCTCAGCCCGTCAGCCTCGCGCGGTAGGCCGTCGGCGACTCGCCGTAGGTCTGTCGGAAGGCGCGGCTGAACGTCGGGAGGTCCGGGAAGCCCCAGCGGTGGGCGAGCTCGGTCACCGGCACCCCGGCCCGGCGGCGGTCGCCGAGCTCGCGGCGGCACTGTTCCAGGCGCAGCCTGCGGATCCGCCGGTTCACCGTCTCGCCGGTGCTCCCGAACAGCCGGTGCAGCTGGCGCAGCGAGACGAAGTGCGCCCGGGCGATCGTGGCCGGTCCCAGCTCCGGGTCGGCCAGGTGCGTGTCGAGGTAGCGCAGCATCTCGCGCAGCAGCGCCTCCTGCGGCCGGTCCGGCGCGACGGGCCCGCGGAGCCGCTCGACGGCGAGGGTCGTGACCAGCTCGCCGGTCTCGTCCGCGATCCGCGCGGCGCCGGGCGCGGACAGCCGCGGCGGGGCGGCCAGCAGCCCGCGCAGCATGCCGCCGACGATCCCGCTCAGTCCCTCACGGCCGTTCATCGGCACGGCGGTGGCGGACGCGGACTCCGCGGCCGTCAGCCCGACGGCGGCGCGCGGCCAGGTGAACACCTCGAGCCGCCAGCCGCCGGTGAGCCGCCAGCTGAACGGCCTGCCGGTCTCGTAGAGCGCGAAGTCCCCGGCGCTCACCGCGGCCCGCCTGCCGTCCTGCTCCAGCACCCCCGCCCCGGCGGTGATCATGCCGATCTGGAGGTACTCGTGGTCGTCCGCGGCGGCCAGCTGGGGCGTCCGACGACAGACCTGGTCGACCGAGCCGACCTCCGAGACCTGCAGGTGGCCGATGGTCGCACTGCGCACCGAGCCGGTGAACGTGCCGAGCCTCCGATCGGCCGCGATGTCCAGCGCGACGAAGTCGTGGCGGATCGTGTCGCGCCACTCGTCGAACCGTCGCGTCGCGCGCACCCCGGTGCCACCGGGGGCCGAACCCGCCGCCAGGACCACGTGACCCACCTCCCCGTGGGATCAGTGAAGCGTCGTCGAGTTCGCACCGTGTTGCGTCCGCGTCAACGTGCGCGGTCGGCCCAGGCCTCGGCGCCTCTCACCCCGGCAGGGTCCGCACGCTCTGCTCGACGAGGTCGAGGACCCCGTCGAGCGCGTCGGCGGGCAGTCCCATCGCGAGGTGGCTGACCAGGCCCTCCAGCACCAGCTCCAGGTACTGGGCGAGAACGGCGACCGGCACGTCGTCCCGCAGGGTGCCGTTGGCCGCCTGCCGGTCCAGCCGCTCGCGGGTGGCCGCGGTGAGCTCGGCGGAGTGGGCCTGCCAGCGCTCGCGGAAGTCGGGATCGGTGCGCAGCCGCCGGGAGACCTCCAGCCGGGTGCCCAGCCAGCTGCTCTCGTCCGGGGCACCCTCCTTGCGGGCCGTGTCGAGCAGGTCCCGCATGACCTGGACCAGGCCCTGTTCGGCCACGACGTCCGCCATCCGGCGCGCATCCTGCTCGGCGAGGGCGAGGAACAGCGCGTCCTTGTCCCGGAAGTAGTGGAAGATCGCACCGCGGGACAGGCCGGTGCTCTGCTCGAGCCGCCGCACGGTCGCCCCCTCGTAGCCGTACGCGGCGAAGCAGCGCCGGGCACCGTCGAGGATGTGCTGGCGCCGGGCGGCGAGCTGGTCGGTACTCACGCGGGGCACGTCCGCAGTATCCCGTACGTACGTCTTGTGGCGCAGGAGAACCCGCGGGCCAGGTGGTTTGTCCGGAACCGCCGGTCCTCCGCGCAGGCCGGGACGGTTTCGGCATGTTTTTGTCGGACCCCGCGGGTAGCGTTTTCTCCCGTGGTTCCCGAGACGGGGTTCGCCCCCGTGAGCGCCGAGCGCGCGGCCTCGCCCGCCGCGGCTCCGCTGGCGCTGCGCTCCCGGGCGGAGGCCGAGGCGTACGTGGCCTCCGTCTGTTTCAAGCACGGGCCCCCGCGGCTCGTCGGCGTCGAGATCGAATGGGTCCTGCGCGCCGGAGGCCCCCCCGACCTGGGGGACCTGCTCGCCGCGCTCGGGCCGCACGCCCCGACCTCCCTCGTCCCCGCGTCGCCCGCCGCGCCGCTCCCCGGGGGTTCGCTCGTCACCGTCGAGCCCGGCGGCCAGGTCGAGCTGGCCAGCCCCCCGCTCGCGGAGCTCCGCACGCTGACCGCCACGGTCGAGGCCGATGCGGCGCACCTCCACCGGCTCCTCGCCGCCCGCGGGCTCACCCCCGAACCCCGCGCCGCGGAACCGTGCAGACCCGCCCTGCGCCTCGTCCAGCTGCCCCGCTACCGGGCCATGGAGCGGGCCTTCGACCGGCACGGGGCGTTCGGCCGCTCCGGGATGACCTCTACCTCCGCCGTGCAGGTCGCACTCGATGCCGGCGAGCCGGACCAGGTGTCCTCCCGCTGGGCCGCACTGCACGAGCTGGGCCCGGTGCTCCTCGCCGCCTTCGCCAACTCGCCCGCGCTGCACGGGCGGTCCACCGGCTGGCGTTCCAGCCGGTTCGCCGCCTGGCTCGCCGCCGACCACGCGCGCACCGTCCCGCCCACCCCGGCCGAGCTGGACCGGGCCGATCCCGCGCAGACGTGGGCCGAGCGCGTCGTCGGCACCCCGCTGCTGTGCGTGCGCGGGCCGGGGGAGTGGACCACCCCGGTCGGCGTCACGTTCGCGGACTGGATCGGCGGGGCACTGCCCGGCACTCCGACCACCGAGGATCTCGAGTACCACATCTCCACGCTGTTCCCGCCGGTCCGGCCGCGCGGGTTCCTCGAGGTCCGCTACGTCGACGGGCAGCAGGGGGGCGACTGGGCGCTGCCGGTCGCGGTGCTCGCCGCGCTGACCGCCCGCCCGGAGACCGTCGACCGGGTCCGCGAGCTGTGCGCACCGGTCCGGGCCCGCTGGCTCGTGGCGTGCCGCCTCGGACTGGCCGACCCCGAGCTGGCCCGCGCGGCGCGCGCGGTGTTCGCACTGGCCTGCGAGGCCCTGGCCGCCCTGGATCCGCCGCCCGCCCTGGCGGAGCGGCTGGCCGCCGTCACCGAGGGGCGGATCGCCGCGGGCCGCAGTCCGGCGGACGATCCGCTGCCCGGCGAACCGACCGTCGTCGACCCGATCGAGATCGTCCCCACCTCGACGGAGGGAGTCCTCCCGTGACACTCACCCCGGACCGCCCGACCCCGCACCACCCGAGCACTGAGCACCCGAGCACGGAGGACCTGCGCGCGCGGGCCGTCGACCAGCTCGAGACCGCCCGCCGCCGCAGCACCGTGCTGACCGCGCTGGACGACGGCGAGCTCGTCGCCCAGCACTCGCCGCTGATGTCCCCGCTGGTGTGGGACCTCGCGCACATCGGCAGCATGGAGGAGCTGTGGCTCGTCCGGGACGTCGGCGGCCGCGAGGCCCTGCGCCCCGAGATCGACGGCCTGTACGACGCCTTCCAGCACTCCCGCGCCAAGCGCGTCGAGCTGCCGCTGCTCACCCCGGCCGAGGCCCGCGCCTACGTGGCCGAGGTCCGGGACAAGGCGCTCGACGTGCTGGAGCGCCATCCGCTGTCCGGCCGCAGGCTGGAGGAGGCGGGCTTCGCGTTCGGCATGATCGCCCAGCACGAGCAGCAGCACGACGAGACGATGCTCGCCACGCACCAGCTCCGCGCCGGCGCCCCGGTGCTCCAGGCGCCCGCCCCGCCGCCCGGGCGCCCGCTGCCGTCCCGCGAGGTGCTCGTGCCCGCGGGCCCGTTCGTGCAGGGCACGTCGACCGAACCGTGGGCGCTGGACAACGAGCGTCCGGCGCACACCGTCACGCTGCCCGCGTACTGGATCGACACCCACCCGGTGACCAACGGCGAGTACACCGCGTTCGTCGAGGCGGGCGGCTATACCGACCCGCGCTGGTGGACCCCGGTCGCCTGGCAGCACGTACTGGACGAGGGGCTGGTCGCGCCCCGCTTCTGGTCCCGGGACTCGTCGGGCACCTGGTGGCGGCGGCGGTTCGGCGTGGTGGAGCCGGTGCCCGCCGACGAGCCCGTGGTGCACGTCAGCTTCCACGAGGCGGCGGCCTACGCCCGCTGGGCGGGCAAGAGGCTGCCCACCGAGGCGGAGTGGGAGAAGGCCGCGCGCTGGGACCCGGAGGCCGAGCGGAGCCGCCGGTTCCCGTGGGGGGACGCCGATCCGGGCCCCGAGCACGCCAACCTGGGGCAGCGCCACCTGCGGCCCGCGCCGGTGGGGGCGTACCCGGCCGGGGCCTCCCCGCTCGGGGTGGAGCAGCTGATCGGGGACGTCTGGGAGTGGTGTGACTCCGGGTGGGAGCCCTATCCCGGCTTCGAGGCCTTCCCGTACCGGGAGTACAGCGAGGTGTTCTTCGGCGGGGACTACCGGATCCTCCGCGGGGGGTCCTTCGGGACGGACGCCGCCGCCGTCCGCGGCACCTTCCGCAACTGGGACCACCCGATCCGCAGGCAGATCTTCGCCGGCTTCCGCTGCGCCCGGGACGCCTGAGTGTGCAGGCACCTGGCCTGGGTCGGCCCGCGCCGTTCGGTGGCGTCGCTGGTCCTGGAGCCGGCGCACTCGCTGTTGCGCCAGTCGTACGCCCCCGCGGACATGCGCGGGGGCGGCACGGTGAACGCCGACGGGTTCGGGGCGGGGTGGTACGGGGCCCGGGAGGACACCCGGGAGGACGCCCGGAAGGACCCCGCCGCCGACGTGCCGGTCCGGTACCGCTCGGCCCGACCGCTCTGGTCGGACTCGGCGTTCGCGTCCGTGGCCGCGGGGGCCTCGTGCACCGCCCTGCTGGCCGCGGTCCGCTCCGCGACGACCGGGATGCCGGTCACCGAGACCGCCGCCGCCCCGTTCACCGCGGACCACTGGCTGTTCAGCCACAACGGCGTGGTCCGCGGATGGCCGGACTCGGTCGCGGACGTCGCGGCCCGGCTCCCGGTCCGGGACCTGCTGACCCTCGACGCCCCGACCGACGCCGCCCTGCTCTGGGCCCTGGTCCGGCACCGCCTGCGGGCGGGGGAGGACCCGGCCGCGGTCCTGGCGGGGACGGTCGCCGAGGTGGAGGCGGCGGCCCCCGGCTCGCGGCTGAACCTGCTGCTCACCGACGGCGCCACGATCTGGGGCACGGCCTGGGACCACGCGCTGTCCGTCCGGATCTCGGACACCGAGGTCACCGTGGCCTCCGAACCGATGGACCCCGAACCGATGGACCCCGAACCGATGGACCCCGAACCGATGGACCCCGAACCGACGGGCACCCACGAGGCCTGGAAGCCGGTCCCGGAGGCGCACCTCGTCGTCGCGCGCCCGGGCGCCCTCACCCTCACCCCGATCGGCACCTGACGGCGCCGGACACCGCCGCCCAGACACCCGCCGCCCGATATCGCCGTCGAGACCCCACCTCGAGACCCCACCCTCGGGACCCACCGTTCCGGTCCGCATCGTCGCGGGCCACGTCGCAAGGAGCTCGTCCGATGACCCGCCTCACCGCGCTGGACGTCCATCTCACCCCCGCCGACGCCGAACGCGCCCTGCGCGAGGACGCCCGGGCCGGGCTCACCGCCACCCCCAAGGAGCTCCCGCCCAAGTACTTCTACGACGCGCGCGGCAGCGAGCTCTTCGAGGAGATCACGGCCCTGCCGGAGTACTACCCCACCCGGACCGAGCGGGCGCTGCTGGAGGAGTCGGTCGCGGACATCGCGGCGGCCTCGGGGGCGGACACCGTCGTCGAGCTGGGCTCCGGATCGAGCGCCAAGACCCGCCTCCTGCTGGACGCCTTCCGCGCCCAGGGCACCCTGCGCCGCTACGTCCCGCAGGACGTCTCGGAGGCCGCGCTGCGGGGCGCGCTCGAGGCCCTCGGCGCCGAGTACCCGGACCTGGAGCTGCACGGGGTGGTCGGGGACTTCACCAAAGACCTCGGGTTCCTGCCGAAGCGCGGCCGCCGCATGATCGCCTTCCTCGGCGGCACCATCGGCAACCTGCGGCCCGCCGAGCGGGCGGCCTTCCTCGCCCACGTGCGGGAGGTCCTCGAACCCGGCGAGCAGCTGCTGCTCGGCACCGGCCTGGTGATCGACGAGCCGACGCTGGTCGCCGCGTACGACGACGCCCAGGGGGTCACCGCCGAGTTCAACCGCAACGTGCTGCACGTGCTCAACCGGGAGCTGGGGGCGGACTTCGTCCCCGAGGACTTCGCGCACGTGGCGGTGTGGGACGCGGAGAACGAGTGGATCGAGATGCGACTGCGGGCGCGGCGCGCGATGCACGTCCGGGTCGCGGAGCTGGACCTGGAGATCGACTTCGCCGAGGGGGAGGAGATGCGCACGGAGATCTCGGCCAAGTTCCAGCCCGGAGGCGTGCGCGCCGCGCTGGCCGAGGCCGGGTTCGACCTGGTCCGGTGGTGGGCCGATCCGGACCGCCGGTTCGCGCTGAGCCTCGCCACCGCCGTCTGACCCGGTCCGGTCCGCCTCTCACTCTGCGCGATCCGTCCACTCCGGATAGCTTTCCCCGGCATGGGGGTCTCGCGCCGCGACGCGCTCCGCCTCGGACTCGGTACCGCCGCCCTCGGCGTGCTCTCCGCCTGCGCCCTCGACACCTCGGGCGCCCCCGGCGGCGTCGGCTCGGGCGGGCTGGTCTTCTACTCCACCCAGCTCTCGACGACCGAGGAGGCCGAGTCCGTCCGGCGGCAGATCCTCGCCGGGTTCGGGCAGCCGGTGCAGTTCACGGCCGACCCCTCGACCACGAAGATGCTGGACCGGGTGCGGGCCGAAGCGCGGGCAGGCACCTCGAACCTCGCCCTGATCGGCGCGTTGCAGGGCGAGCACGCCACCCTCTGGAAGGAGGGTCTGCTGCGCGACATGACCGACGTCGTCGAATCCCTCGGCGACCGCGGGTTCACCAGCCGCTACCTCGATCTGGCCCGGTTCGACGGCCGCTACGCCTTCGTCCCCTGGATCTCCGCGAGCTACCTCATGGCGGCCCGCCGCGAGGCCCTCGAGTTCCTCCCCGCGGGCGCCGACCTGCAGGCCCTCACCTACGCCCAGCTCCTCGACTGGACCCGCGCGATCCAGCAGGCGACCGGCTCGGCGCGCTTCGGCCTCCCCGCGGGCGAGAACGGGCTGCTGAAACGGTTCCTGCAGGGCTACGCCTACCCGAGCTTCACCGGGGGTGTGAACACCACGTTCGCGAGCCCCGAGGCCGTGGGCATGTGGGCGTGGCTGCGACAGATCTGGGACACCGCGAACCCGCAGTCCGTGACCTACGGCTTCATGCAGGAGCCGCTGCTGACCGGCGAGGTGTGGGTCGCGTGGGACCACGCCGTCCGGCTGGTCGACGCGCTGCAGACCCGACCGGACGACATCGTCTCCTTCCCCGCGCCCACCGGCCCCCGCGGCCTCGGGTACCTGCCCGTCCTGGGTGGACTGTCGATCCCGAAGGCGGTGGCCGACCCGCAGCCGTCGATCGACCTGATCCGGCACCTCACGGACCCCGCCCGCGTCTCGACCACGCTGCGGACCGTCGCGTGGTTCCCGCCCCAGGACCTGGCGGCGATCCCCGGCGGCCTGCCCCCGGGCGTCGGCCAGGAGGCCGAGACGCTGCAGCGGATGGTCGGCACGCCCGGCGCGGTGGCGTCGTCGCTGGCGGTGGGGCTGGGCGGGCAGAGCGGTGCCTACGACAAGGTCTTCACCGACACCTTCCGCGGCATCGTCCTCGACGCCGGCGACGTCCGCGGCACCCTGGCCACCCAGGCCGCGGCCCTGCAGGGCGTCCTCGACACCGCTCAGGCGAGGTGCTGGGCGCCGGACCCGCTCGGCGAGGGGGTCTGCCGTGTCGGTTAGGAGGTCCCTTCCGTACCTGCTCCTCGTGCCGAGCGTCGCCTACCTGCTGATCTTCTTCGCGTCGCCGATGGTGCAGGCCGTCGGCCTGGCGTTCACCAGCACGACTGGGGAGTGGGGGCTCTCGTCGCTCTCCGCGATGGTGTCCGACGACCGGTTCTGGCCCGCCGTGTGGACCACCGTCATCCTGCTGGTGGTGCTGCTGCCGATCCAGCTCGCGCTCGCCCTGGTGATGTCGATGATCGTCACGGGCCGGCTGCGCGGGAAGGGGTTCTGGCTCTACGTCTTCCTGCTCCCGCTCGGCGTCTCCGAGCTCGGCGCGGGCATCCTCTGGTACTCGATCTTCGTGGAGCAGGGCTGGCTGAACACCGTGCTGCAGGCGGTGGGGATCGTCGACCGCCCGGTGCTCTGGCTGGACTACCGCGAGCCGTGGCGGGTGATCGGGACCATCGTGGTGGCTGAGGCGTGGCGCTCGACGTCGTTGCTGGTCATCATCCTGGTCGGCGGCCTGCGGGCGATCCCGCGGGACTACCTGGAGGCCGCGGACGTCTTCCACGCCGGGCAGTGGCAGCGGATGCGGCACGTCGTGCTGCCGATGCTGCGACCGACCATCCGCACCGCGCTGATCGTGCGCGTGGTGCTGGCGTTCGAGGTGTTCGCCACGGTGATCGCGCTCGGCGGCACCGCCACGGACACCCTCGCGACGCAGGCCAACCGCGCGTACACCGAGTTCCAGGACGCGCACCTGGCCTCGGCCTACGGGCTGGTGATCCTGGTCGTGTCGCTGGTGGCGGTGGGGATCGTGCTCGCCGCCCTGCCGACCCATAAGGAGCGCGGCGAATGAGGCGCGTGCTCGCCTACGGCGCCGCGGTGCTGCTCGCCGGCTGGATCCTGGTCCCGATCTGGTTCGTGGTCGTCGGCGCCTTCTCGACCGCGGACTCGGTGTACTCCTACCCGCTCGCGGCGTGGCCGGACTGGTCGCTGGAGTCGATGCGCTTCTTCGTGACGTCCGCGGGCGTCCCGCAGGCGCTGCTGTCCAGTGTGGTCGTCGCGCTGCTCACGGGCGTGCTCACGCTGCTGCTCGCCGCGCCTGCAGGCTATGCGTTGGCGCGCTTCGTGTTCCCCGGGGCCTCGGCCTACCGGCTGACGGTGCTGGCCACCCGCGCGTTCCCCGTCGTCGTGCTGTCGATCCCGCTGGCCGTGTTCTTCCTGCAGTGGGGGATCTACGACACGGTCTGGGGCGTCGCGTTCATGCACACCGCGCTCGCGCTGCCGTTCGTGGTGCTGATGGTCGCGGGGGTGTTCGCCGGGGTGCCCGTGGACATCGAGGAGGCCGCGCAGATCTTCGGCTGCTCGCGCGTCGGCGCCTTCCGACGCGCGGTGGTCCCGAACGCCGCCCCCGGCCTCGCCGCCGCGGGCACCTTCGCCGTGCTGCTGAGCTACAACGAGGTCTTCGCCGCCTCGATCCTCACGCTGCAGGAGCCCACGCTGCCGGTGTTCGTCCTCACCGGACTGACCCAGGCGCCGCTGCCGTTCCGCTACGCCGGAGCGTTGTTCCTGCTGGCCCCGGCGTTCCTGTTCATCCTGCTGATCCGCAAGCGCCTGATCGGCGTCGGCGGCCCGACGCTCCGGTAGGGGGACCCGTTGTCCGACATCCGGCTCACCGGCATCACCAAGCGGTACCCGCGGACCGCCGCGCCCGCCGTCGACGACGTGTCCCTCACCGTGGCCGACGGCGAGTTCGTCGTGCTGCTCGGCCCGTCCGGCTGCGGCAAGACGACCCTGCTCCGCACGATCGCCGGGTTGGAGCGCGCGGACGCCGGGACCGTGCACCTCGGGGACCGGGACGTCACCGCGCTGCCGCCCCGCAGGCGCGACCTCGCGATGGTGTTCCAGGGCTACGCGGTGTTCCCGCACCTCACGGTGGCCGAGAACATCGGCTTCGGCCTGCGGATGCGCAAGGAGTCGCGCGCCGACGTCGAGGAGGGCGTCCGCTACGCCGCGGGCCTCGTGCAGCTCGAGGACTACCTGGACCGCTATCCGAGCGCGCTGTCGGGCGGGCAGCGGCAACGGGTCGCGGTGGCCCGCGCGGTGGCCGTCCGGCCGTCGGTGCTGCTGATGGACGAACCACTGTCCAACCTGGACGCCCTGCTGCGGCTGTCCTTCCGCTCCGAGCTCAAGGCGCTGGCCAAGGAGCTGAACACGACCATCGTCTACGTCACGCACGACCAGGTCGAGGCGCTCTCGCTCGGCGACCGGGTCGCGGTGATGCAGGCGGGGGAGATCGTGCAGTCCGGCACGCCGATGGAGGTCTACGACCAGCCGGTGAACCGCTTCGTCGGCGGCTTCCTCGGCACGCCGCCGATGAACATGCTGCCCGCGCGGCGGGGTGCACAGGGGTGGACCGTCGCCGGGCACCCGTTCGCCGCGC
>Ga0070671_100000433_pt1 | contig 29121 bp, 22 predicted proteins | sample KBSS73metaG_FD_65341 | JGI IMG/M metagenome (GOLD analysis project Ga0070671, IMG submission 65341) | Switchgrass rhizosphere microbial communities from Kellogg Biological Station, Michigan, USA - KBS S7-3 metaG | ecosystem: Host-associated > Plants > Roots > Rhizosphere > Soil ...
CGCGCGTCGTTTTTCTTCAGCTGCTGAGACTTCTCGCTTGATGAAGAAGTAAGGGTCAATGTGTTCTTCGATCGCGAGGACAGCATCAAGAAACTTTTCGACAGTCTTGCGCCCGTACTTAAACTCATACTCCATCATCCGCTGTGCGTGGGTGGATACACTCTCCACCATGCGGCGGTTTGTTTTCGAAAAGTAGGTATTGTTCTTAAAGAAGTCGACGTGTCCAAGAACGTGAGCGATGACCATCTTGTTCTGGATTGGGCTGTTGGTCTCTAATAGAAAGCCGTAGGACGGGTTGGTGTTGATAACGACCTCATAGATCTTCGATAAGCCGAAGTCGTACATCGTTTTCATGCGGTGGTACGCTTTGCCAAAAGTCCAGTGTGAGTAACGTCCGGGCAAAGCGTACGAGCCGACTTCGTACATAACGGCAGCGGGAACGATCTCGAAATTTGTGGGGTATGGATCCAGACCAAAGCCACGAGCAACTTCCCAGATTTGCTCCACTGCCGCTTCGAGATCCTTTATTTCTAAATCAAGCATGACTCGGAAAAACTGTGCCTTGTCTTTGTACTTTGTTCTGGCAAGCGAAACATGAATCGATGCTTAAAGTGCGAGAACGACAAAGTTAAAAGTACAGAAGTTATTTTTCTAAGCGGGTACCTCCACGCCCCGCTTACCAAAGAACTCCTTCAACGCCGGATAAACGTCTTCCTTATCGTCAATGCGTACACCGACAAAGTGGTCCTTCTTCTGCAGTCGATCGCTGAAGATCGAAAGCAGCGCTCCCGATGAACGCCTATAACTGGATGAGCCTTCTTCGCCAATTTCACCGTAGCCAAATAGGTTGCAGATCCGAATTAGCTCATCGGCGAGTTTCACTGCCTCTTCGTTGTCCGAGTAATAATTATCGCCGTCGGAAAAATGAAATGGGTAGATGTTCCAGTCTTCTGGTCGATACCTTTGCTTGATGATGTCGAGCGCGAGTTGATATGCAGAAGAGACGACCGTCCCGCCTGATTCACCTTGAGTGAAAAATTGCTCCTCAGTTACTTCTTTCGCTTCGGTGTGATGCGAGATAAAGACGATATCGACATTGTCATATTTCGTTCTTAGGAATCGGACCATCCAAAAGTAAAAACTGCGCGCAATGTACTTCTTGAACTCACCCATTGAGCCGGACACGTCGATCATCGCGATTACCACCGCGTTCGATTCATAACGCATTACTTCTTCCCACGTTTTGAAACGCAGATCTTCTTTCTTGATATCGCCAAATCGAGCATTGCCCTCGCGCGCATTACGACGAATGTTCTCCAGGATCATCCTTCGCTTATCGAGATTGGCGATCACACCTGTGCGTCGAATCTCGTTGAATTGAGTTTTACGCGACTGGACCGATTTCTTAGCCTTCTCCTGAAGATAGGGGAGCTGAAGGTCTTCGAAGATCAATGCCGCAATTTCGTCGATGTTGATGTCGGCTTCGTAGTAGTCGACACCTGCTTCTTGTCCGGCTGGACCAGATCCCGAGCCATTGCCGGGTCGATTTTCCCGAGCAATGACATCACCGACGCGGGTTTTGCCGTCGCCCTGGCCGACGCGTTTACTCTTTTGAGAATTAAATCGAAACTTGTACTCGTCGAGAGCTTTGATAGGAACTTTAACGGTGCGTTTGCCGTCGGAGAGGATGATGGCTTCATTCGAAACAATCGATCCAAGGTTCTTCCGGATGGCTTCTTTTACACGATCCTTGTGGCGCTCCTGATCGATGATGCCTTTACGTTGAAGTGACCAATCGTTCCGTTGAATTGTCATGGTCTTACCTAACTTCTACTCCAAGCCATTCACTCGGCTCTACAAAAATCATTTACGATTTTGGTAAACGCCGCCGGATACTCCTCCTGCGGAGCGTGGCCGCAATTCAAAAACACAATCAGCCGCGACCCCGAAATCTCACTGTGGAGTCGTTCACCGTCTGCCAACGGAATTTCAATATCGTTTTCGCCCCAAACCAATAACGTTGGCTGTTTGATTAGATGAGCATCGCGAGAAATTCGTTCCGCGTTCCACCCTCGAACTGTCCTAATTATCGCGCGCTGAGTTGCTGACGCTCGTAGCGGTTGATGACGAGCATCGACCCTGCGTTCATCAACCACCCACGAATGGCGGTCGTAAACGCTTTTCATTCGTCTGCGTAACAAACGTCGCGAGCCAATTAGTAACGGCGAAACAACATCGCCAACAACAGGCGCTCCAAATACGCGCATCAATTTGTATTCGAGAGGCCGGTTGTTACTGACGGCACCAACCATGATCAATTTAGAAACGCGGTTCGCATAATCAAGTGCACAACTGGCAGCGACCGCTCCACCGTACGAGCTCCCGACCAGGGTCGCGCGCTTGATGCGTAATCGTTCAAGCAACTGGTCGATGATTCGTGCCTGACCCGCAATCGTGTATTCACCGTTTCGCGGTTTTCCGGAGTAGCCAAAGCCCAACATATCCGGAGCAATCACCCGGAACCCCGAGGCCGCCAAATCTAAAAATACTTTGCTCCAAACCAACGTGGATGAAGCAAATCCGTGAATGAGCACTAACGCCGGAGCCGTAACATCGCCTGCTTCCTGATAATGGACACGCAAACCATCGATATCGGCAAAGCGTGAATGTTCAGAATGGAAGACCACTTCCCGATTTTTCTGCCAGTCTGCATCGTGAGGGCGAGCCATTAACTTCGCCGTTATTGCGACCGTTGCCGCAGCCGTTGCTGTGCCTGCAATCCAGAAACGTTTTTTCATTTAGTCAGTTTGAAGTTTCGGCATCATTGAAGTCTCGTCAGAAAATCCATCTCAAGCGAGACAAGTATAGCTTTTCACTTTTGCCTTGCGGCGATGAATTTGTAAGGGAGATGGGCGCCGGACCAAAGTCACGGGTCGACTGAAGAGATCTGTTTACCAGGTAAAAAGATGGGCCATGTCGCATCTGCAAAAAGCTTATGCAAAAAGCCACCGCTCCTCTTAGCATTAACGAGACAGCAGGGTGCCCACGTAAGTCAACAACTCATTCGCACAAACTGGACAATAGCCGTGGTCCGTAACCAAACGATCGATGACTTCGTTGATCCTTCGAAGCTGGTCCGGATCCGGCGTCTTGGCGGAAGTTGTTATCTTCACCACGTCTTTCAAGTCAGAGAAAATCTTCTTCTCAATCGCCTCCTTCAGACGTTCGTGCGAGTTGTATTCGAACGACTTGCCCTTGCGAGCATAAGACGAAATACGGATCAAAATTTCTTGTCTGAAGGTGTTCTTCGCGTTTTCGGAAATTCCAATCTGCTCTTCAATCGAGCGCATTAGCTGTTCATCAGGATCCATCTCTTCTTCTGTTATTGGATCCTTGATGCGCTCCTTGTTGCAGAATGCTTCGACGTTATCGAGATAGTTATTGCACAAAGTGCGGGCCATCTCCTCGAAGGAGTAAACGAAAGCTCGTTGCACTTCGATCTTCGCAAGTTCATCGTATTCCTTGCGAGCGGCTGATATCAGATTCAAGTAGCGCTCACGTTGTTCGGAGCTGATACCGGTGTGCTGTTCAAATCCGTCTTTGATCGCCCGCAGCGCATCGATTGGGTTGATGCACGTCACACCGTCACGGACCAGCGCACTCGAGAGACGATTGATGATGTAGCGCGGTGAAATACCATCCATGCCTTCGCGAACTGTCTCTTCTTTGAGTTCGCGCACGTCCTTCGATTTGTAGCCTTCAACATCTTCACCATCGTAAAGTTTCATCTTCTTAACGATGTCTACGCTCTGGCGCTTGGGCTCTTCAAGGCGTGTCATCACGGCAAACATCGCAGCAACTCGCAGGGTGTTTGGCGCCAGGTGAACGTTGCGCAATGCTTCCGATTGGTGAAGCAACTTGTCGTAGATACGTTCTTCCTGCGACACCCGCAGGTTGTACGGCACACGAACCAGAATAATTCGATCCTGTAGTGCCTCTGACTTTCGGTTCCCGGCAAATGCGATGTATTCGTTTTCGTTTGAATGCGACAAAATCACTTCGTCCGCATAAATCATCGCGAACCGCCCTGTCTTGATGCTTTGCTCCTGCGACAGCGTCAGTAAACTGTAGAGAAACTTCTCGTCAACCTTCAGCATCTCGACGAATTCCATGAGACCACGATTGGCGATATTCAATTCACCATCGAATCGATAAGCTCGTGGATCTGACTCAACACCAACTTCCCCAATCGTCGACAAATCGATAGACCCGGTGAGCTCTGTGATGTCCTGCGACTTGGGATCGCTGGGTGAGAAAGTTCCTATGCCAACGCGCTCCTTTTCCGAAAAAGCCACGCGCTGAACTTTTACGTCTTCGTGCCGGCCGCCATAGGTTCTGTCGAGCGCATACCGGCACTGCGGGCAGAGATCGCCCTCGATATAAATTCCGTAATGTTTTTCGATTTCAGCCCGCAGTTGATGCGGAATTAAATGAAGCGGTTCCTCGTGCATCGGACAGTCTTTGATTGCGTAAACGGCGCCAGCTTCATTCTTTGTCCAGTCTTCCAGACCCCGCTTCAGCATGTTGACAATCGTAGACTTTCCACCGCCAACCGGGCCCATCAAAAGAAGTATTCTTTTGCGAACCTCCAGCCGCTGCGCCGCTGATTTGAAATACTCAACTATGCGAGCAATTGGTTCTTCGATTCCAAATAATTCGGATGAAAAGAAATTGTAGGAAAGCACTTCGTGTTGAGTGCCTTCGTTGAGGCGTTCGACCCCGCTCGCATGAACCATGTCGTTTATACGAGCGTGTGAGAGTTGTGCAATGCGAGAATTTTGAGCTACGAGCTCGAAGTAATCTCTAAAAGAGCCTTCCCAGCGGAGCGCTGCGTTTTCACGGCGGAGATCTTCCAGACGTTCACTAATGTTGAATTGTTTTTTGCCATCCTGCTCTTCCATAGCCTTCAAACCTCTTCGGCTTTCGCGCATTGGACAGCGTGTGGGGAAAGGCCACGCAATTAACCGGCGCAGACTCGTAGTGTGGTCGGCGGTTAAGTCCCTTCGTAAATAGCTTCTCCACGTAACGGCACTCACGCGCGCGTAAGCATGAGGCGTATCGCTGAAGCCTTGTTCTCAATGATCTTTTGACGGAAGTCGCGGAAGGGAACACTTTGGGAAGCGAACCTCGCGCGCGCTTCCATTCAATTGCTGTGAGTATAGCACACGGCCAATGGGCTCAAGTCAATGCTTTATTTGTGATGGACTGAGTGAAGGACACGCACCGAGAATTGTTCACGACAGGAGTACCACGCGTGGATGAACTTCTTTCTTAGTCGCATCGTAATCACCGACCGCTATTAATGTGTCGTCCTCATCGCACATTCTCACATTAACGCCGTCCGCCCAGTCGCCTTGAGCCACACTCACCTCCATTCCGTGACGTGTTTTACGAACATCGTCAGCCGTTAGATGCATCAAAGGTAGGTGCGAGAGTGCTGAAGAAGGTGGGACCAACACTTTGCCTAATCCTTCTTCCGCAAAACTTGTCTTCAACTCCTCAAGCGTAATTGCCTGGTCAACAGTAAACTTGCCCACCCGAGTGCGGCGGAGTTCCGCGAGATGCGCTCCGACGTGCAAACGTTTCCCGAAATCTTCAGCCAAGGTGCGTACATAAGTTCCAGACGAGCACGCGACGCGGGCCTGAAAATCAAAGGTGCCGTCGGCGTTGTCCTTCATTAAATGACCATCGGGCCGAATTGCTTCAAACTCATGAATACATACGCGCGCCGGTTCTCGTTTGACTTCTTCGCCTTTACGCGCGAGTTCATAAAGCTTTTTTCCGCCGATTTTCTTAGCGGAAAACATCGGCGGAGTTTGATCAATGTGCCCTCGCAAACTTGCAAGGGCAATTTCAATCTCTTCCTCAGTCCAGCTTCCTTGCTTTACTGATGAAGTTTCCTCAGTAGGTTTACCGGTCTTATCGCCGGTGTCGGTGGAGTAACCTATTCGAATGATGGCTTCGTATTCTTTGTCATCCATTTTCAAAAACTGCGCGAGCCGTGTTGCACGTCCGACCATTATCAGCAACACGCCGGTGGCGAAGGGATCGAGTGTACCTGTGTGGCCTATGCGATGTTCATGCAGGATGTGCCTTACACGGTAAACCACGTCGTGCGAGGTCAGTCCAACAGGCTTATCGATTACTAGAAAACCTTCCATGGGTCCATTGTAGTTTAAGGAAGAGGAGCGGCCACGTTAGAACACGGATTTCACACAACTGAAAGAGTGTTGCGATTCAGGAAATGTTTTGAAACGTTGAAGGAAACTGCGGATCAGTCTTCGTCGAGCTGTTCTCGTGAGGCAGCCCGAACTTTTTCGCTGACGAGTTCGAAAGGAAAACCCTGACGCAGAAGGTGGTCGAAGAGGCTCTTGGCTTCAAGACGATTCGTCGGTCTTCCTTTTAACCGAAGTCGCTTTTCGATTGCGCGATCGATCAGTTCATCTTCCGACGTCTCAGCGTAGACGAGTTCAAGCGCTCTATCGGCCACTGCGCTTTCGACCTTCTTAAATTTCAAATCACGCTCGAGTCGTCGTCGTCCAATGGGACGTTGCTTAACTTTGAGCGAGGCGTAGCTCAAAGCAAATTTCTCATCATCGAGATAGCCATATTCCTTCAAACGCGAGATCACCGCCTCAACATCAGTTTTGTTAGCAGTGCGAGTTTCGAGGAGTCGCTCGCGCAATTCAGTTACTGATCGAGATTTTGAGGCGAGTAGTTTTACAGCACGCTCAAACGTTCTTTTACGTTTTTCTTCAGGTGTGAGATTGCGCCGAACGTCAGGGGCAAGTTTCTTGCTTCCTCTCATTTCAGACAGATTCTCAGAAGAAGTCCTATTGTGGCAATGAGGTCGCGCGACAACACTACTGCCATGATCTTTGGTTGAGCTAATTTTCCAAAGGCGACCCGCTACGCGCGCTGTCGGCCGGCTTTCATTGTGGCTAAGTTCGCGGCCTACTTAGTCGCATGCTAAACTCGAAACAATCATGACTGGCAACGAAATTCGCGAAATCTTTTTAAAATACTTCGAGGACCACGGGCACATGCGCGTGCGTTCGTCTCCGCTTTTGCCGGCTAACGATCCGACGTTGTTATTTACCAACGCCGGAATGAACCAGTTCAAAGATGTGTTTTTGGGTCAGGATAAGCGGGAGTACTCACGCGCAACTTCATCTCAAAAGTGCATCCGAGCCGGCGGCAAACACAACGACCTCGATGAAGTCGGAAAGACCGCCCGACACCACACGTTTTTCGAGATGCTTGGCAACTTTTCTTTTGGCGACTACTTCAAGAAGGATGCAATCGCGCTTGCCTGGGATCTACTGCTGAACGTTTACGGCTTACCTCTTAATCGCCTCTGGTTCAGCGTCTACAAAGACGATGACGACGCCGCAAGACTGTGGGAAGAGATTGGCGCACCGTCGGAACGTATTCTCCGATTCGGCGAGAAGGATAACTTTTGGCAGATGGGAGATACTGGGCCGTGCGGACCATGCAGTGAAATTCATTACTACATGGGCGAGGATCCGGATGATCCCACGAAGAATCGTGCTGAGTTGGTAAACGGACCAGGCGATGACACGATGGAGATCTGGAACCTCGTCTTCATGCAATACGAGCGCAGCCTCAACTCTGAGGGTCAGATCGTCCAGACTGATCTACCGAAACCTTCAGTCGACACGGGCGCTGGGCTCGAACGTCTCGCGGTCGTTTTGCAAGGAGTTAAATCAAATTACGATACCGATCTGATACGACCGATTATCAACTACACCGCTCAACTGGCCGATCGGCATTACGAGTCTGAGACGAAGGAAGGGTTTGCCATGCGTGTGATTGCCGATCACGCGCGCGCCGCCGCCTTTGCAATTGCGGATGGAATTCTTCCCGGCAACGAAGGAAGAAATTACGTGTTGCGCAAGATAATGCGCCGCGCGATTTACCAGGGACATCACACACTTGGTTTTGAATCTGCCTTTTTCAACAAAGTAACGAACTTCGTTGTCGACAGCATGCAAGACGCGTTTCCGGAACTTCAGACACACCGCGAGTTCATCGAAAAAATGGTGGGTCTTGAAGAAGAACGTTTTCGATCCACGTTAACGGTTGGTTTGAATAAACTCGATGAGTTGTTTGGATCGACTAAAGGAGCGATGCCCGAATACAAAGCGCTTGCCAGGTTGTACGATACCTTTGGAACTCCGCGTGATCTGATCAGGGTTGGACTTGAGGAGCGAGGCTTCGCAGTTGACGAGGACCTGTTCAACTCGAACTTTGATGTTGCGCTTCAGGAATTACAGCAGTCCGCCGCACCGGGAAAAACGGAAGCCAAAGCAAAAGCGAACCCGGTTTATGCAGAGGTTCTTAATTCCGTTGGCCGGTCACAATTTAAAGGATACGACTCTACTCAAATTGAAGACGCAAGTGTCACCGCTCTGATCAAAGGGACCAGCGTTAAGTCATTAAATGAAGGTGACGAAGGCGAAGTAGTACTGGATCGAACTCCGTTCTATGCAGAGAGCGGTGGTCAGGTCGGAGATGTTGGAACGATTACTACGGCAGGTGCGCTAGCGACCGTTCTCGACACCTTTTCACCCGCACAAGGGTTGATAGTTCACAAGGTCAAAGTTGAAAAGGGAACTTTGAACGTTGGGGAGATTGTTTCCGCAGAAGTCGACGTCGAGAAGCGGAACGCCACACGACGTAATCACACAGCAACTCACTTAATGCACGCTGCTTTGCGTGAGGTGTTGGGCACACACGTGAAGCAAGCGGGTTCCGTGGTGGCGCCTACGTACCTGCGCTTTGACTTCTCCCACTATCAACCTTTGACGCAAGCGGAGAAGGAAGAAATAGAGCGTATCGTGAACTATCACATCCTTCGTAATGAGTCAGTACAAACGGATGAGATGGCAATTGAAGAAGCGATGCAGTCGGGTGCCATGGCACTGTTCGGTGAGAAGTACGGCGAAAAGGTTCGAGTACTTTCGATCAAAGGCGCAGAGTCGATGTTTTCGAAGGAGCTCTGTGGTGGCACACACGTCCGTGCTACTGGAGACATTGGGCTGTTCAAGATCACGAGCGATGAATCGATTGCATCTGGCGTGCGCCGAATACGCGCGATAACTGGTGTCGATGCTTACGAACGATTCCGCGAAAGTGAAGTGCTTGTGGATGAATTAAGCGGCGCACTAAGGACGTCTCGTACTGAACTGCCAACCTTTGTCGGGAGGCTTCAAGATGAGTTGAAAAAGGCACGTCGCGATGCTGATGAGTTGCGTCTGAAGATCGCGAGTGGAGCAATAGGTTCATCAACAAACGGCGATGAATCTAAAAACATTTCAGGCGTGAAAGTGCTCGCGCGTGAAGCCAGTGGACTTGATGCTGGGGCGATGCGTCAGCTTTCAGACACATTGCTGGCGAGAATTAAATCGGGCGTTGTTGTTCTTGGCCGGAGCAGCGATGGGAAGGTGTCTTTGATAGTCCGGACGTCTGACGATCTCACAAAGAAAGTTCCCGCCGGCCAAGTAATTAAGGAACTCGCACCAATCGTTGGCGGTAAAGGCGGGGGGAAAGCTGACATGGCTGAAGGCGGTGGCAATCAGCCTGAGAAACTTGCTGATGCGCTGGCGCAGAGCTACGGAGTCATCGAGCGCTTGTTGAGCAAATAGTCGACCCACAGACCTCGGCGATCGAGGAGATTACGCGGCGGCCTGAGTATCGGCCGCCGCGTTTGTTTAGGCTGACGTCATCACATCGTCTTCTGCTTTTCAGTCAGCGTGATGTTCATTTTTTCGAGGGTAAGCTTGTTAAGCGTTCCCGTAACTTTCAGATTTTCTGCCTGTTGATATTTGCGCAGACCTTCCCGCGTCGCATCATCAAGTTTGCCAAGTTGTTCCCCTCCGTAAAAACCACGACTTTTCAACAGGGCCTGGGCCTGGTTGATCTGGTCTTTGGTCGCCCGAAAGACTGGACCACGTTTGTTTTGCTTTGTGCCTGTCTTGCTACTGGTTGCGGAGGTTGAATTCTGAGCGTGTACTCCGACGGTGAGCACACAGAGAAGTAGCACAGTGAGAGTGAGTATTCTTTTCATCTTTGTCGTCCTTTGTGAGGCGCGCTGAGCGCGCGGTTAATGGTTGAGTGTGAGGCTAACTTCCGAAAACGGAAAGATGATACTACCGGTGTCAAGAGGCTCTTTCTCTGCCTTATCTCAGTGGTCTCCGTGGCTATGTGGTGTCCGTTGTTGAACGATAACTGCACCGCAGAACCACAAAGACATCCAGATCGATACACATGGAACCCGAATTGAGGCCCTCGGTGATTTAGCAGGCGTGTTCAAACATGTTGGCAGGCTCGTGCGCGGCATGTTACGATGACCTTGGTCTGAGTAGTTTCATCATCAGGACCACCTCACCTAAGTATCCGCAGATGCCCCGAAGCTTGGCGGCAATTAACGAACAAATGCGAAAATCAGTCGTTCTAGTCGGATTCTTTATACTTTTCTCGGCGGCGTCGGCGTCAGCCCAGACGAGCTATCAGATCGACAACTTCGACTTTGCCAATGGTGTCACAGTCCAAGCTCCCCCCGTCCAAGTTCGAAAGCCAGAGAGTCGGGACCGCAAACTTACCAAAACTGAAAACTTCAAGTACACACCGGCGCCAGGCGCGCTTGTCTCACTGACCAGTCAACCCATCAATCCCACTATCGGGGGCTTTACCACTGGAAGTGCGGATGTGGACAGCTTCATCGTCGATTCCGGTAAACGCAATTCTGTCGACCCATTGTTGCTTTATTCCATCATGCATCAGGAGTCGAGCTTTAAAGCCCGCGCAATGTCCTACAAAGGCGCACGGGGGCTTATGCAGCTCATGCCGCCAACTGCCGCTCGTTTCGGAGTTACAAACATTTGGGACCCGAAGCAAAACATTGAAGGCGGTGCTCGATATATGCACTTTCTTCTGGACCTATTTGGTGGCGATGTGAACTTGGCCTTAGCTGGCTACAACGCCGGAGAAGGAGCCGTAATTAAGTACGGCTATAACGTTCCTCCTTACTCGGAGACTCAAGAATACGTCCGGCGCATTGGTCGTCGTTACAGCCTCATTAGAGATCCAGCAGCAGCTGCAAATGCAAACCAACTCACGCAAACACAGCTCGCAGAACTTCAGCAGAAAAATCCGAAACCATTGAACGTTTACGAACGCAGCGTTTATATGGCTCGTTTGCCGGACGGAAGACTACAGCTAGTCAGTCAGTAGCAGTTCGTCTGACGAGAGGCCAAACTTAAACGAGGGGGAACCTTTCAGGGTCTCCCCCTCGTTTTGTATTTGGAAGCCATTAGGTATGATGCGCCGGCGATTCATCGATACGCTGCAAAGGAGTAATCGCGAAAACTTATGACATGTTCCGGCTGCGGATCTTATGTTGCGCCTGGTGTTCGTTTTTGCTCGAACTGTGGTTCTCCTACCAGTGATCCTGAATCCACTCGCATAGCTCGCTTGCAATCATCAGCACTCGAACGTGGCGGTGATGATGGTTTAGAGCATGTCGTCTTCACCGTTCGACCAACCATGATCTTTATTAAAGCTGGATATGCTTTGGCAGTACTTGGCGGGATTGCTTTAGTTTATCTGCTTGCTTTGATTGGCGTGCCCGCCTACATCTCGGTCGCATTCGCTCTTGCTTTGTTGTTGATTCCAGCTTACTACCACATCAGACGCAATATGATTCGTTACACTGTGACGGACTCAAAGCTCGAGATTGACGCTGGATTGATCGCTCGCACCACCCGAAATATTCCTCTTAGTAAAGTTCAAGACGTGACAGTCTCCGCGAGTATTCCTCAACGTCTCATGGGCTTTGGCGACATCATTGTCGACAACGCCAGCGAGATCGGGGGCACGATCGTCATGCACAATATCAGCACTCCCCGTCACTATGCAGACCTCCTTTTGCGCGAATTAAGACGCTGGCATTAAACTAAAGGCACATAGTGCCCATCGGTGGAACATCAAACCGTCGTTGGGTTCTAACTAGAATCGGATTTTGGCAGCGGCTGGAGTGTGTCTTTGCGTTTACTGAAATCAATACTTTTGTTGGGAATCTTACTCGCTCTAAGCGGAGCTACTGCATTTGGCGAAACATCAAATGCCGAGCTTTTGCAGTTGCTTCCTGAGCGGGTCGGAAGTTTCCATCGTGCTGAGACTCCACGAGCCGCTGAGCTATTAGGGCAACGAGATGTTTTGCAGAACTTACAGCCGCTTGGCTTCCAGGCAGAGTACACGAGTGGGGCACAGCGCTTCTTGGTTGAGATATTCCGGTTCCATCAAGACAGTGAGGCGTACTCAGCACTCAGCATCCTGGCTGACATCGCTCGCCAAAATCAACGCTATGTCGAACTAAAAAACGAGTACGGCACAGCCAGCTTCACGAGCGATCAGATCTCGTTCTTTAGAGGACTGGAATTGGTGCGAATCACGAATGTCACTAAGTCGAGTTTCGCCAGTATCGATAGCTTAGCCAAGGCTGTGGCGGAAACTATCGACAAAGGTGAAGCTGATATTCCCGCCCTCGTAAAACATCTTCCGAATCCTGATCAATCGATAAAGACAGCGACGTTTTTTACCCGCTTCAGTAGTCTTCAAGCCCTGGCTCCTAGTCAATCAGTGCTGAGCGTCATTGAAACAGGTGGCGATGCTGATGCGGCATTTGTTGATTCAGGCTCTGGGAAAGTTTTACTGATCGAATACAACACTCCGCAACTCGCAACAGAAAACGACGCGCGCGTTATCGCTAAGATTCAGGAATTATGGAAGCTTGGACAGCCGGCCCCGATTGGTTATCGACGGGTGGGTAACTATTCAGTGTTCGTCTTTGATTCCGCTGACAATGTGGCGGCGAAGCAACTGATCGATCAGGTTAAGTATGAGCAGGTTGTGCAGTGGTTGGGCGAAAATCCGAATATTCTCAAACAGGCGGAGAAGCAGTACGTCGAAACGACTCTCGGTGTTTTTGTCGCGGTGCTGAAAGCCTCAGGTTTTGCGCTGATTGGTTGTTTGGGATTAGGTGGCCTCATTGGCGCACTATTGTTTTCACGACGCCGTGCCCAACAAAAAACCAGGGAAGCGTTCTCAGATGCCGGCGGAATGCTTAGGTTGAATATTGATGAGCTAACTCCCCAAACAGATCCGGCGCGACTGCTCGGTTCTGGTGAGTGAGTCTGAATAACCTGACAACAGGTTACTCAAAAAACAAAAGGCGCGGGTGACATCTCTGTCGTCCGCGCTTTTTATTAAACCGAATCAAGCAAATGCGGGCTTCTGATTTTCTTGGGAGGCTCCCCCAAGCCCCTTCAAGACGTCGATCAGAAGCCCGCTATTTTTGCTCTTCAAACTGCGTCACAAGCGTTACTCTGTTCCCCCAAAAGAGTCAAACACCTGCTTTAATTACGTGTGAGAGAATGCCTCCCCCAAAGCCTTCACTCACCGCAGTTTTTCTGAGCCTGACCCGATTTACCCTTATCTACCCTACTTGTTCTGTTTTCCTCTTTGGCAACGACCGTGCCATCCATACCCGATCACTACTTCAGCTCGGAATACGGCGATCTTCTTAGGAATTTCGTTAAGTTGTAAAGCAAAGGACCCCTGAAACCTTCAGGGTTAGAGCCGTAACTTTGTCTTTTAATTATACAACTCGATGTGTACAGGCGAACGATTATCGAGCAGTCACCTGAAGGCCTGAGCTCGACTATCACGGGAGACTTGCAATCAAGGTGTCGATGTCGTCGATGGTGTTGTAGAGGTGCGGAGCAATTCGTAAACGGTCACCACGGGGTGCGGTGACGATCTTCTTTTTCTTGAGGTGCGAGTAAATGTCCATTGACGTCAGATCTCCTCGATGCCGGATGCAAACGATTTGAGACTTTTCGCCCGGCGATCGTGAACTTACTACTTCGTAGTTCACCGAGCTCAGCCGTTCGCACAGATGATCCGTGAGGCATTCCAAGTGGGAGGAGATTGCCTCGATCCCAGTCCTGAGTAAAAGGTCGAGACTGGCGTTCAAACCGTGAATCAGCGCGGTTGGACCGGTACCGGTTTCCCAAGCCAATGAACCTCTATTCCATTCCTGGTCGAAGTTGTTGTAGTCCTCGGGATCGGGAACACTAATCCATCCGACCAGTGTGGGCTCAATTCTCTCTCTTGCGCGATCAGACAGATACAAATAACCAACGCCTTCAGGCGAGAGTAGCCACTTGTGGCTCGCTCCGGCGGCGGCGTCGATAAGTTCGTCTTCGACCTTGATCGGCAATACACCGAGGGACTGAATTACATCGACCACCAAAAGCGCGTCATGTTTTCTAGCGAGCCGTCCGAGACGTTCGAGGTCACTACGAAAACCGGAGGCGTATTGCACATGACTTATCGCAATTAGCCGCGTGCGCGCGTCCACTAACTTCTCAAGATCTTCAAATTGAATTCGCCCTTCACGTTCCTCACACATTCTTACTTCTACGCCAAGTGAATCGCGGAGGCGGAGCCATGGATAAATGTTGGAAGGAAACTCTCTGTTGAAAGTGACGAGGTTGTCACCGCTGCGCCACGACAAGCCATTGGCGATCGTCGAAAGACCATCAGAAGTGTTGCGCATAAAAGCAACCTGTTCGGGTCTAGCGCTGAGAATCTTTGCCAGCAGCTTGCGGGCTTGTTCTTTGACTGCGATCCAACTCTGATAGTTGAGCGACCCGTTTTCGTGAACGTCCTTGAGCTGGGCTTCTATCGCGGCGATTGTCGTAGTTGGCGGTGGTGATATTGCGGCGTGATTGAGATAGATCGCGCGTTGAGTAATAGGAAATAGAGCACGAAGTTCTGGAGTCATTGTGGAGCTAAGGCGAGTAGGGACGCCCGTAGAATTCCTTGTAGAGCCAGCCGAGTACACGCGCTTCGGCTGTGCACAAAGTTTCAATCCAGCAATTCAGAAGAAAATCGTTTTTGCCTCGTTGGAACGGAATCTTTTCAGCTTGTCTTAAAATAGATCCGCCGCTGCGCAAATCCAGTTTATAAGAGTCGGCGATTGATTCGTTTGCTTTGGAAGCGGTTTCAAGTGCATTTAAGAGTTGGCCAATCCATGCGTGCAAATCTCGTTCGGTTGGGTTGTCGGCGAGTGCTTGAATGATTCCGATCGCCAGGCGATCTTCAGCTTGTTTGAATTCAAAAATCTCCTCGCCTTGCGATTGTGTGTGCTGTTGTTTCCATTGAAAGACTTCTTCGACAGCTGGATGTTTGATGATGGCAACACGCTCATCGTAATTCAAGAACCATTCAATGACATCAGGTACTAGATCGACGTCAACCCGGCCGTTCGCATCTCTTACAATTGGAGGTGGCGTGGCCTCGATTTGCTGAGCCTTGCCGTTATCGCTCACTTGTATTCATCCCTTTCTGTTCGGAACTGTGCAAATGAAACGATGCCCTGATTTCACCGACGACTTCACCTCGTCTATTTTTAACCGGAAAGAAGGCGTAGCGAGCAACTGCCTCAAGCGACTCGTCACGAAGAACTTTCAACTGTCGTAGCGCTTCAATAACAACTGTTGGGCGAGCCCGATGGTCATCGCCGTCTTCGACCTTCAGCGCCAGCCCCAACCCGCGAGGCCATTCTTCACACGGTACTATGCCGGCTGTATAGACACCTTCGGCTCCAACTTTCGAAACAATCCGACCTGGCGCCGCGCGCATAATTTCCGTATCGAGTCGATCGGTGCTACCGCCAATCAACTCAGGATAAGTTGTCATGACCTTAACGATCCGCGCACACGCATCGCGAGTCGTCTGATCAAACTCATCGGGAGGTGCTACGAGCCGGGCAAATGCGAGCGCCATCGCTTTCGTAGTCATGCCAAAGACCGGAACACCGCAGCCGTCAATTCCTACCGCGAGATCCTCCAGTGAAATTCCTGAAAACTGAGCAACAACGCGGCCGATGGCCAACTGTACCGGATTTTCAGGAAGGTCGTACGTGTCGGTTGGCGCGCCCAGGTATTTTGCAACGGCAAGCATTCCCACGTGTTTGCCGGAACAGTTGTTGTGAAGGACATTCGGAGCTTCACCCTTAGCGCGTAGGTCTGCGGCGGCTTTCAGACTATATGGTTCGTGCACGCCACACTTCAACGCTTCCGGTCCAAGTCCGATTTTAGCCAGCATCTCAGCCGCAATCTTTGTATGGATTGGCTCACCGTTATGTGAAGCACACGCAAGTGCAACTTCTTCGTCAGAAAAACCAAAGTAATCCGCTGCTCCCGAAACGAGTAGCGGTAAAGCTTGGAACGGTTTTGCGGAAGAACGAAGAAACGTCACGTTGGCTGGAAACCCAACGTAAGAAATGATGCGACCATCGGGTTCAACGACGGCAATGTGTCCACGATGTCGTGATTCAGTGATTGCTCCTCGACGAACTTCTACGAGTGGTTCTGCAATGGGGATCTGTTGAGCGTATTCGTCGGCAGACTGATGCGAAGACATTGCGAACTAACAAACCTCGACCACTAATCAAATTAAAATCGCGAGTAGTGAATCTTACCAGATACCGCCCGAGTTTTAGTCCGGTGAGGTCATTCAAAAATAGAAACGCACGGCCGAGCCGTGCGCAAGAAGTTCATACTGACGAACAAGGTAGAGGTTAGTGCGCTGCTTTACGTTTTCCTCCCCAACTGAGGACCGTGAGTTTGATATTTCGTTTACCAAACCGCATTGCCTCGCGCGAGGTTGGCGTCCAGATGTCGATTCGACGGCCACGAACCGAACCGCCTGTATCAGCTACCAGATATTCACCACTGTAATTTCCGGCTTCGACTCTAACGCGTGAACCAAGCGGTAAGAACCGTGGGTCAGCTGCGATCAAGCCTTTGCTTACCAAGAGTCCACTCGCCGTCCGCCCTCGCAGGCTATACGCAGTGGCAATGTAAGACGAGGGTGGCGCTACAGCTTTAACGTCTGAAGCCGACGCTTCGCCTAAACTTCCGTTTTGTGCAGCACTGTCAATTACTACGCCTGACGCGGCTTCGACAGCAGCAGATTTAACTTGTTGTTGCGCTTGGAGAGGAAGGGGTTCCGCGGAAGATGATTGCGCGGATAGGATCAATGAGCCACTCAGAAGTGCCGTAAACAAAATCGCACTTCCACCAAAAATAGAGTTAATTTTCAAATTCGGGTCTCCTGTCCGATGTTTTGTCTATCCTTCGGCGTCCTGCGCGAGTCCGTTCTTTCCTATGACTCGTCCCCTGGCTCTAGGAGTCTGATTAAGTCAGCCGAGGTTGGGGGCTTGCATCCTTGATGCGGTGCGCCGAAAAGATCTGATTTGCTAAAACAAAAAGGCGTGCTGCTTGCCCGCCATTTGAAAGAACCCTACCACAGGGTTTTTAGAGGTGTCCAACCAAAGAAAGGCCTTATTTCGTGCGGAAAACGAAGGATTTGATGTAATCCGTGGAATACCGTGACTTAGGAAAAACCAATACAGTCACATCGACAGAACGGCTAAAAGTGGGCAGATTGACTTAATTATAAGTGCAGGAAGTTCTCAACTACTTGACGCCCTAAAGGATACTCCTCATTGAAGAGTTCGGGATGAAATTGGACACCATAAAGCCGTCTGCCCTTTTGCTGCATTGCTTGAATCTGGCAGGTTTCGTTTGACGCCGTAGCCCTAAAGCCGTCGGGCAACTCCTTAACTTCATCGCAGTGGTTGTGCCAAACGGTGATCTCGGAAGGAAGATCTTTGAACAGTCCTTCGCCTGTGTTTTGGATTGGAAGAAAGCCCCGCTCCCGCTTAGCTCCGTTGTATCCCTCGCCCGGTTCAAGGCGTGCCATCAAATCCACGTTCGCGCCGTAGGCAATGGCAATCTGCTGATGGCCGCCACAAACTCCGAGAATCGGCTGACTAGCCTGTTTGATAACCGCGAATACACCGGCGAGCGATTCGGGTGTGTACATCTCCCAGGGATGACTTTGTCCGCTTAGGATGATGTGGGACGGGCGCAGACTTCTAACTCTTTCCAGCGAGACTTGATGAAAAGGTTCGATGAGGATTTCGAGCTCAGGTATCAAACGTCCAAGCACCGCACGCACTTCACGCGGGCTTGCACCTTGACCATCGATAGTGTTGTCGACGAGATAAACTAACAAGCTATTTCAAGCAATAAAGCTTCCCGTTGAAAGCGCCGATGTAAATTCGTCCGTTCAGGACGGCTGGAGTCGCATTGATATTATCACCGATCTTTAGCTCGCTGATCGATTCACCATCATCCGCTGAGACCGCGTGAATCCATCCCGCTTTGTCACCAAAAATAACCCGACCGTCTACCAACTGTGCGGTTCCCCAGATTGGACCGCGAGCTTTGTATTTCCAAACCACTTCACCTTTGTCAGCCGACAGGGCATACAAGTAATGGTTACTCGATCCGATATACACTCGGCCATTGGCAACGATTGGACTCGCCCAGATTCCGTTACTGCGACCTACCGTTCTAAATTTCCAAACAAGTTCACCGTCCGATTGTCGGAAACAGTAAACAAAACCGTTTTCAGCGGCCGTGTAAACCAATCCATTCGCGACGGCAGGCGTTGAATCAGAATCAGCTCCGATGCGCGCCGTCCAAACGGTCGCACCATCTGCCATGCTCAGACAAAATAGCTCGCCTAGTTCAGTCCCGATGTAGATTCGACCGTCGACAACGGAGAAACTTCCCTCTATCGAACCTAGACGTGCGGTCTTGTAAATAACTGAACCGTCTTCAAGATTGAGACAATAGAAAAATCCGTCCTCACCGCCGAAGTAAACTCGATTACCGATCACGGCAGAACCACAATCAACTTCAAAGCCCGTTTTGTATTTCCAAACAAGGCTGCCGTCTTTTCGATTGATGCAGTAGACGTAATGGTCGAGTCCGCTTGAAATAATGCGGTCACCCGCGATTACGGGAGTGGATTTAAAGCTATCCTCCGCCTGAAATTTCCAAACGATCGTTCCATCACGAATGTCGATACAGTAAACATTGCCGTCGGCAGCCGGGTAGTAAACGTGCCGCTCATCGACCGATGGCTGGCCGGGCCAACTTGTACCACCCCATGGATCTTTATGGAGACGACCAGCGATGGCCTTGGTTTCGACTTCCCAAACAATTTGCAAAGGTTCATTCGACCACGGACCTGTACCGTAGAAATCTCGCGTAGGGCTGCCAAGCCACATTGGAATCGAAGGAGGAGGTTTAGGTGGGTCTACAGGCGTCGCTTTTGTTTCTTTAACAATTTTTTCGCCACACGCTGAGACTGCGCCGAGGCTGGCAACCAGTAGGAGTAAACAAAGTTGGGGCGGGAAACCCCGTCGGGAAGATTTCATGGGGACAAGACTTAAATTTCAGAATCGATTAAGCCAACCACTGCCCGGAATAGACTACTTCAGCAGTTCCTGTAATCACAACTTCATCGTCGTTGCGCCATTTAACTTTTACCTCTCCGCCCTCAGTCACGACTTGCACCTCGCGATCGGCTTTATCGTTGACCATGGCGGCGAGCGCGCCCCCGCACGAGCAGCTGCCGGAAGCGGTCGTTTCACCCACTCCACGTTCCCAGATTCGCAACTCAACCTGGGTGCGATTATCAACGCGTACGAAGACGATGTTTGCTCGTTCGGGGAACTGTGGATGGTTTTCTAAAATTCGACCAATGCTTCGCCAATCAAGCTCATCGAAGTCGTTGACGAAAATACAGCAGATTGGATTTCCAACTTGAACGGCCGTCACCGCAAAGCTTTCGGTTCCCATGGCAAGTGGGTAACCGATCACCCGCGAAAGCGACGGATCCACTGTCATTGGTATTGATGGCGGGTCAAACTTTGGTTGGCCCAATTCGGATTCGAACAAAAATTTTCCTCCGACGCGCGTAATTGGAAAGTATCTTTTTAAACCGGATCGCGTACTGAGCATGAGTTCTTCCGCGCTCCACAGACGTTGGTAATAGAGATAAGCTGCGGCGCAGCGCGTGCCGTTACCGGACAAATTGGCCTCGCTGCCATCGGGATTGAAAATCCGCACATTGAAATTCGCTTCGTGAGTTGCAGGTTCACCGACGATTGCAATGCCATCAGAACCAGCACCGTAATGTCGATTGCAAATTTGTTTAGCGAAGCTGCCCAAATCTGAGATTTCGGCGAGGTCGTTTGATTCGATAACTATGTAGTCGTTTCCGAGTCCGTGAAACTTGATGAAGTTTATTGGCATGCGTTGATTGGCTTCATTCGAACTGCCCTGAAGTGATTTCAGCGATCAGATTTTCCAGCAAACGACGCGAGTAGCACTGCAATCGGATCGATGCAATCCGTGCGTGGTTCAACATCATTTGAGTAGTTATTGACCATGATCGAAAAAGCCAACTTTTCGCCGGCTGCCGTTGTCATGTAGCCACTCAAACTTGCCGCTGAACTAAGAGATCCAGTTTTCGCGCGCAAATTGTTTTCGGCGGGCGTGTTTTTAAATCGGCTTCGTAAGGTTCCATCGACTCCGGCAATTGGCAACGCATTGCGAAACACGTCGGCATATCGATGCCGGCTCATGAATGTTAGTAATTGCACCGAAGCTTCGGCAGTGATCATGTCGTTTCGTGAAAGACCGGAGCCGTCGCTCAATACTAATGACTCAGGACGGATACCCGCCGTTTTTAAGAACGACTTCACTGCTTCGAGTCCGAGATCTTCGGTTGTCTGACCCACTGAAGAATTTCCAGGAGTTTGCACCGGGGATGGCGCGACTTTACCGAGCGTTCTCAATATCAGTTCGGTGTAGAGATTCTGACTGGGCTTTAGAGTTTGTGCTGCAATAACGCTGAACGGAGGCGATTGATACGTCGCAATTTCGACGTTTGGTCGTTGAGTGTTCGCCACCATGCTGGCTGACACGAAAGGTTTTGCATTCGATGACGCACTGATCGTGGAATCGAGATCTTGAGTCCGCGATCGTCCTTTGATCGTCACTCCTTGTTTAGCCAACGACGAGCGCAGCAGGTAAACAAACAACATCGCCGGATGTGAAATACCGATGCCGCCGGAGTAACCACGATCTTCAAGCGGAATGCTCCCGGTAATTGTAACTATGTCTTCACCCAAGTCGCGCGACACGGAAATCTCTCGTCGAGTTCCCTTAGGTGAAGTGGTTACCCTGTTGACGATGGTAAGCAACGGATCTGGTGGTCCCGTCGTAATGAGTGCCGGCTTACCGACGTCCGGTCCCGGCTTAATAAACAAATCTAAAGCATTGTCATTAATAGTTAGCGGAGTAACCTCGGCACCGTAATACCACGTCAGATCTTCCCACTCCCAACCTGACCCGTAGTGTGGACCGACAAAATAACTCTCATCGCCAATCAGATCGCCATCAACTCGTTTGACTCCAGCTGCGACGATACGTGATGCCAGATCATCAATTGCTTTGAAATAATCGCCATTGTTGAAGCGTGCGGCAAGCGACGGATCACCCCGACCAAATACTGTTAAGTCACCTTTAATAACGCCGGAACTGTCAGGTTTAGCGGATGCGTACACAGATGTTGTGTAACGGTAATAAGGTGACAGGCGATCGATCGCAGTCGAAACGGTGTAAAGCTTCATGTTTGAAGCGGGTCGGAGCAACTTGTTCGAGTTTTCTTCGAACAGTATTTTGCCGGTGTCGAGCGAAAAAACTTTGATACCAACCATCGCCGAGGACAACCCAGGTTTAGCCAGTATTCCGGAAATCCTGCTCTGGAGCTCAGTAAGTGTTTTGGTTGAACTTGAGCTTTTCGGTGCAGGTGGGACCACTCCCGGTGTTTGCGGAGTTGCAACAGGCAGCGGAAGTGATGACGGGCTCGGGACAGGCGAAGGTGTTTGTTGTGTTGTAGTGCCCGAGGTTTGAGTCGGAGCGCTTTGACGCGCACTTTGTTGACCAAAGGGGGCCGGCGTGAGCGAAAGGAAAACTGTAACTACAACAACCCAAACCACACTCACGCGATGTATTTGCCTCATCATCTTTTTCGTCGGTTCCTCTTATTTCCTTCTATTTGTCGGTGCCTGCTACTTCTCGAAAGTATCAGATGGCCCTCTCGTCCTAACGCCCTACGAAAGGTTACGGAAAGTTTTTAGTCGTCTTCAGTGCCTGTTGCAGAATTTGAATTTCGGACTCGACTCATCAACTCATTAAAACGAGGATCACTTCTCAGGCTGTTCCAGTTTGGATCCCGTTCAAAGCATGGTCGATTTTCATTACCCAAAGCAATCGAACGCTCCAGCCACGAAAACGCTTCGCTAGCAACACCAACTAACGCATACACGGAACCGATCGAGTAAGCAATGTCAGCATCGACTTCACCATTCCTCTTCACATTTTCATTCAATTGGGCCAACGCTTCATCATACTTTCCTTGTGCGCTTAAAAACATTGCCATGAACGGTCGTACGCCGTGCATGTTTGGATGTTTATTAACTACGTCTTGCATCAACTCGGTCGCCTCATCTGTTTGCCCGGTGTAATACAAACCAAGAGCACGAAACGTTCGCACCAGTGGATTATCGGGCTCTTCAGCGTTATCCAACTGCTTGACTGCATCTTCGAACCTTCCCATGTACATGTAGACCAGCGCACGACTATAGCTGGCAACAACGTGCGCCGCTGGATCTAAACGAACAAGCCGATCATAACTTCGTAATGCTCTCCGATATTCGCCATCAAGTCGGTGCAGCATACCTTTCACGAAGTAGACCACAGCCTCGTTCGGCGCCTCCCGACGAGTCCGGTTTACCTCCTCGCGTGCTTTCTGCTTTTCACCACGCCACAGGTAGATGAAGACCATCAGCATTCGCGCTTCGAAGATGTTGCCATCAATCTCGAGTGCCTTGCGGAAAGCTTCTTCGGCCCGCTCGTAATCTTCTGCTCCGCCGAAACCTTTGAAAACTCGATTAACGTAACAGGCGCCAAGTCCGTCGTGAGCCAGTGCAAAATTCGGATCGAGTTCGATAGCTCTTTCAAAGTGCTGAATAGCTTCGGCGCAGTCTTCCTCTGACAAACTGCGGAATATGAAACGCGCAAATAGATCTCGTCCGCGAAGATATTGTTCGTACGCCGCGGGATTTTTTGTCGATGCTTTGCCCGTACCAACTTGTTCCGACGGGCTGAGTTCCAGACGTAGCCCTTCAACAATTCGCTGCGCGATTGTGTCCTGGAGCGCAATGATGTCTGCTGCGGCAGTGTCGATACGGTCACTCCAAAGGATGTCGCCGGACGCAACATCAAGCAATTGGGCTGTTACTCGAAACGCATCGCCCGCATGAATAAATCCCGCAGTAAGCACTGCACCAACATTTAACTCTTTACCAATCTCGCGCGGATCAATCAGTTGTCCTTGATACTTCGCGATTACTGATGATGGTCTAACTACTAACGATCGAATCCTGGCTAGTTCCGTGATTACGGCGTCGGCCAAAGAGAACTCGTAAAAACCTTTACTCGGATCGTTACTCAAATTGCGGAACGGCAGAATGGCAAGACTCTTCTTCTCGCGATCGGCTACGGTCGTTTGAGGTGTTTCATCGATGGTGCGCCTGGGTGACGTTGTCATCTGTGGCGATTCGGTGCGCGTTATCGATTTCAACCAACGCATGGCCCGTGTGACTGGATTGGCGCCAGGAAGATGTTTGGGCGGTTCATGGAGTCTGCCTTGCAAATCTCCAGTACCACCCTCTAACTCTTGCAACACCTGGTGAAGCTCGTTGCGGAGGTCTTCCATGTTTTGGAAACGATCCTTGGGTTCCTTTTCCAAGGCACGATCTACGATCGTTTGCAGGCGTGGCGGAATCGGACTCGTTCTTAGCTCAGCAATCGGTCGTGGCGGATCGTGGAGAACTGCGTGTCGGACATCAATCGTAGTTTTTCCGCGGAAGGGCCAAGTGCCCGTTAGCATTTCGTAAAGCAACACACCCATTGAAAAAACGTCAGCCCTTTTGTCGACCCGATCACCGCGAGCTTGCTCAGGAGCCGCATACGTCGCGGTGCCATAAGGCACGCCGACCTCAGTGAGTTCTGTTCGATGGATTCCTGTTTCAGCGGCTTCCGTTTCATCGAGAAGTTTTGCTAAACCAAAATCCAGTACTTTCACTTGGCCCGACGGCGTTACCATCACATTGCCAGACTTTATGTCGCGATGAATGATTCCGCGGTTGTGAGCCGCAGCTAAAGCATCGGCGACCTGGAGTCCAATTAGAACCGTCGTTTTTAGGTCGAGTGGTCTACCGGCCACTAGTTGACGAACGTTCTTGCCTTCAACGTGCTGCATGGCGATGAAATGAACGCCATCAACGTTATCGAAGTCATAAATTGTGCAGATGTTTGGATGGTCGAGTGACGACGCAAGACGCGCTTCACGCTCGAAGCGTTTCAGGTTAGCTTCTTTCGCAGTAAATTCCGGCGGTAAAACTTTGATGACGACGCTGCGACCCAACTTACTATCAGTCGCTTTGTATACAGTGCCTTGCCCTCCTACGCCAAGTTTTTCAGTGATGCGATAGTTCCGGAGGGTTTTTCCTATCATTGCGTTTCACCGGGGCAACAGTGGGGCACGGGATTGTTCGTTTAGATACCGGTCTAATTTAAACCTTGAGGAGCTTTACCCACTAACAAAAGCAGCTCGCAATTCATCGGCACTTGCGGTTGCAGTGCCAACTTTACCGACGACGATTCCCGCAGCCTGGTTGGCGAACATCGCGGCTTCAATCATCGTTGCTCCCGAGGCCAGGCCAGCTGCGAGCGCTGCGATAACGGTGTCGCCTGCGCCGGTCACATCGTAAACTTCGCGAGCGGCGGTTTTTACATACGCCGGGCGATTTTTATTTTCCAACAACATCATTCCCTTATCACCCCGCGTTATCAAGACTGCATCGCAACTCAAACGTTGTTGGATCAACTCTGCAGCCTTGAGCAATCCCTCATCTGAATCGTCATCGGTGTTGCTCATTCGGAGTGCTTCATGATTATTCGGCGTTACCAAAGTAGCGGGGCGGTATGAATTGAGGTTTCGTATTTTGGGATCGACAAGCACCGGCACTCGCTCGTAGGCGAACGGCAAAACCTCTTCGAGTATTCGAGGAGTGACCACACCCTTGTCATAGTCTGACACCACGAATGCTGAGGCGGTGGACAGTGCTTCCTTCAAACAAGTTATGATGCGGTCTTCAATTTTTCCGTCGACTGGTTTGCGTGATTCGCGATCAGCACGGACGACTAATTGGTTATGAGCGACAATACGCGTCTTGATAGTTGATGGTCGAGAATGGTCGACGATCAACTCATCCTTTTGTCCACCCAGTTCAGCAAGACTCGAACGCAGCCGCTCGCCAGCAGAGTCGGAGCCAACAACTCCGATCACGCTGCCTCGCGATCCCAATGCAACGAGGTTTGCCAATACGTTCGCAGCGCCACCAAGATGGATTGATTCGCGTCTGACATCGACAACGGGAACAGGACCTTCGGGCGAGATGCGCGTAACGTCGCCCCACACAAACTCATCGAGCATTATGTCGCCGAGCACCACAATCTTCCGGTCGCGAATCGTGGAAAGGATTTCATTGGCTCGTTCTTGAGTTAAACGTTCCATACCGTTTATCGAAATTGGCGTGTCCGATTGCGTGCGGACTTTAAGTCTCGCGATTTTGAATCACTCGTTCAATCGCCGCGATTACTCTCGAGACGGGCACTCTGAGAATGCATTCGGGTTGCGCAAACTTTTCGCAGAAATATCCATGACAAGGTTGGCAAGGCATCTCTTCGAACACAACCTCGGCTGGTGCGCGATTCCAGGGTCTCCAGTGAGCAATGTTTGAGGAGCCGAAGATGACCACTGACGGCGTTTCGACTGCTGCCGCGATATGCGCAATGCCACTATCGTTCCCTACAAATAGATCCGCGCGCGCAGCTAGTGCTGACACCTCGGGAAGCGTTAATGACAGACTCACTATGGGCGCCGCCGAATTTGAAATCAAATCGTTTATCACCTGCGTCTCGTTCGCAGCAGCGATGGCGACGCTCGCATAGCCCGCATCGGAAAGAAATTCAACGACGCGAGAAAAGTTTTCAGGGGCCCACTGTTTCGTGGCGAAAGCGGCGGCGGGATGAATAACTGCAATCTTTCTACCTTCCAATCCGGCCACCTGCAACCGGTGATCGACAGCAGTAGCTGCTTTGGAAGTTACTGAAAGACGCGTTGGTGGTCGATCAGTGACCGGCACTCCAGTCCAACCTAACAACGCGAGTTGTTGTTCAACTGAATGCGTCTTCTGTTGACGCCAAAGTTCAGCAGCCGGGGGCGCCTGATAGTTGTGAAGATTGGCGTACTGGTAGTTCGCGTAGCCAACTCGATAACGTGCGCCGGTAGCTCGAGTCAAAAGGGTTGCGGTTGTACCGCCGTGCAAGTTGTAAACGACGTCGTACCGCGCGTTGCGAATTTGGTGTGCAACTCGTGCGCGCGCAGCGAGGTTACCCTTTTGCAGTGAGACGATTTTGCTGATGTCAGGATGTTCGTCAAGGACTGGAGCTACCCAATCTTCAACAAGGATATCAATCTGAGCGTTCGGTACGAATCGCCTTAAGGCAGTGAGTGAAGGAGTCGCCAAAACAGTATCGCCAATCGATCTCAAACGAATGACTAAAACTTTGTTAATGTCCTGCCAGTTCCAAGGTGTCTTCGCGAGTGGTTGAGGGTTGTCGGTGCCTTGCACTTTAAACGTGGCCTTCGTTTCAACACCGCGCAGTTGCGGAGACGAATCAACAATTTCGCGCAAGCTATTCATCGATTCATTCTTCGATGGTCGCCTCATCGACGAGCATTACAGGTATGTCGTCACGGATGGGATAGACACGTTTGCACTCGACGCATTTCAACGCATTGCCATCGGATTTGAGCTCTACCTTCGCCTTGCAGGCTGGACACGCGAGGATTTCTAAGAGTTCTTGACTGATCGCCATCAACTGACCTTTCCACTGCGTTAAGATTTTAGCCAAGCTTAACATTACAGTCGTAATCCAGCGAATTTGAGTTGACCCTGAGCTCAATCCCCAATTTTAGATCTCATATTAGATTTCGATTGAACGGGCCAACAATTTAACGGTGTGCTAGAGGATGGCGCGCTTTGATGTGAAGGTGCTACTAAAGAGTTTCGTTGAGAGTGATGGCGATCGGGTTGAAGTTCGCTTCTGGAGCGTTTGCGCGAGACGTTTCAGTATGCTAGTGATTGATTACAATCCCGAATCACGAAGCGGAAGAACACAAAGATTCAAGCACAACGATAAAAAGCCCAACGACCCGGATTTCAAGATCTTCCTTCCTATGTCACTTGAATTTGCACTCCAATACTCCTGTCCTTTAAGAGCGAACTACTCAGAATCCCATCTTCGTGAATGGGGCAGGTTAACCAGTTTGCACGCAAAGCTGACGACCGGCGATGAGAGTGCTCCGTCAGTCGACAAAATTGAATGGGTTGAAAATGCCCGTGATGAAGTGGAAAAAGTGCAGCAAGCGACAATGATTTGCCGTCAGTGTCCAGCCTGCCTCCCATTTGAAGTGGCAGGGGAAGGAGAATCGGTTGGTTGTCTTGGAAGAATCAACTATCCGATCGAGGCGCAGTTTGAAAAATTTCTTGCTGATCGCATTCAACTTTCGCTCGACACGTTAGATAAGGACGATCAGCCGCGGTTGCTTCGTATTCTCGTCGATTCAGAGTCGCCCTTCGATGGTGAAGCAACAAAAGAATTGCGTCGTGTTGTGACGGATCAGGGGTTACGGTTTTTTGAACTACGCATACCAATCTCACTGACAAGAGAAGCGATTCGTTTGAGCACCGACAATATTTTTGATCTGCTAGCCGGCTTTCGTTCAGAGGACAGCACACAAACTTCCTACACGCGAGAATTTCCCTTCGAAGCAGTTCCCGACTATTACGACTTTCTTGATTTGATTCTGCGAAACGAGTTGAGCCAATCAGAGGTCGCGCGTTTGACGGCGCGCAGTCGAAACTACACGCAGTTTTTGAGACTGCTCACAGCGATTGAAAAGGCGGAGGTCCTAAACGCGCGTGTACTGATCGATTAGCAGAGCGACGAGATTTCGTTTTTACATACGACCCGAAACATTCTTCTACTGTTTCTTTTCGTCGAGAAGACGCAACGTATCGAGTAGTAAATTGGTATTACTGACGGCGTTGATCTTGATCGGATAAGTCTGGGAAGTTTTCTGAAATTCAAATGTTCCGTTAGTTATTTCCACCACTCGCTGAAAACCCAAATCCGCAATATCGCCTAGACACTCAGCATCGACGATCCGACCATCGTTGAACATGACGCGCCCTTCATTCACTTGACCATTGGCAGTAAGAACTCCGGTCAGCTTTGCGTTTTCAATGACCTGAATAGCGTCGAAGATGCTTATCGCGCTGAGGTCGCCAGCAAGCGTGAAGTGTTTGCGTTCAAAATTCGCTTCGGCCGTCGGTTGAGGCTTTAGATCAGGCCGACGCGCTCGACGTATCGCCTCCAGTCCACTCGCTATGCTGATGCGTTCATCAAGTTGTTTTGCTTCGAGCAAACGATCGTGGGCGGTGTCGAAATCTTCTCTTTCAATGTAGAGGCTGGCAAGGGCGAGACATTGCCGTGCGCCTTCCTCGGCATGCTTTCGCCCGCAGATTTCGCGCAACCGTTCACGAAGTTGTAGTGACCGCGAGTTGTGCTCGATAGCGGTGCGCAACAGCTTGATAGCTCGTTCCGGAGCTTGGTACTTCACAAACAACTCGGCGTCGAGCAATGCCGCTTCAATCTCGTTGACGTGATCGGCTTGGGAGTCGGTAGTTGCCATAGTGATCACCTGGCTAAGGCAGCCAGCTTGGCGGGAGTTTATCACAGGAAAATTTGGAATTTCGGATTGCCGATTTTGGATCTGACCGAAGTTGGGCAGATCAGCGGTCCCGGGCAGGCGGCTCATTTCTTTCAGGTGTTGTCGGTAATGGAC
>Ga0070671_100000434_pt1 | contig 29093 bp, 22 predicted proteins | sample KBSS73metaG_FD_65341 | JGI IMG/M metagenome (GOLD analysis project Ga0070671, IMG submission 65341) | Switchgrass rhizosphere microbial communities from Kellogg Biological Station, Michigan, USA - KBS S7-3 metaG | ecosystem: Host-associated > Plants > Roots > Rhizosphere > Soil ...
TAGATCCCGCCCCAGAACTCCTCGGGCACCCCCGGCTCGCAGATGTCGGCGAGCAGCCGAGCCGAGTCCTCGGCGGTGACCCACTCCATGACCTCGTCGAGCACCGCGTGGGTCATGATCGGGTCCCGGATCTCGAGCATGCCGGGGTGGAAGATGCCGGTCTGGCGCAGCCACGCCCACCGGGGCAGCCCGGACTCGACGAGCTCGCGCTCGGCCACGATCTTCGTCTGGCCGTACTCGTCGTAGGTCGAGACCCGCAGCGGGTCGCCCACCCGGCCCCAGTGCCGCGGGATGCGGCGGTCCCCGGTCTCGGCCACCGAGCCGATGCCAACCACCGCCACCGCGGACGGGTCCGGCTGCGCCCGCACGGCGTCGATGATCGTCCGCATGCTGCCGATGTTGACCCTGCGGGCCAGCTCCGGGTGCTCGTCGGCCAGCGGCGACACGACCGCACCCACGTGCAGCACGTAGTCCGCGCCGCGCACGCACCGGCCGACGGCGGCGGGGTCGGTGAGGTCGCCGTAGACCACCTCCAGGTTGGGCATGTCCGCGAAGCGGCCGATCACCTCCCGGTCCTTGTCCGTCGGCAGCACCAGCGCGACGACGTCGACCCGGTCGGCGCGCTCGGCGAACTCGGTGAGGGCCGCGCGGCCCCAGTTCCCGGTCGCGCCGGTCAGGAACACCCGGGTGCGCGTCGCGGTCATCAGGCGCCCCCGCGGCTGCGGGCCATCAGGTCGTCGAGGAACTCGGTCGGCACGGGGAGCCCGGTGAAGGAGAGGAACCGGCCCATCGGCATCGAGTCGATCATCTTGAGCGGGTCGGGCTCGTCGGGGTCGCGCTCGGGCTGCGCGGGCGCGTGCTCGGCGAGGGCCGCGACCAGCACCGGCCCGACCGTCGCGTGGCCGAACCACTCGGCGACGGTGGACTCGAGGCTGAGCGCGGTGTCCGCCGGGTCGCCCGCGAGGGTCAGCGCCCCCTCCCGCAGGACGGTCGCGGCGTCCGCGCCGACCTGCACCCGGTACTCGCCCGCCGCCACGACGAACCGGTGGCGCACGACGTCCCAGTGGGCGAAGGCCCGCCGGTCCAGCGGCAGCACCACGGTGCGGGTCTCGCCCGGCTCGAGCCGGACCTTGGCGAAGGCGCGCAGCTCGCGGGCCGGGCGGCGGACCTCGCCCGCCTCGGTGGCCACGTAGACCTGCACCAGGTGCGCGCCGGGCCGCTCGCCGGTGTTGGCCACGGTGACGTGCGCCTCGGCGGTGTCCACACCGGTCTGCACGACGTCGAGGGCGAGGGTCTCGACGGTCGTGTAGCTCAGCCCGTGGCCGAAGGGGTAGCGGACGGGTCCGTCGACCGAGACGTGGTGGCGGTAGCCGACGAAGACGCCCTCGCCGTAGCGCGAGACGCCCTGCTCGCCGGGGAAGCTCAGGTAGCTCGGGGTGTCCTGCAGGCGCAGCGGCACGGTCTCGGCCAGTCGGCCCGCGGGCTCCGCGAGTCCGAACAGGACGTCGGCCAGCGCGCCGCCGCCCGCCTGGCCCGGCAGCGCGCCGTCGACGATCGCGTCGACCTCGTCGTGCCAGCCCTCCAGGGTGACCACACCGCCGTGCACGAGCACCACGACCGTGCGCGGAGCGGCCGCGGCGACCGCGCGGATCAGCTCCCGCTGCGCGGCGGGGAGCTCCAGCGTGGTCCGGTCGAAGCCCTCGGACTCCTCGGCCTCGCTCAGGCCCGCGAACACGATCGCGACGTCGGTGCCCGCCGCCACCTCGACGGCCTCGGCGCGCAGTCGCGCGGCGTCCGCAGGGTCCGCGGCGTCCGAGGCACGGAGGGAGAAGCCGGGGGCGTGCGACAGCGTGACCGCGTGCTCGGCGGCGAGCTCGCCCAGCGCCTCCAGCGGCGTGGTGGTGCGGGTGGCGTTGACGTGCGAGCTGCCGCCGCCCTGGAAACGCAGGGTGTCGGCGAAGGCGCCGATCGCGGCCACCCGCAGCCCGGGGGTCAGCGGCAGGGTGTCGCGCTCGTTGCGCAGCAGCACCACGCACTCCGCGGCGAGCCGCCGGGCGAGGTCGTGGTGGGCGGCCTCGTCGACCGTGCCGGGCTCGGCCGGGCGGGCGTAGCGGTGGGCCAGCGCGGCCACCCGGTCCGCGCTGAGCGCGACCGTCCCGGCGTCGAGCCCACCCGCCTCGACGGCCGCGACCACGGCCTTCGTCGACCGGTCGTCCATGCCCGGCATCTCCAGGTCCAGACCCGCGGCGAGCGCGGCGACCCGGTCGCCGACGGCGCCCCAGTCCGACACGACGACACCCTCGTAGCCCCACTCCTCGCGGAGCAGGTCGTGGAGCAGCCACCGGTTCTCCGCGGCGGGCACCCCGTTGATCCGGTTGTAGGCGCACATCACGGTGGCGGGCCGCACCTCGGTGACGATCCGCTCGAAGGCGGGCAGGTAGATCTCGCGCAGGGTGCGCTCGTCGACCTCCGCGCTCACGCGCATCCGGTCGGTCTCCTGGTTGTTGGCCGCGAAGTGCTTGACCGACGTGCCGACGCCCTGCTCCTCGACCCCGCGCGCGAAGCCGGCGCCGAGCACCCCGGACAGCAGCGGGTCCTCGGAGAAGTACTCGAAGTTGCGCCCGCACAGCGGCGACCGCTTGATGTTCACGCCCGGGCCGAGCAGCACGCCGACGCCCGCGGCGCGGGCCTCGCGAGCCACCGCGGCGCCGATGGCGTGCGCGACCTCGGGGTCCCAGCTGTTGCCCACGGCCGCAGCCGTGGGGAAACAGGTGGCGGGCACGCTGCCGTGCACGCCCAGGTGGTCGCCGGTGCCCGACTGGTAGCGCAGGCCGTGCGGTCCGTCGGACAGCACGACCGACGGCACGTCCGCCACGGCGCTGGACTTCCAGAAACCGGTGCCGGTGAGCAGCGCGGCCTGCTGCTCGAGGGTGTGGGTCGGGGCGTCGGTGGTGGTCATCGGGTGGTTCCTCCGGTGAGAGCGGCGGCGAGGTCGTCGCGCATGGCTGCGGGCGCGCCCGGGATCAGGTCGAGCATGATGTTGAGGCTGATCCGGGCCGCCTCGGGCGCGGTGGCCTCGATGGGGATGCCGGGCAGGTGCTTGGCGAACACGTCGGTGAGCGAGCGCCACACCGCCGGGTCCGCGGCGAGCGTGCGCAGCGGGGTGTCGAAGTCGAGGACCTCGGCGGGCCCCACGAGCGTCGCGTACTCCCAGCGATGCACGCCGGGGCCGACCTCCAGGGTCCGCGCGTCCGGGTCGGCGGGCAGCTCGACGGAGCCGGTGACCCCGTCGGGCAGCGTGACCTCCACGACCGTGGTGGTGCCGTCGACCCGCCAGGCCACCTCGATCCGGCCGTGGTCGGTGTCGTGGCGCAGCGTGGCGTGGGTGAGCCCGGCGCCCGGCCGCGGGGCGATCCGCACCCGTCGGTAGCCCGGCTCCGCGGCGGAGAGCCCACCGACCGTGCGGTGCAGCCAGCTCGCCACCGCGCCGAGCGCGTAGTGGTTGAGCGAGGTCATGCCCGAGGGGTTGAGCGTGCCGTCCGGGCGGATGGAGTCCCAGCGCTCCCACACCGTCGTCGCGCCCTGGGTGACGGGGTAGAGGAACGACGGGCAGGACTTCTCGGCCAGCATCAGGAAGGCCTCGGCGAGGTGCCCGGTGGCGGTGAGCGCGTCGAGCACGAACGGGGTCCCGGCGAAGCCGGTCGAGATCCGGTAGCCGCTCTTCGCGACGAGCGCGGCGAGCCGGCCGCCCGCCTTGGCGAGCTCGGGGCCCTCGACCAGGCCGAAGCAGACGGCGAGCGCGTACGCGGTGACGGTCTCGCCGCTGACCCGGCCCGTGGGCGTCACGTACTCCGCTCGGAAGGCCTCGCGCACCCGCGTGGCGAGGGCGCCGTAGCGGTCCGCGTCCGCGGTGTGCCCCAGCACCTGCGCGGCGTCGGCGAGCGTGCGGACGGTGCGGCACAGGTAGGCCGCGGCGACGAGGTGGCGGTCGGTCTTGCCGCCCGCGGGGTCCTCCGGCGGGGCGTCCGGGTCGAGCCAGTCGCCGTACTGGAAGCCGCCGCTCCACAGGCCGTTCTCGTCGAGCAGGCCCTCCACCTGGTCCACGAACGCCGTCATCGACGGGTAGGCGGCCTCCAGGATCGCCGGGTCGCCGTACTCCGCGTACAGCGCGGCGGGCAGGCCGACCGCGACGTCGCTCCACAACGCGGTGGGGGAGGAGGGGTGCGGCAACACGTCCGGCACCACCCACGGCACCGAGCCTGCCGCGCGCTGCTCGGCGGCGAGGTCGGTCAGCCACGAACCGAGCACGCCGCGGACGTCGTAGAGGAAGGCCGCGGTGGGGGCGAAGGCGTGGATGTCACCGGTCCAGCCCAGCCGCTCGTCGCGCTGCGGGCAGTCGGTGGGCACCCCGACGAAGTTGCCCCGCATCGACCAGACGACGTTGGCGTGCAGGCGGTTCAGCAGCGGGTCGGAGGTCTCCAGCCAGCCCGTGCGGGCCATGTCGGAGTGCACGACGACGGCGCGCAGGGCGGCGGGGTCGAGCGCGCCCGGCCAGCCGTCGACCTCGACGTAGCGGAAGCCGTGGAAGGTGAACGACGGCTCCCAGGTCTCGGGGCCGCCCCCGCGCAGGGTGTAGCGGTCGGTGGCCTTCGCCGTGCGCAGGGTGGTGGGGTCCAGCTCGCCGTCGGTCACCAGCTCGGCGTGGCGCAGCGTGACGGTGGTGCCCGCCGGGCCGTCGACGGTGAACCGCACCCAGCCGGAGACGATCTGCCCGAAGTCGACGACCGTGCGCCCGCTCGGCGTGGTCAGCACCTCGACCGGGGCGAGCTCCTCGACGCGGCGGATCGGCGGGCCCAGCGGGGTGACCAGCTCACCCGGCCACTCGACGGCGGACACGCCGGACCAGCCGGACGCGTCGAAACCGGGCTCGGACCAGCCGTGCGGCTCGAGGCGCGCGTCGTGGGTCTCGCCGTCGTAGATGCTCGTGGACAGCACGGCGCCGGTGCCCACCCGCACGGCACCGTCGGTGGTGACGGTCTCGGTGCGGTCGGCGTACTCCAGCTCCAGCTCGGCGTACCAGGCGGGCTTGTCGCTGTAGTGGTTGCGCGTGTTCTCCCAGCCCAGCCTGCCCAGTGCCCACCCCTCGCCGACGATCGCGCCGAGCACGGCGGGCCCCTCGGCCAGCAGCGTCGTCACGTCGTGGGCGCGCAGGTCGACCCGGTGCCGGTAGGACGTCCAGCCGGGGGCGAGGACGTCGTCACCGACCCGCGTGCCGTTGACGTAGGACACCAGGATCCCGAGCGCGCTGGCCCGCAGGGTCGCCCGGCGCAGGCCGGGGCCCACCACGAGCTCCCGGCGGAAGTACACGGCGGGGTCGCCCTCGCGGTCCCCGGAACGGAAGGTCGGTGCGACGAACACGGGATCTCCTTGCGGTTGCGGCGCGGTCGGTTGCGGCGCGGTCGGTGTCGGTGCGGTCGGTGTCGACACGGGTCAGCGGACGGAACGGACACGCAGCACGGCGATCCCGCCGATCACGGTCACGACGGCGGCCAGGCCGTAGAGCAGCGGGTAGTTCGCACCGCCTGCGCCGACGGCCAACACCAGGGGAGCGACGAGCGGGGCAGCGGCCTGGGGAACGGAGGTGGCGAAGCCGACGATGCCCATGTAGCGGCCTGCCTCGGTCTCGCGCTCGGGCAGCACGTCGAGCACGAGTGCCTGGTCGACGGCGGCGAACGTGCCGATGCCCACCGCGGACAACAGCGCGCCGACGCAGAGCGGCACCAGGCTGGTCGCGGCGGCGGTCACCAGGCAGCCCGCGGCGAAGAACAGCGAACCGACCAGCACGAAGGCCCGCCTGCGGCGCAACCGGTCGGACAGGAACCCGCCGCCGAGCGCGCCCGCCGAGGTGGCCACGAGGTTGCCCAGCGAGAGCAGCGCGATCAAGCCCGCCACCTCGCCGAGCGTGATGCCGAGCCGGTGGGCGAAGTAGAACGCCGTGAAGGTGGTGGCGAAGGTCAGGCCGAAGTAGAAGCAGAAGCGGCCGACCCACACCCACGCGAAGTCCGGGTATCGGCGCGGGTCGAACACGAGCTTGCGCAGCACCTCGAGGACGCTGATGTGCCCGAGGTCGATCCCGCGGCTGTCCGGCTCGTGGATGAACACCACGAACAGCCCGACGAGCACGGCGCCGATCGCGCCGGGGACCAGGAACAGCAGCAGGTGGTCGCCGCTGAGACCGCCCGCCAGACCGACGCCGAGGACCGGCGCGATCTGCGTGGCGAACCCGACGAGCCCCGCGACCTTGCCGCGCTGGTGCTCGGGGAGCATGTCGGCGGTGATCGTCTGCAGGTTGCCCAGCGCCTGCCCCCAGGTCAGCTGGGCCATCACCCAGCCCGCCATCAGCATCGGGATCGACGTGGCGGTGGCCATCACGACCAGCGCCGCGAGACCCAGCAGCGTGCCGCCGATCATGAACGGGCGCCTGCGGCCGATCCGGGTGCGGGTGCGGTCGCTCGCGATGCCGAGGAACGGGCCGGTCAGCACCACCGCGAGGGCGCCCGCCCCGGTGATGTAGCCGAGGTTCTGGGTCTGGCCGGGCGCGATCTGCTCGACCTTGATCGCGAGCGAGATCGCCAGCGGGGTGATGAAGGCGACGAACACCCCACCCTGGGCCAGGGTGACCAGCCAGATGAAGCGCGTGCCGACGGAGGCGGGCGGGGCGGGCGCCTGCGGTGTGGCGGTGGCCCGGATCCCCACGTGCCCGACGGGGTCGTCCGGACCGGGAGCGGAAGTCTGCACGGCGTCTCCATCTGCGCTGGTGGATCGTGCTAGCGGGCGCTAGCAGTGATGGACGCGCACTGTATTCGGTCAGTGGTAGCGCGCGCAAGCATGACTGTGGGGTCGCCCTGGACGAGGACGCGGCAGCGCTACGATCAACGGCGTCGAGGGGAGGTCGGGCGATGGCGCGCACCGGACGGGTCACGTCCCAGGACGTCGCGCGTTCGCTCGGCATCTCCCGCGCCACGGTCGGGTTCGTGCTGAACGACACTCCGGGCTCGCGCATCTCCGAGGAGACCCGCCGACGGGTCCTCGCCGAGGCGGAGCGGCTCGGCTACCGACCGCACACCGCCGCGCAGGCCCTCGCCCGAGGGGGCAGCAGGCTCGTCCTGTTCGTGCTGCCCGACTGGCCGATCGACGTCCAGCTGCGTCGTCACCTCGCCGAGGCCGAGCAGGAGCTGGACCGGGCGGGATACTCGATGGTCACCTACTCCCGGCACGCGGGCGCCCGGTCGCGTCCGCTGTGGGAGGTGCTCGAACCCGAGGTCGTGGTGGGCCTGGCCCCGTTCGACGCCGAGCAGCTCGCCGCCTTCCACGCCGCAGGCATCACCCGGATCGTGCCGGACGGGGCGGTCTCCGCAGGCCTCTCCGCCCTCCCCTCCCAGGCGGAGGGGCCACGGCTGCAGATCGAGCACCTGGTCGAGCGCGGGCACCGGGTCCTGGGGTTCGCGGCCTCGGCGGACCCGCGGCTCAGCGAGCTGTCCGCCGTGCGGGCCGCGGCCGCCGCGGCTCGCGCGAGCGAGCTCGGTCTGCCCGAGCCGGTCGCCTGCACCGTCGAGGAGCCGGACGCGTCGACCGGCCTCGCGCACTGGCGGGCCCGCGGGGTCACGGCCGTGGCGGCCTACAACGACGACGTGGCGGCCGCCGTCGCGGGCACGGCCCTGCGGGCCGGGCTCGACGTGCCGGGCGACCTCGCCGTGGTCGGCCACGACGACACCCCGCTCGCCCGGCTGTTCGTCCCGGGGCTGACCAGCGTGCAGGTCGACGTCCGCGGCCTCGGCCGCTACGTGGCGGCGCAGGCACTGGCCAGCGCCGGACACGCGGGCGGAGGACGGGCACTGGGCATCCCCGACGTCGGTGCGCACGTGGTGGTCCGAGACTCGACGTGACCGCGCGGGCCCGGTGCCCGGACGATCGGTGTCCCGGTCAGTGGGCGGGGGACTCGATCGTCGCCCACTCCACGGGCGACGATCGGCCGAGGCGCTCCCCGCCCTGACCCGACACCGATGAGGAGCCGATGACCGCCTCCGTGATCCGGCCGGACCGTCCGACCCGCGCCGTCGCCGCCGTCTCGAACGTCGACCAGGACGCGCTGCGGGCGGCCATCGAGGTGCTGGAACCCGGCCCGCTGCTGCTCGCGCTCGTGCACCACACGGGCGACCGCGCCCTGCTCGACGAGTTCCGCGGCCTGTTCGACGCGGCCCGCGCCGCGGGCTCAGCGCGGCTGCCCGCGGAGTATCCGCCCGAGGTCGCCGACGCCGTCCGGGAACGGGCGCGCACGCTGCTCACCGGGGACCTGGACCCGGCGCTGCGCATCCCCGACGACGAGCTGTTCCTGGAGATGGCCCGGGTATGCACGGACGACGAGATCGGCCCCGAGTACGTCGACTACCTGCGCGAGCAGTCCGGGTTCGAGCCCGTCCCGGCCTCCGTGCCGCGCCACGCACCGGTGCCCGCGGGCTACCGGGTCGCGGTGGTGGGCGCGGGGATGGTCGGGATCAACGCGGCGGTGAAGCTCGCCGAGGCCGGCTTCGAGTACCGCGTGTTCGAGGCGGGCGACGACATCGGCGGCACCTGGTCGCGCAACACCTACCCCGGCGCCGCGGTCGACACCCCGAGCCACTTCTACTCGTACTCGTTCGAGCTGAACCCGGGCTGGTCGAAGTTCTACCCCGAGGGCCCGGAGTACCTGGATTACCTGCGTGGCGTCGTCGCCAAGTACGACCTGGCCGACCACATCGCCCTGCGGCACCGGGTGCTGGGGTGCGAGTGGGTCGAGGAGCACCAGGTCTGGCGGGTGAGCGTGGCCGACCCGGCGGGCCGCGCGCTGGTCTACGAGGCGAACGCGGTGATCACCGCGACCGGCATCCTCAACGGCGTGTCGATCCCGGAGGTCCCGGGGGCGGAGACGTTCGCGGGTACGGCGATGCACACCGCCGAGTGGGACGACGCCGTCGACCTGGCGGGCAAGCGCGTCGTGGTGCTGGGCACCGGCTGCACCTCGGTCCAGGTGGTGGCGAAGCTGGCGGGCGTGGCCGAGCAGGTCGACGTCGTCTTCCGGCAGCCGCACTGGATCGCCCCGGAGCGGGGCGTGGTGTCCGTGGTGGACGAGCGCACCCGCTGGGCGATGGCGCACGTGCCCTACTACCAGCAGTGGTACCGGCTCAAGACGCACTGGTTCACCGCGGACAAGAGCTTCTCCATCCCGCGGATCGACGAGGAGTGGTACGCCACGCACGTCTCCGCCTCGCCCGCGAACGACATGCTGATGCAGATCTGCCTCAAGCACCTCGAGGACGAGCTGGGGGACCGCCCCGAGCTGGTGGAGATGCTCACCCCGGACTTCCCGCCCTTCGCCAAGCGGATCGTGAAGGACCCCGGCTTCCTCGCCGCCGCCCGCCGGGACGACGTCGCGCTGCACCGCGCGGAGTTCGCCCGGATCGTCCCGGAGGGCGTGCACCTGACGACGGGGGAGTTCCTTCCCGCGGACGTGATCATCTGGGCGACGGGGTTCAAGCTGGAGTACCTCAGCTTCCTCGACATCGTCGGCCGGGACGGGGTGACCCTGGCCGAGAGCTGGGCGGACGGCACCGACCCGCGTGCCTACCTGGGCGTCATGGTGCCGGGCTTCCCGAACCTGTTCGTCACCGCCGGGCCCAACGCCGCCCCCAACCACGGCGGCGGGCACAACGTGACCAGCGAGGAGCACGTCCACTACGCCGTCGAGTCGCTGCGGTTCCTGATCGACCACGGTTACTCGGCGATGGCGCCGACCGCCGAGGCCACGGCGGCCTACAACGAGCGGGTCGACACCGAGCTGGACCGGACCGTCTGGCAGCACGCCCGCACGGCGAACGGCTACTACCGCAACGCGGCCGGTCGGGCCTGGATCACCTGCCCGTGGCGGCTGGTGGACTTCTGGCGGATGTTGCGCGAGCCCGACCCCGCCGACCTGCTGTTGTCCACCCCCGACGACTCCGTCGCGGGCTGATCCGGGCCTATCCGGTACTCGGTCCGGAGCACGGCGGAGGTGGGAGGTCACGACGATGTGGGCTCTGCAGATGACCGGTCCGGGGACGTTCGCGCGCGTGGAGGTCGCGACCCCCGGCCCCGGCGCGCTCGCGCCCGGGCGGGTGCTGCTGCGGGTCGAGGGCGGCGCGATCTGCGGCAGCGACCTGCCGTTCTTCCGCGGCCTGCGGGCCATGTCGATGCCTGACGACGACCCGGTCGCGCTGCAGGTGCCCGGCTTCCCGCTGCACGAGGTGGTCGGCGAGGTGGTGGCGGGCGACGACCCGGACCTACCGGTGGGGGCGCGGGTCGTCGGCTGGGCCGACCCCATGGTCGGGCTCGCCGAGTTCTGCGAGTCCGACGCGCACCAGCTCGTCGCCGTGCCCGCCGAGACGACCGTGTCCGAGGCGTTGACCGTGCAGCCGCTGGCGTGCGTCCTCGGCACCCTGCGCAGCCTCGGGGACCTGACCGGGCTCCGGGTCGCGGTACTCGGCCTCGGCGCGTTCGGGCTGCTGTTCGCGCACGGGGCGAAGACGTTCGGGGCGCGGTCCGTGGTCGGGGTGGACCGGGTGGACCGGTCGGACGTGGCGGCGTGCTTCGGGGTGGACGAGTTGGTGCACGCCAGCAGCGACCGGTGGAGCGCCACGATCGCCGACGCCGACCGGGCGGACGTGGTGATCGAGGCGGTCGGGCACCAGACCGCGACGCTCGGCCACGCGATCGCCGCGGTCGCGCCCGGCGGGCTGGTGTTCGGCTTCGGGGTGCCGGACGAGGCGGTCTACCCGGTGCCCATGATCGACCTGTTCCGCAAGGGGGTCACGCTGCGGGCCGGGGTGATCGGCGAGCGCCGATCGGCCCTGTCCGCCGCCCTCGCGCACCTGCGCGAGCACCCGTGGGTGCATGAGCACCTCGTGACCCACCGCTTCCCGATGGCCGCCGCACAGCACGCGTTCGAGCTGGCGTCGGTGCCCGTCCGGGGACGGTTGAAGATCCAACTGTTGGTCTGATCCGCTGGGAGGCGTCGACGATGACGGAGCACGTGGCACGCAGGGACACCGGGACGGGCGAACGGGCCGAGCCTGCCGGTGAGGTGGGCGGCGGGACCTGGACCCCCCGCTGGATCTGGCGGTTGTTCGTCCTGGTCCTGATCTCCGAGCTCATCCCGGTCTCGATCAGCCTCACGATGACGGCGCTGCCCGCCATCGGTGCGCGGTACGAGACCACCCAGGGGAGCTGGGCGCTGACCGCGGGCTTCCTGGCCGCGGCGGTCTCGATGCCGTTGATCGGCAAGCTGGCCGACCTGCACGGCAAGCGCAAACTGTTGCTGTGGGTGCTCGGGCTGACCCTGGCGGGCGCGGTCCTCTCGGCGCTCGCCCCCACCATCACGCTGTTCGTGCTGGGCCGGGCGCTGCACGGCGCCTCGTTCGCACTGGCCTTCCTGTGCTACTCGATCATCCGGGACGTGTTCCCGCCGCGGCTGGTCACCTTCGCGGTCAGCGTCACGGTCACCGGCACCGGGCTCGTCGTGATCGGGCAGCCGTTCCTGGCGGGCTGGCTGCTGGACTCCTACGGCGTGGCCGGGGTGTTCTGGTTCCTCGCGGTCACCGTCGCCGTGATGCTCGTGCTGGCGCTGGTGGCCGTGCCGGAGTCGCCGGTGCGTGCCCCGGAGTCCCGGCCGGACTTCGGCGGGGCCGCGCTGCTCGGACTCGGGCTCGCCGCGGTGCTGCTGGCGATGAGCCTGGCCCCGACCTCGGGCTTCCTGTCCCTGCCGGTGCTCGGCCTGGGGCTCGTCGGGCTGGTGCTCCTGGTCGGGTGGGTGCTGCAGGCGAACCGGGTGTCCCAGCCGCTGATCGACCTGCGGCTGCTGACCAGCCGAAGGCTCTTCCCGGTCGTCGTGGCGGGCGGGCTGGTCTACGGCGCGGGTGCGCAGGTCACGCTCACCCTGCCCGCGATGACCATGACCCCGGCCGAGGCGGGCGCGGGCTACGGCTTCGGGCTCACCGCCACCCAGTACGCGGTCTTCGGCGTGACGCTCGGGATCGGCCTGGTCCTGGGCGGGATCGTCGTCGGGCTGACCGCCCGGCACGGGGCGCGGCGCCATCTCGCCGTCGCCGCGCTGGTGATGCTGGTCGGCCTCGTGGTGTCGGCCCTGTTCAAGACCGACTACGGGGTGCTGCTCGCTGCCACCGGGGTGGCCAGCTTCGGGCTCGGGGTGAGCGCCGCGGCGATCCCCAACCTGATCATCGAGTCGGTGGCGCCGGAGCGGCAGGTGATCAGCTCCAGCATGGTCGAGGTGAGCCGCACGATGGTCGCCTCCATCCTCACCCCGCTGATCTTCCTGCTGCTCAACAGCACGATCACCGGGACGGTGGCGGGCCAGCCGCTCTACACCCCGTTCGGCTTCGACCTCGGCTACCTGCTGATCGGCGCCACCATCCTGGTCGGCGGCGTCGTGGCGCTGACCATCCGCCCGCGCGCCGCCGACGAGGCCTCCTGACCGGTGCGCCTGCCCCGAGCGGGCGCGGGGCGACTCTTGGGGGACCTGCTGGTCCGCGGGCTACGACGGGTCGCCGGACGCAGGCGGACGGATCACACGGACGGGCTTCCCGATGAACGACGTACCCGCCGCGGATCGCCGTGCCCGGATCCTGAAGATCCAGTGCTCGTAGCGTTCGAGCAGGACGCAGCCGACCATGAGGACGACGGGCACGACGAAGGCGATCCACATGGGACGGCTGTACCCCGTACGCGCAGAGCACCGTCCTGGTCAGCGGAGATGTCGCCCGATCCGGTGACAGCGGTGCCGCCGTCCACGGACGGTGTGATGCGGACGAGCGGCTCGTCGGGGCGGGCCTTCCCCTCACCGGGTGGAGCCCGTACCGGCTCGAGCAGGCGCACGCGGCCGGTCGCCGCGGCAGGCCGTCGCCCGTCGTCGGGTCGAGCAGGACCCGTCGGTGGTCCTTCCCGTCGGCAGCGGGGGAGCGGGATCAGCGGTAGCGCTCGCCGAGTGCCGTCCACTCGTCGAGTCCGACGGCGCGGAAGAGCCCGAGCGGCCCGTCGGCGACCTCGGCGTCCGCCCCACCCATGGCGACGAGGGCGGCCGCCATCGCCTGCGCGGCGGGCTGGAGGACCGCACCCGGGTAGATCGCCATCCGGAAGCCGAGCCGCTCCAGCTCGGCATCCGCGACGTCGGGGGTCCGACCCGAGGGCACGACGTTGAACACCAGCGGGGCCTCGACCTCGGCGGCGATGCGCTCGATCTCCTCGGTCGACTGCGGGGCCTCGACGAAGATCATGTCCGCGCCCTCGGCGGCGTAGCGGTCGGCGCGGACGAGTGCCTCGTCCAGCCCGGCCGGGCCGCGGGCATCGGTCCGCGCGACGACGACGGTGTCGTTCTCCCTGGCCTCGAGGGCGGCGACGAGCTTGCGGACGAAGTCGTCCGTGGTGACGACGGACTTGTCGCTCAGGTGTCCGCAGCGCTTCGGGAAGTCCTGGTCCTCGAGCTGGATCGCCGCGACCCCGGCCCGCTCGTAGGCCAGCACCGTCCGCACGACGTGCATGGGGTTGCCGTAACCGGTGTCGGCGTCGGCGACCACGGGCAGCCCGCTCGCCTCGACCACGAGCGCGGCACGGTCGGCCATCTCGGTGGCCGTGGCCAGTCCGATGTCGGGCAGCCCGTACCCGGAGGCCACCGCCCCGGCGCCGGTCAGGTAGGCGGCGCGGAAGCCCGCGCGGCGGACGAGGTGGGCGCTGATCCCGTCGAAGACCCCGGGCGCGCGGAGCATGCCCGGTTCGGCGAGGAGCCTGCGGAGCTCGGCGGGGGCGGAGGTCGGCGAAGTCGTCACCGTGGTCTCTTCTCCGGCGCTCAGGACGCCTTGACGATCGGGACGTGGGTCAGCTCGAACGCGCGGATGGCCGCCTCGTGCCGGAGCGTTACGTCGATGCCGTCGTGGCCGTCGAGGAACCGCTGCCGGGTGTCCGTGCTCATGCGGATCGGGGCCTCGGTCCGGGCCGTCCGGAGGGTCAGCGACACCAGGTCCACCGTCACCTCGGCCGCCGGATCCGCCTCGACGACATCCATCATCGCGGTGGCCGCGTCGTCGTCCACCACCGCGGGCACCAGCCCGGACCGGACGGCGTTGTCGAAGAAGATGTCGCCGAACCGCGAGGCGACCACGACGGTGAAACCGTAGTCCTGCAACGCCCACACGGCGTGCTCCCGCGAGGATCCCGAGCCGAAGTCGGCGCCGCCGAAGAGGATCGTGGCGCCGGCGTGGGCCGGGTCGCCGATCGGGAAACCCGGCTCCGCACGCCAGGTGGCGAACAGGTGCTCGGCGAATCCCGTCCGGGTGGTCCGCAGGCAGTGCCGGGCGGCGATGATCTGGTCGGTGTCGACGCTCGTGCGCCGGATCGCGACCCCGCGTCCGGTGATCGTGCTGATCGGTTTCATCGACGGGCTCCCAGGTCCGATGGAGCGGTCAGTCGGCCGGTCAGCGCCGTGGCGGCCGCGGTGGTCGGGGAGACCAGGTGGGTGCGGCCGCCGCGGCCCTGACGGCCCTCGAAGTTGCGGTTCGACGTCGAGGCGCAGCGTTCGCCTGCGGCCAGCGAGTCGTCGTTCATCGCCACGCAGAGCGAACAACCGGCGGAGCGCCACTCCGCCCCGGCCGATCGGAAGACCTCGTCGAGACCCTCGGACTCGGCCGTCTTCTTGACCGCGGCGGATCCGGGGACGACGAGCATCCGCACGCCGGAGGCGATCCGGTGACCGTCGAGGATCCCGGCGGCGGCGCGGAGGTCCTCGATCCGCCCGTTCGTGCAGGAGCCCAGGAACACCACGTCCACCGGGATCTCCCGCATCGGGGTTCCCGGGGTGAGGTCCATGTAGGTCAGCGCGCGTTCGGCGGCGCTGCGGAGCGCGAGGTCCGGGTCCGCGGCCGGATCGGGCACCACCCCGTCCAGGGCGACCACCTGGCTCGGGTTCGTCCCCCAGCTGACGAACGGGGACAACGTGGTGACGTCGATGTCGACCCGGCGGTCGAACTCGGCGTCGTCGTCGCTGTGCAGCGCCGACCACGACGCGACGGCCTCGTCCCAGGCCCGCCCGACCGGCGCGTAGGGGCGGCCGCGCAGGTACTCGGCGGTCACGGCGTCGGGGGCGACCATGCCGGTCTTCGCCCCGGCCTCGATGGACATGTTGCACAGCGTCAGCCGCGCCTCCATCGACATCGCCTCGACGGCGGCCCCGCGGTACTCGATCACGTGGCCCTGCGCGCCCCCGGTGCCGATCCGGCCGATCATGGCGAGTGCCACGTCCTTGGCGGACACGCCCTCGGGCAGCGCGCCGTGCAGCGTCACGGCCATGGCCTTCGGCTTGGCGAACGCGGCGGTCTGGGTCGCCAGCACGTGCTCGACCTGGCTCGTCCCGATGCCGAACGCGAGCGCGCCGAGGGCGCCGTGCGTGCTGGTGTGGCTGTCGCCGCACAGGATGACGCGACCGGGCTGGGTGATCCCGAGCTCGGGGCCGATCACGTGCACGATGCCCTGACCGTCGCTGCCCGACCGGTGCAGCGGGACGCCGAACTCCTCGCAGTTGCGCCGCAGCGCCTGCACCATCGTCGCGGCGACGCCGGACGGGCTCAGCAGGTCCCGGGTGGGCACCACGTGGTCCTCGGTGGCGAGCGTGAGGTCGGGCCTGCGGACCGTGCGTCCCGCAAGGCGCAGGCCCTCGAAGGCCTGCGGGCTCGAGCCCTCGTGCAGGAGGTGGAAGTCGACGTACAGCAGGTCGGTGCCCCCGGCGCCCCGGTGCACGGTGTGCGCGTCCCAGATCTTGTCCAGCAGGGTGCTCATCGGCTACGCCGTCTCCTCGGTGGTGCTGGTCGTGCCGCCCGGCCCGCCGTGACCGAGGCGCCGGGACAGGGCCCGGGCGGACTCGGCGACGAGCGGGCCGAACGTCTCGGCCGCGGCCCGGTCGAGCCGGAAGGACGGCCCGCCGACCGCGATGGCCGCCACGACGGTGCCGCTCGCGTCGAACACCGGCGCGGCCATGGAGTTGAGGCCGGCCTCGCGCTCCTCCTCGGTCAGGATCCAGCCGTTGGCCCGCACGAACTCGAGCTGACGGTCCAGTGCGATCCGCGACCCGCCCGGCGCCTGCTCGGCCGCCTCGACGAGGACCGCGTTGAGCACCCGCTCGTCGTGGGCCATGAACACCTTGCCTGCGGCGCCCAGGTGCATGGGCATGAGCTGGCCGACGTCGCTGCGGTAGATGATCGAGCGCGAGCTGAGCTTGACGATCACGGCGACCCGGGTGGTGCCGCGGCGGATGTAGAGCCCGGTCGTCTCGCCGGTCACGTCCCGGAGATGGGCCGCCACGGGGTCGGCGGTGACCAGCAGCTCCGACCCGGCCGAGGCGGCCGAGGCCCAGCTCAGGACCCGGAGGCCGACGCAGTACTCGTCACCGCTGCGTTGCAGCAGCTCGCTGGCGACGAGCGTCCGGACCAGCCGCGCGACCGTCGAGTTGGGCAGTCCCGTGATCCGGCGGATGTCGCTCACCGACAGCCGGGTGTGCTCGGGGGAGAAGCAGTCGAGGACGCGGACCGCCTTCTCCATGACGAGGATCGAGGGCTGGCCGTCAGGCATCGTTCTGCTCTCCGTCGTCGTGCTGCATCTCCTGGCGCAAGGCTGCCGAGGGTAGTGCGGCGGCGGCAGGCACCCCCGTGGAGCCGGGTGAGCACGAGGGTCGGTCGGTGTGCACCTCTCGAGCGTCGACACGTCGTCGCATTGGATGCCTCCGGTGACTACATCGTGGCAACCCTTGCCACGAAGCGGTCTGAAGGTAGATGCTGTCCTCGCGCTGAGTCAAGGTGACCAGCGGGAGCTACCGAGGCGGTCGTCGCTCACTGACACCGGCCACCGCCATACGGTTGACGAACCCACGTAGAGAGCAAGGAGGCTCGGATGGGCAGGCGCGACATCAAGGGCGACGCGAAGCGCATCGTCGACACGATCGGCGCCGGTGGCGCGGTCGTCATGCCCGGCGACATCGGGTACGCCGCGGGTGCCAACTCCGGGGCGAGACTGCAGCAGCTGTTCGACGCCAAACAGCGTGCGCCGCACAAGCGGAACGCGATGGCGGGCAACTACGAGCTGCACCGCGAGGTGCACGACGTGGGGGCCCGCGAGCGGGAGATCATCGACGCGATCGCGCTCGACGCCGGGCTGCCGATCTGTGTCGTCGCCCCCTACCGGGCCGACCATCCGGTCATCGCCGCGGCCGAGGCCGACACCCTGACCGCGAGCACGGTGGACGGCACGCTCGCGATGCTGCTGAACAACGGCCGTCTCGCGGACGAGATCGCCCGCCTCACGCACGCGGCGGGGATCCCGCTCTTCGGCTCGTCGGCCAACATCACCGGTACCGGTACGAAGTTCCGGGTCGAGGACATCCAGCAGCCGATCATCGACGCGGTCGACCTGGTCGTCGACTACGGGCTCAGCAGGTACCACCACTACCGGCGGTCCTCCACCGTCATCGACTTCCGGACCATGGACGTCGTCCGCATCGGGTCCTGCTACGACCTGATCAGCGACATCATGGACCGGCAGTTCGGGATCACGCTGCCCGCCGACCCGGGTCGCGACGTCCTGCCGTCCGGCCACCTCCGCGAGCAGGCCGCCGCGGCGAACTGACCCCTCGCTCCGCCGACCGCGGCGGCCTGCTCCGTGCCGCGGCCGGTCGCCGGCCCGGGTACCAGGCCGACCGGCCGTCCCACGATCGTCCCGACGTTCCCGTCCGATGGGGGCCCACCGCCCCGGATCCACCCCTCCCACCGGCTCGAAGGAGAGCACGATGGACGACACTCTCGACCGCGCTCACGCGGACCACCAGGCCGACGCGGGCAGGCTCGCCGCCCGGCTCGAGCGGCTGCCCAGGACGACCCGCTCGCACCGGACCTGGATGGCCCTGCTGGGCATCCTGTTCATCTGCGACCTGATGGACACCAACGGCCTGGCCTACGCGGCTCCGGCGATCCGCGCCGAGTGGGGGCTGTCGGTGGCCCAGATCGGGCAGCTGACCTCCTACTCCTTCCTCGGCATGTTCGCCGGGGGTGTCATCGGCGGCCGGCTCTCCGACCGGCTGGGCCGCAGGCGGGTCCTGGTCTGGGGCACCGTCGTCTACTCGCTCGCCTCGCTGCTCTGCGCCGTGGCCCCGAACCTGGCCGTGCTCGGGGCGCTGCGGATCCTCACCGGGGTCGGCATCCAGGCCGTGACCGGTGTGCTCATCGTCTATGTCGCCGAGATGTTCCCGGGGGTCAGCCGCGGGCGGTGCCAGGCGCTCATGCTCGGCATCGGGCTGCTCGGCGTGCCACTGGTCGCGGCCGCCGCCCGGGTGATCGTGCCGCTCTCGCCCGGCGCGTGGCGCTGGCTGTTCGTCCTGGGCGCGATCGGGATCGTCCCGGCGGTGCTGGCCCGCTTCGTGCTCCCCGAGTCGGTGCGCTGGGCCGCGGTCAACGGTCGCGTCGACGAGGCCCGTGCCACGGTCGAGCGGCTGGAGTCCGAGCTGCCCGGTCCGCTGCCCGCGGTCGCCGGGACCGCACCCGCGATCCACGAGCACAAGAAGGCCTCGGACCTGTTCGCGCCGGGGATCCGCAAGCGGACCGTCGTCGCAACCCTGATGCTGATCTTCGGCACGCTCGGCGTCTTCGGGTTCACCGGCTGGGTCCCGACCCTGCTCGTCGAACGCGGTTACTCCACCGCCGAGGCGCTGACCATCACCACCGTCTTCTCGATCGGCCCGCCCCTGGGTGCGCTGTCCGCGATGATGGTCAGCGACCGGTTCCAGCGTCGGACGATCTCGCTGGTGGTCACGTCGATCGTCGCCGCGTCGATGCTCGTCTTCGCCTTCACCGATTCGTACTGGGTCCTGGTGATCAGCGGGTTCCTGGCGACGATGCTGCTGCAGACCAACACCGCCATCGTGTACGCCTACCTGCCCGAGGTCTTCCCGACGGTCCTGCGCGGCCTCGGATCCGGGTTCGCGAACGGGTTCAGCAGACTCGCAGGCTTCGGCAACGCGTTCCTCATCGCCGCCGTCGCCGCCGCCGTGGGCTTCGGCGGGGTCTTCACCCTCACCGCGCTGTTCATCCTGCTCTGCGGGCTCACCGTGGGTCTGTTCGGCGAGCGCACCCGGGGTCGTCGCCTGGAGGACATCGGGGAGAACATCCCCTGAATGTCGACACGGCAGAGCGGTCGGCCGCACGTCCGTGGCCGACCGCTCGGTCGTGGGTGGTGGCACCTCGGCGGGAAGGACCGGGTCGACGTCGCGGTGTCGTCGCGACCCGCGCTCGGCGATGTCCTGCCGCTCAGTCGATGTCGGAGAACAGCCCGGTGAAGGTCACCTTGCTCTCGATGAGGGCGCCGAAGAGCTGCCCGGCGGCCGGGGTCGCCGTGGCGGCCGAGGCGTCGTCGTAGCTCTCGAAGTACAGGTCGAGGGTCCGGTACGCGGGCGTCGGCGTGCCGTCCTCCTTCGGCCACACCTTCGCGGACTCGAGGCGCTGCAGCTTCGGCAGTGTCGCCGCGGCCGTCCGCACGCTCTGGTAGACGGGCTCGAAAGCCGCGGGGTCCTCGGGGTTGTCGATGACGAGCGTGATCTTGGTGGCCATGGTCGTTCTCCCTCGATGTGGTCGGGTCGTCCCCGGGAGCCGCTGGCGGCGGCTCCGGCAAGAATAATCGTTCTGTCTCGTCGAGCATTCCCGCGCGGGAATCAGGCGGCCGCGGCCTGCGCGGCCTGCTTCTCGGCCCGGACCTGGGTTTCATAGGTCTGGAGCAGCCGCAGCCAGATCTCGCTGATCGTCGGGTACGCGGGGACCGCGTGCCAGAGGCGGTCGATCGGAACCTCGGCGGCGACGGCGATCGTCGCGGCGTGCACGAGCTCGGCGACGTCCGGACCCACGAAGGTCACCCCGACCAGGACGCCGCGGTCGGAGTCGACGACCATCCGGGCCCGGCCGCGGTACCCCTCGGCGTGCAGGACGGCCCCGGCGACGGCGCCGAGGTCGTAGTCGACGACCCGGGTGTGCAGGCCCGCCGCCTCTGCCGCGGCGGCGGTGAGCCCGACCGAGGCGACCTCCGGCTCGGTGAACACCACCTGGGGCACGGCCCGCTCGTCGGCGGTGGCGGCCTGTGCGCCCCACGGTGCGTCGTCGATCCCGAGGCCGCGGGCGCGGGCGGCGATGATGTCGCCCACGATGCGGGCCTGGTACTTGCCCTGGTGGGTGACCAGCGCACGCCGGTTCGCGTCGCCCGCCGCGTAGAGCCGGCCGTCGCCGATCGGGTCGCCGGACTCGTCGAGGACCCGCAGGCTGCCGTCGACGGTGAGCCACCGACCGGGCGTCAGCCCGATCGTCTCCAGTCCGATGTCCCGGGTGTTCGGCACGCGGCCGATCGCGACGAGGACCTCGTCGACGACGAACTCGCCACCGTCGGCCACGGTGAGGTGCACCTCGCCGGTGGCGGTGCGGCGGACCTCGGTGACCTCGGCGCCCTCGTGCACGGCGACTCCCGCCTCGCGCAGCGCGGCCACGACCTCCTCGCCTGCGAACGGCTCGGAGGTGGGCAGCACTCCGTCGCGGGCGAGGACGGTGACGGTGCTCCCCAGCGCGGCGAACGCCGTGGCCGTCTCGGCGGCGACCACACCGCCGCCGACGATCCCGAACCGGCGGGGCACCGACCTGGCCGAGACGGCCTCGCGGCTGGGCCACACCCCGGCCTCGCGTAGCCCGGGGAGGTCGGGCAGGAGCGCACTGCTGCCGGTCGCGACGACCACCGCGTGCCGGGCGGTCAGGGTGACGACCGCGCCATCGGAGTCGGTCACCTCGACGACCCGGGGGCCTGCCAGCCGCCCGTGCCCGCGGAACAGCGGGATGCCCGCACTGTCCAGCCAGGCGACCTGACCGTCGTCCTTCCAGTTCGAGGCGAACCCGTCGCGGCGGCCCAGTACGGCCGCGACGCCGACCTCGCCGGTGATCGCCTCGCGGGCACCGGGGAGCCGGTTCGCGGCACGCAGCGCCGAGGTGCTGCGCAGCAACGCCTTGGTGGGCATGCAGGCCCAGTAGGAGCACTCGCCGCCGACGAGCTCGCGCTCCACGACGGCCGCCGTCAGGCCATTGCCGACGATGCGGTCGGCGACGTTCTCGCCGACGGGTCCCGCGCCGATGACGACGACGTCGAAGGTGCTGTCCGTGGTGGTGCTCATGTCAGTGGTCATCTCAGTGCTCATGTCAGTGCTCCGGAGTGGAGGTGCGAGCGGCGCGGCCGAGACGCAGCGCCGAGAGGAGGAAGAAGAGGCCGCCGAGGGTGGCGTAGCCGGCGATGCCGGTGAGGGAGGGCTGCGCCTGGCCCGCCATGAGGACGAACGAAGCGCCCGCGAGGACGGAGATGGCGCCGCTGAGGATCATCGGCCACTGCCCGCCCATCGCGCGGCGGCTGATGGCGACGCCCAGCTGGACCAGACCCGCGACGACGGCCCAGACGCCCCAGATGCGCAGGACCGCCGGGACGCCGGAGGTGAGGGCGATGCCCAGGCCGATCGCGGCGAGCAGGCTCAGCACGATGTTCACGGAGAGCCCGCGGGCGGAGGCGAAGCCCTTGCTCGCCCGGGCGTCGACGACGGCGGCGGCCACGTCGAACAGCGGGTACAGGACGACGAGCGCGGCGGCCACGGGTCCGAGCTGCCTGCCGGTGAGGAACACGAGGACCGCCCACACGATGGCGAACCCGAAACGCACGAAGTACAGACGCCGCAGGGCGGGCGCGAACCCAGCGGCAGGGGAGACGGCTGTGGTCATGAAGTGCTCCTTCGGTGAGAGCGATGGCGAGGAGCGTTCGGACAGAACGTTCTGTCCCGAAGACTTGCAGGGGATCCAGGCTGAGTCAAGACCGAACGTTCTATCTTTCTTGGTGCCGTCAAGACCGAACGTTCTATCTGATACTCTGGGGTGATGAAGGGTACAGCGAGTGGTCGTCCGTCCGAGGCGCGGTCGCGGCTCCTGGGGACGGCGACCCGCATCTTCTACTCCGAGGGTGTGCGCTCGGTCGGGGTCGACCGGATCATCACCGAGGCGGACACCACGCGGGCGACGTTCTACCGGCACTTCCCGGGCAAGGAGGACCTGGTCGTCTCCTACCTGGAGGAGGCCGACCGGGGCCTGCGGGCCCGCTTCGCCCGGAGCGAGGAGACGGGCGGGTCGGCGGAGGACGTCCTGCGCGCGGTCGCCGCGGACATCGCGGGCGACATCACGAGCGAGGGGTTCCGCGGGTGCGCCTTCCTGAACGCCGCGGCCGAGTACCCGGATCCCGAGAACCCCGTGCGCCTGCGGGTCGCGGAGCACCGTGACTGGTTCCTCGGCGCCGTGACCGACCTGCTGTCCCGCGTCGGCGACGGCCCGGCGGACAACGCGGGCAGGCACTTCGTCATGTTGCGGGACGGGGCGATGGTGGCCGGCTGCCTGACGGACCCGGAGGCCGTGAGCAGGACGTTCCTCGACGGCGTCGAAGGTCTGTTGTGGTCGCGCTCCGTGCCCGGCACCCACCGGCCCTGAGCGGGCTCGCCACCGGAGCTCTACCCTCGACGGGCGATGCCGTGTCCCCGGCGGCCTCGGTCATCGGCAGCCCGAGCCCGGTCAGGTCCTCGTGCGGAGCTCGCGGCGGAGCACCTTGCCGCTGACGGTCTTGGGGATCTCGTCGAGGATCTCGACCCGGCGGGGGTACTTGTAGGCGGCCATCCGCTCCCTGGCGAAGGCGATGATCTCCTCGGGGGTGGCCTGGGCGCCACCTTTGAGCGAGACGAACGCCTTGACCGTCTCCCCGCGGTACTCGTCGGGGATCCCGACCACGGCGGCCTCGCGCACGGCGGGGTGCTCGTAGAGGACGTCCTCGACCTCGCGCGGCCAGATCTTGTAGCCGCCCGCGTTGATCTGGTCCTTCTTGCGGTCGACGATGTAGAACCAGCCGTCGGCGTCCATGTACCCGACGTCGCCGGTGTGCAGCACCCGCCCGGGCAGGGCCTTGGCGGTCTCCTCGGGCTTGTTCCAGTAGCCGGCGACGACCTGGGGGCCTTCGGTGACGATCTCGCCGACGCTGCCTGCGGGCAGGTCCCGGCCCTCCTCGTCGACGATCCGGACGATCGTGTCGAACGTCGGGACACCCACCGACAGCGCCCCGGACTCGGGGTCGACCGGGGCCTCGGCGTGGAACGGCACGGCGTGCGAGGGGGAGGTGGTCTCGGTGAGGCCGTAGATGTTGTGGATGTAGTGGCCGAAGGTGTCCCGGAAGGCGTCGACCGTGCTCGGTGGGATCGGGGCGCCGCCGGAGTAGATCTTGGTCAGGGTCGCCAGCTTGGCCTTGTCGGCGTTCGCGGCGTTCATCAGGGCGATGAACACGGTGATCGACCCGACGGTGAAGGTGGCCCCCTCGGCCTCGGCGACGTCGAGGGTGAGGGCGGGGTCGAGCCGGTACATCAGCACCAGGGGTGCTCCGGTGAGCAGCGCGATCGCGACGTGCCCGACCAGCCCGGTGATGTGGAACAGCGGCGCGACGCCGAGCACGACGTCGTCGGCGTCGATCCCGATCCAGTCCCGGTAGGTCTGGGCGTTGAAGACCACGTTGCGGTGGGTGGTCATCGCGCCCTTGGGCGGGCCGGTGGTGCCGGAGGTGTAGGTCAGGAACGCGATGTCCTCCGGGCCCGGGTCGACGGTCGGCGGGGTGCCGCCGCGGTGTCGGGCGAGGAACTCCGCGAGGTCGGTGGCCCCCGGGGTCTCGAGGCGCTCCACGCCTGCGAACACCGCGGGCTCGTCGCGGGACTGGTACTCCAGCTCCGAGGTGGTCAGGACCAGGCGCACCCCGGTGCCCGGCAGGACCTCGGCGGCGACGTCGCGGTGCAGGGACTGCAGGGCGACGAGCACGGTGGCGCCCGAGTCGGTGAGCAGCTCGGCGAGCTCGCGCTGCTTGTTCATCGGGTTGATCGACACGGCGATGCCGCCCGCCTTCCACGTCCCGATCTGCGCGATCACGAACTGCGGCACGTTCTGGGCGAAGATCGCCACGCGCTCACCGGGGGCGAAGCCCTCGGCGGTGATGCCGGTGGCGAAGGCGTCGGTCAGCGCGTCCAGCTCGGCGTAGCTGATCCGGCCGTCGAAGTAGCGGATCGCGTCGCCCTCGGGCGTGCGCGCGACGGTGGCCCGGAACATGTCCACGGCGTTGGCGTACTCGGGGGTGATCTCGGCGGGCTGCCCCTCGTCGTAGCGGGCGAGCCAGACCTTCTCGTCGTAGACGGACATGCGACCTCTCTGTCGTCACGCTCACCGAACACAACCCGAGCTACAGAACGATCGCTCGGCGAGCGTTCAGGATACTGCTTGGGGGCGGTCGGCGCGGTCAAGGGCACGACCTGACCACCCTGACCGGATCGTGGTTCAGCTCGACCGGACCACCGGGTCCCGCGGGACGGCCTGCATCATGTCGACGGCCAGCGCGGAGTACCGGCGAGCGAGAGCGACGGGGTCCGCGGGGGCCTCCGGTCCGGCGTCGGGCAGCCAGTAGGGCAGCGACAGGCACATGGTGGTGACGGCGCGGATGGTCGTCGACAGGTCGTGCGCGGCGAACCGCCCGGACTCGACGGCCCGGGCGGCGGCGTCCTCCAACGCCGCCACGACCTGCCGCTGCAGCCCGGCCAGTCGGCTGCGGTCCGGCTCCTGCAGGCTGCGGGTCTCGGTGAGCACGATCCGCGCCAGCTCGGCGCGCCTGCTGTGGAACAGGGCCAGCGCCTCGACCATGTCGGCGAAGGCCTGCTCGGGGGTCGGGGCCTGGTCCCCGGCGGCCCGGACGCGGCCCAGCAGCTCCTGCAGTGCCAGCTCGACCAGGGCCACCAGCAGTCGCTGCTTGCTGGGGTAATGGTGGTACATGCCCGGCACGCTGATGCCCGCGCCCGTCGCGATGACCCGCATGGTGGCGCCGTGGTAGCCGGTCTCGTTGAACACCTCGACGGCGGAGCCGAGCACCGGATCGAGGTCGAGGGGGGCGAACTCGCGCCAGCCCGTGGCGGGCTCGGGCGACACGGGCGACTCGGGTGACGGAGCGGGCACGGCCGCCGGGTCGAGCAGGTGCGCTTGCGGGACTCCGAGCCTGCGGGCGATCAGCTGGAGGCGGTCGATGCTGAGGCCGACCTTGCCGTTCTCGATCGCGCTCATCGTCCCGACGCTCACCCCGAGGTCGGCGGCGAGGCGGCGCAGGGTCAGGCCCGACCGCAGGCGGGCGGACCGGACCGCCGCCCCTCGGGCCTCCTGTTCAGACATGCTGAACATCCTACGGCGTCCGGCGCCGGCTGGACTCCTGCCCGTGCGCGGTGGAAGCCCGGCCCGGCCTGCCTGCTCGTGCCCGGCCACGCCGGATACTGACAAGATGGCAGTCGCCGGCACCCCGAGCACGATGTCCGGGGTGGAGTCGAGGGGACACGGGTGGACGAGGCGGTCGAGAGGCTCGGTCTCCGCGAGCGACAGCGACGGGCGGTTGCGGACGAGCTGCGCGAGGTCGGCTTCCAGCTGTTCGAGGAGCGAGGGTTCGACGCCGTACCCGCGGTGGAGATCGCGGCGGCGGCCGGGGTCTCCGAGCGGACGTTCTTCCGGTACTTCCCGACCAAGGAGGACGTCGTCCTCACCGTCCTCGAGGGCATCGGGCCCGACGTCGTGTCGCGTCTGGAGGCGGCCCCCCTCGACCGGTCCTGGTTCGAGATCCTCCGCGAGGTCTACACGGCCGTGCTGGCGATCGACGTCACGATGGAGGGCCGACGCGGTGACGAGATCCGTCGCTACGCGGGCCGCGGCTACCGGTTGCTGCAGTCCTCCGCCCGGCTGCGGGCCGGAATGGACGCGCGGGCCCGGGTCTCCGCCGCCGCCGTCGCCGAGGTCATCGCCCGCCGCTCGGGCCTCGACATCGATCACGACCCGCGTCCCCGGGTCTGGGCGACGATGGTGATCGCCGCGATCGGGGCCGACGTCGAACGCCGTGTCGCGGTGGGCGCCGAGCACGCCGACCTCGGCACGGAGGTCTTCGATGCCCTCCAGGGACTGTTCGATCCACCCGTAGGGCCGTCGTGAGTCGGATGACCCGCCGCCCCTCCAGGCAGCGTGGCCTGTGAGTCGCCGTTCCACAGTCTTTACGCCCCCGTAGCGCGCGTGCCGTTCACCTTCGTCAACTATTCAGTTGCTGCCTAGATGGCAGGAGCTGACAGTTTCGAAGGGTGGTCATGTCGTGGCGCGACGCAGGCGCGGCTCCGATGGACGTCGAGGCTCGGGGAGATGTCCGTCGGCGCAATCCTCCGCCGTGGATCAGCCTGTATCGCAGAGGCGGAGTCGAACCCCTGGTCAGAGAGGGGATGGGGCCGGCTCGGCGGGCCCGTCGCCTGCCCATGGGGCGTCCCGAGTTGCGTAACGGGTCGGTCATGGCGGAGGGCAGGGGACGCAACACTCACGACGTTGAGTCTGCCCAGCCGGGGGTTGCCCGGCGGAGGCCGACGGCGACCGCGACTCGCCGACCTCGTCAACGAAAGGCGGACCACCCCCATGTTCCATCTCGGCTACTTCCTCGGCACGGGCTTCGGGATCCAGGCCTGGAAGGCCAACGGCGCCCACGGGCCGTGGGTGGGCGACAACGTCCACGACTGGATGAAGCCGGACCTGTACGTCGACCTGGCCCGGTCGCTGGAGAGGGCGGGGTTCGACTACATCCTCATCGAGGACACCTCGATGATCGAGGACACCTACGGCGGCAGCATGGAGATGACCCTCAAGCACGGTCTGTTCGCCCCGAAGAACGACCCGATGCCGCTCGTGCCGCTGATCACGCAGCAGACCCGGCACATCGGCGTGGTTCCGACGGTGTCGACCATCCAGTACCCGCCGTTCATCGCGGCCCGGCTCTTCACCACGCTGGACCACATCAGTGACGGCAGGGTCGGGATGAACGTGGTCACCTCGGTGACCGACCGGGTCGCCCAGAACTTCGGCTTCGACAAGCACCTCGACCACGACGAGCGCTACACGATGGCGGAGGAGTGGATCACCGTCGTGCGCCTGCTGCAGGAGTCCTGGGAGGAAGGTGCGGTCGTCGCCGACGACGTCGCCGGTGTCTATGCGGACTCCTCGAAGGTGCACCCGATCCACTTCCGCGGCAAGTACTTCGCCTGTCGCGGCCCGCTGAACACGATCCCGGGCCCCCAGACACGGACCCCGATCGCCTCCGCGGGATCGTCCGACCAGGGCCGGTCGCTCGCCGCCCGCAGCGGCGACACGATGGTCAGCATCGCCAAGACCGCGGCGGACATGAAGGCCTACCGGCAGGACATGGACAAGCGGATGATCGCCAACGGCCGTCAGCCCGAGGACATCAAGCTGCTGTTCCTCGCCACGCCCGTCGTCGCGGGTACCGACGAGGAGGCGCGGGCGATCGCGGACGAGCGGATCGCGGCGCGGTCCGCTCCCGGCGCCATCGAGGCGAACCTGTGGATGATGACGTACGTCTCCGGCGGTCGCGTCGACTTCAGCAGGTACGACCTCGACACCCCGGTGGAGGAGATCGACCTGACCGGCGTCAACGGCGAGAAGTCCTCGGTCGAGGCGATCTTCAAGAACAGTGCGGGCAAGACGCTCCGCGAGATCGCCTGCGGGAACCTGCACGGCTCCGACCTCGACCTCGTCGGCTCTCCCGAGACCGTCGCCTCGAAGATGGCGGAGGCCATGGAGGAGGCGGGAGGCGACGGGTTCCTGCTCGCGGCCGCGGGGCTGACCAGGACCTCCATCGCCGCGCTGGCCGACGGGCTCGCCCCGGTCCTGCGACGCCGGGGCCTGATCCGAGACGGGTACTCGGGCAGGACACTCCGCGACAACCTCCTGGCCTTCTGATGGTGGCACCGAGTCGGGACCTCTCGTCGCAGACGGCGGACGAGCCGCCGCGGAGGCACCCCCGGGCCCGCGGTGGCTACAGCCGCGGCCGCCACCATTCGCCGCACCGCGTGCGCGATCTGGTGCGCTCGGCCGTACTGGAGGGCTGGTACTCCTCGGAGGACCAGCTGATCGAGGACGTGCTCATCCACACCCACGCAGCCAGCCGCAACGCGGTCCGCAACGCCCTCCAGCAGCTCCTCACCGAGGGGATCGTCACCCGGTCGCCCCGACGGGGCACCTTCCCGAGCTGGGACGGCACCCGGATCCACCTCGTGGACATCCATTCCCTCGACAGGGATGCCGAACGGGGCGGTCGGGTGATCACGCGCGGGTTGGTGCCCGCGACCCCGTTCCTGCAGGACAGGCTCGGCACCGAGGACGCGTCCCTCCGGATCGTGGAGAGCGTGTTCGAGCTGCGGGGTGAGCCGATCGGCATCCGCACCGCGTACTTCAGCAGCAGGTTCGACATCGAGGCGGCGACCGACTCCGAGCCACGGCCGAACACGCTCGCCGGGGTGATCGCGGGCATCTTCTCCTGCGAGCTGGGCTACGTCACGACCGAGATCAGCGCCGGACTGGTCGACGACCGCACGGCCCAGGTGCTGAAGATGGAGCGCGGCTCGCCCGTGCTGCGCCGCGAGCAGCTCGTGCGCGACGACGTCGGGCAGCCCGTGGAGATCCTCTTCGACTGCTTCCGCGCCGACCGCGCCACCTTCATGCTGTCCGATTTCGGATCGCCGGGCGCGTGGCCCGGCCACCTTGACGACGTCGTGCCTGCATCGGGCCGGGACGAGGGGAGTGTGCCCTGATGGAACTGGGTATCTGGACGCCGTTGCCGCACACGGTGCCGCCGCCCGGTCTGCTTCCGGAGGCGTTCGACGTCGGTCCGACGGCGCCCGGGCGCGATCCCTACCTCCGGCTCGCTCTGGACGTGATCCGGCGTGCCGACGAGTTCGGGTTCGACGTCACGCTGGTCGCGGAGCGCTTCATGGGACCCGACGCCGAGGCGTGGATCCTGGCGGCGACCCTGGCCGC
>Ga0070671_100000436_pt1 | contig 28931 bp, 30 predicted proteins | sample KBSS73metaG_FD_65341 | JGI IMG/M metagenome (GOLD analysis project Ga0070671, IMG submission 65341) | Switchgrass rhizosphere microbial communities from Kellogg Biological Station, Michigan, USA - KBS S7-3 metaG | ecosystem: Host-associated > Plants > Roots > Rhizosphere > Soil ...
CAACCGGGAGCCTCCACTTCAGCGACAACACGGCGGCCAACTCGTTTGTCCTGGCGAAGCTTTACTCCCAGATCGACCCGGCAACCAACCTCCCCACCACTGTCACACGGACCGTGACTGCGGATGTGTTCACGGACGCCAGTGTGAAGTACCGTACGCATAGCCTCGTGGCGACGCTGACGTACAACTTCGGGTCCGTGGCCGAAGCACCGCCGCCTCCGCCTCCGCCGCCCCCGCCGCCTCCGCCGCCTCCGGCGACGCAGACGTGCCCGGACGGCTCGGTGATCCTGGCGACGGACATGTGCCCGGCACCGCCTCCGCCGCCTCCGCCGCCGCCTCCGGCGCCTGAACGCGGCTAGTCAAGAGTTTACCCCGGGAGGCCCCTTCCGCCAGACGGAAGGGGCCTCCTTGATTCTGGGGAAAGCGTCCGCCCGAACCGAGTGTTGACCTAGTCTATCGCTGTCTTTCCCGCGGCCAGAGCAGCCTCATCATTCCGACCGCGAAAGTGCAGGCGATTGTGAATTGCACGACGCGCGCGCCCCATGTGCCGGAATTTGCGGGACCCTTGAGCAGCGCGAGCCCCAGGATCACCATCGTCGCATTGTAGGCGATGAGGGCGTTTCCTCCGCGAACCCCGCCCTTCACGATCTGCAACGCGAAACCGAAGCCGATGATGAAAGTGATGAGCGCAAGAGTCGCCAAAGAGGGCGCGATCGCCAGAAGGTAATAGGCAGCGACGGCTATGAACCCGGCGAGAAAGTTGCCGAGAAGCTTCGCCTCCGCGCTAGCGGCACCGCGCTCCTCCTCCATCTTGGCGACGATCAGCGCGGTCGTCAGCAAAACCGGGATTGCATCAGTCCAGCCGTACAGCAGGTAGACCAGCATGAGTGGCAGGACGATCACCGTTCCGATCAGAGCGACTTTGGCCGGCGCTTCCGACGGCGCAGCGGGTGGATCGGGACTCTTTGGCGAAGGAAGCGGCCAGATCGCGTAGGCGATCCAGGTGAAAATGATCGCCAAGGCCATCGATCGAACAAGCAGGCCGGGGAAGATGCCCGCAAATTCCGAGAGGGTGAGTGTGATGACCGGCACGACCGTTATGCAAATTAGCAACAGCGTGAGCGGGAGCTGCGCCTTTGCCTGAGCAAGGCCCGCGAAGATGAGGAACAGGATCAATCCGATGATACCGAAGAGCAATTGCGGCGTCTGGCTCAAGTAGGTCGTGAGAAAGAAGGAGAACCACGCTGAAAGGGCCATGACGATCGTCAGCACAAATCCCACCTTCGGCGGCGGTGAAACGGGGAGGCTCGACAGCAGAACTCCGGTGAGCACCGGCGCCAATGCCGACGGCTGCCAGCCCATCAGCTCGCACGCGATGAAGGCGGCTGTCGTCCCGAAGCTGAAGCGCAGGACGAAGTGAAGACGAGCCGCTTCTGCCTGGTCGATCGGTGCGCTTCGAGGCTTCGCTACAGCGGCCATCGCTATTGCAGATAGCTGAGGAGCGCGATGATCCTGATCCAGAGGCGGCCAATCGGATTCATGAGCGAATGATCGCGCGTGAAAATCATCACGTTTGCCTGCGCACCACTGCGGCCGACATCGATCCCTGCTTCTTTCGCTTCGTCCGGCAGGACGAGGATCCGCACGGGGAAGCGCTGAGGATCGCGTAGCCAGCCCGTGTCCTCAGGCATCGCCGACAATTGTCCGGTCGGAGCCTCGTCGCCCTGGCTGACGCCCCAGCCGACACTCTGGACGCGGCCATGGAAAAGCTTGCCCGGCAAGATGTCGAGAGCGAGCATCACGTCCTGGCCCGGTCTCACATTGCCCAGCTGGTTCTCCCGCATGTCAGCCGAGATCCAGCGCGGACCTCTTTCGAGGAAGCTCAGCAGCGGCTGGCCGGGAGCGACATATTGTCCGGCCGCCAGCCGCAGGTTCGTTACGGTTCCGTCGGCAGGCGCACGGACCTGAGTGTTGCGCAGGTCAAGGCGGGCCTGATCCAGGGCAGCCAGCGCCTGGCGGACTTTCGGGTTTCGAAGGCCCGGCTCCCCCAGGTTGGCCAGGGCCTTTTTCAGGTCCGCCTGCGCGCGCGTCAGGTCCGCCGCGGATTTCTGGGTGTCGGCTTCAGCACGAATGCCTTGCGTTTCGGGCAAGGCGCGTTTGCCGACCAGGCCGCTGACGATGCCGCCCAGTTCGCGGCTTGCCGACAAATCGGCGCGCTGCTTGATGATCTGCGCCCGGGCTGCGGCAATATCGGCAACCGAAACGTCGGCCGCCTGAAGCGCAACGGACAGGTTGGCTTCGGCGGATCGAACGGCAAGCTCATAGGGCTCGGGATCGATCCGGAACAGCACCTGCCCCTTCCTGACCGGGCCGTTGTCCTTGACGCCGACTTCCAGCACGTCACCGGCGACCTCCGGTGCGACCTGGGTCAGGAAGGCCTCGACCCGGGCTTGCGAGCTGTATGGCGTGTAACGGTCGCAAAGCACGTGATAGACGAAGAGGATTAGCAGGAGCGCAAGTGCGATCAGGATGACTTTGCGCATCGGGCTCGGCGCTGGCGTGGCGGTCCCGACGTCGATTTCGGTGGCAACGGCCGGGGTTCCCGCTGTTGGTGCGGTTTCATTCATCGGTGTGTTCCCCCCGATTGTGGCGGCATTGCAGAAGTCGCTGGAACGGAGGTCCAGTCGCCGCCCAGCGCGCGGTACAGGTTCACGAGCGCACGTTGGTAATCTCCGCGCGCGGAAGCCAATTGCAGCTGGGCTGAGAACAGGCTGCGCTCCGTGTCGAGCACTTCGAGATAGTCCGAATAGCCGTTCTCGTAGCGGATATTGGCGAGCTCGACGCCGCGCTGGAGGGTGGCCACGCGCCGGAACAGAATGTCCCGGAGTTCGGCGCTGTGACGCACGTCGGCGAGAGAATCCTCGACGTCGCGAAATGCGTTCTGAATGACCAGCTCATAATTGGCGAGCGACTGGTCGCGCCGGGCTTCCGCCTGATTTACCGCCGCAGTAAGGCCGCCGCCCGTATAGATCGGTCCAACGACGTCTCCAGTAAAGCTCCAGGTGCGGGCGGATCCCGAGAAAAGGCCGCCCAGCGACCCGCTTGCGAAGCCCAGTAGGCCGGTCAAGGTGATCCTCGGAAAGAACAGCGCGCGCGCCGCTCCGATCAGTGCGTTCGAAGCGATCAGTTGCTGTTCGGCCTGGAGGATGTCGGGCCGCCGCAACAAGAGCTCGGAAGGAAGTCCGGCGGGAACGGCCGGCGTGTATCGGGGGTCCGGCTCGCCTGCGCGGGCTATCGGACCGGGGTTCCGTCCGACGAGCACGGACAGTGCATGTTCCTGGGTCGCGATGGCCTGCTTGAGCGGTGGAATCTGTTGTAGTGCGGATTCATATTCGGCCCGGACCTGTGACATTTCGAAGTCGGAAACCCAGCCGGCGGATAGCCTCGTCTCAAACAGCTCGACGGATTTCCTGCGTCCCTCCGCCGTGCCTTGTGCGACACGCAATTGCGCGTCGAGGTCGAGAAGCGTGACGTAACCCACGAGCACGGATGAAATGAGAGTGAGGGTTACGCCGCGGCGCGCTTCTTCCGTCGCCAGCAAATTGGCGCGTGCCGCCTCAGTCTCGCGACGGATCCGACCCCACAGGTCCATTTCCCAACTCGCCGACAGGATTGTGCTGAAGGTCGTGCTCAGCGGGTCGACGAAATCGGGTATTTTCTTTTCGCTGGCTCGCGATCGATTGCCGCTCAGCCCATAGCCTATTTGCGGCGAGGCCTGGGACCTCGTGCCGGCAAGGATTGCGGCGAACTCGTCGACTCGCGCCGTCGCGATCCGCAGGTCGAGGTTGTTGGACAGTGCCTGGTGCACGAGATTGTCCAGATACGGGTCGTGATATGCATTCCACCACGCCGGATGCTGCGCCGTGCCGGGAAGAGGCTCGCCGAACCTGTAGGCTGGGGGGATTTCGACCGAGGGCTTGGCGTAGTCGGGACCCTGAACGCAGCCGCTGAGCAGGCTGACGGAGCAAAGCCCTGCGATCAGGCGTGTGGCATCAGTGCGCATCGGCGGTCGCGGATCCACGCGTCGTCTTGAACTGGTCGAACGTCTCGGGAGGCTGGGATTTCAGCGACTGGAGCAGCATGAGCATCGCCTGCTGCGATTCGCGCGAACGTCCTGTCATCGGGCGATTAACGTCGGTCATGACGCTGAGCGAAAGCGCGAGGAGCACGAAGAGAACCAGAGCCGCGCGCTTGGCGCGCAGGCCATCAGCGGAATGACCGAGGATCGCTGCCGTGAGCATCAGATAGATGAGCAGCAGGAACAGAACCTCGCCTGGCATTCGCAATTGCCAGGCGACCTTCCGTTCCGTGTCCAGATCGATCACTTCGTTGAAGGTTATCAGAAGCGCCGTTGTGACGCCGTGCGTCAAAGCTGATTCACGCGCTGCGGTGACCGCTGCCCAGATTTCCGTCAGCAGTCTGTCATTGGTTGCTACGTAGGGGTTCTGATCGAGGTCGGCAGTCGCCAGTTTGATGCGATTGTCGGTATAGGCGATCAGCAGTTTGCTCAGCCGCGCGCGGTGAGGCTCATCCAGTAGCTGCGTTCGAAGGTAGGCCGTCCCAATCGCGTTCGCCTCCTGCGTGACCAACTCGCGGCGCGTCTCGTACCGGTTGAGCACCATGCCGAAGCTGAAAGCCAGCAACAGCCCGAGCAGACCCAATACGCCGCTGAGCAGGACTGCTTCCTGGGCAATCGATTGATCAGGTTCGTCCCCCGATCCGGCTTTTCGGATGCGCCTGACGAATTGCCCGAACGCGCCGGCCAAAATCATCGCGGCAAGCGACACGAAAAAGATCGCCATTATGGAAAGACTCGACAGCCAGTCAGTCAGCCCGCCGCCGCCCTGCATGCCGTTCGCTCCCTTGCCAGCCCCCGATCAGTTATGTGGAGCAGGCGCTCGACGTGAATTGGGGGATTCCGCAGAACTACTAAGGAACATTCCCTAGTTGCTGGGGGCGCGCGCAATAAATGCAGACGGCTGAGAGCGGTGCTCCAGCCTAGTCAATTTCCCTTATTGCGCGGGGGCCATCCGCGCGGACATCCATTGCGGTGACCTGCTCGCCTTTAGGATCGACGGTGTTACGTGACTATCGATGCCCCGCCAATTCGAAGAACTATCCCACGTTCCATTTGGCAAACCTATGCGGGCTCACGTTACACTGTCCTGTTTTACGCGCTGCTTTCCATGCTCGTTGCCATGCCTGTAGTGAACTTCTTTGGATTGCCTTCCTGGACGATGAAGGGCGTTGTAGCCGCCTGCTTGGTGCTGGCTGTGCTGCCCAACGCCACGAAGCGCAACCAGGCGATCTTTATCGGCACGATCCTCCTGCTGGTCGTAGTCCGCTTTCTTTCCGAGCGCGATGAGGTCCCAATAGATTTCGGCCCGATCCTCGCCCTGTATGCTTTGACCGGCCTGCTCGCTGCCGCCGCCACGTTCCGCTTCGTTGTCCGCTCGGCGGTCGTCGACCACGAAACTGTTTACGCGGCCTTGAGCACCTACCTGCTCGCCGGCCTGTTCTTTGGCGTCCTGTACTCGGCAATCGAATATATGTGGCCGGGCAGCTTCACAGGCCCCGACGAGTTCACCGAGGCCAGCGCCGTCTATTACAGCTTCGTAACGCTCGCGACGCTGGGTTACGGCGATTTCCTGCCGCGAACCGAATTCGCGCGCGGCATAGCGACATTCGAAGTCATCGGCGGTCAGCTGTACCTGGCCGTCATGGTCGCGCGCCTCATCGGAGCGTTCGGCACGACGAAGAGCTAGCCGTTATTCAGCCGCCTGCAGGGTTCCGCCCTTGGATGGAAGCTCCTTGCTCGCAGTGCCCGTCGCAGGCGCACCCACCCAATCGCTGAAGAGCACGTAGCCCACGGCCAGCACTACCGCGCCGATGAACAGGCCGACAAGGCCGAAGGCCATGACGCCGCCGATAACGCCGAGCAATATGATTGGCATCGGAACTTCCAGGCCGTGCCCGATCATCAGAGGTTTCAAAACCGCGTCACTCAGGCCGCCAATGATCGACCAGACAGTGAAGATGATGGCTACGGTCGTCGACTTCACGGCGAAGGCGTACAGAATCGCCGGAAGAACAACGATGATCACGGGGATTTGCACCACACCGAGCGCCATCGCCAGAAGCGACGCCAACCCCGCACCCGGCATTCCGATGGCGAAGAAGCCGACCCCGACCAGCAAGGCTTGAACGAAGGCCACCCCGATGACGCCATTCGCGACCGACTTCACCGTGGCCGCGATGATGTCCATGTAATGCTCGCCGCTCTGCGGGTTACCGGTGATGCGAGCAAAAATCCTGGCGATGTACGCGCGCAACGGCACCGAATAAGCCAGGCAGATCGCCGCAAAGACAATCGCGAGAACGAGCGCCAGTACGGCCACGAACAAACCGGCGGCGATGCCGAGCAGCGTTTTCGTGAAGCCTGCTATCTGGGCTTTGTGCGCCTTGGCGAACGCGGGCATGTCCGTTGAAGCCTGGAGCCACGCTGCATTGGCGCGCTCGCCTACGACCGGAAGTTCTTTTAACCGCGCGGGAGGTGGTGGCACCTCCCGGTCGCCGCTTTGAACCGTGGCAACCACTTCCGGAATCGAGCTGGCCGCGCTGAACGCGGCAATCGCCGTGGGCACAAGCACGAGCGCGGACAAACCAGTCCCGATGATGATTGCGGCCCAACGGGAACTCAAACCGCGTTTGACCATGAGCCTGTCGTGAAGCGGCTTGAAGCAGATGGCGAGGATTATGGTCCAGACCAAGAGCCCCACAAATGGCAGGAGCAGCTGCACGCATAGGGCAATGAGCAGTGCCAGCAGGAACAGCGGTAGGGCCACGTTGACGATCGTCCCGACGCTGGAGCTTCCGATAGCCTTGTCAGTCATGTTCGCTGCCTCCGGCGACTAGCCATCCCTGCTTCGGATATTCAACCCGCGGCGATGATCTAAGGAGGATAACGGCCAAGGAATATCGGGATTGCCCCCAAGGGCCGCGGCCGCCCTGTTTCACTATCAAAGGCCAGCTGGAGGTGGCCTTTTGCTGGTCCGGGCGCGCGCAGTGATGCTCAAGAACTACAACGAAGTAGCGCGGCACTTCGGGTTGAATCCGTACGTCATGCTCGGCCGGGCCGGCCTTCATCCCAGCGCTCTGCAGGATCTCGAGAACTGGGTTCCTGCCGGCCGAATCATGACATTGCTCGACGACTCGGCAAGCCATTCTGGCCACGACGACTTCAGCGTTATCCTCGGGGAATCCCGCACCTTTGGAAGCCTCGGCCCGGTCAGCCTCCTATTGAAGCACGAGGCAACGCTGCGCGACATCATTCAGGCGGTGATCGAATACCGCCAGCTAATCAACGAGCTCGTGCACATCAGGATCAAGGACGACGGCCATAGCGCAATCATCGAATGGGCGCTGGTTCCGGGCCTGCGCAGCACCGAAGCCATCAATCTTCTCGCCACAATCGCCTATCGCGTCCTGGTCGATGGCGCAGGATGCAACTGGCAGCCGGATTGCGTTCACTTCCGGCATTCCACGCCTCAGAATGTTGCGACGTTCAGGCGAGTCTTCCGATGTTCGCTAGAATTCGACAGCTCTTTCGACGGTATCTCGTGCACCTCTCAAAGTCTGGATGCGCCCAACGAATTCGCTGACCCCGAACTCATCGTTCACGCACGTCGATTGCTTGGCCTCATGCCCGGAATTCGCCGGGACGATACCGTAGCCGAGGCGGTCAGGAGCACTATTCCGTTTCTGGTCGCACGCGGTGCCGTCAGCGCAGAAGATGTCGCGGACTGCATCGGCATCCCGGTACGAACGCTGCAAAGAAAACTCAGCAGCGAGGGACATACCTTCGGCGAGATCCTGAACGAAACGCGTCGTGATCTGGCCGTACGCTATTTGCGCAATTCGAATCAGTCGATGACCAGCATTGCGCATCTGACGGGTTACTCCGCGCTCAGTTCATTTACGCGTTGGTTTGCATCCGAGTTCGGATCCTCACCGAGGCGCTGGCGGCAGGTCATGCGCAAGCGCGATGCAATGCATATCCCAATCGCACCTCCGGGGGCGGACCGGGCGAGTGCCGCCTAGAGCGAATAAGCCCACCGTGACGCAGTTTCGCAATTCGCTGTCGTAATTCAGCAAGTCCTGTTGCGGTGACCGGCTAACGTGTCGCGATGTCCGACCCCGTTCGCGCCGAGAATCAAAATTACGCCGGCCCCGAAGTGATCGCCGCCACTGCGTTTCGCATCGAACGCGACTTCCGTGGGCTCGTCGATAACCTCAGGCGAACGATGGAGATGGTTGACCCGTCCGACGACGAACTGCGGGAGCGCTTGGCCAACACCAAGGCTGCGGCCGACCGGGGTCTTCGACTGAGCAAGCTGCTCCTCAGGACGACGCGCCGGCGGCGCGCCTAGCGAGCAACGTTACTGCCAGCGCCGCGGAACAGGATCAGGCTCAGCGCTGCCGACACCACGAAGACGAAGAACGTCGCTACTTGACCTACCATCACTCCGCCAATCGTGATTGGAAAACCGACAAACAAGCGATAGAGCGCAAGAGCCGCAAGGATCAGGAATACGATCGCGCCGGCAAGGGTCGCCATTCGGTAAGTCGACATAGGCTTTCCTTTGTTCCTTCCAGTCTCGACTAAGGTTTGATCGGTGAGAGGGATTTGAGCTCGGACAGTCCGCGAACGCTTGCGCTGGCCCATTGCTCGACCTGGTACCGGAAATCCGCGCGATTGCTCGAGCTCGTCCGCCACGCAGCCATCGTATCGCCAACAATCTTCTGGTCGACCGCGCGTCCGAGAAGGGCGCCGGTCATGGAGTCACGGGCCTCGACGAAGAGCGTCGCCCGGCCGGCTTCCGGAGCGAACGAATAGGACCGCCCCGCTGTCTGCGTGTCAGGCGCGTTCAGCCATATGTTCATTACGCCTGTCCGGACACGCATGACGTCCGGACCAGGTGCATCTACGACGGCATAACCGGCTTTGGTCCAAGCCTGGGAGAATATCTCGGTTGCTGCTTTGACCGCCTTGGTGAGCGCATCTTGCATGTCGCTGTCGGTCACGCGCCCGCTAAGGGATCGGCTGTCGCGATTATAGTCACGCTGCCAGTTCTTCTCGAAAGCCACCTCTGCCGGATCGATCATGACCTTGGTGTACGCCCGAAAATCGGCGCCAGGCTGGAGGTAGACGACATCGAAGCGCTTGGATTTGGTCTGGACGAGCCCGTCCCACGTTGGTGGCGGCTTCGCGATGCTCATCGAGGAAGAGAGAAGCGCAGCGCCTGCGAAAGCGGCTGTTATGAGCCGGCGACCTTCCACTAGAATCTCCATTTCGAAATTCCAGTTCCTGTTCTCGCCGGGCCCGGGCCAAGTCCATCAGCGGAAACCCTGAGTAAGAAGAGCGACAGGAACGCAAGGTGGAGAGCAGCGCTGCAGTCCGCCGGGCTAATGGTTATTCCGTAATATTCCTGAGACGCGCGCGGTGGTAAACTACGCCCATGGACGCCGAGGAACTCACCCAGACCGAGTGGGCGCCGCTAGCCCTGTTGGCCGATGAATTGGCGTCCGTTGTGGACCGCCTTCAGGCGGACTGGCAAACACATGGCGTAATCGATGCAGAGCTCGCCAACCAAGTCCATGACTTGCGCGAAAGAGCCGAAGGCCTGTTTAGCGTCCCGGCCTAATTCTTGGCCGCTGCGCCTCGCATCAACCCGATTAGCCGTGCGCTAAGATCCAGCCCACGCGTTGCTGCGACTCTCGCCTCCTGGAGGTGAGCTCTCGCGCTCTTGTCCGAACTGGGGACGTTGGAGAGCTGGCGTTCGAGAATCGAAACGAGCGCCATGAAATCGGTGTGAATCGATTCGACAGCTGCCGCAGTATCATCCGAATGACGTGCAAAGGAATGATCTGGAACGCTTGTATACTCGTCCATGCCACCTCGGTCGTGCCGTATACTTGATGCAGAAACGACTGCAGGCACGCTTCCATCGATCGCATTATTAAGGGCACCCTTAACGGCGGACGAACGGCGTTCGACATTCCGCCTAGCTTCCGCGGCAAATCGGTAGCTCGTTCTGCAGAGTGTCCCGAGCGGATCGCCCCGGGGTAATGACTAGGCCGCTCAGGGGGTTTTCCCGATTACCCGCCGCAGGTCCGCGACATACCCAAATCCTTCGATTGACTGCCACTCGAAGGAGCTCAGGAAATGCGTAACCGGGGAATTCATCTGATGATCGCCACCGCGGGTGCAGCACTCCTGTACTGTACTCCTGCCTCTTCAGAGCCGCGTCAAATCCAGGGTATCGTCGTCACCAATCAAAACGGCCAGCTGACGATCAAGACGCCGGCCGGCAACCAGACACTCAGCCTCTCGGCGGATGCGCGCATCCGTTCGATCTCCGGGCCGCTTGGAGGCCAGAAGGAGGTGGTGCCGGCAACATCGCTCCTGCCCGGTCTCCCGGTTACCGTCGAAGGCGACGATGCCAGCGGCCAATTCGTAGTCACCGAGGTCGACTACAAGGCGAAGGACTACAAAACGGCCGCGCAGATCCAGGCTGGAGTCGAAGAGACGGCACGGCGCAGCGAAGAGATGAGGAGCGCCTATTCAAAGATGGGCGAGTGGGATGTTCGCGCTGAAGAGAACATCTACTTCAAGTCAGGAAGCGCCGTCGTGTCCGCTGCCGACAAGCAGAAGCTCCTCAAGCTCGCCGAGAATGCCGCAGGCATCAAAGGCTATGTGATCTCTGTACTCGGCTATGCCGATCCTACGGGAAATAAGGCCGCGAACCAGCAGCTCAGCAACCGGCGCGCCCAGACGGTCATCAATTATATCAAGCAGAGCGGCAAGGTCCTGCCCGGACGCGTTCTCGGCGCTTCGGCCATGGGGCAGATGAACATTCCGATCGAGAAGTCGGATGCCTCTGCAATGCAGGGCGCGAGGAAAGTGACGGTTCGCGTGCTGACCAGCGCGGCGCATCTGCAGAACTGAGAAGAAGCGAAGGCCCGCACTTGGGGTATTAAAAGAGCGGGCCTTCACAACACGAGGGCTGCAACGCGCCCATGACTTCACGACCGGCTTGAGGGCGCTGGCCGCGATGAGCGGCCCGCATAGCCGCAAGATGCAGAGCAATTTTTTCGGATCATCCGCCGGGCTTAGCAACAGGCGCCATCGGCGACGCGAACAGGCGAGGTCCGCAGAGCTGCTTGGAGGGGATGAACGTCCGCGGACCTCGCTTGAGGCCGTTCAGGCGCAATCGGGAGGGTTGCGCCGAGCTTGCCTCGGGCTGCGGATACTTCGAGTCGGGTAGTCGGTCCTATCCGGACAATCTCGTACCGGACGAGCGGACAACCTTAGCCTCGGAAGGCGAGGAAAGCCTGATTGAGCGGCTTCGTTTCGGGCAGGATGTACACAACCCCGGCAGTGTCCTTGAACAACGGGCGAACGACATTGCCGTAAAAAGCCTTGGGCACGTTGATGCAGCCGTACGTGATTCGGTTGTCCTCAGGCGTAGGTGACTTCAGCCGCCTCAGCCTCTGCTCCTTCTTGTTCCCGGTTACCACGGGATGGAGCGAAATCGACGTGTGATAGTCGACCCAAAGGACGCGTTCGTGGCCTCGCGCCCACCCGAACTTGGCAACGAACCTGCCGGCGGGCGTGGTGCGTTCTTCAGGACTGATTTCCGACAGTTCGCGATCACCGACGCCCGGACTGGAATCGTCGCCGGCGGTCGATCCCAGAAGCGCGGGCGTCTTGCCGACGAATTGCCCGGCCGCGTCGAACAGGAACACCTCGGCGCCGACTTTGTCGATTACCATGAAGGGCAGGTCGCCATTATCACGGCTTGAGATCACCCAGTTGGTGACCCGGGTGACGTCGGCGGACGGAGCGTCGGTCGCTGCGTCGATGGGAGCGAGTGGATCCGCCGACTTCGGAGAGTGAGCTTCAGCGAGCGTGTCGAGCGGAGCAAGCGGATCGGCCGGCTGTGCGACGGCCGCTGTCGAAGCCAATAAAACCACTGTTGCGAGAGCGGCCTTTCGGACCGCCGCGCGAGTACCAATAACCAAGTCTGCTACCTCAACCTCTGACATGTCGCGACCGCGGAGTCCGACGGAGAATTATCGCCGACGAACTCCGCGGCGAAACGATCAGTTCCGAGGCTTCTTGGAAGCGAGTTGCTGCTCGATGCCGTCCACACGGGAGGTCAGCTGGTCAAGTCGCTGGTTGGCCTGCTGTGCAGCGCCTGCGGCAGACTGAGCCGTCGCGTTGGCCTGCTGCGCAGTCTGGTCAACAGTGTTCACCCGGGCCTCGAGCGCACTGACGCGATCGTTCACCGTTGCGATGTGCTTGTCGACATAGTCCTCGGTTGCGCAACCGCTGAGGCTGAGGCCACCAACGATGACCAGGCCAGCAGTCGCGATGCTCTTACTTAGCAAGGGCATATCTCACTCCCTCTCTCTTTCTTGGGCCTCGCCGGGCTGACGACTTGGCCGCCGTATAATCACCGCCCCAGACACAGCCGATTTTTGGCGGCTAACCGCGCTTATCTCTCGCTGCGGCGAATTTTCATTAGGAAGAATCCCGGAGGGAGACCTGCGGACTTTACCGATGCCGCCACATCTCAGACGACCCGCACTGGGGTCGCTCGCTTCATACTCTCAGCGCCGCGGCAGCTTCCGATTCCCGTTTCAAGTTGCGCGCGAGCTGGCTCATTCCATTGAGATACTGCGGCGGGACGTGGACGTCGCGATAGTCGAGCTGGGCCGCGGCACGCAGCGTCCAGAAAGGATCAATAAGGTGCGGGCGAGCAAGCGCGACGAGATCGGCGCGGCCCGCCGCGAGGATCGAATTGGCATGGTCCGGCTCATAGATGTTGCCGACCGCCATGGTCGCGAGGCGCGCTTCGTTGCGCAGCCTGTCGCTGAACGGCGCCTGGAACATTCGGCCGTAGACCGGTTGTGCTCCGGTCCAGGTTTGACCCGCCGAAACGTCGATCAGGTCGGCGCCCTCGCGAGCGAACGCCTCGCCAATCCCAACCGCCTCCTGCGGCGTGACGCCCTGATCGCCAGCCCAGTCTGTCGCAGAGATTCGCACCGACATCGGCTTGTCGGAAGGCCACGCGGCCCGCATCGCCGCGAAAACCTCGAGCGGATAGCGCAGCCGGTTCTCAAGGGTCCCGCCATATTCGTCGGTCCGCTTGTTCTGGAGCGGCGTGAGGAAGCCTGAAAGCAAATAACCGTGCGCGGCGTGCAACTCGATCATGTCGAAACCGGCTTCGACGCCCATCCGTACGGCAGCGACGAACTCGTCTCGCACCTTGTCCATGTCGGTGCGGGTCATCGGCTTCGGCACCTGATTGACCGGCGACCAGGCAACGTCGCTTGCCGCCATCACCGGCCAGTTGCCGTCTGGCAGGGGCGCATTGTCCTCTTCCCAGCCGACCCGCGTAGAGCCCTTCGACCCTGAGTGGCCGAGCTGGAGGCAGATCTTCGCCCTGGAATTTGCGTGGACGAAATCGACGATGCGCTTCCACGCGGCGACGTGATCCGCATTCCACATTCCGGTGCAGCCGGGACTGATCCGTCCCTCGGGCGACACGCAGGTCATCTCGGTAAAGACGAGGCCCGCACCGCCCAAGGCGCGCTCGCTGTAATGGACGAAGTGGAAGTCGTTCGGCGTGCCGCCGACTGCCGAGTACATCGCCATGGGCGATACCGTTATGCGGTTCTCGACTTGCATTTCGCGCATTTTGAACGGCGCGAACATCGGCGGTGCTGTCTTGTTCGAGCGACCGTCGGTCGCGCGCTTCCAGAACCAGCGCTCGACCCCCTCCAGCCATTCGCGGTCGCGAAGGCGAAGGTTCTCGTGACTGATGCGCTGGCTTCGCGTCAGCAGCGAATAAGCGAACTGAAGCGGTTCGAAATGCGTGTAACGCTCGAGCGTCTCGAACCATTCGGTCGAGTTGCGCGCGCTGTTCTGCAGTTTGAGCACTTCGAGGTTCCGCTCAGCGACATATTCGTCCATCGCGGCTTCGAGGCTCAAGCCCGGGCGATTGAGGACGTCGGCGAGCTTGATGGCATCTTCGAGCGCCAGCTTCGTTCCACTGCCGACCGAGAAATGCGCCGTGTGCGCAGCGTCCCCGAGCAGGATGACGTTGCCTGCGTTCCAACGCTCGCACTTGATGCGGCGGAAGTTAAGCCAAGCCGCCGAGCCGCGCAGATGCGTTGCATTCGATTGCAACGAATGGCCGTCGAGGTACTTCGCGAAGAGCTTCTCGCACGTTGCGATCGCCTCGGCCTGATCCATCCGGTCGAAGCCGAAGCTACGCCACGTGTCTTCAGAACACTCTACGATGAAGGTCGAGCAGTCTGGCGCGAAGCGATAGGCGTGCGCCCAGATCCAGCCGTGCTCTGTCTTCTCAAACGCGAAGGTGAAGGCATCGAACACCTTGCTAGTGCCGAGCCAGACGAATTTGTTCGCGCGCACGTCGACGTCCACGCCGAAGGCGTCGGTGTGCGCATCGCGGAACCGTGAATTGATGCCGTCCGAAGCGATTACGAGATCATAGTCGCGCCATTTGGGATCGTCTGGATCGCACTCGGACTCGAAGTGGATTTTGACCCCCAGCTCACGCGCGCGGTCCTGCAGGATTTCGAGCAGCCGCTTGCGGCCGATCCCGATGAAGCCGTGACCGCCGGATGTGATGCACTCGCCTCCAAAGTGGACGTCGATGTCGTCCCAATGGGCGAACTCTTCGGTGATCGTCTTCGCGGATTCAGGATCGTTGGCGGTGATGTTCTCGACCGTGAGGTCGGAGAAGACCACGCCCCATCCGAAGGTCACGCCGGGTGCGTTGCGCTCGAAAATCCCGATCTCATGCGACGGGTCGCGCAGCTTCATCGAGATCGCGAAATAAAGCCCGGCAGGGCCTGCGCCGACACATGCGATCCTCACGGCAGCGCCGCCCGAAGTTCGCCAATTTCACTCCTCAACGCGCGAGCAGACCGGTGGCTTTCTCCGCAGTCCTTCAAGATCAAGTCGCGAGACCGCATTCCAGCAGCATGGCACAGCAGAGTGTCCGTAGGACAGTCGGAATGTCTGCTTGGGTCGAAATTGGACGTTTGCCAACACCGTCGCGTTATCGACCGGCATTCTTCTTCTTGCGAACGACAAGGGGTGGTCGCGTGTCCTCAGTATCGGACGCGGCTTGCAGCTGCTGCGCACGCGTAATGTAGAGTTCGGCCATGGCGGAATGGCGACCCTTCGCTTCCTCGTTCAAAGCTCGAACCGCAGCGAGCTTTTCGCGGGCCGCTTGCCGCATCAGAAAATGGACGCTCGGGACCACATACGCCTCCCGGAAAAAAGCCTATCGTTCGGGAAGGTAGCGGGGGCAGGTTAACGCTGCGTAGCGGTCGCGATCGTCGCAGACGCATGTCCACTTGGGTGGAAGCGCGGTGAGCGCATCCACAAACTCTATCGCGCTGTCTACGGTCTGCCATGGGTCGGAGGCTGCCAAATGTCGGCTCAATCCTCCGGCGCTACGGTCACGCAGAGACCGTCAAGATCATCCGTCACCTTGATCTGGCACGAAAGGCGGCTGTTCGGCTGGCGCCAGTCGGAGAATGCGAGGATGGTTTCCTCGTCGCCCTGGGTCGGCGGAAGGCGGTTCACCCAGTCTTCCGCGACATAGACGTGGCAGGTGCCGCAGCTCGCGCAGCCGCCGCAAATCGCCTGGATCTGCCCCGGCTTGCGGATGTTGAGCATGAGTGAGCGCCCGATGCGTGCGTCAATCGCTTGGGTTGTTCCGTCCCGACGTGTGAGCCAGACTCTTGGCATAACTGCGCTCAGTACGCTTCTGCTTCGATAGCGGAAAGGAAGTCGTCGATCGCTCGGTTGAAGTCCTCCGGCTTGTCGAGATTGGCGAGGTGGGATGCGCCTGGGATGATGTGCAACGCCGACCCCGGAATGAGGCCTACGAGCTCTTCGGACAGCGCCGGCGGGGTGATCGCATCCTCGTCGCCGCAAATGACCAGGGTGGGCACGGCGATCGCAGATGCGCGATCGCGCTGATCGGCAAGCCAAACGGCGCGCGCACCAACCCGATAGGCCCGGGGATCGATCGCAGCCATGGTGTTGATGACGTCGGCGCGGACGGCCGGATCCTCCAAGGCCATCAGGGCTCCGATGCGCGCTTGAGCAAGGCCCCGCATGTCATGGCTGGCAGCGGTTGAGCGATCGTAGATCGCCTGACCTTGTGGGTGGACGGCGAAACTGTCGGCAATGATCAGCGAAGCGCAGCGATCCGGCGCTGCCGCGTTCATGGCGATCGCGATGACGCCGCCGAGCGACAGTCCGCAGATGTGCGCCTTCTCGACCCCGAGCGAGTCCAGCGCGGCGAGTATCGCAGCCGCAAAGTCCTCTCGAGTCGCGTCGGCTCGGAACTCGCTCTCGCCGTAACCGGGATAGTCGAACGCGAGCGCTCGGCGACTGTCGCCGAACTGGTCGAGCTGGGGCTGCCACACGGATTTGTCGGAGCCGACTCCATGCAGGAAAATGATGGGCGTCCCGTGCCCTGACCAGATGTCGATCAGACCTATGCGTCCCAGTGCAGTATCGATGCTTGCCATAAGTGCGGACTGGAGTGCGGGGCAGCGATTGGCAAGATTACGATTCGCTTGCGAAACGGTTCAGCCGCCGCTCATCTCACGAGGCGCATTCACGGCCCAACTTCAGTTGCCGAGGTTTGGCCATGCGTACCTTTCTCATCGCCGTGCTTCTCGCCGGCGTTGCTTTACCAGCGCTCGCTGCGCGTCCTAATGATGACGATCGCACTGAGCGTCATCACGAGCGCGCCGATCGCTCAGAGACGCTCGAATCCTCGCCGAAGCAGGAGCGTTCCGCGGAGCGTCCGCAGCACAGTGTCGAGCAGCGTCATGAAAGCTCTGGCAATTCCGGAGGAGCCTTGCAGAGCTCCGCTGGGAATGTCCGATCTCGCGAGAACAGCCCGATCCAGACGGTCGAGCAAGTCCACGGACGTGAGGTGAGCATTCCAGTCCGCGAGTCTCACGAACATCAACAGGCCGGCGAGGCGGGCGGAAACAGCCGTCCGCATAACTTCGAACCGAAAGAGGTGCGCGCTCCTCGCGGTCAGCGCGAGGCCCTGTCCGTGGGACAGCCGTCGGGCGACACGGTCCGAAACTGGCGCTCGCACGAACGGAACGGCGATAGAGAAGGTGCCAGCATCGAGGAGCGGAACCTGCGTCGTCCTCCCGCAGGCTCAAGCAGCGGGGATCTCGTCCAATCGAGACATCCCGTTCCGCGCGTCTTCGAGCCTGCCGAGCGGCGGGTCAGCCGGAAGCCCGTGTTCGGAACCGAGCCGCCCGCGCCGCAGACTGCAACCTCACGCCAAGCGCATGCCGCCCGTCACTGGAACGCCGATTGGCGACACGACAACCGCTACGATTGGAAGAAGTGGCGGCATCATCACCGGTCGAGCTTCCATTTCGGCAGCTACTATGACCCGTTCGGCTGGGATTACATGCGGTACGGGATCGGCTGGCGATTGTGGCCGAGCTATTATCGCAGCAATTTCTGGCTGAACGACCCGTGGCAGTACCGGCTTCCGCCCGCCTACGGGCCGTATCGCTGGGTTCGCTACTACAACGACGCTCTCTTGGTGAACATCTACACCGGGCAGGTGCTCGACGTGGAGTATAACTTCTTCTGGTGATCAGGCGGCCGGCGCGTCGGTGCCAGTCAACTCGACGAACGGGGCGAACTTCGCCTCGCGCTTCACGAAGTGGGTCTCGTAGCGCCGAACGGCGGATGACGAGGTCAGCAACGCGTCGGCTGCAGCGTTGAAGTCCGCCATGCTTGCACAATCGAAGAGCGCGAGCAGGTCATGCGGGCCGGCGATCTCGTAGAGGAACTGCACGCATGGCGCGGCATTCAACCGCTGCTCCAGCGCTGCCTTGCCTTTGAGATCGGCATGCTCCGCGAGCTGGATAAGGACGATGGCACGCAGCCTTCGCTCGGTTAGCCGATGCGACAGCAGGGCGACGGTGCGCGCAATCACCCCCTCGGCACGCAGCCGACGCAGCCGCCTTGCTATTGCGGACGGCGACAAAGCGACGCGTTCCGCGAGCGCATCCGCAGTCTGCGCGTCGTTGCGCTGGATCTCGTTGAGCAGCGCCGCGTCGAATTGATCGAGCATGCTCCGATCGTGCCAAATTTTGGCGTGGGTTGCATCTCTTTTGCGGCTCATTGGCAAATTGATCTCGGGGCCTTGCTTATTCATCCGGATGAAAGGCGAGTCCCGACCAAATCCACGCGATTTCGTATGAAGGGGTTTCGTAATGACCGGAGTTAATCTTGGGCGGGTTGCCGCGGTTTTCCTGCTGTCTGCGGCCATGACCTACACGCCGTTAAATGCGCAGACGGCTTCGGCGGAAGCCGCTGCGGCAGCGGCGGCCGACCTCCAGGTTGAAACGGGTGAAGGGCGCGCAGTCGCCCTGAAGCTCGCCGACGACCTCGTCAGTTCGTTCGTCTTCCGTGACAAGGCCGAGGACTATGCAGCGATGTTGAGAAAGAACGCGGCTGCCGGTCGTTACGACGGAGGGACGCGAGGCCAGCTCGCAAAGTTGCTGACCGAGGATCTCCTCGCGGTGCACAAGGACGGGCATCTGCACGTTGCCATTGCCGAGCCTCAGGAACGGGGCGCCGGCGCTCGGGGGCCCATTGCTCGCAAGTTCCCGCCCTTGATCCAGTCGGCCAAGACCATTGCTCCGGGGATTGGATACATTCGATTTTCGGCTTTCTTCGGAACTGACGAAGAGATGGCCGGCGTTCGTAAATGGCTTGCCGAAAACCGCGACGCGAAGGCACTCATCTTCGATCTGCGCAACCACCACGGCGGCGGCCTCGCGGAGCAGGATGCGATTTTCTCCTACATTTACGGTGCCAAAACTCCGCTCGTGAAAATGGCCATTTCGAAAGCCATCTACGACGCAGGCGGATCGCCGCTGCAGGCCGGACCCACGCTGGCCGTGGCGAGCGAGGGCGACAAGATGGTCGCGACGCATAGCGCTATCCCCGGCGAGAAGACGGCGCTACGAAACGCGAAGATCTATCTGCTCGTTTCGAACAAGACGGCCTCGGCCGCGGAGCATTTCGCACTGGCACTGAAGTCGACCGGGCGGGCCGTTTTGATCGGCGAGCCGACGACGGGCGCAAATCACTTCGGCGGAAGCAGGTCCTTGAATGACCATTTCGACGTCTGGATGCCTGTTGGCCGCACCTACGACATCAAGAGCGGCAAAGATTGGGAGGGAGACGGAATCGCCCCGGATATCGCAGTCGATCCGAAGGACGCGCTCGTCTTCGCGCTCGAAAAGGCCGGGGTAGCGCACGATGTGGCGGTAAGGCTCGATGCCGCGGAGGTCCCTGCGGAACCCGTTCATGCCGAGAAGCTTCGCTCGCGCTGATCATGCCGTTCGCCGAAATTTGGCAGCCCAGCTATCGAATCTGCACGAAATTCCACCCTCAACAGGCGTAAAATAGACGTGAAGGAGAGTGCAGCCATGCATTTGCGAAAGCTGCTTGTCCTGGCGACACTCTGCTGGGTTGCACCCCTATCGGCCCAGCAGCGTGCGTCGCCTGCGCCTGCGATCGAGAGAGGCTGGGCTTGTCCGCACGAGCTCGAGCCGAAGGCGATCATGATCTCTGCACGAACTCCGGTCGGTGAGGTTCCGCTCGAGACGAGCCGCCGCTTTTACCTGCCCTAGCCGGACAGGGCTTCGGCAATCAGCCGCCGGCTGTTGTCTATTCCGTAGAGCGCGATGAAGCTGCCCATGCGCGGTCCCTGAGAGGAGCCGAGCAGTGTTTCGTAAAGTGCCTGAAACCATCCGCGCAGGGATTCAAACGGATGCCGCTTGCCGACCTCAAAGACGATGTTCTGTATGGCTTCGCCGTCCGCGTTTGCGGGTAGCTTGGCCAACTCATCGTCGAGATCCTTGAGAGCCTCCACTTCCGTTTCGGTCGCCGGACGGCGCTTGAGCGTCGGGACGACGAAGTCACGCGCGTAGTTCGCGGCGAGCCCAATCAGCTCGTCCAGCTCCGGGTGCGTCTCCGGCGACGTGCCCGGCGCATAGCGCTGCACGAAGCGCCACGCTGTCTCCTTGTCATGAACCCCCGGCAGGCTGGCGAGGTTGAGGAGGAGGCCGTAGGTTAGCGGCAGGCTCTGCGGCTCCGGCACCTTTCCGTTGTGGATGTGGTGCACGGGATTGCCGAGCTTCTGTTCGATCGGCTGGTTTGGATAGTTTCCGCGGAACTGCCAATATTCGTCCACGGCTCGCGGGATGAGGCCGAGGTGCAGGCTCTTCGCCTTCTTCGGCTCGCGGTAGATGTAGAAGGCGAGGCTGGGTTCGCTTCCGTAGCGAAGCCATTCCTCGAGGCTAAGGCCGTTGCCCTTGGACTTCGAGATCTTCTCGCCCTTCTCGTCGAGGAACATCTCATAATTGAAACCCTCCGGCGGACGGCCGCCGAGGACGCGTGCGATCTTGGACGACTGAATGACACTGTCGATCAGGTCCTTGCCGGCCATCTCATAATCGACGCCGAGCGCGACCCAGCGAGCAGCCCAGTCGACCTTCCACTGGAGCTTCGCCTGCCCGCCGAGCGCCGACTGCTCGACGCGGCCTTCCTCATCATCGAAGGCGATCATGCCCGTTTCGGCATCGACGACTTCGACAGGCACCTGCAGCACTTTGCCCGATGAGGGCGACAGGGGCAGGATAGGCGAATAGGTCTGGCGGCGTTCCTCGCGAAGCGTCGGAAGCATCACACCCATCACTCCGTCCCAGTTGCGCAGGATGGAGCGAATGGCCTCGTCGAAACGGCCGCTCGTGTAGCAATCGGTCGCCGACAGGAACTCGTAGTCGAAGCCGAAGCGGTCGAGGAAATGCCGAAGCATCGCATTATTGTGATGCGCGAAGCTCTCGTGGCTCCCGAACGGATCGGGGATCTGCGTCAACGGCTTGCCGAGATGTGCGCTGAGCATCTCCTGCTCCGGCACATTGTCCGGCACCTTCCTGAGGCCATCCATATCGTCACTGAAGGCAATGAGTCGTGTCGGTGCTCCGCCGCTCAGTTCCTCGTACGCCTGGCGGACGAAGGTGGTCCGCGCGACTTCGTTGAACGTGCCGATGTGGGGAAGGCCCGACGGCCCGTAGCCCGTCTCGAAGACTATCGGTTCGCGGCCCGGCTTACCATCCGGCCACCGCTTAAGGAGCTTGCGCGCCTCTTCGTACGGCCAAGCCTTTGAAGCCAATGCGGCGGAAAGAATATCGTCGGCGGCCAAATTCGTTGCTCTTCTGTTCTCGTCGCGTAAGTGTCTGGAGATGGCCGCTCCTTTGCCTCTTCCAGCGCTTCACGCAACCCACGCGGGCATATGGATCGCTTCCCGCGAGGACAGCGAGAGCCGCGAGGCCGGCCGGGGCGAGGCCATCGCACGCGCCGCAGAGACCCCTCATATCATCCTGAACGCCCCGCTGGTTGGGCAACGGCTTGGATATCCCGAGCTGTCGGGGCTTGATCTCCTGGAGCTGTTTGCATTCGTGCATCCTGCACGGTTCGCAGTACCGACAGTATCCGGCATGTGCCGGGCGCTTGGGTTGGAACCGCCGCAAGAGGAGGTGGATGCTGCTGCGAAACTCCAATCGGTCGCCGCAGCATTGCTTGAAACGCTCGAGTCGCCGCACTGGAAGGAACGGGAAGGCGCCTGGACGTCCAACCAGTCGCTGGCGCGCATGGGTTGGGGCTGGGCCCCGCTAATCGCTGCGCGGCTTGCCCGGCCGGAGCGTGGCGAGCGCATGCTCTTCTCACGGCTGAAGCAGTGGGAAGAGTCTGCCGACCGTCCTCCACCGCGTACCATCCTTGTCGATCCAGCCGCTGCGCGGGATCAGCTCCGGAAGTTGGCCGGCGCGAGGTCGGAGCCGCGAGCGGGCCAGACGGCGATGGCTGAGGAAACGGCAGCCATCTTCGCGCCCCGTCGCCAGAAGGATGCGCCCAACATGCTTCTTGCGGAGGCAGGGACGGGGATCGGCAAGACGCTCGCCTATTTGTCACCCGCATCGCTTTGGTCGGAGGCGTCGGGCGGAACGGTTTGGGTGTCGACGTTTACCAAGGCCCTGCAGCGGCAGCTCGACGCGGAAGGACCACGACTCTTTCCGCAAGCGGAGGAGCGCGCGCGTCGCATCGTAGTGCGCAAAGGCCGTGAAAATTATCTTTGCCTGCTGAATCTCGAGGATGCGCTTCAGGGCGCTTTTTCCGGCCGGGCAGCGATCCTCGCTCAACTGATCGGGCGATGGGCCGCATACAGCAAGGACGGTGATATGGTTGGCGGCGACTTGCCCGGATGGCTACCGAGCCTATTCCGAAGAGCGGGCGCGACCGCGCTTACCGATCGACGCGGGGAATGCGTCTATGCCGGCTGCCCTCACTATCGCCGCTGCTTCATCGAGCGTGCGGAGCGCGCAGGGCGCGAGGCCGACATCGTCATCGCGAACCATGCCCTGGTAATGATCAACGCGGCGCGGGCACGAGAAGACGCGCCTCAGCGGATCGTCTTCGACGAGGGGCATCATCTGTTCGATGCGGCGGACTCGACCTTCGGCGTCACGTTCGGTGGTCAGGACGCGATCGAGATGCGGCGCTGGATCGTCGGACCCGAAGGCAAGTCCCGAGGACGGCGTCGCGGGCTCGCGGCGCGGCTGATGGACGTCGCCTCCTATGACGATGAAGGCGCGCAGTCTCTCGATGCAGCTATGGAGGCGGCGCGAGCGCTGCCATCCGACGGCTGGCTCCAGCGCGTCGTCGAGGGTTCGCCGTTCGGACCGATCGAGGCCTTGTTGTCCGAAGTTCGAGGCATGGTCTACGCCCGCGCCAAGGCACAGGATGCGGGTTACGGTCTTGAGACGGAGCTCGCCGAACCCGACGGCGCCCTGGTCGCCGCCGCTGCAAGAGCGCTCGAAGCGCTGGAATTCTTGCTCAAACCCCTTTCTGCCCTCAGCCGACGGCTTGAGGCGGTGTTGGCGGATGCTCCGGACTGGCTCGATTCGCAGGCCCGAGCCCGTGTGGACGGGGCGATCAACGGCTTGGCGTGGCGGCGGGAGATTCTCTCGGCTTGGATCGCCTTGCTGGCGCGTATCGGCGGTTCCGCCGATCCGGAGTTCGTTGACTGGCTGGCCATCGATCGCGCCGAGGGCCGGGAATATGATGTCGCGATCCATAGGCACTGGCTCGATCCGACCAAGCCGCTGGCGGGCGCGGTGCTTCGGCAGGCGCATGGCGTCCTTGTCACTTCAGCGACGCTTCGCGGCGGCGAGGGAAGCTGGACCCACGCCGAGGCCCGGACTGGGGCGGCTCACCTCGACTGCAGCGTCGATCGTTTCGAGGCGGATAGCCCCTTCGATTATTCATCCTGCTCCGAAGTGCTGGTCGTCACCGACGTGAAGCAGGGTGACCTAGCTGCGCTCGCAGGGGCGTACGCACGCCTGATCGAAGCGGCAGGGGGCGGCACCCTCGGTCTATTCACGGCGATCCAGCGCCTAAAGACGGTCCACTCGCGCATCGCAGATCGCCTTGCCCGGGCGGGCCTGCCCCTACTCGCGCAGCATGTAGATCCAATCGATCCTGGAACGCTGGTCGACATCTTTCGCGACGACCCGCGTGCGTCGCTACTCGGAACTGACGCACTGCGCGACGGCGTGGATGTGCCCGGCGAGTCGCTGCGGCTTGTTGTGATGGAACGCGTGCCCTGGCCGCGACCCACAGTTTTGCACGCGGCGCGGCGAATGGCTGGGGGCGGCAGCGCATATGACGATGCCGTCGTGCGCGCGAGGCTCGCGCAGGCATTCGGACGGCTGATCCGCCGGGAAGGCGATCACGGAACTTTCATAATTTTGTCAGCTGCAATGCCCTCGCGATTGCTATCGGCATTTCCGGCGGGGGTGCCGATAAAGCGCGTGCCGCTGGACGAGGCCATTGCGCACGTCGCCGCTGGGAGGGCACGGGAACTCGCGCCGGTTTCGGAGCTGGTGAAATGAGATGCTTATACGTGCTTCGGCACGCGAAGTCCGACTGGGCCGATTCTTCTCTAAGGGATTTTGATCGTCCCCTGAACGATCGCGGCCGCAAGGCTGCCAGAACGATCGGGAAGGAGTTGAGAAAGCGGAAGATCAAGCCGGATCTCGTCCTGTCGAGCCCCGCTGAACGAGCGAAACAAACCTTGGAGCGGGTCCAGGATGCGCACGGAGCGCCATTCGAGGTGACCGAAGATCGCCGCATCTATCTGGCTGAGCCGGACGTCTTGGTCGACCTGGTTCAAAGCGCGCCGGATGAGGCGAAGCGTTTGATGATCGTCGGACACAATCCTGGCTTGCAGGAACTGGTGCTTGCCCTGGCAACTCCCGGCGAACTGCGGGACGAAGCAGCCGAGAAATTCCCGACGGCAGCCCTTGCGGAGATCCGCTTCGAAGCCAAGAGTTGGCGCGATATCGCACCCGGGAAGGGGTTGCTCGAAATGCTTCTAAGGCCGCGCGACCTCTAGTCTGCGACGAGGCTCGCGAGCTGGTTCCGCAGAGCCTTGAGGCGACTTACATCGATCGCTTGTGGAGATGGCTTCGCTGCGAGCGGCGGCGCCGGGGTCCGCATGACTTCCGGAATGTCCTGCGATGCTTCCTTGCTCCGGAGCAATTTCTGAACGCCGCGTACCGTATAGCCTTCGCTATTGAGCAGGCGATGGATCGTTCGCGCAAGATCCACGTCCGCGGGTCGATAGTAACGCCGATTGCCGGCACGCTGCAGCGGCCGAAGCTGCGGGAACTTCGTTTCCCAATAGCGCAGGATGTGCTGCGCGACGCCGAGCTCTGCCGAAAGCTCGCCAATCGTCTTGAAGGCTCCCGGATCCTTTGCGCCGGTCGCCACAGCCGTGCCTATCTCGCGATCCGGTCGCGCATGATCTGGCTCGCCCGGAACGTCATGACCCGGCGCGGCGCAATCGCGACCTCGATCCCCGTCTTAGGGTTGCGACCGACACGCTGTCCCTTGTCGCGAAGGATGAAGCTTCCGAAGCCGGAGATCTTCACGTTCTGGCCTTCGGACAAAGCATGGCACATGTGGTGCAGGACGCGCTCGACCAGCTGCGCGGACTCAGCGCGAGAAAGACCGAGCTTGTTGTGAACGACGTCCGCCAGGTCGGCGCGCGTCAGGGTTCCCCCTAATCCTGCTTCCTTGCTCATCCGTGCGATGCCGAGGTCGGCCATCTGCTTCTCCCGCTCTAAACGCCGCAATCCCCCGATGCGGCACATTACAGTTGCGTAACGGAATCCGGTCCTGTCGGCAATGCGACATTTTGACCCGTTTTCCTAATAAATTCAATACCTGAGGACTGCCGCCCCCCAAGTGAAACCACCCCCCATGGCCTCCAGCACAACGATATCGCCACGCTTGATTCGTCCATCCTTCACCGCGGCGTCCAGCGCAAGAGGTACTGACGCCGCCGAAGTGTTCGCATGCCGGTCGACGGTAACCACTACCTTTTCCGACGGAAGGCCCAGTTTTTTCGCTGTAGCGTCGAGGATGCGGGCATTCGCCTGGTGAGGCACAACCCAGTCGACGTCGCTCGCTGTCAGGTCGGTGGCGCCGAGCACCTCGTTCATCACCTCTGCGAGGTTCACGACCGCATGACGGAAGACCTCGCGGCCTTTCATGCGCAACTTGCCGACCGTTCCGGTCGTAGACGGACCGCCATCGACGAACAGAAGGTCATTGTGGCGTCCGTCGGCGTGAAGCTTCGTCGCGAGAATGCCGCTATCGCCTTCCTCGGCGCGCAGCACGAGGGCGCCGGCGCCGTCGCCGAACAAAACGCAGGTGGTGCGATCCTCCCAGTCGAGGATCCGGCTGAACGTCTCGGCACCGATCACCAGTGCCGTTCGGCCGTTTCCGGCGCGAAGCATGGCGTCGGCAACGGTCACCGCATAAAGGAAGCCCGTGCAGACCGCATGCACGTCGAAAGCAACGCAATCGTTGATCCCCAATGCCGCCTGAACCTTCGTGGCGGACGAAGGAAACGTCTGGTCCGGCGTCGCCGTTGCGAGGACGATGAGATCGACCTCCGTTGCGGGGATCCCGGCATTGTCGAGCGCCTCCCGGGCGGCCTCAGTCGCGAGGCTGGCCGTCGTCTCCCCATCGCCCGCAATGTAGCGGCTGCGAATCCCGGTACGCGCGATGATCCATTCGTCGGAGGTATCGACCTGCTGTGCCAACTCGGCATTGTCGACGCGTCGGGCAGGTAGAGCGGAACCGGTTCCAGCAACAACGGAACGGATGGTCACTGGGCAGCCTCGTTGAAAGCGTGAGCGCGGAAATTGTCGAGGTCCTCGCCGATCTTCCTCGTGATGTCGTTGCAAACCATGCTGGCCGCGACTTCGATGGCGTTTGCGAAGCCCTTTGGGTTGGCGCCGCCGTGGCTCTTCACCACAAGCCCGTTGAGGCCAAGGAAAACCGCGCCGTTGTGGTTGTTTGGATCGAGGTGGTGCTTGAGAAGGTTGAGCGCGGGCTTGGACAGCGCGAACCCGGCCTTTGACCGGAGCGAGCTCTTGAATGCCCGGCGAAGAAGGTCCGTGACGAAGCGCGCAGTGCCCTCTGCCGTCTTCAGTGCGATATTCCCGGAGAAGCCATCGGTGACGACGACGTCGACATTTCCGCGCGATAGCTGGTCGCCTTCGACGAAGCCATCGAACCGCAGCGGTAGGTAGTCAGCCTCACGAAGGAGAGCGGCCGCGGCCTTAAGCTCATCGGTCCCCTTCAACTCCTCCGTTCCGATGTTGAGAAGCTTCACGCGTGGCTTCGAGATGCTGAGCACGGTGCGGGCGTAGGCCGATCCCATGACTGCGAACTGGACCAGATTCTGAGCGTCGCACTCGGTATTCGCGCCCAGATCGAGCATGACGCAATCTTGGTCGCCAAGGGTTGGAAGCAAAGCGGCAAGGGCGGGGCGATCGATGCCCGGCATAGTGCGCAACGCGAGCTTGGACATGGCCATCAGCGCGCCCGTGTTGCCGCCGGAGACGGCCGCGTCGGCCTGACCGTCCTTCACCGCATTGATCGCGAGACCCATCGATGTCGTCTTGGCCCGGCGGATCGCCTGGCTTGGCTTTTCCGTCGAGGCGATAGATTCGGGCGTGTGGCAGACGGTGATTTCGGGGCCGAGTTTGCCGTGCTTTGCAAGCTCGGCACGGATCAGCTGCTCTTCGCCAAAAACCAGGAATTGCAATGTCTTGTCACGACGCCACGCGCGAGCGATCCCGGCGACGATTGCCGCCGGACCGGTGTCACCTCCCATTGCGTCGATCGCGATCCGCGGGCCTGCGTTCATCGCTGTCAGCCCCGCGCCTCCCGTCCGGCTCAGGCCTCGGTCGAAGTGATCTCGCGGCCGTTATAATGACCGCAAGCCTGGCACAGGTTGTGCGGCAGCTTCAGCTCGCCGCAGTTCGGGCATTCCTGAAACGTAGTCGCCTTCAGCGCATGGTGGCTGCGGCGCATGTTCCGCTTGGACGGCGAAGTTTTTCTCTTAGGGACAGCCATTCCGGCACCTTCAAAATTCAGCAATAAAAATTGCGACGATCTGCGCCTTCTCGGCGGGGCAAACCCGCGGCGGCGGCCGGATCGTCGCGAACCGGGCGCTCCTATAGCGAAAAGAGACGCGAGCGCAAGGCGCTGAGGTTACTAGCGCCCGGCAAGCCGTCGGAAGTGATAGCGCCCGCGTAAGGGCGAGGCGCGGTAGGAGTGCCCGGACGTACAGGTTACGTCGAAGACGCCTGCCGCACCTTCCACGGCGGCCGTCGAGGCGACTTGGCCGCAGGGATAGCCAATGCGTCCGATCGTTCGCGCAATGACGGCGTTCGGAAGCGGCATCCTCGCGGCTGTTGCAACGGGTGCCGATTCTACGCCCGCTTGTTCCATCTCCAGCTCACGCTGCTTTTGCTCGAGGATCGTCACTTCCGCTTCCTGCTTCTCCGGCAACGTGATCTCGAAAGGCGGTCGCGTCACATTCTTTCGCGCCTTCGGCCTAGCCGCCGACGGTTGGGGCTGGAAAGCGGCGATTGAGGCGACCTCCGCGGGTTCCGGCGCAATGGTCCGTGGATGTGCTTTGGCCGAGGGGACTTTGACGGTCACCGAATCATTGTCGTTCCCGGCTTCCCATCCTGTCCATGCGCCGACTCCAATGGCGAGGACGAGCGCGCCCGCTACCGCGGCAGGGAGCCTCCAGTCCATGGAAGCGTGCTTCGCGTCATGCGCGCGCTCAGCAAAGAGGCGAGAGAGGGCGTTGCTCGTCTCAGGCTCGGGCCTCGGCTTCTTCGGCGATGACGGCTGTCGGAGTTCCGCTGTCATCGGCCTGGGGGTCGCGTCGGATTCTCTCCGGGCCGGCGTGACCGGCTGATGCAGCAGTGCGGTGGCGGATGGCGCGGTTCTCGGTTGAGGACGCGCCTCCTGCTTCGGCACGGGCGATGCTCGCAGGGCACGTGGGGCCTCCAACCGATCTACCAGTCTTGGAGATTTCTTATCGAGGAACTGCGCGCCTTCTACCCGACCGGCGAGCGAGAGGGCGGGCTTCGGCTTCGGATGGAGGCCAAGAGAAGTATCGTATGCTTTGCGCTTGTCGGGATCGCGCAGCGTCTCATAGGCAATGGTGACCTCGGCCAGGCTTCCGAAGGGACGTGGTTCGCTAAGTTCTTTGGTGAATGCGTGAGCGATTTGGTCGGCGCTCGCCGACGGGCCAAGGCCCAGAACTTGA